>Ga0209330_1000071_pt1 | contig 49402 bp, 42 predicted proteins | sample JacPinW_OM2H0_O3_FD_187969 | JGI IMG/M metagenome (GOLD analysis project Ga0209330, IMG submission 187969) | Forest soil microbial communities from Algoma, Ontario, Canada - Jack Pine, Ontario site 1_JW_OM2H0_O3 (SPAdes) (version 2) | ecosystem: Environmental > Terrestrial > Soil > Boreal... | reverse complement strand
CGCGACGTGACGGAGGCCATCAAAGTTCCGCGCGCATTGTTTCTTCCCTGGCCGATGGGTCATCACTTTGGCGTGCCCTTCCATCGCGATCTGCAGCGCCGCGTTGTGCTCGCCGCGTTGGGTTTGCTTGAGTCGAGCGAACAACCGGGTACGATAGCGGATCTCCCGATCAAGTGGGCAGATGTTCGCCGTGAGGCCAAAACACTCACCGAGCAAGGGCGGACGCTCTAACGTCGCATACGGCGCCGTTCCGGGCCACCCACGAAAGGAGAGGAATTCTAAGCTGAGAAAGGAGGTTTTGTAACCAATTGAGAGAGAAGGAGAAGTTGGCTCCCCGGGCTAGATTCGAACTAGCAACCCTTCGGTTAACAGCCGAATGCTCTGCCGTTGAGCTACCGGGGAGTAGATTGTTTAGCGGGATGGCCCAAGTCATTTTACGCAAGTGATTCGCTCACTGCAACTCGCGGTTGAAAGATGGCCGCGAAGAACCGCGAGTTCCAATGATTCGAGTTCCAAGGACGTGCGCGAGCGTAAATGATTTTAGCGGAGTAAAAATTGCGGCAAATTGCGATATGGAAAGAATTATTGAAGCTTTTGCGTTGTAGCGTCGTGGCAGATCAGATTCTCAAAGATTGCCAGGACGTGTTGCCGGTAGCGGACGATGGTCTCTAATATGGGCCGAAGTTGCGGCTCGCGTACCGTCTCGCGATCCCATTTGGCGAGAACTGCCGCGGGAACTTGAATGTCCTTGCGCAACTCTTCAGCCGAGTGGCCGCGCAGAAACAGCCCATAAAAAAAGGCGGCCTCACGCTGCGGGAACTGGAAATCCTGCAGAGTTTGCTCTAGCGGGTTGGGTTGGGTCGCCATTGTAGAAAACCGCAGTTTACAGATTTCAGCGCAGACGTCAAGAGTACACGCCTCGTAAGATAAAATAACTCGCCTCATCTATAACTATCGAACAGACCGTCGGGAATAAGTGTATGCCCGCCATAGGCATAGGATGTGTCGGGAGCGGAATCGGGCGAGAGGCAGGCTGCCGGCGGCACACGTCTTGGCACCCCGAGTATGTCAGGTGCTGCAGCGCGCAAACACCGCAAACTAGCCAAACAGCAGAATTTCATAGGCCGGAGAAACTCCGGTTTGCGCCACAAGCGGTTAGAATTTTGGCGGTGGCCCGGAGAGCGCTTCGTGCATGGCGAGCATTTCTCCCTCTTGATATGGCCGACGCGGCCAGAAAAAACCTCGCAAGCCGTCGCTGCGCTTTCGCGGAACGATGTGGACGTGCAGATGCGGCACGCTCTGGCTGACGATGTTGTTGATGGCGACAAAGGTGCCTTCCGCCTTCATAACTTCCTGCACTTTTCGAGCGAGCATCTGAGCGTTAGAGAAAAACGGACCGATTAGCGCGGAAGGAAGATCCGTCAAGCTTCTATAGTGCGCTTTGGGGATCAGCAAGACATGTCCCGGGAAAAGCGGCCGCACGTCGAGAAAAGCTATGGAGATTTCGTCTTCGAAAATAATTTTGGCTTCCATTTCTCGCGAAACGATTTTGCAGAACAGGCAAGGTTCATCCTTGCCCTTGTCCGGCTTGTCAGCGTCTGGCTTGCGCGTGCCTGGTTTGGCTGAGTCGTTGCGAGAGCGTGGCTTCTTCATGCGCATAAGATTAATACTTCGCGGGCGGCTTGAGGAGAGGAGAAGAGAAAAAAAGGGCGGCACCAGTCTGTCCGGAGGCGTCAATCTTCAGTTGAACAATTGTGGGCGGCTTCTCTTGTCGAGCGAACCGACTGAATGCAGAATATGCGAAAAATATACGAAAGGAATTAAGGTCGAGCGGGCTGCTGCTGCGTCAGGCAATGAATCGTGCCGAACCCCCACACCAAATCGACGGAATGGACGCCGACAACTGAGCGGGTGGAGAATAAATCGCCGAGGATGCCGAGAGCTATGCGGTCGTTCGGATCGTTGAATGTAGGCACCAGCACTGAAGAGTTCGAGACGTAAAAGTTCGCATAGCTAGCGGGGAGGCGCACGCCATCGAAAAAGAGGGGAGACGGCATGGGTAATGCAATGACGTCTGGTCTGCTTCCATTCTCTAGCCTTGCGCTGCGCAGGCGCTCCCAATTTTCTTCCAGGGGTTTGTAATTTTTCTCGCGAGAGTTTTTCTCACGGCAAAGGACCACGGTGCGCCGGTTCACGAAGCGGCAAAGATCATCAACGTGGCCGTGTGTGTCGTCTCCGGTGATTCCTTTTCCGAGCCATATAACATTTGTTACGCCAAGCGATTCTCGCAGCGCGGTTTCTGTCTGTGCACGATCGAAACCGGGATTTCGAACTTGGCGCTTTTTGTCGAGAAAGCATTCTTCCGTGGTAAGCACCGAGCCCGAGCCGTTTACATCAATACTTCCACCCTCGAGAACCACGTCGCGTCCACCGAGTTGAATGCGGAAGATTTTTATTTTCAGCCGGCGTGCGGCTTGTTCCGGAATTGCGTCGTCCTTTTTCCAGTCGGGATAGCGAGCCCAGGCGTTGAAACGGAACCGGGCGATAGCAACCTCCGGTCGGGGTTTGGAGCGTTTGACAAAGATGGGGCCGAAGTCTCGCGTCCATCCTCTATTAGTGGGGAATCGCAGGAACTGAACCATGGCCGTGCTGACGCCGACGCTTTTCAAAACTTTGCGCGCTTGGGCTTCATGCGCTGTCGAATTCACCAGGATGCGCACGATTTCGCCCGAGACGATTTTGCGCACGATCTCGCCATAGACCCAGTGGATAGGCTCAAGCTTTCCCGGCCAATCGGTCGCGTTGTGAGGCCAGCCGATCCATGTGGCCTCGTGCGGTTCCCATTCCGCGGGCATGCGAAATCCAAGCGATGCTGGCGTATTTTCTTCTGTAGTGCGGACGATGCGGCTGGTTCGTTTCAAGGTTTTTCGTCGAGAAAACGTTGATCGATGCCGGCGTAGGCGTCGATTCGGCGGTCGCGCAAGAACGGCCAATTGCGGCGAACGTCTTCCAGGTGCGCGAGATTCACTTCTCCGTATAAAATTTCTTCGCGATTTGTCGAACCCTCCGCGATGACCACGCCTTGCGGATCGCAAAGGAATGAGCTGCCCCAGAACTCGAGGCCGGGTCCGCCTTCCGCGGGAATTTCGTGTCCCACGCGATTGACGGCCGCAACGTACAGGCCGTTGGCGATTGCGTGGCTACGCTGGATGGTGCGCCACGAATCGCGCTGGGCTTCGCCATTGGATTCTTTTTCGCTAGGGTGCCAGCCGATCGCCGTGGGATAGAAAAGAATGCATGCGCCATTGAGCGCTGCAAGACGTGCTCCTTCCGGGTACCACTGATCCCAGCAAATTAACGTGGCGATTTTTCCTGCGTTGGTTGGAAAAGCGCGAAAACCCAGATCTCCCGGCGTGAAGTAAAACTTCTCGTAATAAGCCGGGTCGTCGGGAATGTGCATTTTGCGATAGACGCCTGCGATACGGCCATCGACGTCGATAATCGCGGCGCTATTGTGATAAATGCCCGGCGCTCGGCGTTCGAAAAGCGGAGCGATGATGACGGTTTTGGTTTTTTGCGCCACACGGCCTAATGCTTCAGTTGTAGGTCCGGGAACAGGTTCCGCCAATTCAAAATTCGCAGTGTCTTCGCGCTGGCAGAAATATTGCGAACGAAAAAGTTCCGGCAAGCACACCACTTGCGCGCCCGCACGCGCTGCCTCTTCGATTCGAGCACTGGCGCGCGAGAGGTTTTCAACAGTTTTGGCGCCAACCGCCATCTGCACAAGTCCAACGTTGAATTTAACTGGTGTCGGCACGATAGGAAAATCTACACGAAAATCCTGCGTAAGGCCATACGCTGCGAGCCTCTCTTTTATCCAATTACACAAAAATAATTCAGCTGTAACAGCCTGGAAAGTGCTGAGGAGTCAGCCTTTTTCCTTCTTAGACTTTAGCGATTTCTGATCCTGATATTCCTTCCAGGTCAGAAATATCAGCAGGCCATCGAAAAGAGTGAGAATTATCAGCGCCCACGAATGGGTATGAGTGAACCTGTAAGTTTGGTAGACCATAAAGGCGGCGAATACAACAATGGTCAGAGGATAGGCCCACAGTCTATTGGCCCAGAGGCAGACGACCAGCACGACCTTAACTAGTCCATGAGAGAGAAGGTAGAGCGAGGCGAACATGGGGCTTCCGCTGGCCAATTTTTGTGAAGCAATGCTTATATGACGGAAAATAATATCGTGTTTATCGCGAGCGAGCTCATGTTGGCACAACGCCTGGAGCCAAGCGTTCAACGAGTTGACTTTGAACCACAACAGCACGCCGCCGATTGATTCTAATAGTCCGTCGATGCCTTTGATGGTGATGCCTACACGAAACGAATCGTGAAGCAGGATGTGAGTGAGCCTTTTCTTCAGCATTTGCTTCGGGTCCCTGGTCTGCGTCCGCGGGATGCGCTACTGACATCATCGCATTGCCGGAAGGCATTCACAATTGTGCCGAACATCGCTAAGGTTTGTTCTAGAATCGCGTGGCAGCGGTGAAGGGGGTCCGATGAGGTTGCGAGCGCTTATCATCTTCGCCAGCATTTTGGTTTTCCTGTCGATTGCGCGAGGTCAGGACAAGGCGGCGGGCGTGGTGAAGTATCATGCGACGCTCGAAACTGTTAAATATGTTTACGGTGTGGCGCCTCCTGTTGCGCGGCTTTCGGCGGGAGATATCCTCGAAACCAACACGCTTGATGCGTTCGGTGATGCCATTCAAAAAAACGGCGATACGCTGGCGCTCGTCAAAGGCGACAACCCGCTCACCGGCCCATTCTATATAGAGGGTGCTGAACCGGGCGACACGATTGCTGTCGACTTTGTGTCGTTGGAAGTAAACTCGGCACAGGGAGTCGGCGCCTTTGCTCCAGGCTTCGGCGCGCTTAACTCCACAAATTACACGCCTATGATTCAGGCTCCCCTACCGGAACGCATATGGCTTTATCCAATTCATCCGGACGATAACACCGCAACTTTTCAGGCGCATGATACGAGTTTCTCGGTGAAAATCCCGCTGCATCCTTTTCTTGGATGTATTGGAGTTGCCCCTTCCGACGGCGAAGCGCGTAGTTCGGTGGTCCCGGCTGAATTCGGAGGCAACATGGACGCTTCGGAGTCGAGCGTAGGCAACACGCTGTATTTGCCCGTCAACGTGCCCGGCGCACTCCTGTACATGGGCGACGGACACGCGGCCATGGGCGACGGCGAGATCGCCGGGACAGCTATTGAGGTGCCGTTGCGCGTTCGGCTGCGCGTGCGCGTAATCAAGGGGCAGAAAATCGATTGGCCGCGCTTCGAAAATAAGGATGAAATCATGGCTGTGGGTATCTACCGTCCGCTTGACGATTCGTTACGTATTGCGTTTACACAGCTGGTTGGATGGATTCACCAGGATTACGGTTTGTCCGAGCTTGACGCCTACGAGTTGCTCTCGAAAGTTGCCACGATTCACCTCGCTGAAATGGTAGATCCGAATTACGTTGTGATCGCGAAAATTGACAAGAAGTACCTGCCACCACGAAAAACTTCGCGTTGAGTTATCGGAAAGGTGCGAGGTCTGTGGCTAAGAGCCACAGATTTGGCTGCGGCATCGTTGACAGTAAGGCTCTTCACACCTAGAATCGCCCACACGCGCGGGATGCATTTTGACACGATTGGTTTGTGTTAGTCCCCGCCGGAGACCGCCATCACGCCCGCAGCGAGTAAACCCAAAGTAGCGATTGTTGACGATGAACATAGCTTCCGCTCCAGGATAGCCTCCGCTCTGCGCTCGGAGTTCGAAGTCTTCGAAGGCGAGGATCTCGCCGAAGCCTACAGGCTGCTCCAGGGATCAGAACTCGATGTCCTGCTTCTAGGCCTCCCGCTCGGCGATGCTGGCGTCCGCGAATGCACCGAGCTGCTCGCCCGGCTGGTAGGAAGCGAGATTGATACACTCGTAATCGTGATCAGTTCTGACGAAACAAAACCCACCGCTATGAAGGTAATCGATGCCGGATCGTACGACTACTTCATCAAGCCCCTGGACACGGACGTCCTGCGGCACGTGGTGGAGCGTGCTGTTGAAAAATTACACATTCAGCGCGAAAATCGAATTCTCCGGCAGGAAATAAGTCGCAAGAGCACTCATGGCGATCTCATCGGCTCGACCGACGCCATGAGCCACGTCTTCGATTCCATAAAGCGAATGGCCCGAGCAACCACCAACGTTATCATCCGGGGGGAGAGCGGGGTGGGCAAGGAGCTGGTGGCTCGAGCGCTTCACGAACAAAGCGACCGACGAAATCGGGCATTCGTCAGTGTGAACTGCGCTGCGCTACCCGAGGGCTTAATGGAGGCCGAGCTATTCGGTTATGAGAAGGGCGCCTTCACCGGCGCAACCGCGACGAAGGAAGGCCGGGTTGAAATGGCTCACCAAGGCACCTTGTTTCTTGATGAGATAGCGACACTTACGCCAGCGCTCCAGAGTAAGCTCCTGCGTGTGCTGGAGGATCGCTCCTTCACCCGATTAGGCGGCAAGAAGTCCATCCGTGTGGATTTTCGGCTCATTAGTGCGACAAACGAAGACTTGGAGGAAATGGTTCGCGAGGAGCGCTTTCGCGAAGATCTCTATTATCGTATTCATGTGGTCCCCATTTTCGTGCCCTCACTTCGAGAAAGGATAGAGGACATTCCGGTGCTTACCGATTACTTCGTAAGCGTCTATTGCGCTGCCAATAGTCTCCCGGCAAAACGGATCGCTGACGACGCGATGCTGGCCCTTAAGCGCTATCCATGGCCTGGAAACGTGCGCGAGTTGCAAAACGCAATTCAGAGGCTCGTTATAATGACGGACGGCGACGTCATCTCGTTGAAGGATCTCCCAAGCGAAATCGTACAAGCTTCTGGACGGGATTCGCGCAACCGTTTCCGGCTACCTTCGGGAGGAATCAATTTGGCCAAGGAAATGGAGACGTTTGAGCGCCGATGGGTTCAGGAAGCTCTCGAGCAAGCCAAACAGGGAAAGGCGGACGCCGCGCGATTGTTGGGAGTAGACCGAAACAGACTCAACTACTTGTGTCGTAAATACAGCCTATAATCCAGTTTCGTGCTGACTTATTAATCGCTGCGGTGAGAAATTCAACACATCTCGCGAAGGGGGCGATGCATACTAGGGAATCTTTCGACCTAACTCTTTAGGATGCAGCACCTTAGGGTCAGGACATTTGTGATCGACATTGGCATTGTTTTTGCACATAGGTCCTCGTGCCGAGCATTTAATCTCATACGGAGGAACTATCATGGCCAAGAAAACCTTGAAGAAAGCGAAGAAGCTGGAAGCGGCGAAACCCTTGACGATTGTTGGCGTAGGACGGGGATAAGTAGGCGTTTCTGCTCCACACGTGCCGGTTGTTTGTTCGCAGGCACGGGCGAGAATGATTACAGATTTGAAGGGCTGCCGCCGAAAGGCTGGCAGCCCTTTTTGTTGCACCCGGTTTCTTTTTCCTAAATCGTCTCGCCCTTCGCGCGCTTCTGTCTTCTTCACGTCGCCAACTCTTCGCTCGCAATTTTCCGAATTTTCTACTGCGATCTCCTCTCTTTGTCGCGAGACGTTGAATTATTCAACGCGACCGCAAGAAATTAAACACATTCGTCGCTGGATTTTTACGCATCGTGCTTGCTGTATGCAATAAGTGCTTTTGAATGAGTTTCACCCGGCGTAGGAAGTCCGATGGGAGTTTGGCGCGCGGATTGCACTAGTAGCATTGTAGGCAGAAGGAAAACAAAAATTCTAAGGAGACTCAAGACCATGGCAAAAGCAAAGACAGTGAAAAAGGGAAAGAAGCTCGGATCAGTGAAGCCGCTCACCGGGTTCAAGACCGGTCGCGCGTAGTTCGATTCAGTTTTGTGACGGCTCGCTTCGAGCCGGCCACCAGTTAGCAGTTGCACTACCAAGGGCTGCCGTCCCAGGAACGGCGGCCCTTTTTCATTGGTGCTGGGAGTTAGACCGCAAGAGGCGCGCGTACTCTTACCAAAATTGCGAACGCACCCAGCGCCAAGTTGCCTGGCCAGCCTGCCAAGCCAAGGAATGCCTTGGCCCGGAAATCTGCGCTTTACCCGTCATGCCTTCCCGAAGGGACCCGTCTGGGTTCGGGATTTCCATCTCAACTGCAACGAAGTTCGCTAATTCCTGCCCGAGACGTTCCAGCTTTTCCGTCTGTGCTACCGGATGATCCAGGGCCGCGGCCGGAAGTATCTTGTCAACGTGACCTGAGAAAGTTCGAAACGGAAATGGGAGCACCTTTATTTTCGCTGCGGCGCCAGGCTGAACGTCCGGAAGTTCGCGGTCCTGCACCAGAATACGCGCTTTCATGGTGCTTCGATCTACTACCCGGGCTAATTCGTCTCCAGCCGCAAGATATTGGCCGGCTTCCTGATCCACATTGGCGGTAGCCACGACGCCGTCGATTGGCGTTCGAATTTCCAGTTCGCGCAGCTTCTGCTCCGAAACCGACAGCTCTTGCTGTAGCCGGCCGCGGTCGCGGGTCATTTGCGCTGCCTGGCTAAAGTCCGAACGATCCTGATTATTGCGGAGGTTACTGCTGGCGAGCGCCAACTGCTGTGTGAGCAACTGCACGTCGGCATTTATATCAGGATTCTCCAGGACGGCCAGCATTTGGCCCGCTTTTACTTCGTCGCCTTCCCGAACAAACACCTTTTGAATTCTACCGTCAACTGTGGCTCGAACCCGCGCGTCCCTTCCGGGCTCCAGCACCAAATCGTTGGTGACCTTTGACGCAAAGGGAGGCAACAGAAACAGGAGAACTAATCCAAGTGCGCCAACTTGCTGCGCGCGCGTCATTTTCCAGGCCATATATTTCTCCCTCTTGTCCCGTATCCAGGCTCGAGCTGCGGGCAGAGCTTTTCGCAAACTTGTTCTCGCAAAGAAATAGATCACGCCAAGAGTTGCCAGATAACCCCATTCGTCTCCCATTTGGCTTACGAGTATGTTCTTAACAAACAAAAGCATAAGAATCAGGAGCGAGGTGCTGTAGATGATGGCTGAAATTCCGAACAGGAAGAAAACATGGCGTTGGCGCTTGCTGGACGGCGGCAGGTCTATGTCATGCCGAAGAATGTATTTCTGCATCCATGCTCGCAAGTAGCCGAAAGATTCCTCACGCAGGTTATCGATGTTTAGAAATTGCGACAGCGCATAGTAGCCGTCGGCTTTGATTAAGGGATTGAGGTTCAAGAGCGCACCCTGAATGCCGCTCAGTAACATCATCTTGTAGAAAAAGTCATTCGTCAGAGAGCCGGGGGCGGTGAAATGCCAGACTAGTGCGGCCAAGCCGCAAATCACAAGTTCAACCCAAATACCCGCGAAAATGACCCACTGCCGAGTCTTGGCGGTCGTGAACAGAAGGATGTCTGTGGTGTCTGTGAAAAACGCCGGGGTGAAATAGATGAGCAAGAAGCCCATTTGATGGACTTCACCGCCAAAATGCTTGCAAGTGAGCCCGTGGCCAAATTCGTGTACGGCACCCAGGCCGAGCAGCAGGATCCAAAAGATCCAGATGTCGTAAGCGCTTTTATCCGCAAAATTATACAGAGCCGAAGTGTCTTGTTGCACCCGCGTCCAATCGCCGGCGAGCAGATAAACCGCGACGAGGAAGACGAACAAAGAGAAGATGACAAAACCCTTCGTAAACATCCAGCCCAAATAGCGATCCAATTTGGTGAGTGTCTTGTCCGGATCCCACGCTTTAAAGCTTATATATAGAACACTCGATTGATCGATCCGCCCTTTTCGCTCGTCACGAATGCGCTCGAGCACCGCCAGGTTTTTTTCTCCGATCGAGCGCTCCCACATGGTGGGTTCCACCGACTCCAGGAAGTCGAGCACGTCGGCCTCGCTCGTCTTCAAATCCGGATCCTTCTCGGACATAGCCACTGCGATCTCGGCGGCGGTATGCGTTCCATCGCAAAGCGACAGCAGCTGATATTCCGTAGCACCATAACGATTGTAAGAATTCGTCTCGCGGTTCTTGACCACGTAGCTGATTTCGCCGGCTACAGTTTGTTCGCTGATGCGCAGATCCGTACGGAGTTTGGGGCGTTTAAGACCTTTCGCGAGGACGCTGGAGACTTGAAGGCTGGTGGGGCCGAAACGCATCGCTGGATGTCCTCTACGGTTTCGGCTGCGTTGTGCCAGGCCATTCGACCCGTACTGCCATGCCCGGTCTCAGGTCCGATATTCCTGAGCCGGTAAGCTGGGCTACCACGTCATAGCTGTCGCTGGACGGATCCACAGTAGGGCTGACCTTCACCACCTTCGCGGTCACCGACCGACTAGTACCGCCCAGAAGAATCAAGGCAACGGGCGCGCCGAGTGTAGGGCGCGGACTCGCCAATTCGGAAATTTGAAATTGGACCTGAAGCGGATAGAGTTGGCTCACTCGAAAACATTTCTCGCCCTTGGCGATGGCTTGTCCTTCCCGAACGTAACGGCGCGCCACCACTCCCGAAAACGGAGCGCGCAAAACGGTCTGATCGATCTCAATTTCGAGACGGTGAATTTCGGCTTGCCCGCTCTCTACCAAAGCTTCGTAACCGTGCATATCGTACTCCGCGCCTTTCGCTTCGAATTCCGCTGCTTCGAGATCAGCCTGGCTCGACAGTCCTGCTTCCCGTAGCTGTTGTTGACGCCGAAATGCAGCAGCCTTGGCCTTTAGTTCCGCCGCTTTGAATTGCAAATTATTCTGAGTCACCTTCAGATCGTCGCGAGCCTTAATGAGCTCTTGTTGCAGGCTTCGATCGTCCAGCTGGCCGAGAATGTCGCCGGATTTGACCACGCTGCCTTCGTCTTTGGCGACGGATGTCAGATTGCCGTCGCGCTGGGCCGACAGGTCGACCTGATGTTCCACGGTGAGTACACTTAAAATATCGCCGCTTTCAGTGCCTTTTGCGGGTGTGCTGGCCGCGGGCGGCGGAGCTGTGCTGGAGGCAGACTGCGGGGCATCCTTGTGGTCGGAGGCCACAGGCGATTTGTCGCAGCCATTCCCAACCATCGCCACTGCGGCGAATAAGATTAATACGGCGGAGCGCTTCATATGAACGATCCCTCTTTCCTCACGGCACCCAGGGCCATACTTTTTGCCAAATCCATCGGAATGGCGAGCGCAGAATAACGTACCCTATCGGATACCAGCCGCTGCCGAACCACCCATCGCGCGACCGAATTCTCGCTCGTCCTACCATTCCATTACGAGCCCTTCCTCCGGCATTTTCGAATATCGCGCGCACCAGGAAATATTGATCGCCGGAGTCAATCCGAGTCTGCGCGCCGATGCGATCGACGGTCCCCTCGAACGTCGTCGTCGGGAAAGCGTTTAACTTCAGAGACACATTTTCTCCGGGGCTGACGAGCGAAAGATCCGTTTCGGGGACGCTCATTTCTGCGGCTATGCGCTCCTGAGCTACCACTTCGCAGAAACTATCGCCCGGTTTGATCATGGTTCCGGATTTTTCTTCCACCTTGGGAGTAATCACAACGCCCGCAATCGGTGAGGTCAGTCGTGCGTCATTGATACGCTCCTGCTCGAGCGAGACTTGCGCTGAATATAGCTGCGAGCGTATCTGAGCCTGCCCTGCTGCCGCAGGATCGTTTCGAAATTCAGCTTCCGCCAATTCGCGCCTGACCTGAGACAAAGCCGCGTTCGCTTCTATAAGCTTTATACGGTCTTCGCTGTCGTCCAGTTGTGCAAGCACTTGGCCCGGCTTCACCAAGTCGCCTTCGCGGACGAACACCTGCTTCACGACCCCGCCCTCGATTGCGCTCACTACCCGGCGATCAGCCGGGACCACAGTGGCATCCGTACCAACACGCATTGGCCACGGGATAACCGTCAGAAACAGAGCCACCAGACCCGCGCGTTGCGCGTATTCCATCATGCGGCTCTGCGGCACAGCGGCCAGGAACTTTTTCTTTCTCTGAGCAAAAGGCTGCAGGATATTCGCCAAAGGCACTTGCTGATATAACTGTGCGTTTCGGATTGCGACAGTTGTCTGGCTGGCAAGGATCGCCAACGTTTCCAAATGGCTTTCCGAAAGAAAATCAGCTTCCTTGCTTAGCAGAATCATCGCGCCGAGCGTTCCTTGATCGTCGCGCAAAGGCAAACCATAAAATCCTTGATGTTCGTGGGCTTCAAGAAACGAGACGATCTGCGCGCGGGCTTCTTCCGGCTCAACTTGCCAGCCATCTTCGTGCTGGTTGGCCGAAACGGGACTCTCCTGCTCCGCCACCCACTCCATGCGTTCTCGAAGCTCGCTCATTTCCCGCGTCTTCGGAACTTCCGTTTCTCCGGAAACAGCACCGAGAACGAAGCGTCCGCGATCGTAAAATCCAATCACGCAGCTTTCAAAGGGAACCACCGAAGCGGACTGTGCCACTACCGTAGTCAAAACGTGATCGAGATCGAGGGTAGAAGTAATTTCCTGCGAAATTTTCAACAGAGCATCAAGGGCGTGAACCTTGCGCTCGGACTCCAGCAGGTTTGCGTTGTGCAGTGCCACGGCAGCCTGTTCGCTGATACTGGAGAGGAAAAACAGATCGTCTTCATCGAACAAGGTGCCGTCATTCTTGTTAATTATCTCGACCACGCCGAGAACCTCATCGTCCTTTCGCAGAGGCGCTGCCATCCAGCACTGAATCTCGAAATCTCCCCCGGCTTCGACACGCTCGGCGAGCCCGGCTTCCTCGCTCGGATCTTCGACCAACTTCGGATTTGCTTGCTGCGCAACTTCCGCCAGCAAACCTTCGCTCAACGACGCGGTGGCATCCTCCTCAACCGAAGGGTCCTCGCCAATTTGTTTTGCCAGATTGAGTTCCTGGCCGTCAGGCGAAGCGAGCCAAAGATTGCAGGCGCCGGCCCCCAAAATGTCACGGATCTTACCAGCCACGATGGGCAGAAGCTCTTCCAGTTCAAGAGTTGATGTAAACGTCCGGCCCAGATCGTAGAGAGCGGTCAGCCGTTCGAGCGTGGCCAGTTGACCGTGGCGCTCCAGTTCAATCGCGCCCAGATTCGTCAGAGCGCGGCCCGCCAGCACACACGCTTCTTCCAGAAAGTGCGCGTCTTCAGCGGTAAAATCTCCTGCTCGCTTATTGAGAACCTCGACGACGCCTTCCGGCCTTTGCGCGCCTGGCAGGGACGAATACAATGCGGATTTCACGCGCGTACGGCTGAATTCATCGAGATGCTCAAGGTCTTCTGCGGCGATTTCGCGCGCGGGCAACCGCCTGGTGGCGGCCGACTGGTACAGTATTGCGAGCGTTCCTCCGCTGACCGCGAGTTCCGTGGGATGCAGCCGTTCGCCCGGCTCAGTCCAGCGCATGCGGCAGACGAGTTCGTCGGAGGTTCCGTTCGTGGTCCACACAAGCACTGCGCGCGCTCCGAGTGTGGTTCCCACTCGTGCGGCAAAGGTCTTTAGCAGGGTATCTTGATCGCGGCACGCTAAGGAAACGCTCGCGAGCTCAAAAAGCGCGGAAGATGTTTCCATTACTCTCCCAGCGGTAGGGGATGCTCTTACCCTCCCGTTGCGAGTAAATCACCCCTCACGCAACGAAGAGACAGTGGGGCAGAGCCTAACAAATGCGATGGATAGGCGTCAAGGAAGACTGCCTTCGCGTCTTCCGCATTTACTGAGAAGTTTTTTGCAAGCCCTTGATTGCCGGATATAATTCAGATAGCTTTGCAAGGCGCAGTGAGGCACATGTGAACATTGCTATCCGCAAGGCCGGCCGAGCCACGATTCTTGATCTCGATGGACCACTGAAACTGGGTGACGCTGAGGAATCTTTTCGCAATCAGATTCAGCAGCTCATCGAAGCGGGATCAACTCACGTAGCGGTAAATCTTGCCGGAGTTACTGAGCTCGACAGTTCGGGGATTGGAGCGCTTGTTCGCGCGTTTACCACACTGAAGCGCGCCGGCGGGAAATGCACCTATTTCGCACCCAGCAAGCGCGTGGTGATGCTGTTGAAAATGGTCCGGCTCGATACCATCCTCGATCTCGCCGAAGACGAAGCCACAGCCCTTACTCGCATTTAACCGTTTTCCTCTAGGGAATGCCCAAATATCATTTATCAACGGAGAAGGTGTGTCCGTACCGCAGCGTGCCGACGAGACACAGGATTAGCGGCGGTCGAGGGCAGGGTGCCGCACGTCGCGGCCGGCAACGAAGTAAATAACGTCTTCGGCGATGTTTGTGGCGTGATCCCCAATTCGTTCGATGTTTTTCGCCACCAGAACAAGCTCGAAGGCGCTGAACACAACTGCGGAGTTTTCCATCATATAGGTGAGCAACTCGCGGAAGAGCTGATCGCGCAAGCGGTCCACCTGGTCATCGCGCTGCAGCACACTATGAGCCAGCTCGATGTCCCCTCGAACCAAGGCATTCAAGCTATCGCGGACCATCCCTTCGGCGAGCTCGCTCATTCGCGGCAAATCAACGTAAGGTTTCACCTGCGGATGGCGCATGATCCGCGTCGCTGATTGCGCGATATTCACGGCCTGATCTCCGATGCGCTCGAGATCTCCATTGATGCGCGAAACCGCAAGCAAAAACCGCAAGTCCGCGGCCATGGGTTGCTGCAGGGCAAGCAAGCGCAGCACGCGGTCGTCAATTTCAATCTGAATCTCGTTGATGGCGTCTTCTTCAACCAAAACCGTTTCGGCAAGGTGTTCTTCACTATCCAGCACCGCGTGGATAGCCTGGTGGACTGCTCGCTCGGCGAGGCTTCCCATCCAGAGTAGTCGCTGTTTCAGCTCTTCGAGGTCTCGTTCAAAATGTCGTTCCATGTTTGCTCACTTCCTTCGCTCAAAAAAACACGACCGCCCTTAAGCTATTCGCTTTAACCGAAGCGCCCGGTGATGTATGCCTCTGTACGCGGATCCGTAGGCGTCGTAAAAAGTTTAGGTGTTTCGCTATGTTCAATAAGTCTTCCATCCAGCATGAAGGCCGTGAAATCGCTCGCGCGTGCGGCCTGCTGCATGTTGTGAGTTACGATCGCCATGGTGCAGCTATCTTTCAAATGGAACATCAATTCTTCAATCTTCGCTGTGGTCACCGGATCCAGCGCGGAGCAGGGCTCGTCAAGCAAAAGCACTTCAGGATTCACGGCCAGGGCACGCGCGATGCACAGCCGCTGCTGCTGACCGCCGGACAGCGCGAAAGCCGACTTGTGCAGGTAATCCTTAACCTCATCCCAAAGAGCCGCGCGATGCAGGCTGCTTTCCACCAATTCGTCCAGTCGCCCCTTGTAGCCGTTGATCCGAAGACCGTATGCCACATTTTCATAAATCGATTTCGGAAACGGATTGGGCCGTTGAAACACCATGCCCACGCGCCGCCGCAGACTGACCACATCCAGAGAGTGTATCTCTTGGCCGTCCAGCAATATTTCCCCTTCCACTCGCGTGTTTCGGATGATTTCGTTCATGCGGTTCAAAGTACGGAGGAACGTCGACTTGCCGCACCCTGAGGGTCCGATTAAAGCGGTCACTTTGTTTTTGGGAATCTTCAGGTTCAGCCCGAAGACAGCCTGCTTTGGACCGTAAAAAAAGTTCAGGTCGGAGATCTGAAAGCGCACCGGCGTCTCCTTTTCCGAAGCCATCGAGCGAGAATCTATCACATGCACTTGGGGCGCGAGCCTTGCAGCAGTGGCATTGCTGCCTTGAGAAATTGACGGCATATCACGTGCTCCTGACCGCGCTGCCGCGGTTCAGCAGAAGACGGGCGCCCAGATTCGCAACCAGCACCAAAGCCAATAATACCAAGCCTGCGGCCCACGCCTGACGGTGCCAATCATCATACGGCGCGATGGCGTATGTATATATCATTACCGGAAGCGAAGCGGTGGGCTGCCCGAATCCCGGACTCCAAAATCGGTTGCCGAAAGCCGTAAAGAGCAGTGGCGCGGTTTCCCCGGCAACCCGCGCGAGCGCGAGCAACATCCCGGTTAGTATGCCTCCGCTTGCGGCCGGAAGCACTACAGTGACGATTGTCTTCCACTTGCTCGCACCCAGAGCCATGGCGCCTTCGCGCAGGCTTCCAGGGACCGCCCTCAGAAACTCCTCCGTGCTTCGAACCGTAATCGGGATCACCATCATTCCCAACGCCACGCCGCCCGCCAGCGCCGAGAAGTGTTTCACCGGCAACACGACTAGCGAGTACGCAAAGATGCCTATAACGATGGAAGGCACGCCGTTCAGCAAGTCCGTGGTATACCGCACGATAAACGAAAAAGTTTTTCCGCCAAACTCCGCGAGATACACGCCGGTCAGCAGTCCTACAGGCAATCCCATCAGTGCCGCCAACATCAATAATTTCAAGCTGCCCACAATGGCGTTTGCCATTCCGCCGCCCGCTTCACCCACGGGTTTCGGGAGCTGCGTAAAAAAGGCCCAATTCAGCGATTTGCCCCCATTCCAGATCAAGTATCCAAGGATAAAGAACAGAATCGAAACGACCCCAAACGCCGCAATTCCGGTCAAAGTAAGCATCACGTAGTTCAATGACTTTCGCCAGATCGTGCGCAGCTTGCTCACGCTGGCCGTCCTCCGCCGCGTTCGGTGGCGACAATTAAAATCCGAGCCATGCCATTCAGAATAAATGTAATGAGGAAAAGCACCAGCCCCAGTTCAATCAGTGAGCTTAGATACAACTCTCCGCTTGCTTCAGTGAATTGGCTGGCGATGGTGGAAGCGATCGTATCGCCGGGCGCAAGCAACGAAGCTGCAATAGTGGGTGCATTGCCGATGACCATGGTGACCGCCATGGTCTCGCCTAGCGCCCGTGCCAGTGCAAGGAACACGGAGCCCATGATACCCGTGCGAGCCCAGGGAACGACTACCTTCCAGGTCGACTCCCAACGTGTTGCCCCCATTGCTAGCGCCGCTTCGCGTTGCTCGCGCGGCACCGTCAGCAAAACTTCCCGCGAAACAGAAATAATGAACGGCACGACCATGATTGCCAGAACGATTCCGGCGGTCAGAAAGCCGACTCCGTAATTTGGCGGGTGAAACAGCGCCCCAAGGTATGGAACGTTTCCGAGCGTATGAATCAGCGCTGGACCTATCGTTGTGCGCATCAACGGCACAATTATAAAAATTCCCAGCAAGCCGTAGATAACGCTGGGAACCGCTGCAAGCAGGTCGATCAAAAACGAAATCACGTCGCTCACTTTGCGCGGGGCGAGTTCGGAGAGAAAAATGGCGCTCGCGAGGCCCAGCGGAACCGCGAGGCAGAGCGCCACAGCAGAGGTAACTAACGTGCCGTAGATGAATGGCGCCGCGCCGAAATTATCGAAGTTCGGATCCCAAATCTTGGTCAAAAAAAACATCCATCCAAATTTCGCGCGGGAAAGATGTGAATTCACCCACAGCTCGTACACCAGCATCGAGGTGATCAGGAGTATCAGTGCGGCAAACGTGAGCGTAATCAGGTGCGCAATTTTGTCGCCGCTGCGCAACCGCCGAAGAAACGCGCGAGGTCCTGCTTGCGGCGGAACCTCGTGCGCGATTGTTGTGGCGGCCGCGGACATTTTACTGAATCAGCGAAATCGCCTTGCTCTCCCTGGCAATCACGTCTTTGGGAAGTTGCGCATAGGTCAGACCCTCATTGTACTTCTGACCCTCCGTTAACATCCATTTTAGAAAATCCTTGATGGCCTCACGCTTTGCCGCGTCCTGAATTTGCGCGGGAATCAAAAGCCAGGTGAAACTCGAAATGGGGTAAACCTTGGGCCCCGGAGCATTCGTGATCGAAACGCGGAAGTCTTCCGGAATATTCTTGGCATCAGCCGCAGCAGCCGCCGTTACTCCCGCCAAATCCGCCTTCACGAAGTTTCCCGCCGCGTTCTGAACCTTTCCGTACGGAATACTGTTCTGCACGGCATAGATCAATTCGATGTATCCGATCGCGTTCGGAGTCTGCTTCACCAGTCCGGTAACGCCTTCGTTGCCTTTGCCGCCCAGCCCGACGGGCCAGTTCACGGAAGTGGCTGCCTTGCCCACTTTATTCTTCCAATCGTCGCTGACCTTTGCCAGAAAGTCGGTCCAGATGTAGGAGGTTCCACTGCCGTCCGAGCGATGCACTACGACGATGTCGGCATTCGGCAGCTTCACACCCGCGTTTGCCTTGGCGATCTCCGCATCATCCCACTTTGTTATGGTCCCCAGATAAATTCCTGCCAACGCCTTCTGCGTGAAATTCAACTCACCGCTCACGCCCGCTATGTTGTAGGTCGGAACCACCGCTCCAAGCACCGTGGGGAAATGCAGGATCTTGAACTTCGACTGTGAAAGCTGCTCGTCCGACATCGGCCCATCCGACGCGCCAAAATCGACGGTGCCTGCTTGAAGTTGACGTATGCCGCCGCCCGATCCGATCGACTGGTAGTTGATCTGTATGTTGGGATGCGCGGTGTGGTAGACGTCAAACCACTTGGAATAAATTGGGTACGGGAACGTGGCACCAGCGGCATTTAGCAGCACCGTCCCGCTTTGGGCCGCCGCGATAACCGTCAAGCCGAGCACGAGCGACACAACTAGCAGGCACTTTCTCATGTTCTTGAAGTCTCCTCATCCCATTTTTTGCTAGGATTGTTACAGCCGTGTTACATAGGGAAGAACGAGGGGTGAAATACCGAAGTTCTGCCTCGGCTGCCCGCTGCGTCGGCATCAAGGTCCGTGCGATGGATGCACTCGGAAGTCTGCATCGTTCACAAAATGAATCGCTTAGCGGCGCATAAAGAGAGGCCGCTAACTTCCCGTCGCGGGAGTATCTTCGGCAGAGATTTCGATTTGTTTTGCGCGTCCGTGTCGGACTTCGAGCCCGCGAATCCAGAACAGAATGTCCTCCGCGATATTGGTGGCATGATCCGCAATCCGTTCCAGGTGGCGGGAGGCCAGCACATAATGCAAATTTGGAGCCGCCAGAGAAGGGTTTTGCGTCATCCCGGACAGTAGGGACTCAAAAAGATGATCGCGATATTGGTCTACCACGTCGTCACTTTCCAGCACTTGGGTCGCGAGATCCACGTTTTGGTAAATCAGCGCTCCCAGACACTTCGAAACCATCGCCCGAACCGCTGTAGCCATGGGCTCAAGTTCAACGGGAATGGGCACTTCGCCCATAGCCGACAATGAAATGGCTCGCTCGCTAAGGTTCACGGCAAGATCCCCCATGCGCTCGAGGTCGTTATTGATTTTAAGTGTGGCGACGATTAAGCGCACTTCCGCGTCGGTCAAGTTTCCCTGACGCAACATGCGAATGGCATGCTCGTCGATCATGATTTCCATTTCGTTGATGCGCGGTTCGTTCAGAAAGACTTCGCTGGCCAATCGCTCGTTGCGCTCCAGCAGTGCCCAAAGAGCCCGGTTCACCGACGATTCCACCGTGCGCGCCTGGGATACCAGGTAGTTCACTAACACGCTTTGGAAGATCCCCTCGGTGCCGGTTTTCGTAGCCGCCATTCGCCACCTCCCGCGTAAATCTTCAAAGTCCAATTAAACGTCTACGCATACAGCATCGCATCGAAAGACTGCAAGCGCGTAAACGGACGGTGAATACTGCGAGACAACTTAAGGGTCAGTTCGCTAGCGGTATCGAAACAGAAAACTTTGATCCGCGCCCGACCTCGCTTTCAACCCAAAGTCGGCCGCCGTGCGCTTCCACAATGTGCTTGGCGATCGAAAGTCCCAGGCCGGTGCCGCCCGCTTCTCGGGATCGCGCGGCGTCCACTCTGTAGAATCGCTCGAAGATTCTCTCTTTTTCGGCAACGGGTATGCCGATGCCGGAATCTGAAACTGTGACTATAGCCTCGTCGGGTCCGGCGGAAGCTCCCACCACTATGCGGCCTCTGGAAGGCGTGTATTGGATCGCGTTGTCGAGCAGATTCTGCAGAACATCGTGCAGCAGGCTCGCGTCGCCGCGCACAAACGGAAGTCCGGACGGAATTTCGACGTTAAATGTAATTTGCTTGCGGCTGGCTTTCAGTAGGGTCGTTTCCGTGCAACTATCGATCAGTTCCTGTACTCCGACAGGGAGAAATTCCAACTCAAGTTTTCCCGCCTCGATGCGGGCGAGCTTCAGCAAGTCATCCGTTACGCGGGCCAGCCGCACGGCATGTTGACGAATAATTTCCAAGAATCGGCGGTTATTCTTGGGATCGTCGATCGCTCCTGCCAACAATGTTTCGGCAAAACCTTGGATCGCTGTCAGAGGAGTCTTGAATTCGTGCGAGACGTTTCCGACAAAATCCTGGCGCACACGTTCGAGCCGCCGCAATTCGGTCACGTCGTGCAAAACGACCACCGCACCGGAGGGTTTGTCCGCCGGAACATTTCGATCCGCTTCTCGAGCTTTCACCGGAGCGGCGGTTACCGAAAAACTTAGGGGCTGCACGATCCCTATTTCGATATCGCTCTGCAGGCCTTCCTCTCCATGCAGTGCTTTGCGAATAAGGCCGATCAATTCCGAACTTCGAACGACTTCAATCAGGGGACTGCCTTCGCTGGTCACCGATTGCACATTCAAGATTTCTGAAAACGCGCGATTGCAAAATACCAGCCTTTCCTGCGCATCCACTACGGCCACGCCTTCTACCATGCTGCGAAGGATCGCGCTAGACCGGTCGCGCTCGCTGCTTAGCGAGCGTATCTCACGATCGAGATGCGCCGCCGTTTGGTTCATGGAATCGGCCAGGTCGGAAAGTTCGTCCCGCGGGCCCGCAGCTAGCCAGGGATGAAAGTCTCCGCCCGCGATTCGTTTCGAGAAGTCTTTCAGATGTTCGACACGCGTAGCAAAAACACGAGCGAAAATCAGCGATACCACTATTCCAAGAAGTAAAGTAATCAGGGAAGCAACGAACAGCCGTTGCCGAAGCTCCTTTAACGACAAATCGATTTGCGCCAGCGGCAATGCCAGACGAATCACGATAGGTGAGCCGGAAGCGGGTCGAAAACGCTGAGCCCGGTAGACGAGTTCGCGGGAGGAATCAACGGAGCGCCCGGTGCCGTTAGCCAAAGCTTGTTGAACCTCAGGCGAGTCGGAGGATCTCTCAGCGTCGCTTGCGCTATTTTCCGAATCTGCGAGCACTTGTCCGGAAGCGTCGATTATCGTCACACGCGCTCCGCTCTTCGCCATCCAGCCGGTCCACGCATGCAGCTCCGGCTCGTTGGATGCGTCAGGCGGACGCGCCTCGGCGAGATGCATCAACGAAACGAGCTGATCGTTTGCCGAACGTATCGAGTGGCTTCGAACGACGCGGGCGGAATAAGAGTCAACGACGATTAAGACGCCGGCTAGAAGGACTAAGTACGTCAGTCCTAGCCGCCAGAAAAGCCTAGCTCGCACGACTGGTTTCGAAAAGATAGCCGGCTCCGCGGATTGTTTTCATGAACCCGGGATGTTGCGGATCAGCTTCGATTTTCTCGCGCAATCGCCGGACGTATACGTCCACGCTGCGCGGCGTAACGAAACGTTCGGTGCCCCAAACAGCGTCGAGCAATTGGTCGCGTGTAAACACCCTGTTGGGGCGGGCCGCCAAAAAATAAAGCAGACGAAACTCGAGTGTGCTCATCTGCACCGGTTTCCCCGCGCGCGTTACGCGATACGCCGCCGGATCGATCTTCAACGCTCCAATCTCGAGCGGTTTTTCGGAGGGCGCTCCGGGTTCCGCGCGTCGCAAGAGCGCCTTCACTCGCGCAACAAGTTCGCGCGGACTAAACGGCTTCGTAACGTAATCGTCCGCGCCAAGCTCCAACCCCACCACTCGATCAGCCTCTTCGCCTTTGGCAGTGAGAATCAGAATCGGCAGGCGGTTCAGCGTAACATCCTTACGAACCTCTTTGCAGATCTCAAGTCCCGAAAGTTTTGGCAACATCAGATCGAGAATCAGTAGGTCCGGTGCAGCCTTTCGAATCTGCGCGAGACCAGTTGAGCCGTCCCCGCTTGACGCCACCTGGTAACCGTCCTTCTCCAGGTTATAGCGAACTAATTCAACAATATCTTTGTCGTCTTCTATCACCAGTACACGTTTCATCGGCTCTCTTTTCCAAAGAGTGTCCACACAATAGGGGAATCATACCTCGGAAGCAAGCCAGCGCGGATTGCTCTCGATTTTTTAACATGGCATTAACACAGTGTCACATTGGCACGGCACGTCCTTCCTGAAACATTTCCCCCGACGAGCATTCACGCAATCAAGTTTCGATTGCAGGGCAGCTCATTGATTCTATGCGCCTTGCGCTTCTTTGACGTTCACCGGTTTGGCCTCCAGTCTGCTCCCTTCTCAGCCGTTCCGTTCGCCGCTACAGAACAATGCTCCACCAATTCGCTCCTCTTGGGAATAAGGAAGCAGCAATGCGGAAGTGCAATGGCGCGGCAAAGAGAAGTCGATTTTTGGCGTGGAGACGTTCGCGCACTTTCCTGCGTTTTGCGTTGTTGGGATGTCTGGTGTTTCCAGCTTGGGCTCAACAGAACTCAACAGACCTGACCACCAAAAGCCTGGAAGACCTGATGAATGTGGAGGTGACTTCGGTATCAAAAAGCGAGCAGACGCTTTCGCGCACAGCTTCGGCAATTTTCGTGATTACGTCCGAAGATATCACCCGCTCGGGAGCGACGAATATCCCCGACCTGCTGCGCATGGTGCCGGGCATGGATGTGGCTCAAATCAACGCGAACAGCTGGGCTATAAGCGCTCGCGGGCTCAATGGTGAATTCAGCAACGAATTGTTGGTGATGGTAGACGGCCGCACCGTCTATGTGCCCACCTTTGGAGGAGTCTTCTGGGACGTTCTCGATATGCCGCTCGACGACATTGAAAGGATCGAAGTCATCCGCGGTCCCGGCGGGAGTATATGGGGAGCAAACGCCGTCAATGGCGTGGTCAACATCATTACCAAGAAAGCTGCTGATACGCACGGAGCATTGATCGTCGCCGGCGGAGGAAGCCTCGCCCAAGGATTTGGAGTAACCCAATATGGGGGCACCCTGGGCAAGAACACCGATTATCGTGTCTACACAAAGTATCTGAACCAGGCCGAGCTGCCAGGTCTGAGCGGGCAAAACGGAGGCGATGGCTGGCATCTTCTTAGCGGCGGTTTTCGGGTGGATAGCACAATTTCATCGAAAGATACCGTCACTGTCCAAGGAAACCTGTACGCAGGTCGGGAAGGCAATCCGGACCTGAGACTGCAGTCCGTCACGTCGCCGGGTCCGCAAGAGGTTGACCCCGGAGTTGATTTGTCAGGCGGCTTTCTACAGTTAGCCTGGAATCATACTTTCTCCGCCCGATCCGATACCTCCCTTCAAATTTCCTATGATGAGTTCAAGCGCCCCGACGTTCTCGATGAAGGGCGATACACGCTAAATTTGGATTTCCAACATCACTTCAAGTGGGGCCAACGGCAAAGCATCGTTTGGGGCTTGGGCTATCGCTATTCGTCGTCGCATACCAATGGGGATCTCACCATATCTTTGAACCCTGCGGACCTCAGCACTCAAATAGGTAGTTCATTCATTCAGGACGAAATTGCTATCTCGCCGGACCGGCTCTACCTGACGCTGGGCACAAAGCTCGAGCATGATTACTACACCGGATTGGTATTGCTACCGAGCGCCCGCTTAGCTTGGCAGCTGAACAGCCACCAAATGTTCTGGGCCGCTATCTCACGAGCTGCTCGCACTCCTGCCAGTTTGGACACTGCCGAGCGCCTGAACTTCGGAGGATTCGTGGGCCCTGACGGCACGCCTGTGCTGATCGGGTTGGTAGGGAATCCTCATTTTAAGAGCGAGGATTTGACCGCTTATGAAGCCGGCACTCGAATCACTGCGCTGAAACGTCTATCAATCGACGTGGCGGCTTTTTACGGAGACTATACCCACCAGTCAACAACTGAACCAGCCCCACCCGTTTTCGAAACGCTGCCTGCCCCCCCTCATTTATTCATACCCTCGATTCTCGAAAATCTGATGCACGGGGAGTCCCAAGGACTGGAGATCGCGGCGAACTGGAAGGTATCTGATCGTTGGACGCTCAGTCCTGGGTATGCCTTCGAACAAATCCATATGCATTTAGACCCGTCGAGCCAGGACACCACATCCGTCGCCCCTGCAGAAGGGAGCAGCCCGGTAAATTCAGCTCAGCTTCGATCGCACTTTATTCTTCCTCACAATATGGCGTGGGATACCTCCGCGTATTTCGTGGGCCGCCTCAACAACCCGAGCGTTCCGTCTTACGCCAGAGTCGATACATCGATTTCCTGGCATTACCGGGAAGGACTGTCAATTAGCCTGGTTGGGCAAAACCTTGCAAAGGATCGCCACCTCGAATTCACAGAATCCACCGGAGCTTCCATGTCCACCCTGATCAAGCGTAGCGCCTATGCCAAGTTCACGTGGCGATTCTGATGGCGGAGCTCAGACATTGAAACTGCGTCACATGATGTTGAAGTTCTCGTCGTCTGGTGTCGAGGATGGGCGCCGCAGAATTTCCAGGTCTGTATTACGTTTGCTTTATTTGCAAATTGTTCTTTTTTCCTCGCCCTACTATTTCCCGACAGCCTCGACAGCCCAAGTAAGACCGCCGAGCGAATATGAATTAAAGGCCGCCTTCTTATTCAATTTCGCCAAATTCGTGGATTGGCCTTCGAATTCATTCGCTAATCCGGAAGCCCCGTTCTTGATGTGCGTACTCGGGCCGGATCCGTTTGGTGGAGCTCTCGATGGTGCATTGCGAGGGAAAGTGATTGCAGAGCACCCCGTAAATGTCATCCGCGTGAAGCATGTTGCTGACCTTGCCGGTTGCCAGATTCTTTTCGTTGCGGCCTCCGAGAGCCATCTTCTGCCTGAGATACTGGCTAAGCTCCGTGGTCACTGTGTCCTGCTCGTCGGTGAAACGGACGATTTCGCATCCTCTGGCGGTGCCATCCAGTTTACTCTCGAAGATAACCGTGTTCGTTTTTTCATCAATCCGGATGCGGTTGATCGCGCCGGGCTGAAGATCAGCTCCAAGCTCTTGGCATTGGCAAAAATAGTGCGTGACGTTCCCGCCTCTGGAAAAAGCTGATATGCATCCCCTGCGCAATTTATCGATTCGTGCAAAGTTGACCGCCATCGTCATGATCACCTGTTCCATCGCGGTCCTGGTCGCCTGCACTGTCTTCGCCATCTACGACGTCACAACGTTCAGACGTTCGCTCGCGGCCGAGTTGGGAACAGTCGCCAGAATCAGCGGCTCGAATGTGACGGCCGCGCTGACGTTTGGCGACACCAACGCTGCCAATGAAATCCTTAGTTCTCTCAGCATCCAGAGGCACATTGTCGAAGCGTGCGTTTACCGGGCAGATGGAACCGCTCTGGCGGAATACAGACGCGATGGTTCGAAAAAAGTCTTTGCCGTTCCACCGCTCCTTCCTGACCAGACTCTGATTGTCTCCCGCAACATGCTCGTATTTCGCGGAATCTGGTTGGATGGAGAACTCATCGGTTCAATTTATGTGAAATCCGATCTCGGCGAACTTCATGCCCGCATTGCGCGCTTCTCTGAAATCATCTTGGCTGCCTTCCTCTTGTCTCTGGTCGCTTCATTTTTGCTCGCCTCTCGTCTGCAGCGATTAATTTCCGAACCAATCGGACAACTGGCACGAACGGCTTCGGAAGTGTCCCTCAATAAGGACTATTCCCTTCGAGTTGCGAGGGGGAACGACGACGAAATCGGATTTCTGGTCGACAAATTCAACGAAATGCTCGAACAGATCGAACACCGTGAGTCAGCGCTGCAGTACGCCCACGATGGATTGGAGCGTCGCGTTGACCAACGCACTCGCGAATTGCAAAAAGAGGTTGCCGATCGCACGCGAGCCGAGCAGGAACTCGAAGAGCGCAAACGCTTTCTCAACTCCCTTATCGAAAATATCCCGTTGGCAATAGTCGCCACCGGCTCCAACGACAAAGTACAAATGTGTAACCCGGCCTTTGAAGCCTTGTTCCGTTATTCACAGCAAGCCGTTCTCGGCCGGCCGCTGGCTGGACTAATAACAAATTCGGAGCTCCGCGCAGAAATCGAGTCGACCTTGGAGAGCCTCCGGGAAGGAAAAAGCGTCCACCTCGTCACTCGACGGAGCCGCGGCGATGGAAGCTTGGTGGATGTAGAGGCCTATTCCGTTCCCCTCGGACTTGAAAATAAGCGAACTGGCGCCCTGATGCTCTATCAGGACATCACGGAACGCAAAATGGCCGAGAAGGCTATGAGCCAGGCAAGAGAGGCGGCGGAAGCTGCCAGCAAGGCGAAAAGCGAGTTTCTGGCCAACATGAGTCATGAAATCCGTACTCCTATGAATGGAATCATGGGAATGACGGAGCTGACTCTTGAAACCGATTTGAACGCTGAGCAGCGCGAATACTTGGGAATGGTAAAAACCTCTGCCGATTCGCTTCTCAAACTGTTGAACGACATTTTGGATTTTTCGAAGATCGAGGCGGGCAAACTGGATCTCGACTTCACCGAATTTCCTCTTCGCCAGAGTCTCGGAGAAACGCTAAAGACACTCGGTCTCCGTGCCCATCAAAAATCCTTGGAACTTGCCTGGCAAGTGGCGGACGAAGTGCCAGACTATCTGGTGGGCGACTTGGGCCGTTTGCGACAGATCATTATCAATCTAATCGGGAACGCCCTGAAATTCACCGAGCAAGGCGAAGTGTTCTTGCTGGTTGAAAAAGTTCGAGACTCCTCGGAAGAAGTTGAGTTGCATTTCTCTGTTCGTGATACCGGCATTGGAATCGCCAAGGATAAACAATCGGAAATTTTTGCTCCCTTTACTCAAGCGGACGGATCCACCACCCGGCTCTACGGCGGCACCGGACTTGGGCTCGGCATCGCAACGCGCTTGGTGGAAATGACCGGAGGCAAAATCTGGGTTGAAAGCGAATTGGGCCGGGGCAGCACCTTCCATTTCACAATCCGTTTCGGAATTGCAGAGGACAAAAATCGAGAACAGAAGGTTCCTGACCCGGAAATACTTCAAGATTCCCACGTCCTGATCGTCGATGACAATCAGACCAATCGAACTATTCTGCTGGAGATGCTCACGCAATGGGGCCTTCGCGCAGAGGCCGTCAGCGGTGCGCGACCAGCTATTGCGGCGCTGGAACAGTCCCGCGCCACTAAGCAACATTTTGATCTTGTCATCACCGATCTTCACATGCCGGAAGCAGATGGATTCGACTTGGTGGAAAAAATGCGCGGGAGTCCTGCGTTCGATCACCTACCTGTAATAATGCTGAGTTCCGGCTCGCAACGAAGCGACCGCGAGCGCTGCCGCGAGTTGGCCATCGCAGCCTGCCTCATGAAGCCGGTGCAACCTTCCGAACTTCTCGACGCCCTCTTGAACGAGTTAACCAGGGCCATACCAGAGCGCACCAAAGAAATCGTTGAGCGTAAGTTCATCGACGAGAAAAGACCGGTATTGAAAGTTCTGCTTGCTGAGGACAATCCCGTCAATCGGCTGCTTGCCAGAAGGCTGCTTGAAAAATATGGCAATACTGTAAGCGCAGTCGAAAACGGCAAAGAAGCGCTCGCAGCCATAGCACGTGAACGGCCGGACTTGGTGCTAATGGATGTTCAGATGCCGGTGATGGACGGTCTGGACGCCATTCGCGCAGTAAGAGCTAACGAGCACGATTCCAGCGACCACTTACCGATAATTGCTTTGACCGCGCACGCTATGAAAGGCGATCGCGAAAGATGTTTGGGTGCCGGGGCAGATGAGTACCTCACTAAACCGATCCGCGCCGCCGAATTATTCGCTGCCCTCGGCCGAATGAAGACAGGAAACGTTGGGCCGACCTCCCCCGCACCGATCCCGGTAGCGCTCTCATCTCCTTCCGTTGACCGCGCGGATTCAAGAGAAGTTCTCCATCGAGTTGGATACCAGGAAAATCTCGAAGAGCTGGGAAAACTCTTTGCTGAGGGATGTCCAAAGATCATGGAAGGAATTCGCCGATCCCTGGAAATGTCTGACGGCATCGCTCTCGAACAGCTAGCCCGTTCTCTGCAAAATTTCTCAGTGGGTCTCGGTGCTCCAGGCATATCTCGCGCCGCCGAAGATCTGCAGAAGCTCGCCCGGTCCGGATATTGGATTGGCGCTCGAGAAGTCTTTAAAGGGTTGGAACAGGAAGTCGCTCGGCTGTACTCCGAGCTATCCGCTCTGCAGCGCACGGGGCCGTCTTGAGACTCTTGTCCCACGACGAATCTGTGAAACAACCCTCTTCGATCGTGGATCCTTGGCGCGCCTTCTTCAGCTTGACATGCGACCCGCGGCGCGTGCTCCTTGGCGTCATTTTTGTTGGCCTTCATTTGCTGCTGGACCGGGCGACTGTCGTGAGCCACAGTTGGATTGGCAGCGAAGTGTGGTATCCGCCGGCAGGTCTCGAATTGGCTCTCTTGATGGGACTGGGGATTTCTTACGCGCCGCTAATTTTTGTGTCGGGATTTCTCACCTCGATTATTAATTACCACTTGTCTCCACTTGGCGCAAATATTTGGTACATCAACACTCTGATTGCGATTTGGTATGGCGGAGTAGCCTTGGTATTGCGGCGTTACCTCCGGGTTGGTGGCGCATTTCGCTCACTCCAGGACGTTTTCCGTTACGTTTTTGTAGTGACGACCGCGACTCTGGGTTTGGCATTTTGTGGCGCGCTCAGCTTTCTTTGGAGCAAGGAAATCGCATTTAGCAGCTATTTTGGTTCCGTTTTGAACTGGTGGGTCGGCGACTCAGTAGCCCTTTTCTGCCTTACTCCATTTCTTATCGTGTATGTAGTGCCCTGGCTTCAAGTGCACACCACGCGCGGCACACTTGTAAGCGCAAAAAGTATGCGGCCGGAAACGGACCCGTGGTCGAGAAAACCGAATTCGCACAATCTTGTCGAGCTCCTCGCGCAGGGTACTAGTATCTTGGCCTCGCTTTACATTGCACTTGGGTCCGGCTTCGCTCGCGAATATCAATTATTCTATCTATTTTTCTTGCCGATCATCTGGATAGCCGTGCGCCGAGGTGTACGAGGAGCTGCCGCCGCTACATTATTGCTCAACATCGGCGCAATACTCATGTTGCGCATCTTTCCTCAGGATTTTGGCCGCTTGCTCTCCTTACAAGTCCTCATGCTCATTGTGTCCGTTACCGGATTGTGCTTGGGAACGCTCATAACCGAACGGAATCAGGGAGATCAGGAATTACGTGCAAGCGAAGGACGCATGCAGGCCCTCATCGGTACGATCGACGAAGTAGTGTTCGAACTCGACGCGAACGGAACCTACAGGAATATTTGGACCACCGATGAATCCCTGTTAGTTCGGCCCAAAGCTGAATTGCTGGGCCGCCGCGCGGCCGATTTCCTGGCTGCCGATCTGATAGATCCCATCCTGAGAATGTTTAAGCGAGTTTTGAGGACTGGCAAAGTGGAAAGCATCGAGTACTCGGTGCCATTGCCGTCCCCAACGTGGTTCTTGGCACGCGTCAGCCCTATTCCCTCGCCGGACGGAAAACCAACAACAATTTGCATGACGGCGCGAGACATTACCGCGCGCAAGCTTGCCGAGGAGGAACTGCGTAGAACAAGTGAAGCTGCGGAGTCGGCCAGCCGCGCGAAAAGTGAATTCCTTGCCAACATAAGCCATGAGATTCGCACTCCGATGAACGGCATTCTCGGTATGACGGATCTCGTGCTCGATACTGCCGTAACTCCTGAACAAAAGGAATATCTGGAAATGGTAAAAGCATCCGGCGATTCGCTGATGGAATTGCTGAACTCCATCTTGGACCTTTCGAAAATCGAAGCCGGAAAGCTGGATCTCGAGCCAATTGAGTTTCCGTTGCAATACCGCTTGGCCGAAACGCTGAAGATGATGCAATTCAAAGCCAAACAAAAAGGGCTGGAGCTGAGATGGCAATCCGCCGCGGACGTTCCCGAGTTCCTGGTGGGAGATCCGACGCGGCTTCGCCAGATTTTGGTAAATCTCGTTGGGAATGCCATCAAGTTTACCGACAGCGGCGAAATAGTCGTTGATATCCAAACCCAAAAAGTTTCGGAAGAGGACGTGGAATTGCACTTCCGTGTTCAGGACAGCGGTATTGGCATCGCAGATGACAAACAGCGGATGATTTTCGAAGCATTTACTCAAGCCGATAGCTCCACCACTCGGAAGTATGGCGGCACCGGCCTCGGTCTGGCTATAACCACCAGCTTGGTGGATTTGATGGGCGGAAGAATCTGGGTCGACAGCGTGCCCGGCCGGGGCAGCACATTTCATTTCACTGCAAAATTCGGACTGCCGCGCGATCAGACCGCAGGCATCACAAGTCGGGAACACAGCGGAGGCGTTTCGTGAACGAAGTAAAGGATATGAAAAGAAAAATTCTGATTGCTGAAGATGACCCCGTCTCCCGCCGTTTGCTGGAAGTATTTCTCTCCCGCTGGGGATACCAGGTCGTCGTTGCTGCCAGCGGAACCGAGGCGCTGGATATTCTCGACCGAACAGACGCTCCCCGCCTGGCCGTACTCGACTGGATGATGCCCGGCCTTGAAGGAGTTCAAGTCTGCCGGAAGATCCGCGAACGCAAAGACCGCCCTTACATCTATATCTTGTTGCTTTCCGCTCGTACGCAGAAGGAAGATTTGCTCCTCGGTTTGGAATCGGGCGCCGATGACTACTTGACCAAGCCTTTTGACGCGCAGGAGCTTCGCGCGCGCCTTCACGTGGGCCAGCGAATTCTGCAGTTGCAGGACGGGCTAATGGTGGCGAGCGCCGAACTCTTCTTTCGCGCCACCCACGATTCGCTTACCGGCATAGCCACCCGCGACGTAATTCTCGATGCTCTGCGACGCGAGAGTTCCCGACAGCAGCGCGATGGAGGTTCATTTGGTATTGTCCTGTTGGACGTCGATCACTTCAAATCCGTGAACGATACCTACGGCCACTTGTCCGGCGACGCCGTATTGCAAGAAGTAGTGCGCAGAGTGAGTTCGACCGTTCGATCCTACGACACTGTGGGTCGCTATGGCGGCGAGGAATTTCTGATCGTGGCGCCTTCCTCGGGCGCGGAAGGCGTCCTCCGCCTATCGGAAAGAATCCGGCTCGCAGTCGAGGAAAAATCCATTTCGACGGACGCTGGAGAAATTTCAGTCACCGTCAGCCTCGGCTTGGCGGTGAGCAGCGAGACCTCGCCTCTGGACTCAAAAATGTTACTCACCGCTGCGGACGAGGCTCTTTACCGCGCCAAAGCAGAGGGCCGAAACCGGTCGGAAATGGGAGTCCTGGAGGCCTCTGCATCGACTGCGGTTCGTGATATTGCACCGCTCAAAACCGGGTCCAAGTAAGCTTGTCCTTTCGCATGTCTCGATGCACTATGTGCGGAACAAGCTTTCTGGAGATACACCGCACGTGCCCGAATTCGTCGCGCAATCTCAAATCGACGCTCCCGCCGAGGAAGTTTTTCGCTGGCATGCAGATCCATACGCGCTTAAGCGATTGACGCCCCCCTGGGAGCCCGTCGAAATCCTACAGCCGGCGCCGGGTATCCATGATGGCGATCGCGGCATTCTCCGCGTCCACCTCGGGCCATTCAGGATTCGCTGGGTCTTTGAACATCGCGATTACATCGAAGGACGCCAGTTCCGGGACGTCCAGATCTCGGGGCCGTTCCGTCGCTGGGACCACACGCATAGAATGGACCATCAGGGCGCGAATGCCTGTATCCTGACCGACCGCGTTCAGTACGAGCTGCCTCTCGGCTTCGCGGGGCAGCTTGTTGCCGGTTGGTTCGTACATAGAAAACTAGCTCGCCTCTTCAAGTATCGCCACCAAGTGACTGCACAGGCGATGCGCTCCCGCAACAACTCTGAAAAGCCGCCGTCTGCGCAATAACCCGGGGTTAGTGGTAGCTCTAACTCAGCGCACTCTGCATCCATACGGTAGCGTATGGAGCCTCTTTTTCTATCTCTGCACTTTCGCGCTAAAACCCATTCCTTGCACAACATACTTTGGTGTACATTAGTAGGTTAGAGATCATCTTTTTTGAATCGAACTTGCGAGGGCCTGGCTATGAGCTCGACCAAACCCGAATCTATCATCAACACCAAGGCCCCCTCAACGACGCAACGCGATACTTTAACCGTTACGGACAATCGCACCGGACGCCAGTACGAGCTACCCATCAAGAACGAGACGATTCGCGCTCTCGATCTGCGTCCCATGAAAGTTGATAAAGAAGATTTCGGATTGATGGGTTACGACCCTGCGTTCACCAACACAGCCTCGTGCTCGAGCAAAATCACTTTCATCGACGGTGATAAAGGAATTCTGCGCTATCGCGGCTACTCCATCGAGGAGTTGGCGGAGAAAAGCACTTACATCGAAACAGCCTACCTCATTCTTTATGGCGAGCTCCCCGATAAATCACAGCTGGCGGATTGGTCCTATAACGTTACACATCACACGTTCATTCACGAAAGCATCAAGAAATTTCTCGACGGTTTTCATTATGACGCTCACCCCATGGGGATGTTGATTTCCACCGTCGCCGCACTCTCCACTTTTTACCCTGACGCAAAAGACATCTTCAACCCGGAATCGCGGCGCAAGCAAACCTATCGTTTGATTGGAAAGATGCCCACCCTGGCCGCTTTCGCCTACCGGCACAGTTTGGGAATGCCGTTCGTGTACCCCGACAACGATCTGAGCTACTGCGGAAATTTCTTGAACATGTTGTTTCGCACTACAGAGCTGAAGTATCGCCCGAATCCCACACTCGAACGTGCTCTCGACGTCCTTTTCATTCTGCACGCCGATCACGAACAGAATTGCTCCTCCACGGCGATGCGTTGCGTGGGTAGTTCGCACGTGGATCCGTACTGCGCCACTGCTGCCGCCACTGCCGCGCTCTACGGGCCGCTTCATGGCGGAGCCAACGAAGCCGTCCTCCGCATGCTTGTCGAGATTGGTTCCATAAACAACGTACCCGCGTACATCAAGCGGGTGAAATCAGGCGAGAAGCTCCTGATGGGATTTGGCCATCGCGTCTATAAGAACTACGATCCTCGCGCTCGAATTGTGAAGCATATCGCCTACGAAGTTTTCGACGTCATGGGTAAGAATCCTCTAATCGAAATCGCGCTGGAATGTGAACGCATCGCTCTTGAGGACGATTATTTCGTCTCGCGCCGGCTGTATCCTAACGTTGACTTTTATACCGGCCTCATTTATCAGTCGATGGGCTTCCCCATGACCATGTTTCCCGTGCTTTTCGCCATTCCCCGCACCTCCGGATGGATCGCACAATGGGAAGAGATGCTCCTGGACCCGGAGCAGAAGATTTCGCGGCCGCGCCAGGTATATCTCGGTTATGACTTGCGCAGCTACATACCCCTCGACCGCCGCGGTTAGGTCACGCCGCCGGGCTTTCGCCCCTCGTCCAACTCCTAAACCCTAGCCGTCCTGGTACCACCGAAAAGTGATTGCATCTGGACGCAATCTCTGGCAAAACACTCTGTCGTCCTGCGGGGGCCGCTCTTAAATGGATATCTCTACGCGCCAATCTGGTACAGCTACTATTGTGGACGTTGTTGGCGATATTACGCTTTATAATTCGCCGGAAGTTCGCAAAGTGTTGCTCAGTCTCCTGAAAGAAAAGAAGTCTCCCCGCGTTATTGTGAACATGCTCAGCGTGAAATACATTGATAGCGCGGGTGTCGCGTCCCTAGTGGAAGGATTGAAGCTTTCACGCGATTTGAAGAGTACCTTTGCTCTGTTCGGTCTGAGTCGCACCGCGCAGGAAGTGTTCGAGCTCACTCGGCTTGTAAAAGTTTTCGAAATCTATAACAACGAAGAGGATGCCTTACGCGGTGGCAGCCCGAATACGAACGCTGCTCCGGTGAGGTAAATTCCAGCCGCTCTTCGCGATGTTCCGGGGATTCCAGCCCCGTCCGGACTTAACGATGGCATTCACAGAATCGATCGGCTCAGCCACCATCAATGGACTGGCATATATTGGCGGCTTGGCGCGTCTGGCCGGCAGTTCCGTTCGGACCATTTTCATCGAGCCGATCCGCGGAAAGAAATTCCACCTTGGCCGCGCCGTCCATCAAGCGATGGCCGTAGGCGTTGAAGCCCTCCCGATCGTTTCGCTCATATCGTTTTTCATCGGCACCATCCTTGCGTTGAACGCCGCTTACGAGCTCCGCAAGTTCGGCGCTATGCAAGTAGTCGCCAGCGCCGTTGCAATTTCCATGACACGCGAACTCGGGCCGCTGATGACCGCTGTCGTCGTAATTGGCAGGTCAGGTTCCGCCTTCGCCGCCGAGATCGGCACGATGAAGGTAAACGAAGAAATTGACGCGCTGGAGACTATGGCCCTCGAGCCCGTTGATTTTCTGGTCGCGCCGAAGTTCCTCGCCATGGTGCTGATGGTTCCCTGTCTCACAGTCTGGTCCGACTTCATGGGTGTGCTTGGCGGCGGTGTGTTCGGTGTATCCGCGGCGAGCTTTACCTGGGGAAGTTATATCAGCGCCACGCTCGACGCTTTGCAGTCCCGCGATATCACCAACGGCCTGATCAAAGCCGCCATGTTCGGCCTCGTCATCACAGCCGTTGGCTGTCAGGAAGGTTTCTCAACAGGGTTGGGTTCCGAACAAGTTGGGCGTTCAACAACTTCAGCAGTGGTTAAATCCATCTTCATGGTCGTCGTCGTGGACTTGATATTTACGGCGATTTTTTACCTCACCGCCCAGAGATAAATATGGCTACCATTCCCACCTCGAAAGACGACAACTCGCCAGCAGCTGCTGGTCCGGCCATCTCCGTGCGCAACCTGCGCGTGAACTATGGCGCAAGAGAGATTTTGCACGGTATTAATTTCGAAGTACCCGCGGGCGAGACCTTAGTGATCCTGGGCGGTTCGGGTTCCGGCAAGAGCACTCTTCTGCGCACGCTGGTGGGTCTGGAAACGCCAAGTGGCGGTGAAATTTGGATGCGCGGCAAAAATTTCGCCGCAATGTCGGAAGAAGATCGCGATGAACTCCGCAAGAAAATGGGCATGTCTTTCCAAGGCGGAGCACTATTCGGCTCGATGAGTGTGGGCGAGAATGTTGCTCTGGCACTCCAGGAACATACCGAACTCGACCAATCCACGATCGAGATCATGATTCGCCTCAAGCTTGACCAGGTTGGTCTTTCCGGTTTTGAAAACTATATGCCCGCGCAATTGAGCGGTGGAATGAAAAAACGCGCCGCTATCGCCCGCGCGCTCTCCATGGATCCGGAAATCTTGTTTTTCGACGAGCCTTCCGCCGGTCTCGATCCGATCATCGCCGCCGGCATCGATGACTTGATCCTGAAATTAAAGAAAGCGTTCCGAATCACGATTGTGGTGGTCACTCACGAGCTGGCTAGTGCGTTCCTGATTGCCGACCGCATGATTCTGCTCGACAAAGGCGTCATCGTTGCCAATGGCACAACGAAAGAATTGCAGGCCAGCACTCACCCTCGCGTTCGGCAGTTTCTTGATCGTGTACCCGAACCCGAATTGACCGGTGAAATTGATTATCTGCAAATGTTGACGGGAGATGTTCCGCCGATTCGTCAATGAATCTGGATATGTAAGTTCGTCGTGATATATACTCCCCGGCACTCAAGTTGCATGCCGGTGGTAATCGAGGAAACAGATGGAAGCAAAGCGGGAACAGGCTCTTGTCGGTCTATTTGTGCTGGTGGCAGGAGGTCTGCTCATCGTCACCCTTTTTGTTCTCTCCGGGGTGCTGACATCAGGGGACACAAACTACCACACTTATTTTAAGAATGCGGGAGGTCTCCAGGCTGGCTCGGAAGTTCGTTACGCCGGCGGACCCCCGATAGGCCGAGTCAAGAAAGTTCAAGTCGACCCTCAAGATGCCACCCGCATGAAGATCGATTTCGCCGTGCACCCCGACATACCGGTGAAAACAGATAGCACAGTCGAGGTCACCAGTAATAGTCCCTTGGGTGAAAATTTCCTGGGAATCCTCGCAGGAACTAATGCGGCTCCCCGCGCCCCTGCCGACTCAACCCTGAAGTCAAAGGAGCCCGTGAGCTTTGCCGACGTCACCGCGAAGCTCAACGATCTGGCTCCCACCGCTAACGAACTAATCGTCAATTTAAATGCCCGGGTGGTCGAACTGAAGGAAACTCTCAATCGCGTGAACGATCTCTTGAACGATCGAAATCGCGCCAACGTCGGTGAGAGTCTCGCGAACATCCGCGGAATGCTTGCGGAAGACAGGCCGCTGGTTCATTCCACGCTGGACCACGTAAACACAGCGGCCGCCAAGCTCACTCCGCTCATCGACGATTTCCACAAGACGACCTTGGAAGCTAACCAGACCCTCGATCGTATCGATTCCATGATTAAAGATAACCGTCCGGACATTCGCGAATCGGTCAAGAAGTTGCGTTCATCGCTGACCAAAGCGGACTCGATCGTTTCGCAGCTCGACAATACGATCGCAAACAATTCCGAAAATCTTGACGAAATTATCGATAATATCCGGCGTATCACCGAGAACATGAACGCCTTTACCGAAACGATTAGAGCCCGGCCATATTTGTTGCTTCGGAGTACCGAACCCAAACCTCACGAGCCTGGCCAGGCACCGCCGCAATAGGGCGAAAAGGAGCATGCAGTGTATAGGCGTCGAACCCAGCTTGCTGCAACCATCTTCTTGATAGCTTGTTTCTCGGGATGTGGAGCAACGCGCCCGATGAAGTATTACGTCCTCGATCCTGGTCCGGCCCCCGCCGCTTCGGGCGGCGCGCAATATCCCATCACTCTCCTGGTCGGCCGCATCACTGCCTCGCACCTGTATCGCGACGATCGTCTCGTCTACGGTTCCGGCCCGGTGCAACTGGGAGTTTATTCCTATAATCGTTGGGCTGAACCTCCCGCCGACATGATTCAGGACTTGCTCGTGTCGACCCTGCGGTCAAGCGGACAGTATCGCGCTGTCTCCACTCTCAGCAGCAACGTTCGCGGCGACTATGTAGTGCGCGGTCACCTGTGGGCCATTTCCGAAGTTGACCAGCCTCAGTTGATGGCGCGCTTCTCCTTGCAAATTGAATTGTTCGACCCCAGCACTCGCACCACGGTTTGGTCCAGCAGATACGAGCATGACGAGCCGGCTCAGGGTAAAACCGTGCAGTCAGTGGTAGAAGCGATGGACAAGAATGTCCGCGCGGGGTTGCAACAACTCGCTTCAGGCGTGAGCGAATATTTCGCCAGCCATCCCGTTCAACAGCCCGCGGCAAACTAACGTCGCATTTCGGTGTGTCCCGTATTGGCACATTGGCGGCCCCGATACACTGGGCTCTCTCATCTTGACTTCGCCCCGTATGCGCCCACAATAGAACTCCCTTCCAAAATATCTGCTCTTTGATTCGGATTTCACCTTCGATTTTCGAAAGCGCTCCTGGCTGCGCGCCATGCGTCAGAGGACGCCGGCGTTTCCTTGGGTATGCTAACCGTCCGGCCGCGTTTCGTGTGTCCCGTATCTGAACAAGGTTGATCAGTGAAAAGTGTCGGCAATAAATCTCGCGTCGCTAACTCGGGCCGAAAACGTGCCGAGGAAGCCTTGCGCGAAAGTGAAGCGGCTTACCGAGGCCTCGTAGAAAACGCAACCTATGGAATCTGCAGTGTCACATTGACTGGCAAGCTAGTCCGAGTTAACCCGGCGTTGGTTCAAATGCTCGGCTATGACTCTGCGGAGGAACTCCTCTCAGTCCCGGGTTCCACAGCCCCCTATCGCAACCCTTCGGTTACAAAAAAGGTTGTCGCCGAATGCGTCCGCAACGGCCGCGTCGACGCCACCGTCGATTGGAAGCGAAAGGACGGTGTCATCATCACCGTCCGCATGAACGGCCGTCGAGTTAAAAACGTTATGGCCGACGAGGAATGTCTCGAAGTAATCATCGAGGACGTCACCCGGCATCTCGCGCTCGAAAAGCAATTGATCGAAGCCAAAAAATTCGAAGCCATAGGCCAGCTCGCGGGCGGCATAGCTCACGACTTCAACAACATGATTGGCGCCATAATCGGCTGGACCGACATGGGAGTGGAAGAATCAAAAGCTGGCTCACGCGCCAAGCTGCATTTTGAGAAAATTCGCAGCCAGGCCGAACGCGCCGCGTCTCTCACTCGCCAGCTCCTCGCCTTCGCTCGCTGCCAGATACTCGAGCCGCGCCACGTGGACTTGAACCTCAGTGTCACGGACACTCTCGATTCTCTTGAAGACGTTCTCGCCGCGAATATTCTGATCAAAGCTACCCTTGCTGCGGACCTTGCTCCGGTTCTCGCCGATGCCACGCAGCTCAATCAGGTCCTGCTGAACCTTTGCATCAACGCTCGCGACGCCATGCCCGAAGGTGGCTCCTTGATTATCGAGACGCGCGCAGTCACCTTCGACGAAGAATACTGTTCGCTGCACGTTCTCGCTCGTCCAGGTCATTACTCCATGTTGTCGGTTACCGACACCGGCACGGGAATGGATGCGGCCACACAGGAGCGCATCTTCGAACCGTTCTTCACCACCAAAGAACTCGGCAAGGGAACCGGGCTTGGACTCGCCACGGTGTACGGAATCGTCACGCAGCACCAGGGTTTCATTCACGTCTACAGCGAACTGAAAATGGGCAGCACCTTTCGCATTTATCTACCAGCCACGGCCATGCCGGAAAAGACGCTGGCTCCGCCGGGTGACTCGCAGCAAGTCCGCGGCGGATCTGAAACCATTCTCATAGCCGAAGATCACGAGGGCCTACGCGAACTCGCACGCGAAACACTATCAAATCTCGGGTATAAAGTTTTGTTGGCCGCTGATGGCCAGGAAGCCGTGCAACTGTTCCACAACAATTCCGATCGAACTCACCTCATGTTGCTCGACGTCATGCTCCCCAAATTAAGCGGCCTCGAAGTCTTTTCTCAAATCCGCGCGGAGAAACCTGAAATGCCCGTGATTTTCGCCACCGGTCACAGCTCCGATATTCCCCTGCTCCACGCTGTTCAACAGCAAGGTTTTCCCATTCTGCAAAAGCCCTATTCTCCAAGTGACCTCGGCCGCAAAGTTCGCGAAATGCTCGACCTCCGCGTCGCAAACCTGTCGCATCAGTAACACAGTCGATTCGTTTCCTACCCCTCGCTAATGAAGCAGGCAGCTTCGTCTTTTTTGCGGTGACGAAGCCAAATTCAACTTGGTTGAATGGCGCACGCGGCCTTGATGCACACATTCACAATGCGGAATTCTTTTCTGCCGGTTGAGACTTTTGCTCGAATAAGAACGCAGACATTTACCGCCGTGTTCTTCAGGGGGTCGGAGCTTTAGCTCCGACAAAAACGGCGGCGCGCAGCGCTCGCCTTTCGCGGCGTACTTCCCACGAGATCTAGCCTAGGACACTACCCGCGGTCTTGATAACTTGCTTCCTTTTCGCATGCTGGGGTTATAATGCGCAGATTGTTCGCTTAGTAACACTGGGCTGCGAAGCGGTCGTTTGCGCGACGCGCATCGCGGGTTGCAAAGGAGGCTGTCATGGGCCTGCAGATTGCCTTGCGGAAAGCCGGAAATGTAACTGTCGTCGATTTGCAAGGCCGCATTATTATCGGCGCCAGCAACGACGAACTCGGCGCGGAATTGCGAAAGCTCGCGGAAGCTGGTCCGTCTGACGTCCTCGTCAATCTCGCCGGCGTCACGCAAATGGACAGCTCCGGTATCAGCACGCTCGTCCGCTCTTTCGTTACTCTCGAGCGTCAGGGCGGCGGCCTCAAAATCCTGAATCCCACCGGCCACGTCCGCGAAGTCCTCGAACTCACGCGCCTGATCCAATCCATCCCCACCTTCACCGACGAAAAAAAAGCCCTAGCCGCCTTCCGCGGCGGCACCGCCCACGCCTAGCTATGCTCACATGAAGAATCCGTACGTTTTTCTGCTCGCGTGCACCTTACTGGGCTTTGCGAACAGCGTTCGCGCGCAACTGCCCGATATGCAGCCGCTCGCAGATCAAATGGCTCAGGCTATAGCGAGTTCAAAACAGCCATCCGTCGTTGTCGTCGATTTTTTTGGCCCTGACGAGAATTTTACTCAATTGGGCAGGTCGCTGGCGGATAGCTTCAATAATGACCTGAAGAAGTCGAGCACCCAGTTTGTCATCGACGAACGTGGCCAGATGCGCGAATGGCTCGAAAAGAACTCTTTGCCATCTGACAGTTTCAGGAGCGTTGATCTCGCACTGTGGGTTGCCGGACAACTCAAGATCAACGCTGCCGTTACCGGCAACATCTCGGTGACGGGGAATCAAATCGTTGTCGAGGTAAGTCTTTTTCGGGTTGACACTCGCCAGTGGGTCAAAAGTTTTGAGACTTCTACTATGAGCTCGGATCAGGCCGAAAGGCTGATGAAACCGCTGATTGAAGATACAGGTTCGGGATTCGACCCTTCCGTCCCTATCGCAGGCGAGAACGGTTACACACATCCCGTTTGTAGCGATTGTCCTGAAATTCCTTATACCAAAGCAGCTCTCCACTACAGAGTTCAAGGGTCCGTGGTGTTAATTGCTGTCATTAGTGCAGACGGGAGTACGCAAAAGCTTGTCGTGAAGCGAGCCTTGCCAGACGGCCTAACTGAAAATGCGCTAGAAACTGTGCGCCAATGGAAATTCAAGCCCGCGTTGGGACCCGACGGAAGGCCCGCCACAGTCCAGGACGCAATTCTTATTCCCTGTCACTTCAATCGCCGACGCGCCAAGACCAAGTGACAACGATGCCAAGCCCCGAGTGAGCAGTTTCGCCCTCTCTACATATCGTTTGTTCTCGCGCTCGTTTGTGCGGCGGTTCCGTGCGCCCGCGCTCAACAACCTCAAATCGACGCTCTTGCATCCCGCGTCGCTGAAGAGCTCACCAAAAAGCACGAGAAAACGGTCGTTGTGTTCGACTTTGTCGGCCCCGCCAAAAAGTCCACCGCGCTCGGTCAAGAAATTGCCGTCGACTTTAGCGACGCTCTCAAGAAATCATCCGCTTCTCTTAGCGTCGCCGGCCGGTCTCAGATTGCTCAGGCTTTGGAGGAAAATCGCCTTTCAACCCAAACGCTTTACGGTGCCGAATTCAAACTTTGGTTTGCGAAAAAACTGACAGCGGCAGCGATGGTTCTAGGAACACTGGAGCCTGACGGAGAAAATCTCAACGTTACTGTCGATTGCTATAACGTAAAAGACGGCAAGGCGTTAAAGCAATTTAAGGTCGCACTACCACTATCTGACCAAATGAAATCGCTGATCGATACTCCAGCTGACGCCGGCAAAGATCAATCTGCGGGCCTTCCAGCACCCGGAGCAAACGGATACTCAGTTCCGATCTGTGTTTACTGTCCTCAGGCCACATTTACCGAGATGGCCGTCAAAAACCACACGCAAGGCACTATCCTCCTCTTAGTCGTTGTTGGCACGGATGGACGAGCTCACGACATCCGCGTCGTCAAGGGAATATCGGATGGGCTATCCGAGAGCGCCATTGAAGCAGTGCGTTCGTGGAGATTCAAACCCGCGACAGGTCCGGACGGAGCGCTCGCAGCCGTCCGGCAGAATATAGAAGTAACCTTCCACTTAGATATTTCATCGCATTAAGAGCTCGGATCCACCGAAGTCCTAGGCGTTTTTCTTCAACTCGGCAAGCACGAGCTTGGCCACTTCTTTCAACGTATCAAACACGCCTTGCCCCGTGATAGCGACAGCTTCCAGCGTCGGCTCGCCTTTCACTCCCAGTTGTTTCTGCAGTTCTTCCACCGACAAAATATTCGGCAAGTCGCGTTTGTTGAGTTGCAAAACGTAGGGAATCGTCTCGAAATTCAAGTTGTGATCTTTCAGATGTTCGCGCAGGTTGTCGAGCGTTTCCAGATTCGCGTCCATCCGTTCTTCCTGTGAATCCGCCACGAACACCACTCCGTCCGCGCCTTTCAAAATCAGCCGCCGGCTCGCCTCGTAAAACACCTGCCCCGGAACCGTGTATAGATGAAAACGCGTGCGAAATCCTCGCACCGTCCCCAAATCCAGCGGAAGGAAATCGAAGAACAGCGTGCGATCCGTTTCGGTCGCCAGCGAAACCATCTTTCCCTTTTGATTCGTTCCCGTGTGGTCGTAAATCCACTGCAAGTTGGCGGTTTTTCCGCCAAGGCCGGGCCCGTAATACACCAGCTTGCAGTTGATTTCCCGCGCGGGAAAATTAATAAATGGCACTATTTCCTCGAATTAACCAGCCCGCTACTTATAGCATAGCCTCCCCCACAGTCCAACGCGCCCCCTTCGCCCCTGCTTCGCAATAGACACCTCCGCATTCCCGCCCGCCGAACCTACCTCTGGTTCACTGTGGTCATATATGTAACTCAGAACGGTATGTAATCGTCAACAATCCGGTTGACCTGCCGTGACATAAAGCATAGTGTGTCACCCATCTTTCGGAACGCTGGGGAGGTCCTATGCTTAAGCTTGGGAGTCTCTTACTGCTGTGTATCTTTATAGGATCGCTAGCCCTCTCCAACTCGCCTTGCGCAAATGGGCAAACTATACCCACTCAACTGACTCCTCAAGACTCGAACGGCACGATGGCCTACAACACTTATGGAGGCGGCCACGAAAACATTAATCTCGCGACCGGCAACCTAAACCTCGAAATCCCACTCGTCACATTGCCTGGGCGCAAAGGCCACAATCTTACGCTGGGTGTGGAATTCGACAGCAACATTCAGGAGCTCCAGGCGACCTTCGACAACGTACAAGGGGTATATGACTATTCGGTTACCGAAGAGGAGCGGCCAGCGCAACTTTCTAATACCATTTATGTGGGTGGAAGTTGGCGCTACACAATTCCGGCTTTGCAAGCCACCGCGACCCAGCTGGGGGTGAACCAAAAAGGTCCACCGGCCTATTGTTACGATGGGTTCATAGTGACGCTCGCCGACGGCAGCAAGCATCAATTCGGTAACAAAGTTCACTGCTTTCAGATTGTCAATGGGGAAACCATTTTATTGACCTCCAGTGACGCGCCGACAGTCAGCTTGTCGGATGATTCTGCCGGCTTGCTCCTGGATACGACAAACGAAAACGACATCATTTTGCATCTTAAGAACGGTTCGCTGATGCATTTTGGCACCACATTCCCTTCGTTTCAGTCGGCCGTTACCGTGCTCGTTAACAAGATGGAAGACACTAACGGAAATATTGTTACGATCAGTGGCTCCTATTCGATCGCGGACACCCTAGGAAGGCAAATTACCGTTTCGTCCGGAGTTATCAGCTATCAGGATTCAAACGGAGCGACTCAGTCGATCACCTTGGGGTTTACCGTCGGCAATCTGACCTCGATTACTCTACCGAACAATTTGAAATACTCTTTTGAATACACCAACGGATATTTGACTCAGGTCACCTACCCCGACGGTGGATATACCCAATATGGTTATGGCACTTTCACGGCTCTTTGGTCCGCGGGACACACCGCCCCGGGCCAAGCCGAGCCCTATACGGAACTAACTTCGCGAAGTGTTTGTCCGCTCGCAACTGGAACTTGCAGCTCGTCGCAACTGCAAACCACCACTTATTCGCCAACTATTAACGGCACGCAGATGAGCAATCAGTATATGGATGTGACCGACCCATTAGGCAATCGGACCCACTACCAATTCACGTTTGGAACGAACGCGTTCAGCTCCCTTTATTCTCCGCGCGAGATTCTCCGCCAGGTGTATGACGCCAAGGCCGGGCTCTTGCGCACGGTCCAAACTTGCTATGACAGCCTCACCAGTTGCCCGACTACAACGACAACCAACTTCTCGTTGCCTGTGCGAGTCACAACAACGCTGAATGACGTTAATCCACCGCTGGTAAAAAAAGTGGAGACCGACTACGAGACAGCGTCTATCACGCTCAACGGCAGCACCGAATCGGTCACCCTGGACAACGTCGCCGACGAGTATGACTACGACTATGGCTCAAATGCACCCGGCAGCCTTCTGCGTCACATTCTGAACACCTGGATCACCACGAATCCTGTCAACAGCCAGGACTACACGGCGACAAACGTGCATATCTTGGATCGCAAGAGCAGCCAAACCATGTACGATGGCTCCGGCACCAAGCTCGCCTACACCGCGTACGAGTATGACAATTTCACCACCGCTATAAGCGCCAGCGGCGCGACCCAACATGACTCTACGTACGCGACGACCTATACGATCCGTGGCAATCTCACCGCCACTCAACGTTGGCGCAATACGGACGGTGCCACGCTTACAACGCGGAATCAATATGATGATGCCGGCAACATCGTCTCTACCACTGATCCGAAAGGGAACGTTACTTCCTTCAGCTTTGCAGATTCTTGGGCAAACGCTTCTTGTGCGCCGACTGTTGGTGTTCATCACACTGGTGGTCATGCTGCCGCCTATGTGACGTCCACTACGGATGCCCTCCAAGGTGTAACTTCCCATACCTACAACTCTTGCTCCGGAACCGTAGCCAGCACGACAGATGTAAATTCACAGGTCACCTCCTCTAGCTACGACTCGATGGGCCGGGTCACACAGACCCTTTATCCGCTGAACGCTTCCGGTCAAAGAGAAACGATCTCAGCCGCCTACAACGAGAGCTCTCTCCCTCTCAGCATCACTACAACGACGGCGATTACTGCATCTCAGAACAAGACAACCACGCTCGTTCTGGACGGCCTGGGGCGAGGAACGCAATCCCAGCTCAACTCCGATCCGAAAGGCACCGTTTACGTCGACACTACGTATGATTCCCTAGGCCGCAAGTCTACGGTCTCGAATCCCTATCGCTCTCCGAGTCTTGGCACAGACCCGCCCGCCGGCGTCACCACTTCCGTTTACGACGCTCTGAACCGGGTCACTCAGACCATTCCTCAGGACGGATCTTCTACCGCCAATAACGTCGCCACCGTTTATTCCGGAAATTCAACAACGGTCACCGATGAGGCGGGAAACCAGCGTCGGTCGTTCGCAGACGGTTTGGACCGTCTGACGGAAGTCGACGAGCCGGGACAGAGTACTCCAGGGTCCGGACCATTCTCTCTAACCACACCCGCGCGGACGCTTTACAGCTACGACGGACTCGGCAACCTGACTTCGGTCACGCAAAGCAGTTCGCGCCCGCGGACCTTCACGCACGACTCTCTTTCGGAGCTTCTGACCTCCCAGAACCCTGAGACCGGTTCCGTTCCGGTCAGCTACACTTACGATAACGACGGCAACATGGCGACCAAGACCGATGCTCGTGGACTGAAAATCACATATAGTTACGATGCTCTAAACCATCTTACTTCCAAGGTTTATTCGAATGGCGACCCAACGGTGTCCTACTCCTATAGCGGGACGTCCTGCCTTGGACAGGCTACTTGCTACAACAAAGAGCGCATGACCGGGATGACCGATGCAGCGGGAGGGGAATCATGGTGCTACGATTCCATGGGTCGCGTGCTCATAGACCGGCGGAATACGAATACCATCACCTTGAACACGACCTACACCTACAATCTCGATGGCTCGGTTGCCACGCTCACCTATCCCGATGGGCTAGTAGTCACCTACGCCTATGACAATGCCCAAAGGCAGATCTCTGCTAAGGACGCCAGCGGCATATCCTACGCCTCCTCTGCGCTATATACATCTCAGGGAGCGATTAGCTCGATCACACTCGGGCAGTCCAGCACTTTCACTGGAATTAGTCTCACCGGTAGTTATGATAAGCGCCTGCAGCCTATCGAGATAAAAGCCTCTTCATCAGCCGGCACTGCATTGGACCTGACCTATGGCTTCGGCCTAGGCACCGCCGATAATGGCAACGTTCTGGGCATCACCAACAACCTCGATAGCACGCGCTCCCAGGCTTTTACCTATGACCCTCTTAGTCGTATCGCTACCGGCGGCACTGTGAACAAAACGAGTTCAAACTGCTGGGGCGAGCAGTACACCTATGACGCGTGGGCCAATCTCACAGCCATCGCTCCACCCACCGGATATACCGGTTGCACTGTGGAATCCCTTAGCATCGTCGTGAGTGCGGCCAACCAGGTCAACGGGTTCTCCTACGATGCCTCGGGCAACGTGACCGGCGACACTCACAACCAATACACCTGGAATTCCGAAAGCCAGATCAAAACCGTGGCAGGAGTTACCTACACTTACGACGGTTTAGGCAATCGCCTGGAGAAATCCAGTGGCACGCTCTATTGGCAGGAACCCGGAGGTGAAGCGCTGGAAGAAACCACCCTCACCGGAGCGCTCGTGAACGATTACATTTTCTTTGCCGGAAAACGCATCGCTCGAAAGACTTCCAGCGCAGCAGTCTATTACTACATCGAAGATCATCTCGGAACCTCGAGAGCGATCACCGACTCGTCCGGAAACAAGTGTTACGACGCCGACTTCTACCCCTTCGGCGGCGAGCGCGTGCTAACCAATACCTGCCCGCAAAACTACAAATTCACCGGCAAAGAACGCGATGCGGAAAGCGGCAACGACGACTATGGCGCTCGCTATTACGCGTCCTCGCTCGGGCGCTTCTTGTCTCCCGACTGGTCGGCCATCCCCGCGCCGGTTCCCTACGCCAACCTCACCAACCCGCAAACTCTCAATCTCTACGCCATGGTCAGCGACAACCCCGAAACCTTTTCCGACCTCGACGGCCACGGCCAATACGGCGGCTTCCATCTTGGCATCACCGGCGATGCAGCGGTCCCCTCAGCAACTTCCGCCGATGCTCTGGCCATGTTTGAAGGTGCCTGGGATCCATCAACCTTCACGACGACTCCCGACGCCGTTTTCGAAGTCGCCAACTCATCGGCGACCACCAACTCATCAGCGACTACCGACTCGTCGCAGAATCAAGACCAACAGCAGCATTACGCCAGTGTTTCTTTTTGGCCAAGCGGAGCAGGGCATATTGGGCATATCGGTATAGGGGTAGATACCGATAACACTAGCGGCTTCGCAACACAGACGCACCACTCCTTCTTGGGCTTTCTGCTGGGCCTTTTTTTCTCAGGAAGAGTCCAAAACGATATCGCGGCGCATACGAATGCCGCCGGCGAGGTGGCCCCGCATGCGGACCTACATATCCCTATCTCAGCCGCACAAGCCGCTGCCATGAACCGAGCGATAGCTGATCGACGAGCAAATCCTGGCGCGTACAATCTGTATTTGCGGAATTGCGCCGGCTTCGTTGAGCATGTGCTCCACGCTGGGGGCGTCGGTGGAGTTCCCCATAGTGAAATATTCTTGCCGCCCGCCTTGTTCGGAATGTTGTGGTACGTGAATACATGGCGATGACTTCGAAAACACGAGAGCGCGAGGCGCTGCGAATCAGAGGTGATGCACTGAAGGGGCTGTCGAGGCGCGACCTAATTGCCGGTGTCGGTGGAGCTCTGGGAGTTGTTCTACTGGGACCGAGGGCGGCGGCCGATATCAGTCTGGGTGGCAGGAAGCCGGCTGTGGATATGCCCGTATCGCTTGCGGTAGGCACTGTTAGAACGCCGGAATTCCCCGTCAAGCGTCAACCGTATCTAATCATAATTCGAGCGGAGAAGCGCCTGCCCTTTGCGGATATGAATTGCATGATGGGCCTAACGACAGGACCGGGAGATCCCTATAATTGCGATAAAGAACCATTGCTCCAGGCGGACTGGACGCTCTGGGACAAAGGACAGATCGTGCACCGTGGTAAGGCTAATCGGAGAGGCGGGGGAGGCTGGGCTAACGACTCGATAGATAAATATCTCGGAAATTTCGTAGGGGAAGCTAAGAAGGAGTACGTACTGGAAGTAAACTTCACGAAAGATGGCAGCGCGCTGAATGTAACCAATCCTCACCTCATCGTAATGATGACCAAGCCGACTGACTTCTAGGAACTGATTAGATGACGCTGTCGGGCGGGTGGCGAACCCTTCCGCGCGGCACCGGAGTGAACCCCTGCACGACTGAAACTCGCGGGGGTGCCGAACCCTTCGGGGTGTGAAGGGTTCGGGTTTTGACGTGTTCCTGAATGGTCTTCAGACTTTCGGTGTCGGCTTCCACTCCGGATTCGGCGCGCACAAACTCGTCCCTGTCCTGGAGTAAAAACTATAGCTGCTCCAGAGCCAATCTTTCGGATGCGTCACCAGCCCTCTCTTCACCGGATTGAAATGCATGTAGTTCATCTTCTCGTTCCTTTTCTTCGCGCTCCACACATTGAAGTCGTAGAACCGCCGCTGCCAGAACGGTCGGTATTTCCTCACGGGAGCTTCCTCCCATAGCCAATTCTGCTCCGACCGTTTGCGCCTTCTCCGCCGGTGCATCGCTCGCGAAACGCGCTGCTTTAAGACTTGCATCACCGTGCTGGGATTCCCCACATTCGGCTCGCTGATCAACAAATGAATATGTTCCGGCATCACCACGTATCCGATCAGCGCGAAATCGTAGCGTTCTCGGACTTCACTTAGAATCTTGAGAAAGAGATGCCGCGCTCGTTCGGTGCCCAACAGAGGCATGCGGCGATAGCAACTGCAAGTAATGAAATGCAGTTGACCCAATCCATAACGGCGTCGCAGGCGTGGCTTCATCTGGAAAACCCGAACCCTTCAAACCCGGAAGGGTTCGGCACCCCGCACGGGGTCGAGGGAACTAAGTAGTGAACTGGTGGTGTGGTACTATCCGCCAGGGCGTCATGTCAACGCGAAAAATAATAAGAAAGGGTCCGCCACCCGCCGGTGCTCAGACGTGAAAGTCCTACATGGTCCATTGGTCCCTGAGTTCTTTCCTGAGGAGGAGATATTTCCGATGCCGCTAAAAAGCTTGACCTACTGGGCGTTCATTGTCGTGTTCACACTGAGTTCAGGCGAAATGCAGGCTACCCAGAAGCGCGACGGGCCATCCGTCCTGAATTGTCCCGTTGATAAAAATACGGCGGTTCGTTTTTTCTATCAGCCAGCAGGGGACTACTTTCATGCTCCCCTGGTCTTTCGTCCGGTGGAGGAAGGTGACGCGCTGCTCAATGCCGCCCCGATGCGTGAGGAGGGACGAACTGCCTATATTTCTTTCTCAGAGATGCAGGACCTAGCACGCTTGCTGGCGCACTCAGGCTTGGGCTGGCAGGAGTCGGAAACGGTCGAGGTTCTTGGATCCTACAAGAAGCTTGGTCTTAGCGGTATTGGGTTGGATACCATGGACGTTCGTTTCGTGTCCTCAAGGGGA
>Ga0209330_1000070_pt1 | contig 49521 bp, 49 predicted proteins | sample JacPinW_OM2H0_O3_FD_187969 | JGI IMG/M metagenome (GOLD analysis project Ga0209330, IMG submission 187969) | Forest soil microbial communities from Algoma, Ontario, Canada - Jack Pine, Ontario site 1_JW_OM2H0_O3 (SPAdes) (version 2) | ecosystem: Environmental > Terrestrial > Soil > Boreal... | reverse complement strand
TTTACCGCATGCAAAACTCGTGATGATTCCCCACGCGAGCCATATCTTTGAAACTGACCAGCCGGGTGCATCGAATCACGCAATTGTAGACTTTTTGGCCGCTCAGAATGGGCGTGCTCAGCGCTCGCAGGCTTAGTTCTCTTTCAGGCCTGCATAAATGTCGTCTCGAAGGCTTTAGCTGCGCTAATGCAGCCCCCGAGTTCTAGAGGAACGGAAAAACTGCCGGCTGGCGCATCGAATAGCCCTTTTTGACCCTCAAGAAGCAGCCGCCATTTGCGATACCGCGCGCAAATCCTCTATAATCTTTGGGTAATCACAAACACCACGACACCGGGGCGTTCTTCCAGTATCGGGCGCTCTGAAGCTTCCGAATATGATTGATCTCGCAGAGAAAATTAAAAAGAAACTGAAAGACGAAATCGCCGCCCTCGAGCACGAACTTCACGACGAGCTGCCCAAGGAAATCAAGGTAGCTCGCGCTCACGGCGATCTTTCCGAAAACGCAGAATATAAATACGCAAAAGAGCGGCAGTCGTACGTCTCAGCTCGCCTTGGCCAGCTCCACCAACGCATGGCCGATATCTCTATGATGAATCTCACCAACCTGCCCAAGGACCGCGCCGCTTATGGCTCGCGCATTGTCGTTCTCGACATTGCGAAGTCTACTGAAATCGAGTACAAACTGGTGACTGTCGAAGAAGCCGACGTAACCAAGGGCCTGATTTCGACGAGTTCGCCCATCGGCAAGGCGCTGCTTGGCAAAAAGCCCGGCGACGAAGTTACGGTTGTTACTCCGGCGGGTACTAGGGAATACGAAGTCGTTCGCCTGTCGACGATTTACGATGAGGAATAGCATGGTGGCACTGAATCGATGTTGACGCGCACCATCGGTCGATACCTCTCCTGGCCGGTTGATCGGCTTGCAGCGCTCCTTGCTCCAACCGGAATTCCTCCCAACGTCATCACTTGGCTGGCCCTTGTTTTGAATCTTTGGGCCGGCATTCTTTTCGCTGCAGGACGCTTCGCGGCAGCGGGCGGAATGATGATCCTCGCTGCCCTGTGCGATCTTCTCGATGGCCCAGTGGCTCGACGCCAAAAGCGCGTGTCGTTGTTCGGCGGCTTCCTGGATTCAATCCTGGATCGCTACGCCGACTTGATCCTTTTCCTGGGAATCCTGGTGTACTACGCGCGGGTAAACCGCTTCATGTACGCCGTGTTGGCAGGCGCAGCTATGGCCGGCGCCGTAATGGTCAGCTATGCAAAGGCCCGCGCGGAATCTTTGGTGCCAAAGTCCGAAGTTGGATTTTGGGACCGGCCCGAGAGGCTCGCCCTCATGATTCTCGGCGCGCTCATCAACCGCATGCCCATCGCGCTGTGGATACTTGCTATCGGACCGAACGTCACTGTGATGCACCGTATCCTGCATACCTGGAAACAAACTAAGGATGGTCGGCTTCCGCTTGTTGGAAGCGAATCTAGTGCCGGCGGAAGTTCCACTCGCGCAAAGCCCCGCGCGACGATCCCGCCGCCTGCTCAGCCTCGCGACGCCTCAGCTCTTCTCACGCGTGCGGTCAAGCGTGGCGGATAGGGATCGAAGACTCCTGTGATGCTCGGTCCACACCGGCAATTTTGAGTATTCTGCCGCGCCCCTTTTCATAGGTTTGCGGATTGCGCAACACCTCTGTTGTACGCGCGCGGTTTACTTTTCATGCTGTATCATCAGTTCTCACGACCCGCTCAAAACTTGAAACCTTCCCTCATCATTCACGGTGGCGCATGGAATATCCCGGACGAGGCGGTCGATGACTGCCGGACGGGAATCCGCCGCGCCCTCGAAGCCGGCTGGAAAGTTCTCTCTGGCGCTGGGACAGCGATGGACGCCATCGAAGCCGCCATCGTAGTCCTCGAAGACGATCCCACGTTCGACGCCGGCATCGGTTCTCATCTAAATCGCGATGGTCGCGTTCAGCTCGACGCCATTGCAATGGATGGAGCCACACTAAAAGCTGGCGCCGTCGCCGCTGTTGAACGAGTGCGTAACCCCATTCGGCTTGCCCGCACCATCCTCGAAAAAAGCGAACACATGATGCTCGTAGCTGCCGGCGCGGAAAAATTCGCCGTGGAAAACGGTATACCGCTCTGTGCTCCCGAAGAACTCGTCAACGAACGCGAGCGCATGGCCTGGCGCCGATGCCTTGAAGATTCCCATGCCGCTGAACATCACGTGGGCCACGAACACGGCACAGTCGGCGCTGTTGCTATAGACCGCCACGGGAATCTAGCTGCGGGCACCTCTACTGGCGGCACCTGCTGCAAATTCCCAGGACGCGTCGGCGATTCCCCGCTCATCGGCTGCGGCTGTTATGCGGACGTCGAAGCTGGCGGCGTCTCTTGCACCGGCCACGGCGAAGGCATCATGAAAATTGTGATGGCGAAGACGGCGATTGATCTTCTTCATGACCAGCGCGTCCTGGTGCCACACAGAGAGAAAGCCGGCTCACTCTCCCTCGCGCAAGCTGTTGCCGATGCTTGCATTCGCAAACTAGCCCACCGAGCACACACCACCGGCGGCCTGATTCTCCTGGACCGCGATGGCCTTCCAGCCGCAGCCTTCAACACTCCTCGCATGGCCTACGGTTACGTCGAGTCCAACGGCAGTTTTCGCGTCGCCCCGTAGCGAACGACTCCGTTGCAGCAAACCAGCATGTGGGTCATCATGGACTGATGACAAAGCATCCACGAACTAGATGGGCCGTCGCCCTGCTTGCAACCATCATATTTCTATGCCCTCGCGTTTCTTCGGCACAGCAAGTGGCCGTGAAATACAAGGAAGGCATCGTTCGTGGCTTTCTAGTGCTTCGGACATTGAATGACGAGACGATCGCCGCGGGTGACCTGGCACAACATGCGAGTGGTGATCGCGTGACAACCCACGTCGTGTACCGTTTCAAAGATGGCTCGGTACAGGAAGAGACTGCGGTATTTTCCCAGCGGGGTAGCTTCCGCCTTTTGAGCGACCATCTTCTCCAGAAAGGCCCCGCATTCAAAAGTCAGACCGACCTCTCGATCAATTGTTCCACCGGACAGGTCACGGTGCGTTACACCGACGACAATGGAAAGGAAAAAGTGATCACCGATCACCTTAAACTCCCTGCCGACCTCGCGAATGGTGTCGTCCTCACTATGCTGAAGAACATTCCTCCTGGCACGGCGAAAACGACTTTGTCCATGGTGGTAGCCACGCCAAAACCGCGCCTCGTGAAACTCGTCATTTCCCCCGAAGGTGAAGACACGTTCTCGGTAGCGGAGTCTACCCTCAAAGCTGTGCGCTATGACGTGAAAGTGGACATCGGAGGCGCTGCAGGATTGGTCGCTCCTATCGTAGGCAAGCAGCCGCCGGATACACACGTATGGCTTCTCGAGGGTGAGGCTCCCGCCTTCGTCAAATACGAAGGCCCACAGTATGAGGGCGGTCCAATTTGGCGAATTGAACTCACGAGTCCTATCTGGCCGCAAAAGCGCGCGGAAGGTTCTCCAAAGAACTAGTCTTTCGAGCAAACAGCTTGCGGTAAAATGGACCAACCGACTTAAGAAAACCTAAGGAGAGAATCATGCCAATCCGCGATGCAATCCTCAACGAATTCGATCACGAAATGATCAGCACTCGTAAGACGCTGGAACGCGTGCCCGAAGGCAAACCCGAGTACGCTCCCCATGAAAAATCTATGAAGATGGCCCGCCTCGCCGGCCACGTCGCTGAGCTTTCCGGTTGGGCTGCCACCATCATCGGCCAGGACTCGCTGGACTTTCGGCCCGTCGGCGCTCCGCCAGCGACACCTACCGTGATGACTTCCCGAAAGCAACTTCTTGAAGTTTTCGACAAGAAAGTGGCCGAGGCGCGCGCTGCAATCTCGGGCGCCAGCGACGAAACCCTGATGAAGAACTGGACGCTTCTCTCCGGTGGTCAGACCATTTTCTCTATGCCGCGGGTCGCAGTTCTGCGCAGCTTTGTGATGAATCACATCGTCCATCACCGCGCACAACTCGGCGTTTACCTGCGCCTAAACGGCGTCGCCGTTCCCTCGGTCTACGGCCCGTCAGCCGACGAGCAGACCTTCGGCTCATAGGGCGGAGCCCGCCGATTCGGCCCCGGCTCGTCTAAGAGTTGAACCCGAAGCGCGGCGTGTGCTAGCATCCCAGTTTTCCGCAGGGTCATGCGCGTCAACCGACGGGGGCGGCGCCGTGATACTTGTTTTCTTGAACAGCTCGAATCCGTCTTTCGCAAGAATCCGCCACGAAATGCCTGTCCTGAAGACTAAAGCTGCTTCTTCGCCGCGCTTTCTCCAGTTGCATGTCTTAAGAAAGTCTTCTGCCGCCACTAGCGTTGGTTTGGACACAAACGGATCCTACCATGTGAGGTGATTCATGAAATCGTATAACACTGAATGGATACGCAACGTTGGCATTGCCGGCCACGGCGACACGGGCAAGACCCAGCTCGTATCGTCGTTGCTCTTCACCGCGGGGATGACGCCGCGTCTGGGCAAAGTGGCGGACGGTTCGACCACGACAGACTGGGACGAAGAAGAAATCGCGCGAAAAATCTCGATCAATACGGCGCTTGCCTTTGCCGAATGGCAAGCGCCGGGTCAGCCGGAAAAAGTAAAAATAAATTTCCTCGATACGCCCGGCTATTCCACATTCATCAACGAAACAAAATCCTCGCTCATCGCCGCGGACGCTTCTTTGATCCTCGTGGACGCCGCCGCGGGCGTCCAGGTTTGCACTGAAAGAGTCTGGGACTATGCCACCGAATACGATCAGCCCCGCGCCTTCATTCTAAATTGGATGGACCGTGAGCTCGCGAGCTTCGAACGCGCTCTGGATTCCGTCCAACATGTTTTTGGCCGTGGCGCTGTTCCGATTCAACTGCCCATCGGACACGAAAAAGGCTTTAGGGGCGTTGTGGATTTGATCTCCATGAAAGCCCTTACCTACACGCCGGACGGAGACGGCAAAGCAAAAATCGAAGACATCCCGGGGGTCCTTGCGGAAGAAGCGAAATCCGCGCACGAGGCCCTGGTCGAAATGGTCGCGGAGGGCGATGACGCACTGATGCAGGAATTCTTCGACGAAGGCACGCTGCCGGTGGACGATCTGAAAAAAGGCCTGCGGGAAGCAGTTTTGGCCAAGAGGATTTTTCCCATCCTGCTGAGTTCCGCGCTTCATAACGTCGGCAGCGACGCTATTTTGAATTTTCTTGCTGAGATTTTCCCCGCGCCGGCTGTCCGCGGAAAGATCTCGGGCCACAAAACACCGGACCACAAAGGCGATGCCATCGAGCGCAAGGTTGTTGATTCCGAGCCGCTTTCGGTTTTCGTTTTTAAAACCCTCGCCGATCCTTTCGCCGGTCGCATCACGTATTTCAAAGTGATGTCCGGAGTATTGAAGAACGACGCCATGCTCAACAATTTTAACCGCAGCACGCAGGAGCGTCTGCAGCACATCCAGGTGATGCAAGGAAAGGCCGCGACAGCAGTGACCGACCTCCACGCGGGCGACATCGGTACCGTCGCCAAGTTGAAAGATTCCACCACCGGCGAGACTCTCGGAGACAAGAACGCGCCTATTTTTTACCCTCCAGCTCGTATTCCCGAGCCTTCGATCACCTTCGCAGTCGAACCGAAGACGCGAGCTGACGAGGACCGCATCGGAGTTGCCATCCACAAGATTCTCGAGGAAGACCTTGCATTGCGTTTTGCGCGCGATCCTCAAACGAAGGAATTTCTGCTGAGCGGCGCCGGACAGCAACATATCGAAGTAGTCGTCGCAAAACTTCGCAAGCGCTATCACGTTGAATTAAAGCTCCATCCCCCGAAGGTGCCCTATCGCGAGACCATTCGCGGCAAAGCTGACGCCGAAGGCAAACATAAGAAACAAACCGGAGGCCACGGCCAGTTCGGACTCTGCCGCATCAAGATGGAGCCGCTGCCGCGCGGCAAGGGTATCGAATTTGTGGATGATGTTTTCGGCGGAGCGATTCCCAAGAACTGGATTCCGTCCGTCGAGAAGGGCGTTCGCGACTCCGCCGAGCGTGGCTTCCTGGCGGGCTTCCCTGTCACGGATTTTCGAGTGAGCCTGTACGATGGCAAATATCACGATGTGGACTCGAGCGACATGGCGTTCAAGATTGCCGGGTCGCTCGCTTTTAAGGAAGCGATGAAACAAGCCCGTCCGGTTCTGCTCGAACCGATCATGCACGTCGAAGTCTACGCTCCGGATCAGTATTCGGGCGACCTAATGGGCCATCTCAGCGGGCGCCGCGGAAAAATAAGCGGCAGCGAACTGCGCGGCGGAAGCGTGGTGGTGAAAGCGCTGGTTCCCTTCTCGGAAATGTTGAGCTATGCGAACGAATTGATTTCCATGACCCAAGGACGCGGAAGCTACTCGATGGAATTTTCGCATTACGATTTCGTTCCGTCGGAAATTGCGGAAAAAGTAATCGCCGCGCACAAACCGCATCACGCGGGCGAAGAAGAGAGCGAAGCTGCATCGGCGTGAGCCCCCGCACGCAAGCTCACTTGAGAAGGACTCAGTTGCCAGCTTTAGCGGGTGTCTGACCAGTTTGAGGAGTCTTACCTTGCGCGTTCTGAGCCTTTGGACCTTCGTTCTTTTTGTACTGGCCATTCTGGCCTACCGTGCGCGCGGGGCAGCCGACGCCCAGGCAAGGCCCCGTCGGACGAAGGTAGTAGCAACCCGTAAGTGAAAGCATCGAAAGGAGTAAAATCGCCACGCCCGTGAAAGTCAGCGCGCCTGCGGCCTTTTTCTTCATAAGTACCCTCTTTTAATGGCTGATAAATTCACCGAACCGCCTAGGACTCTATGGTCCTATCTTGGCATAAAACCGTCACGAAGTTTATTTTCGATGAGAACCTGGCGCGTATGCGTCAGCGAATGAAAGGTGAAGTCGTGCTAGCGGACAGAGTTCTACGCCGGGTGCGGCGTGGAAAAATGTACGGCCATTGCTGGCCTCGGCATGAAATATCGCGGACCAAAAATATTGCCTCGCCGATCTCTATCGCGGACCTGAACCAAATTGGCGCTTGCGATTCTCTTCCAAACTGCGCCATCCTGCTGGGCCATGAAAAAAACAAAGAAGAAAATCCGCCGCGCTAGCGATGCCACTCTTGCGATCCACGCAGGCCAGCAAAAATTTGGCATTGGCACAACCGTGGGCGTGGAGATCGCTCGCACCGCAAATTTTACATTTGCCAACACGGAGGAAATGAAGCGATGGGCGCAGGGCAAGAGTTCAGCTTACATTTACACACGTTACGGAAACCCGACGCTCGCCATCGCTGAGGAGAAACTCGCTGCACTGGAAGGCGCGGAAGCCGCTGTGGTCGCCGCTTCGGGCATGGCCGCTATTTCGAGCGCGCTCCTTTCCGTACTTAAGGCGGGAGATGAAGTCATCGCCACGCGGCAAATTTACGGTGGATGCTACCGCCTGCTGCGCGATGTCTTTCCGCGCATGGCCATCGTGGTGCGGCACGTGGAGTCAGACCTGGCAGGAATCGAACGCTTGGTAAATCCCCGCACGAAAGCGCTTTATATCGAGACGCCCACGAACCCCACGCTAAGGCTAGTGGATTTGAAGAAGGCGGTTGAATTCGCAAAAGAGTGGGATTTGGTTTCCCTGATCGACAACACCTTCGCAAGCCCAGTCCTGCAAAAGCCCATCCAGCTGGGCTTCGATATCGTGCTGCACAGCGCAACGAAATATCTCGCCGGCCACTCCGACGTGATCGCGGGCGCCGCAGCAGGCAGCCGAGCCCGGATGGAGAAAGTTCGCGACATGATCATTTATCTCGGCGGCTCGATGGATCCGGAAGCGGCGTTCCTTTTGATCCGCGGGATGAAGACTCTCGATCTGCGCGTGCAGCGACAATGCGCCACGGCCATGATCGTAGCGCGATACCTGGCAAAGCATCCAAGGGTTGCGCGTGTGCATTATCCTGGCCTGGCGTCCCATCCGGACCACGTCTTGGCGAAGCGCCAAATGCGTGGCTTCGGCGCGATGTTAGCCTTTGATCTTAAAGGTGGCCTATCCGCGGCACGCCGGTTCTGCGACCGCACGCGAATTTTCCTGCTGGCAGCGAGCCTGGGCGGAGTTGAGTCTCTCGTCGCTCTGCCGATTTACACTTCTCATTACAATATGTCCCTTCCGGAATTGCGGGCGGCAGGAGTCGAACCAGGAACGGTCCGTGTTTCGGTCGGACTCGAAGATCCGGAAGACCTCATCGAGGATTTGCGACAAGCCCTCATCTAACATTCTCAGAACTCGGGCCTGGCCTGCCTGAATGTGCCTCCCGCTTGGCGCCCCGCTCGACGGGGTTCCAAAATGAGCAAGGCCGGGTGTACACTCTGGCATTCCCTAGTTTCCCCGGAACTCGATGTCTTGATTGTTAACGACTGGTACGGCATGTCCATTGACCGCGGCGTTAGTACTCCGTAAGATTTTCTAGCGTCTTAACGGAGCGCTGTAACGGGTTAAGTCTGTGCCGAACTGGTTTCCCGGCCAACTGGCTGCGTCCTAGCTAGCTCTATTTGGCCGGGCTTTACGGCTGGATGGCGTTCTCACTGAGGGGATGGTGAACGGTATGCGTAGAGAGGTCACAGTCTGGGTCCTATTAGCTGCCGGAACGATCTTACTTGCCGGTTGCGAAGATACCGTGTCATCGAAGCAAGCAAAAGTGCGGCCTCCGGCCGCGACGCCCGTTCAGGTCCCTGCCTCCGTTCGCGAGGCTCTGCCCTTCCCGGAACATCCGGTTCATCTTGCATCGCTTCAGAGTGATCCAAGACCAGCGATCGATATCCTGGTGGCCAAGGTGCAGGCGAGCTTCGACGAGGGACAAAAGAAATACAAGGCGGGGAATTTTGACAAGGCCCGGGTGGATTTCGACTACGCGATGGATCTCGTTCTCCATAGCGGATTTCAGCCTGACTTCGACCAGCGCCTCTCCGATTTGATTGACCAACTCGGCGAAACCTTGCATTCCTATGAGTTGAACGCCGAGCAAAATGCTGCAGAAGACGAAGAACCAGCCGGACCGCCCACTCCGACGGATGTGCTTTCGGACATGACTTTGCCGAAGGGTGACCCAAGGCTGGCCGCCAAGGTCGAGCAGGAATTGATTAGCGTACCGCACGATCTTCCTCTCACCGTGAATGATTCCGTCCTGCAATATCTCAGCTTCTTCACGACGACTAAAGGCCGGGCGGTCATGGAACATGGCCTCGGGCGAGCCGGGCGGTACAACGACATGATCCGGCGAGTGTTGCGACAAGAAGGCGTGCCTCAGGATCTGATTTACCTGGCGCAAGCCGAATCGGCGTTTCAGCCTTCCGCGGTTTCACGGGCGGGTGCGCGCGGGCTGTGGCAATTCATGCCATTTCGCGGCGAGGAATACGATCTCGGCAGAAACTACTGGGTGGACGAGCGCAGCGATCCTGAGAAGGCTACGCGCGCCGCGGCACGCCACATGCGTGACTTGTACGAAATGTTTGGCGACTGGTACCTCGTTATGGCGGCGTACAACTCCGGGCCGATGAATGTGGTGAAGGCCATCGAGCGAACCGGCTACGCAGATTTCTGGGATTTGCAAAGGCTCCACGCTCTTCCGAAGCAAACCCAGAACTACGTCCCCATCATTATCGCTATGGCCTTGGTAGCGAAGGACCCTGGGCTTTACGGAGTGCAGGTAGCTCCCGAAAAGCCGGCGCAAATCGACACGATTAAGCCCGGGCATCCCATCGATCTCCACCTAGTGGCCGATGCTTCCGGGGCTGACATCGACGATTTGCGAGCGCTGAATCCGGAGTTGCTGCGCGGTGTGACGCCCAATGACCCGAAATTCGAATTAAACGTACCCGCAGGCACCGCCGAAAAATTTGAAGCGAACATCCAGCGGGTTCCCGAAGACAAGTGGACCAGCTGGAGGCTGCACGGCGTTGAAAACGGTGAAACATTGTCCGACATCGCGCGGCATTACCGGGTGACCGTAGCAGCCATTGAAAACGCCAACCATTTGGAGGCTCACGCGGTTCTGCCGGCGGGTTTCCTCGTGAATGTGCCGACTGCGCCGCCCGTTATACACCTAGTGCACTATAAAGTTCAGCGCGGAGATTCGTTGGAAGGAATTGCGGGACGCTTTGATGTGACTGTTTCGCAATTGAAGAAGTGGAATAATATTCGAGGTGCGAGCGTGCCGCGCGGCTCGCGATTGCGTATTTATGCCGGCGGACCTCCCGATGATGCGGCGCCGCATGCGAAGCCCAAAGTGGCCCAGACCTCCAGCGCGACGGTTGAGAAGGTCGCCGCTGGCAGAAGCGCTGGAGCTGCGGAACAGGTCGAACACCGCGTGAAGCGCGGAGAAACGCTCTACTCGATCGCGCGCGAATACGGAACCACAGTGGCATCGTTGCGGCAATCCAATCCATTTCTGGCCGGAAGAAGCCTGATTGCCGGTGACATCCTCAAGATTAACCGCTAAGTTCTTTGAAACGTATTCTTTTCGTATCCCTAATTTTTTCAAGTAGTTATAACTGCTATGTAACATTATGTTACACCGGCATTCTGCTTTAGCTTGGCCCGATTCTTTAATAATAATATTTTCAGGCCTTGCGCCTTGACAAAGTTCCGACTCTACGTTTATAAGCGGCGAGGGACTAATACTCGGTTTCGGATCCCGAGACTCACGGAGGGTCGCATGTTTCAAGGCAAACTGCATGACGAGGAAGATGACGAGCTACCCCGCTATGAAGAAGAGGAAGGCGAGGAAGGGGCCGAACATCCGCATGAAGGTACGATAGAAATTGAAGAAGTCGTCATCGAAGAAGACGACGAGGCGCCCGACACTGCGCCCACTCCTGCTCCTCGCAAGCTCGCACCGGCAGCGAAAGCGAAGCCGCGGAAAAAGGCTGCTCCAAAAAAGAAAGCCAAAGCAAAATCGAAAAGAAAATCCAAACCCAAGAAAGCTGCCAAGAAAAGGAGTAGTAAACGTAAGAAGCGGTAGTTATCTCGAACGGAGGCGATTATCGCGGGCTGCCCCGTTAGTTCGTGCCGCTCCGCGTTGCCTTTCTTCTCGATTGTCTCGTTCCATTAAGGAATCAGTCGTCGGTGTCCGCGTCCTTGAGAGACGATCCTTCGATGAAGGACTTTCCCAAGCTCAGTATCAATCCAGTACACCTCCCCGCTAGTTCCTAGTTCTGAAATGTTTCTCTTGCCGTGGACCTCTTTGGGCCGATAGCATACCCGCTTCATGCCCTTGGTAGTGGAGCAAGTCCGGCGGATGCGTGGCGGAGCGCAGTCACATTTGATGAGATGCGAATCCCAGTCTGCGCCAAATGAAGAATCCTATTACGTTGTGAAATTTCAGAACAATCCTCAGGGCACCAGGATTCTGGCGAACGAATTGCTAGGTACCCGGTTAGCTGCGCGAATGGGACTGCCGGTTCCGCCGGCAAGCGTGGTAGAGGTGCGCGAAGAACTGATCGCGCACACAGACGACTTGGTGATTGAGCTGGGACGCGGGCGCGCGCCCTGCAAGGCAGGCTTGCAATTCGGGTCTCGTTACCCTGGAACGCCGGTCGAGGTCGTGGTTTATGACTTTCTTCCCGACGAGCAACTTCGGGAAGTCGTGAATCTAACCGACTTTTGCGGCATGCTTGTGTTTGACAAATGGACCTGCAACACCAACGGCCGGCAGGCGATCTTTTCCCGCACGAAGAATGAGGCGTATTATCAGGCGCAGATGATCGATCAGGGGTTCTGTTTCAATGCGGGCGAATGGAATTTTCCGGACGCTCCGCTCAGAGGTCTTTACTCCCGCCACCGTGTCTACGAATCGGTGCGGGGGCTCGAATCCTTCGAGCCCTGGCTCGGGCGGGTGGAATCGAAAATCACCGAGGCCGTGCTCGACGAAATTCAAAAAGAAATACCTGGGGAATGGTATGACTTCGATTTCGAGGCACTCGAAAAGATGCTCGAACATTTGTTGCGGCGGCGTAAGCTTGTCCGCGAATTGCTGATATCAGCTTGGAAATCGTCGATGCAGCCTTTTCCCAACTGGAAGTGATTTCTTGAAACGAAATATCGAGGAATGAGCCATGCCTCAAGAGGAACGAAAGACGCTGCGCTACCGGGTCTTGCGCTACACGCCCAATCTGATCCGCGACGAGTGGGTGAATATCGGCATCATGCTCGAGGAATTTCAGCAGCTTGAGCCCGTCGGAGGGTCGCGGCGCGCCATCAAGGTGATTGAAGAAGACCGCGAATTTGCGCGCGTGCGTAAACTTCACCCCAACGCCGATGTGGCGCTCCTCCACTCGCTTGCTTCGGAATTCGAGATCCTGCGCTCCATGACCGGCGAAGATATGCGTAAGTATTTTGCCAAGCTCGAAAGCACGCTTTCCAACGCGCTGCAGCTCGGTGCTCAAAGAGCCGTTCTGGCCGAAGACTTTAATGCGGAGCTAGCCCGGCTGTACGACACTCACGTTGCTCCGCCCGCCAGAGCGGGCGGTAGCATCGTGGAAAGTACGCGAGCGTGGATTCGCAACAAGCTCAAGGATGTTTTCCAGCGGCATCGCATCGCGGGAAAACTCAGACCGGCCGTTCACGTCGACGAATTTACGCACTTGGGCGATCCGTTCAAGTTCGACTTTGGCTATCGGAATGGCGTGCGTGGATACATTCAGTCCGTGGTGCTCAATCGCGATGCAGCCCAAGCCAAAGTTCTGGCTTATACCGTTGAGAGCATACGGAAACGCGTGCCGTCGTCCGAGTTCACTGCCGTCACAGAAGCCGCTCCTGCGCCCGGAAACTTGCAGCAGCAATTCATCAGCAAATTGTTTGCAGATCAGAATATTCGAATCGTTCCGATGAATCACGTGGAACTGTTCGCGGAAGAATTAAGATTGAAGTTGCAGTAGCATTTCCGCAGCTCGATTGAGCTGCCAAAGACTAACCTTCCAATTCCCCCCACTTCGGCAGCTCGCGGCCCTCCAGCAAAACTTCCGCAGCCCAGCGCCCCAAATATGACGAAAGCGCGACGCCGTGCCCGGCGAAAGCGCCAATCACAATCCCATTTTTCATTTTCACCGCTTCGGGATGCCAGGTGAAAACCGGCTTCCAAGAATCGCGAAACATGATTGGGCCGCCCCACCGGTGCGTGAAGCGCACCGACTCAAGCGCCGGATGCAGGCCGCGCACGCGATTCTCAAGCGTCGTAAAAATTCGCGCAGGCTCCGGCGCGGAGATATCTACGCCCTCGAGATCGTCAGAGTCCGGCGATTGCACCAGTCCCGCGCCAAAGATAATGGAATTGTCCTGGCGTACGCGTCCCCAGAGATACGGCATATCTGTGGTGTAAAAGGGTTTCCGTTGCGCCAGGCCAATCCTTTCAAGCGTCTCTTCGTTAACAGGTTCGGTTGCGACGGCCAGCGTCAACCTCGGGTGGCTGCCGTGTTCCAAGCCAGACAAGCCGAGTGAGAGGGCATTCGTTGCAAAAATGATTTTGCGAGCTGAGATTTCTTTCGGCTCCGGCGCGTTGGACCCCAGCTCGATTTCACAGACCTCGCCCCATCGTATATTCGCAACCGGATGGTTTTCCAGAATGCGCGCGCCCAGCCGCTCGGCTGCTTCAGCCAGGCCGCCGACCAATTTTCCTGGGTCAATCGTTCCCCCGGGAACCTCCTTCGTAACCCGCAAGATGCCGGAGTCTTTCCAGGAAATCGCAGAATTCGGTAGACTTTTCTCGCGTCCCACTTCCCAGGCGCCATTCAGTTGACGATCGCACTCAACCTCAAGCTGGTCAAGAATCTCGCTGAATCCTGCAAGCACATCGCCTAGGCCTGGCAGATCTCCAGCCGCGGATTCGGCAAGCGCCATTCCGCCTGTTCGGCCGCTTGCGCCGGCTCCAATATTCCCGGCCTCGAACACTGCAACTGATTTCTCGGGCCCAATTTTTCGAAGCCAGGCTGCAGCCGCCAGTCCCGTGAAACCGCCTCCAATCAACGCGAAGTCCAGAACCTCTGGAAGCGGCTCCCTCTGCGACGGCACAGTGAAATCGATGTGCCAGGGTGGAGTGCCCCAGTTATGAAGTTTAGGAGTAGCGTGCATAAGAGGGAGGAAACCCTAACAGTTCCTAGCCTGCACTAAGAACAAATCCAGAGCCGAAGTGCGAACCTCTCAGGTTTAGACCTGCTACGGGCTGCCAAGGCAGCCTTAAAGTATGCTTTCGGTCCAATTCTCGAGCGTGTGCTTGACCTTGCCCATGAACTGGTGCGCCACCGCGCCATCCACGACGCGATGATCGTAGGACAGCGTGAGATACACCATCGAACGAATGGCGATCGCGTCGTCAATTACCACCGGGCGTTTTTCAATCGTGCCCAGCCCAAGAATCGCGACGTTCGGCTGGTTGATCACAGGCAGGCCAAAGAGCCCGCCAAAAACGCCGGGATTTGTGATGGCAAACGTTCCTTCGGCGACTTCCTCGGGTTTGAGCTTTTTGGCGCGCGCGCGTTCGGCAAGATCGTTCATCGCGCGGGCAAGCCCCAGAAAGTTCTTCTCCTCCGCGTTCTTTATCACTGGAACAATCAAGCCCCAGTCCAGCGCCACCGCGACGCCGATATTGCATTCCTTATGCAGGATGATGTTTGTTCCGTCCACTGACGAATTCACCGTCGGAAACGCGCGCAAGCCTTCGACCGCTGCGCGCACGAAAAACGGCATAAACGTGAGCTTCGTCCCGGTGGTCTCCTCGAATTTAGTCTTCATCTTCGCGCGAATTGCGGCGATCCCCGAAACATTTACTTCATCCACGGAATACACATGTGGAGAAACTCGCTTGGAGAGCACCATGTGCTCGGCGATGCGCTGCCTCATCACGGACATCGGCTGGACTTCGTAGTGGCCGAAGTACATTTTTTCGCGCGGCACGGCGTTTTCGAGCACGGCCGAAGCGGAGGCACCCCCGGCAGCCGGCGGAGGGGCCGAAGGCCGGGCCGGGGCCGGCCCGGTGCGTGGAGGCGCGGCCGACGAAGCACCGCCTTCAACAGCGGCCAGGATATCGCGCTTGCTCACGCGGCCGCCCGCCCCACTGCCAGGGACCTGCGTCAGGTCCACGTCGTTTTCGCGCGCAATTCTCCGCACGAGCGGTGAGCTGCGCACCTTTTCGCCGCTTGCTGAAACTACAGGCTTCTGCGCGGCTACATCTGGGGAAGGCGCGGACTTCGCTTCGGGTTTCGCAGCAGGCTGAGCGATAGTCGGAGCGTTGGCCGGCGCGACGGACTTGTCGCCGGATGACGCCGAGGGCGCCGCGTGGGATTTCACAGCGGCAGGCGCGGCCGATTGAGCGGCAACACCGTCAGCCTCAATGATGGCCACCACGGTCTGTATCGGCACCGTCTGGCCCTCGCTGACTTTAATCTCTTTCAGCACGCCGCCGGACGGCGAAGGAATTTCCGCGTCAACTTTATCAGTCGAAATTTCGAACAGCGGCTCGTCGCGCTCTATCTTGTCGCCGGCTTTTTTCAGCCATTTGGTAATGGTGCCTTCAAAAATGCTCTCCCCCATCTGGGGCATGATGACGTCAACAGCCATAGTATTCTCCTGTGAACCCGAAACTCATGCCGCGGCGAGACATTCTTCGTGCCAGACGCCCGGCACTCCCTGAAGCGTGTAGATCTCGTCTCCGCCGTGGAAAAATGAGACTTCTTTTACCTTGGCCGTGCGGCCCGCGTATTCGAGCTGCTCTGGCTCCAGCTCGTTGTGATACTGGCCGGCTTCCATGAAGCTTTCGAGAAACGCGCGGTCTGCGATGCGCACTTCGTCGCCAACCTCAAATTCCGCTTTGTTCAATCCCTTGGTTTTTCCCATGTCAGAGCGCCTGCCTCCTCAGTATTTTGCCAATTCGCGCGCGGCCGCGACAACTTTTTCCGTATTCGGCAGAAATCTTTCTTCGAGTGTCGGCGCATACGGCACCGGAGTGTCGAGAGCCGTCACACGCGCAATGGGCCCGTCAAGATCCTCGAATGCGCCTTCACACACGATGGCCGCAATTTCTCCGGCAATCCCTCCGGTGCGCGTATCCTCGTGGACTATCAAGAGCTTGTTCGTCTTTTTCACCGAAGTCAGGATGGTCTCACGATCCAGCGGAAGCAGCGTGCGCAAATCGATCACTTCCGCCTCGATGCCTTCCTTGGCCAATTGCTCCGCTGCCTCCATGGACGTGTGCGCCATCGCCGCATAGCTGACGATGGTCAAGTCCGTGCCCTCGCGGCGAATGATGGCTTTGCCAATCGGAACCAGGTGATCGCCCTCGGGAACCTCTTCCTTGATCCGCCGGTATAAAAATTTGTGCTCGAAAAACAGCACCGGGTTATTGTCGCGAATCGCGGACTTCAGCAAGCCCTTCGCGTCCGACGGCGTGGAAGGATAAATGATCTTGAGCCCCGGCGTGTGCATGAAGTACATCTCGGGGTTCGCTGAATGAAACGGGCCGCCGTGAACGCCGCCGCCCGAAGGTCCGCGAATAACCATAGGCACCGGCGCGCCCCAAAGATAATGAGATTTGGCGACGAAATTGGTTACCTGGTTGAAACAGCAGGCGATGAAATCGATAAACTGCATTTCCGCCACCGGCCGCAACCCCAGAAAACTCATTCCGCAAGCGGCGCCCACGATGGCCGTCTCGCTGATCGGCGTTTCGATCACCCGTTCGCGCCCGAATCTCGCGATTAGCCCTTCAGTGGCTTTAAACGCACCCCCGTACACTCCAATATCTTCGCCGATCGCTACGACCGCCGCATCGCGGTCCATTTCTTCGAACATGGCCTGTCGGATTCCCTCGATCATCGTGATTGGTGCCATGTCAGCGCCTCCCACGTTTATCGCGTGGATTTTGATGCCGGTCCCGAGGATTTTGAGTTTCCCGGACTGACTTATCCTTGGGCCCGCGGCCAAACGGAACGCGCGGGACTTCCAGCGTTTCGGGCTCCATAACCCGCACGGGCTGCTTCTGCGGAGGTTTGCCGACGTGCTTGACTACCGGCTTAGCAACCTTCGATCCGTTGCCGGCACTACTTACAATCGGTGCCGCGATTTGTTTCGTGATAGCTTCGACTCCGGCGAACGCGCCATAGTCCTTCACTTGCCAGCCCGGCTCAATGCTGCATGCCGGCGGCATAAGCTCCGCCTTCGGACGCTGCCACGCAGCTTCAATCTCGTGGCACCCCTCGCAATACACACCTTCCTCGGCAAGCTCGGGGGGCGGCATGGGCGATTCTTCCGCAAATTTCTGTTCCACGTCGAGCTCGCGCTCGATGCGCGCGTCTATTTCCGCTTTTGTCTTCGAGTCCCAGATTTTATTCTCGGTGAGATATTTTTCGTATAGCGCGATTGGATCCCGAGCTTTCCAGTATTCAAACATCTGCTTCGGAACGTATTCCGCAGGATCGTGCTGGGCGTGGCCCCTCATACGCATCGTTTTCACTTCGATCAATGCGGGCCCGCGACCTGCGCGACATTCGTCCACAGCCTCTTTCGACGCTTTGTACACCGCGAGGACATCGTTGCCGTCCACAATCCAACTCCGGATTCCATAAGCCACCGCGCGGTCGGCAAGATTTTTCACCGGCACCTGGCGCGAGACTGGCGTCGAGTAAGCCCACTGATTATTCTCGACGATCAAGACGAACGGCGCGCGTTGCTGTGCAGCCAGATTCAGCCCTTCGTGGAACGCTCCGGTGGAACTGCCGCCGTCGCCGATCCATGTGAGCGCGACGATATTCTGGCCAAGGTAGCGGCCCGCCATAGCCACGCCCGTCATCACCGGAATCAAATCACCGAGCATCGAAATGGGCGAAACAATGTGGCGCACTTTCAAATCGCCAAAATGGCTGGTTCCATCTTTGCCCAGCGTCGGTGAAGTGTACTTCGCCATGTGCTGAGTGAAGATGTCGCGCGGTGGAACGCCCTTCACCAATAGCGCGCCAATGTTTCGGATCATCGGCGCGATCCAATCCTTTTTCTCCAGCGGGTAGCAACTGCCGACCGAAACAGCTTCCTGGCCCAAGCTCGAGTAAAGCCCCCCGACAATTTTGTTCTGCCGGAAGAGACGCACCATGCGTTCTTCAAGCTGGCGGTTGAGCTGCATGAAATAATACAGCTCGAGATGCTGCTCCCGCGTCAGCGGATTGCTCATGCCTCGCTCCCTTTTGCTGCTCCCACCGGCATATTTTCTCGTTCGCGCACGAGCGGTCCCGTAGGAAACCGATTACCGCCCAATGCTTCTTCCAGTTCGCTGGGCGAAACAGAAATCATCTTGCGTTCGAAAACTTGTCCAAAGTGTGAAATCAATTTCTGCCTGACTTCCTCGGAATCCACAGGAGTGCGAAGTACGCGTTCGAGGGACGTAGCGCGTTTGCCCGCGATGCCACACGGCACGATCAACTCAAAATAACGCAGATCGGTGGAGACATTGTACGCGAACCCGTGCGAAGTGACCCAGCGGCTCAAATGCACTCCCAGCGCTCCAAGCTTTTCCTCCGGCGCGGATCGATCCGCGCCGATCCAAATGCCGTGATGGCCCTCCACTCGCTTGCCAAGTACGCCAAAATCTGCTGTGGCCCGAATCATTACTTCTTCGAGCTGGTTAACGTACCACCGAACGTCGCGCCGGTGCTCCGCTAAATCCAAAATTGGATAGCCCACCACCTGTCCGGGGCCATGATAAGTAATGTCGCCGCCCCGGTCCGTGGGACGAAACTCGACATTCATCTGTGCAAGCAAATGATCGGATGCGAGCAGGTGTTCTCGTCGGCCATTTCGCCCAAGCGTAATCACATGCGGATGCTCGCAGAGCAACAGTATGTCTGGAACCTGCCCTTCTTTGCGCGCCTGACCGACTCTCTGCTGGAAATTGCAGGCCAAGTCATAAGGTACGAGTCCGAGTCTAACTACCCAGCAGATTTTTTCTTTTTGATTCACGTTAGATTTTGGGGTGAAACTAGATACTAGATATTAATTGCCATTCCGCGGACAGAATTGAAGGCGTCGCCCATTGCTTCCCAAACCGTCGGGTGTGCGTGGATGGTCGCAGCCATATCATCAAGCGTTCCCTCAAGTCCCAGGGCTGCGACCGGCTCCGCGATAATTTCCGTCGCGAGCGGCCCGATCGCATGTACGCCGAGGATCTCGCCGTATTTTTCCTCAGCCACCACTTTGATGAAACCCTCGTGCTGGCCAAGGATGGTCGCCTTGCTATTGCCGATGAACGGGAACTTGCCCGTCTTGACCTGAAACCCGGCTTCCCGCGCTTGTTTCTCCGTCAATCCGATCGATCCAATCTGCGGCTCGCAATACGTGGCGTTCGGGCAGTGCTTACGATCGAACGGCTGCACGTCTTTGCCGGCCATACGTCCGACTGCGATGATCCCCTCCATCGAAGCAGCGTGCGCGAGTTGTGGCAACCCCGCGACGATGTCCCCGATAGCATAGAGATGCGGCTCGGCGGTCTCAAGATACGCATTCGTTGCGACAAAGCCCCGCTCCAGCTTCGCTTTCGTCTTCTCTAGCCCGATATTTTCGGTAAGCGGCCGCCGGCCGACCGCAATCAGTACCTTCTCTGCACTAATGGTCTGGGATTTCCCCGCCTTGTCTTTGTACGTAACCGTCGCGCCGGTGGCATTCTTCTTCACAGATTCCACTTTGGCTTCCAGCTCGATGCGCATTCCCTTTTTCGTCAAGGCCTTGTGCAACTCAGCAGAAATCTCTTCGTCCTCGAGCGGTACCACCCGGGAGACCGCCTCCAGCAGCGTGACTTCCGAGCCAAACGTGCGGAAAATCGAAGCAAATTCGACGCCCACCGCCCCGCACCCCACAACGATCATAGACTTGGGAATTTCCTGCAGGCCCAGGATTTCGCGGTTCGTCAGAACGGTTTTCCCGTCGATTTCAACCCCGGGTAGCGAACGCGCCTCCGATCCCGTGGCGAGCAATATGTTCGTCGTCTCGATTTCGGTGATCTTGCCGTCTTTCTCAACCGAAACTCGGCCCGGTCCAGCGATCTTTCCCCAACCGGTTATTGATTCCACTTTGTGTTTTTTGAACAGGCTGGCAATCCCCAGAGCATGCTTCTTTACGATCTTGTCCTTCCGCGCCAGGATGCTGGGCCATTTTACCTTCACGTCCTTCACTTCAAACCCAAACTCTTCCGCGCGTTTGAAATGATCGTAGATGTCAGCATGATGCAAAAATACTTTTGTGGGTATGCAGCCGACGTGCAGGCACGTGCCGCCGAGAAATGAATCTTTTTCCACCACCGCCACCTTCAGGCCCCATTGCGCGGCTCGAATTGCGGCCACGTAGCCGCCAGGGCCGCTGCCAATGATGACAACATCATATTTAGCCAAACTATTCCTCCCTGCGTTTCACAATAATGGCGAACCCACTTAGATGCGTGGAAGGGTGTCTAGGATTGCGGCACTCCCAGGCGCGCAGAACCAAGGATTTTAGCAGTCGCTTTCCGCCGCCGCAACCCTGGTTGCAATAAGCCAGCGCATCAGTCGGGCCGGAGGGCAGTGCACTCGTGTTTCTCGTTTTGCTGATTTGGGCCGCGACGATACATTATTTATTCCCCGCGAAGCACGTGTAGTCCTGATTTCCATCGGCGGAATCCTTTTCCCGGTAAGCCGCATCTATGACTGGTCTGTCTCTCCACTTATAGGCCCATTTGACAATGGGGAGAAGGTGTCGTTAAAATCGTTGGATTTTAGTGAGGCGCCAAACCTCACTTAGGGACTCAACTATCATGGACAAGAAGCGGCTCGAATATTACAAAAAGAAATTGGTCACGCGGCGCGAAGAACTCATGCGTGGAATCGCACGCACGGAACAGGAAGGCCGCGAAGCCGATGAAGATCCCACAGTGGATCTCGCAGATAAGGCTGCAAACTCTTACACGAAAGAATTCCTCTTTGGTCAGACTCACAACGACCGTTCCCTGCTTCAATTAGTGAACGATGCTTTGGCTCGCATCAAAGATGACAGTTTCGGCGAATGCGTCGCCTGCCATCAGGAACTTCAGCAGAAGCGCATCGAAGCCGTGCCCTGGACCCGTTACTGTCTGCCCTGCCAGGAAAAAATGGAGCAGGGCCTGCTATAGGCTTTCTGTTCTTCGCAACATTCGCTTTGAGATGCGGGCTCGCACCTCCATCCGCGCAAATCCATCATGAAAATTCCCTGCGTAGATTTGCGTACGTAACTTCATTTCTTCACTCGCCGGCGCAATCAGAGTAGCGTCCAGCTGCACCCTCTCGGTTAACAACGTTCCGTGATTATTCGAGACGCTGTCGACGCCGTTGCCGCAGTGCTCTTCCCTGCGCCCTGCAGAATTTGCGCCCAGACACTGACCACCGCAAGCCGCATCCCAATCTGCGCGGACTGTCTCGCGTCATTTCAGCCCATCGTCGATCCCATGTGCGATTGCTGCGGCCGCCCGTTCATTTCCAAAGTGGCTGCTGACGCAATTCGACCTCTCTGCCGTCTGTGCCGCCTGGAATCTTTTTCTTTTGCGCGCGCCCGAAGCTACGCGGTCTATAACGACGCGCTCCACAGCGCCATCTTGCTCCTAAAGTACGAGGAGGTTACGCGGCTCGGCGATTGGTTTGCCGCCAGGCTCGCCGAACTTGTTTCTCGCCAAGCTGACGAATTCCGAGCGGACGTCGTTGTGCCCGTTCCGCTGCATGCCGACCGTTTTCGCGAACGCGGCTATAATCAAGCGGACCTGATTGCGCGGCCGTTGGCTCGCCGGTTAGGATTGAAGACGGGCTCATATCTGCTTATGCGCACAAAGCCCCGTCCTGCTCGCTTGGTGCTTTCCCGAAAAGAACACTGGGACTCGGTACGTGGCGCGTACGCGACCCGGGAAGGCGTCCGAGTTGACAACCTGCGCGTTCTACTGGTAGATGATGTATTGACGACTGGCGCGACGCTGGATGCGTGCTCGCGCGCTCTAAAGAAGGCAGGCGCGGCATCCGTGCTTGGATTGACCGTCGCTCGAGTCGCCATCGGTTTGCCGCCCTCAAATCCGAAGTCGCGGCAGAAAGCGTACTAATACACAGGGAAACCACTGGGGTGCCGCGAGCATCTCTGGTAAGGCAGGGAATCTTCAAGCGCAGCGAAGGCGGACAAATGGACAACCGTCTCAAGAACGTCCTACGGCCTCGGCCGAAGATTGGCTTGGCTGGCGTTCCGTCGGATTCTCCCGCTTCTCGTCTGCCACAGTCTCCGGCCAGCCGCCCTTCTTTGATGCAAGCGCCCGTGCTCGTTCTGAATGCAACTTTCGAGCCCATCAATGTCACTGCCGTGCGCCGCGCTCTAGTCCTGATGCTCAAAGGCGTAGCTCAAGCCGAGGAAACCAATCACACGGAAGTTCACACCACGCAGAAAGCGATTCAGGTGCCTTCGGTAATCCGACTCTTGACCTATCGGCACATTCCCCAACAGAGTCGCGCGCTTTCGCGAAAAAACATTTTGCTTCGCGATCGAAATACGTGCCAGTTTTGCGGTCACGCATTGCCGGCGTCTGAACTAACCCTCGATCACGTGATGCCCCGTTCCCGGGGAGGCCGCTCTTCATGGGAAAATCTGGTCGCCTGCTGCTACGGCTGCAATAACCGCAAAGGCGATCGCACGCCGGAAGAGGCCGGGCTCAAACTCCAGCGTCGGCCGCGTCCTTTTACTCTCCACACTTCGCGCCAGTTGATGCGCCTTATCGGGCATCGCGACGAGAAATGGCGCAAATACCTGTTCTATTAACTATTTGGCGTCCCACAAATCGTGCAACCTTTTTTCAAGCCAGGCGTCTAAGTATGCAAATGCTTCTAGGACACACCCCGGGAAGTGGTTCTGGTTCAACCCAGGCCGCTTCCCTTCTCTTTTAGCCTTGCCTTAGGTTTCAGAGCGCGCGAGATTTCATTGCCGGAAAATTATTTGCAGTCCGCGCCGCCAATTTTCGTTTAGGCCAATCCGCGTAATTTGAATTTGCGGCGCAAGATATTTCAGAATTGTATCTGTGGAGGGGTGAAATTGCAGTCCGGGAGCAACCAGCCAAATCAGAGGCGGTTTCGGATCAAGCTCGACGCCTGTAAAATATCCGTTCCGTTGAAAATTGTTTTCGCGCTGGTGGCGCTGCACTCGCAACCAATAATCGACAGCCTGAATTGGTAACTGAATATCTTCGGACGCTTTTAATTCAATCACGACCAAGCGGCCCCTCAGCGTAACTCCGAGTAAGTCAATTACTCCCCGGTCGCCCGCCGCAAGAGCGGGGATTTGCGAATACAGATGCTGCGGATTAAGTTGCGCATCCAGTTTCGTCGGATCTCCAAGTATCAGTGTCTCAATCCAACGTTCCGGAGCGCGTCGATATAGAGGATGATTCGTTTCCTCATTCTCGGACCGGCGGTGCAATTCCAGGTCGTGCAACAGCCGTTTGAGCGCGGGAGCAGTCCCCTGGGACAAATGTTGCTGCACTTCTCCAAATCCGAACAGCACTCCTTGCTCGGTCCAACGCGCGAATTCCAGCCCTCGGAAACAAACCGCAGTCTCGTTCGTTCCCGGAGCGACGCGAGTTTCAATCGGTATCGCAGCATTACCTGCGAATGAACGAATGCGCGTCACGCCTTCTCCTGCCGCGCCAAGCGCCATTTCAATCTCTCGCCGCGGAACAAGCCGGCTATCCAGATTTCCAGCATCCCTCGGGTCAACCTTTTGCATCGTGCCGTCAAGTTCGTGCCACTCATAAATCTCTGTCCGCGCCGCCGAAGAAAGTGCCAACAAGCGCGCGCGAAGCGGCCCACTCGTTCCCTCCGGCACGAATAGCCGCAATCCGCCTACCGCGCGACGGTCCGCGTGCGCGCGCGTCCAGTCCAGCCACAAAATTCCGAAGGCTAAAATGCCCTCAATAGCTGCAGCGCTTTCATTTGGAGAAACACCGAGAAACGCCCACCCTTGGGAACCTTCGTGCATGAGTCCCCGAACATACAACCCGGAAAAAGAGTGTTCGAGGTCTGGCGCTGCGGTGAGTGACTCGATTGTAGCGTCGGGAAAACTCTCGGAGAGGATGCGCCGAAGCCGCGAGCGGAATTGTTCTCGTGTGATACGTCCGGCAGACCGCGGCGAATCAGCTCGTAAAAACTCCAGCCGTCCTGGTTTCGTATTCCCAAACCGCTGCACTTCCAGAAGGATGCGATTCTCGCTGCGCTCTTTCACGCACAGGACGCGCCGCGTCAGATTCCGCTGATCCGACCACAAATGCACCAAGGCCGACTTGCCTTCGCGCCGCAGCTCGTAGTGCAATGCAGCCAGTTCGGCGAGCCATTCGCCGTCCTCGCGAACTTCCACGCCGCCCGACGCTGCCATTTCGCCTAACGTGCGGTCGAGCTCGGCCCAATCATCCGCAAACGCGTTCAAGGACATCACCGCTTCATTCAGACGCAGAAATCAGAAACGAAAATTATGTCTTTATTGCAGAATCAGGCCGGTTACACGAATCGAAGGATTTTGCCTGTCCCATTGCGCCGGAAGATGCTCCATTTGGATCTGAAAGTCACGATGCTGCCCGGCATCCAGTGCAGCACCGTCCCGCTGTAGCAGTTGATTCGTGTCGCGCAGAATTACTTGATGAAAAGGGTCGTGGAATTCCACCGTGACTTCCATCGCGCGTATCTTCCGCGCTCCTTCATTGGATATCGTCCCCGCGACGTACGTGAAATCCTGATTCAAAAAATTTGCAGCGTGCGCCAACTGAATGTCGTTAAAGTGAATGTTCTGCGCATAGGCTTGTTCGGCAGCGCCAAACGGAAGTTTTGCCACCGTCGCAGAATCGTGCGAGTGCATCACCCGCGTCAAAGCAAACAAGCCGCCGAAAATCAGAAGAACGACCACCGCGCCGGCCGCGAACGCTATTGGAAACTGGCGCTTCTCTTCGCGGTACGAGGTTTCTCCCGGTTCCATCGGTTTCCTGTTGCCTTATCGTCCGAATGAAAGCCTGCGTATGAGCGGATCTGGTAGCCCCGCCGTGGCCATGCGCGCTTGCACCGCTTCGATATCGTAGGGAACGCGCCAGAACTCAATAGTGCTGTTAGCAACATCCGCGATCGCGAACGCAGCGCGTGTGTCTCCGTCGCGCGGTTGGCCCACGGAGCCCGGATTCAACAGATAGGTCGTGCCCGGTTCGACAGTTAGAGTGGAAGATAAAGAGTTTGCTCCCGGCTTGAAGTGCAACACTCCCACCTTATTGTCACGCAGTGTGAATCCGCCTTGCAGATGCGTATGCCCGAAAAAAGTAATCGGCGAAGGAGCGTCAAGCAGTCCTTCCAGAGCCTGCGCCGGCGCGAAGACATATTCATCCTCGTCGCGAAATGCTCCGTGAACCAGCGAAAATCCTTCCACTGACACTGGACCGGTGGGCAGTTCCTCAAGCCACTTGCGATTCTCAGGCCGCAACTGATCTCTGGTCCAAAGCGCAACGTTCCGAGCTACAGGGTTGAAGTCGTCCGCATTCGCAATGCCGCTCCCCGCCTTGTCATGATTTCCGCGAATCGCAAGAGCGTCCAGTTTGCGCACGCAGTCTATTACCTCGTTCGGATCAGGGCCGTAGCCGACAACGTCTCCCAGGCACAGAACTTTGTCCCAGCGGCCTTTAGCGGCCTCTAGGGCCGCGTCCAGCGCCGTAGCGTTGGCATGTATGTCGCTGAGGATTAAGTACCGCATTCAGCCGCTCCCGTCAGCAGGAAGCGGATTATAGACGAACGCGCCGCCTGTTGCACGAAACTCAAATGGCGAAAAGGGCATCGCAGGGGCCATCCCGATACCGGCCCTGCTCAACGAATCAACATACAGTCGCCATAGCTATAGAAGCGATAGCCCGCCCCTACGGCGTGCCCATACGCCCTCAAAATGCGTTCGCGTCCAACCAGCGTCGCCACTAGCGCCAATAGGGTCGATCGCGGGAGATGGAAGTTTGTCAGCAACTGGTCGACAACTCGAATAGGCTTGCCGGGATAAATAAAAATGTCGGCCTCGGCGGTCCCGGGCGAGATAAGTACGCCTCGCTCTGAAGATTTTTCAGCAGCATCTTCGAGCGCCCGAACCACTGTCGTGCCGATGGCCATCACCGGGCGGCCTTTGCTCTTCGCATTCGTAATCGCTTGCGCGGCGGCCTCGGAAACCTCATAAGATTCCGCATGAATCTGATGATCCTCGAGGCGCTCGGTTCGCACTGGCTCAAACGTGCCGAGCCCGACGTCCAGTGTGATTTCCGCAGTCTCGATCCCTCGCACGCGCAGTCGCTCGAGAATCTTTGGCGTGAAGTGGAGTCCCGCGGTCGGCGCAGCCACCGCGCTACCCTGGCGTGCATACACCGTCTGATACCGCTCCCGATCGCGTGGTTCGTCCGCGCGCTTGATGTATGGCGGCAGCGGAATATGCCCTAGTCGTGCAAGCGCTTCATGAAAACCGGCCTTCGAAGTGAATCGCATGAGCCGCAAACCATACCCGCCCCGGCTCTCTACGCGAGCTTCCAACTCGCCATCGCCGAAAATGATGCGTTCGCCGACGGGAATCTTTCTTCCCGGCCGCACCAGGGCCTCCCAAAGGGAGGATTCGATTTGCCGCACCAGCAAGACTTCGATCGAAGCGCTCAAGTGCTCGTTGCGAGCTCCACTGTCAGCTCCCGGCTTCTCGGAACGAACACCCACACGTCGTCCGAACAGCCGGGCAGGAAGCACTCGCGCATTGTTGAGAACAATAAGCTCATCGCCGCGGAGGATTTCCGGGAAATCGCGAAACTGGCGATCCTGCGTCGAGCCGGGCACCCGATCGATGACCAGCATCCTCGATGCGTCGCGCTCGTCCAGTGGATGTTGCGCAATCAACTCCGGCGGTAAATCGAAATCGAGATCACTCACTTCCATCGCCGTGCACTCCCGTTCTGAGTATGCTGTACCATCATAGCGATTACGCGGCGCTATCAGCGCCCCAGGCGGGAATTGTGGCGGAATCGTCCGTTGTTATCACTTCTCGAGGGTCCGAGCGTTTGCGCGCCGGACACCTCTGGGTTTATCGCAGCGATGTTCGTAGCGCGAGCGCGGAAGCCGGTTCCGTTGTCCGCCTCATGGACGAACGCGGCCGCTATCAAGGTCGCGCGTTCTACAGCGACAAATCCCAGATCGCCGTGCGACTGCTGACCCGCGAAGATGTCCCCGTTGACCGCGCGTTCCTTACTGAACGCATACGCCGCGCCGCAGCGTACCGCAAAACTGTCGTCGAGAATACCGAAACGTACCGTCTGATCTACGGCGAAGCGGACCTCTTGCCTTCTCTGATCGTGGATCGCTACGCCGATTACTTCGTAATCCAAACGCTAAGCCAGTCCTCCGAGCGAATAAGAACTCTCGTTTGCGAAATCCTGGTGGAGCTCTTTTCGCCCAAAGGAGTGCTCGAACGGAACGACCCTAAAGTACGTCTCCTTGAAGGCCTTGAGCAGCGTGTTGGTGTTCTTTACGGCGATGTCCCGGACGAAGTTATGGCCAGAGAAAACGGCATCGCTTTTGTATTCGATCTCCGCAACGGGCAAAAGACGGGATCGTTTCTCGATCAGCGCGAAAACCATTGGGCTGCCCGGCGCTATGCATCCGGCGAAGCGCTCGACTGCTTCAGTTACCAGGGAGGCTTTGCTCTCACGATCGCCGGAGTGTGCAGCCACGTCGAAGGTGTTGATATGGCGCCAGCCGCCTTGGAAGCCGCGCGCCGCAACCAGAAGTTGAATTCCATTTCAAACGTCACCTTTCGCGAGGCAAATACGTTCGACTTGCTTAAGGAATATGACGAGGTCGGCCGGCGTTTCGACATGATCGTCCTTGATCCCCCCGCCTTCGCTAAGAATCGGGACAGTGTTCCGGCAGCTCAGCGCGGATACAAGGAAATCAACCTCCGAGCTATGAAGCTATTGAAGCCGGGCGGATACCTGGTCACGTGTTCCTGCTCCTACCATATAAGTGAAGCTCTTTTTCTCCAGATCGTTGCCGAGGCTGCAAATGACGCGCGAAAGACCATCTCGGTTGTCGAACGCCGAACCCAGGCCCAGGATCATCCAATTCTTCTGACCATGTCGGAAACACATTACCTTAAATGCTTAATTCTTATGGCTTTAGATTGATCATCCAGGCGAAGGTTGCCAATTAACTTCCAATATACTTGACAATGATAGACGCATATTTTATTATGTTCGTGCACTAACTGGCTTCGCTGGCGCTGCTGACGCCGAGTGAAATCCGTTCGTCAACGCGAAAGTGGGTGAAGTTAGTTGCGACATAGTCTGTCCCCTTTAAGTCTTTCTTAGAAAGTGAGAGGATTCGCAACGTGCCGAGACTCGACAAACTAACCATAAAAGCTCAGGAGGCGCTGCAAGCAGCGCAGGAGATGGGTGCGCGCTTCGGGCAACAACAAATTGAGCCGCTTCACCTCCTCGGGGCTCTAGTTGCCCAGGCTGACGGTGTCGTGTCTCCGTTGCTCGAAAAGCTTGGTGTATCGCCAGCCAGCCTCTCCTCCGAGGTTGAGAGCCAAATCGGCCGCTTGCCCAAAGTGTCGGACTTATCGCAACAGTATTTGAGCCCGGCAACCAACAAAGTCCTCGAACGTGCTTTCGACGAAGCTCAGCGCCTCAAAGACGAGTACGTCTCCACAGAGCACATTCTGCTCGCCATCGCGGCAGATTCCCGCGATCCAGCCGGCCAACTGTTGGCGCGCCATGGCGTGACGCACGACGCCATCTTGCAGGCAATGGCTACCATCCGCGGAAGCCATCGTGTCACATCGCAAAACCCCGAATCAACTTATCGTGCCCTCGAACAGTACGCCCGCGACCTCACCGATCTTGCCCGACGAGGCAAGCTTGATCCCGTCATCGGCCGAGACGAAGAAATTCGCCGCGTGATGCAGATTCTCGCGCGGCGCACAAAAAACAATCCGGTACTGATCGGCGAACCTGGAGTAGGAAAAACTGCCATCGTCGAAGGGCTGGCGCAGCGCATCGTCTCCGGCGATGTTCCGGAAGTATTGAAGCCAAAACGAATCGTATCTCTCGACCTATCGGCGTTGATTGCCGGCGCGAAGTATCGCGGCGAGTTTGAAGATCGCCTGAAAGCGGTCCTCAAGGAAGTCACTGAATCCGAAGGCCAAATTATTCTCTTTATCGACGAGCTTCACACACTGGTGGGCGCCGGCGCTGCGGAAGGTTCCATGGATGCGTCCAACATGCTCAAGCCCGCACTGGCTCGCGGAGAGCTGCGCGCAATCGGCGCAACCACGCTGAATGAATATCGCAAGTACATCGAAAAAGATCCCGCGCTCGAGCGCCGCTTCCAACCTGTCTATGTCGGCGAGCCGTCTGTCGAAGACACCGTCGCGATTTTGCGCGGCCTGAAAGAACGCTACGAAGTTCACCACGGCGTACGCATCAAAGACGCCGCGATCGTAGCCGCTGCAATGCTCTCCCAGCGTTACATCACCGACCGGTTTCTCCCGGACAAGGCCATTGACCTTGTTGACGAAGCCGCTGCCGGACTTCGCATGGAAATTGACTCGCTCCCTACTGAAATCGACGAAATCGAGCGCCGCATCATGCAGCTGGAAATTGAACGCCAGGCTCTGCGCAAGGAATCCGACACGCACTCCCGCGATCGCCTGAAACAAATCGATAAGGAACTAGCCGGCTTGCGCGAACAGTCCAACGGCCTCAAGGCGCACTGGCAAACCGAGAAAGATGCCATCGGCCGCATCCGCAAATTAAAGGGAGAAATCGAGCAATTAAAGGCCGACGAACAACGCTACGAGCGTACAGGCGATCTTTCAAAGGTTGCGGAGATTCGTTACGGAAAACTCTCCGCTGCGGAAAAAGAGCTCAAGGCCGCACAGGACCGTTTGGCGGAGTTGCAGAAAGACCACCCGATGTTGAAAGAAGAAGTCGGCGAAGAAGAAATCGCGAAAATCGTCAGCAAGTGGACCGGAATTCCGGTCGGCCGCCTTCTCGAAGGCGAAGTGCAAAAACTCGTGCATATGGAAGAACGCCTGCGCGATCGCGTCGTAGGCCAAGATGCAGCGCTAGCCAGCGTGGCAAACGCGATCAGGCGCAGCCGCTCGGGACTGAGCGATCCCAATCGTCCCATCGGCTCGTTCCTATTCCTGGGTCCAACCGGTGTCGGCAAGACCGAGCTCGCGCGCGCGTTAGCTGAATTTCTGTTTGACGACGAGAAAGCCATCATCCGCCTCGACATGTCCGAGTACATGGAAAAACATTCCGTCGCGCGCATGATCGGTGCACCCCCTGGCTACGTGGGCTATGAAGAGGGGGGGCAACTCACCGAGCAAGTTCGCCGCCGCCCGTATTCCGTTGTTCTCCTCGACGAAATCGAGAAGGCGCATCCCGATGTTTTCAACGTCTTGCTCCAAATTCTCGACGACGGCCGCCTGACAGATGGCAAAGGCCGCGCAGTGGACTTTCGCAACACCGTGATCATCATGACGTCTAACGTCGGCTCCTCGGCAATTTTCGAGCTCGCTGAAAAAGATCCCAAGAAAGCGCGCGAGCAAGCCATGGCCGCGTTGCGTGAACTTTTCCGTCCGGAATTCCTGAACCGCATCGACGACATTGTAATGTTCCGCCCGCTGGGAAAAGATCAGATCGAGCGCATCGTCGAAATGCAAATGCGCAATTTGACCAAACGCCTCGCCGAGCGCCAACTGACCATCCAACTCACTCCGGCTGCGAAGGCTTTGCTCTTCCGCGAGGGCTACGACCCGGGCTACGGTGCGCGCCCCATGAAACGTGCCATCCAGCGTCTAATACAAGATCCTCTGGCGCTGAAGCTCCTGGACGGAGAAATTCATCCCGGCGACCAAGTGCTCGTCGACGCAGATTCAAAGACCGGCGAAATGAAAGTCACGCGAGGAGCCTTGAAGGCGGGCGCCGCGCAAAGCTGAAATAGCGGCAAAGGTTGAAGTTTATGAAAACTCTAAAGACCACATTTCTTCTGACGGCGTTAACCCTGTTGCTGCTTTTTCTGGGAGCGTCGTTCGGCGGCGAGCGCGGCATGATGCTTGCCCTCGTCGTCGCTGTTCTGATGAACGGCACCGCCTACTTTTTCTCTGACAAAATTGCGCTCGCTTCTAGCGGTGCGCAGCCGATCAGCAGAGAACAGGCCCCGCGTCTCTACGCCGTGATGGAGCGCCTCGCCGCTAAAGCAAATTTGCCCATGCCCAAGATGTACCTGATTCCGCAGCCGGCCCCCAACGCGTTCGCCACCGGCCGCAACCCAAGCCACGCATCGGTTGCCGTCACGCAGGGTCTTCTTGATCTGATGAACGACGACGAACTGGAAGGTGTAATCGCTCACGAACTATCGCACGTTCGCAATTACGATATCCTCACGTCTTCCATCGCCGCTACACTTGCCGGCGCTATTATGTGGATCGGTCGAATGGGCCGTTTTGGAATGATGTTTGGAGGCATGGGCGGCCGAGGTGGCGATCGCAGAGGCGGAGGAATCACTGCTCTTTTAATGCTCATCCTCGCGCCGATAGCCGCTTTGTTGCTGCAGCTTGGTATTTCTCGCCAACGCGAATATCAGGCGGACGCTTCTGGCGTGAAAATGATCGGACAACAGTACGGCTTGATAAGCGCCCTCGAAAAACTGGGCGCTTATAACCAAAAAATTCCGTCAAATATTCCTCCGTCCACAGCAGCTCTCTGTATCGTGGCGCCCTTCGCTCCCGGCCAATTTCTTTCAGGACTGTTCAGCACGCACCCGCCGCTTGCGGATCGAATCGCTGAATTGCGAAACATGACCATCACCCGCTAAGCAACTGCGAAGCTTTCGCGGATATCGAGGAAAAATGCCATCGATAGGCGTGTAGTGCCGGCATAATTCCACCACGCAGAAATAATTAAAATAACGTAAAAATTGCAGGTGTCCGCTTCGCCTCTTATTCTCGTCTCCTGCTTCGTAGCCCGACAAGTGTATACAAAACCTTGACTTACGCTGCGGGCCGTCCCCGACCCACTTTGGTTCCGCGCTTGCTCCTATCGACCTCGCAACCTGATTCACACAGGAGAAAAGCAATGAGCGAAGAAAGACAAGATTTCGTCACAGAGGACGCTTCCGCACCCCGATGGGTCGGCATCGTAGTCGTCGCTCTGGCCGTAGTTTCTCTGGTGGCCCTAGGCGCAGGCTGGACAGCTTCCACGCGCTCGAAAGAACTCGAGCAAAATTTCGCCAGCCAGAACGAACAGTTCAAGAAAAACCAGGAAGTTTTGGATCAGCGCCTCGCAAAGGCCGAGGACACCAACGCACAGCTTCAGGGCGAGCTCAGCGTCGTGACTGACAAGATGAAATTGACGGAAGGCGAGCTCGGTAAGGCGCGCCTCCAGGCCAAAAAGATCAAGGAAGAAGACGCGAAGGAGTTGTCAGATTTGCAGAACCAGACAAGCGCGCAATTGGCCACCAAGGCCAGCGTTGACGATGTCAACAAACTTGGCACGGACGTCAATGGCGTGCGAACCGACCTCGATGCGCAGAAGAATAGCCTTCAAATGACTCGCGGCGAGTTCGGCACGCTCATTGCGAAAAACCACGACGAAGTGGAAGAGCTGCGCCGTCTGGGCGAACGCGATTACTACGAGTTCAACATCGACAAGAAAAACAATCGCGAGAAGGTCGGCAATTTGATGGTCGAACTCCACGGAACGAACACCAAGAAGAGCCAATACACGGTAACGATCTTTGTCGATGACCAGCGCCACGAAAAGAAGGGATTGTCGGCTAACGAGCCGCTCTATTTCTTCGAAAATGGCGCGCGCGCACCTCTTGAGTTCGTTGTAAACCAAGTGGGCAAAGACAAGATCACTGGATACTTGAGCGTTCCAAAGGTATCTCAGACTCACGCGCAAGCTGTTTCCGGCGGTAACTAAGGCAACGCAAACTCGCGCACTGGCTGGAGCGAGTGGCACGAAAAGGGGCGTCCTGGGACGCCCCTTTTTTTATTCGGATTTCTTCAGAGCGCGCTGTTTGCGGGTGAGGAATCTCTTCGCGAGTGCTGAAAGCTCGTCATGCTTCAGTTTTCCTTGTTCGTAGAGCTGCACCTTCTTCTTAGCGACCTTTCGGCGGCGGCGCTGCCGCTTTTGGGCAACATACCGCTTTTCGTTAGCCATTCAATACCCTCCGGGAAATAGGCGACAACTGATTGTAGCGGAGAAGGAAAATGATGCAAGGTTCGCTTGTGTCTTTGCTCTGGAGTTCGAGTACGATTCTTATACGATGACCGTCACTGCCATTTACGCCAGCCGCGTCCTTACTCCGCAGGAAGAGCTCCTCGACACCGTTATTATCGTTGAAGGCGGCCGCATCACCGCAATTGGTCATCGCGACGAGGTCAAAATCCCGGAGGGCGCCACTGACTACGTCGCCTCCGGCATGACCGTCGTTCCCGGCTTTGTGGACGTGCATATCCATGGCGCGGGCGGACATGACGTTATGGAGGCGAACCCCGCCGCCCTGGACCGCATCACCTCCACGGTCGCCCGCCACGGCACCACGTCGATGCTCGCGACAACCGTCACTGCTCCGGTCGATGAAACATGCAAGAGCCTTGAGGGAATCGCCCAGTACATCCGCTCGCATGAGACTCAAAGGGAAGGTGCCGGCTTGGCCGCCGAGATCTTGGGCATTCATCTTGAGGGTCCGTTCATTTCGAAAGCTCGTCGGGGAGTACATCTTCCGGACGCCATCGCGCGTCCCTCCGTGGAAATCCTTAATGAATTTCGCGCCGCGTCGGATGGCTTGATTCGTATCCTCACCGTCGCTCCGGAAATTCCCGGTGCGCTCAAGGTAATCACTGCCGCGGTAGCAAATGGAATCGTGGCCGCAATCGGCCACACGGACGCGGATTACGAACAAACGCGCGCAGCCATTCAAGCCGGAGCGCGCCATGCCGTACATTTCTACAACGCCATGCGCCCGTTCACCCACCGCGATCCCGGCGTAATTGGCGCCATCCTCACCGAGCCCGATGTCACCGCTGAAATCATTGCCGATGGCATTCACGTCGCCGGCCCAGCTATCCAGGTTCTGCTCGGCACGAAGGGATTCGACACCGTGCTCCTCGCAAGTGACGGAACGGCAGCCACCGGAATGCCGGACGGAAAATTTCGTCTGGGAACTTTCGAAGTGACTGTGAAGGACGGCGTTTGCCGGAACTCCGAAGGAAATCTCGCGGGCAGCACCCTGACTCTCGATCGCGCCCTGCGGTATGTCGTGGCGTTAGGCGTCCCTTTAGTCGACGCGCTGCGAATGGCTACAATCCTCCCCGCTCGCCGCCTCGGCCTCGCAGGAAAAAAAGGAATCATCGCCATAGGTGCCGACGCCGACCTTGTAGTCCTCACACCCGATCTTCGTGTAGCAGGTGTAATGACGCGTGGCGCAGGCTTGGCTTAGTCTGCTACTTGTTCAGTGGGATCTTCAATTCTTCAGCAAGCAGGTAAGGATCGAACGGGCTGCACGCAACGAAGCGCCCATTGATCTCCAACGTGGGAACTTTGCGCTTGCCATTGTTCGCGCGCATTACGATCTCTTCCGCATCAGGCGACTCGTCAATATTTACCTCGCGAAATGGTATCTTTCGCTCGCGGAGAAACTGTTTCGCGCGCCTACAATCGCAGCACCAGCATGTTGAATACACGGTGATTTCAGCCATTCGGATCTCTTTTTAGATACTACAGTGATTGGATGCTGCCGAGCACGTGAGGATGCAATCTGATGTCAACCAGTACATCGCTAACCTACACATCCGCATCGGTTTAATGCGACGAATGGTGGGAATCCTGCGTGGCGGAAGAACCACCCTTGGAAGCGGTCTGTAAACGCGCTGTGGCCCGTGCAATCTGAGCCTCAGCCTCTCTGGATTCCGCCTCGAGAATACCGGGCTTGGCTGCCTCCGTTTGAGCCCGCTCAAGCTCCGCCCGCGAACGCGCCACGTCGATTTCCTCGGCGCGCTCTGAGTTTTCCGCGAGCACAATCACGCGATCGGGAAGAACTTCAGCGAACCCATCGATTACCGTCAGGTAACGCGTCTCACCGCCTTTGTGATACGTCAGCGTTCCCACACCCAGTAAGGTAATAAGCGGGGCGTGCCCTGGCAGGACGCCCAGATAGCCGTCCTTCGCCGGCATTTCCAGCGATTGCACGTTCTCGCTCAGGACATGCCGCTCGGGCGTCACCACTTGTAGTTCGATGGCTTCAGGTAGCATTTAGGGCCAGGCTCGCGCGGCTGAAAAACTATGCCGTCGCGGCCATTTTCTCCGCTTTTTCCCGCACTTCTTCGATCGTGCCCACCATGTAAAAAGCTTGCTCCGGCAGATCGTCGTGCTTCCCTTCCACAATTTCTTTGAATCCGCGCACCGTGTCTTCCACCTTCACATACTTGCCTTCGAGACCCGTGAACTGAGCTGCCACGTTCATGGGTTGCGACAGGAATCTTTCGATCTTGCGTGCGCGAGTCACTGTCTGCTTGTCGTCATCGGAAAGCTCTTCGATTCCGAGAATCGCGATAATGTCCTGCAATTCCTTGTAGCGCTGAAGCACCGATTTCACAGCGCGCGCCACATTGTAATGATCCTGTCCCACGATGCGCGGATCCAAAATTCGCGAAAAACTCGCCAGCGGATCGACGGCGGGATAAATACCGCGTTCCACAATCTGCCGGCTCAGGTTCGTAGTCGCGTCCAAGTGCGCGAATGTCGCCGCAGGGGCCGGATCGGTGTAGTCGTCTGCAGGTACGTAAATCGCCTGCACCGAAGTGATCGACCCGGTTTTCGTAGAAGTGATGCGCTCCTGCAGTTCGCCGATTTCCGTGTTTAGATTCGGCTGGTATCCCACGGCAGAAGGCATGCGGCCCAGCAGCGCGGAAACTTCGGATCCCGCCTGCACAAATCGGAAAATGTTGTCGATGAACAGCAGCACGTCCAGATGCTCTTCGTCGCGGAAATATTCAGCTACCGTCAATCCAGTCAATCCCACACGCAGCCGCGCGCCGGGCGGTTCCGTCATCTGGCCAAAAATAAGTGCGCAACGGGACTTCTCCGAATTCCCCGCCACTACCACGCCCGATTCCTGCATTTCAAGCCACAAGTCGTTGCCTTCGCGCGTGCGCTCGCCGACTCCCGCAAACACCGAAACGCCGCCGTGCTTCATAGCTACGTTATGAATCAGCTCCTGAATCAGCACGGTTTTGCCCACGCCCGCGCCGCCGAACAATCCAATCTTCCCGCCTTTCAGGTAAGGCTCGATTAAATCCACCACCTTGATGCCCGTCTCAAACATCTCAAGCGTGGTGGACTGGTCCTCGAGCGACGGCGCAGGCCGATGAATCGGGTATCGCTTGTCGGTTTTCACCGGGCCGAGTTTGTCCACTGGTTCGCCCAGCACGTTCAGCACGCGTCCCAGCGTGGCGCGGCCCACCGGCACGGAAATCGGCTCGCCGAGGTTTTCCGCCTTCATTCCGCGTACCAACCCTTCAGTCGGCTTCATCGCCACGCAACGGACTCGTCCTTCGCCCAGTTGCTGCGCAACCTCCGCCACAATATCCAGCGGCTCGGGAACGTTGAATCCTTCGCTCGTGATGCGCACTGCGTTATGAATCAGCGGCAGGTGATGCTCCTGAAACAAAATGTCCACGACCGGGCCAATTACTTCGACCACGTGCCCGATCTTCTCTTGACCCTTGTTTTCTGCCATTCCGTTTCTCCCTAATCGTTGGAACGCTATGATTACGACATCGCGGAAGCTGCGCCGCTGACAATCTCGATGATTTCCTTCGTAATTCCCGCCTGCCGGATCTTGTTCATCTGCAGCGTTAATTTGTCGATCAGTTCCGACGCGTTTCGCGTCGCAGCGTCCATCGCCGTCATACGCGCTGCATGCTCAGCCGCGGCTGACTCAAGTAAAATCCGAAAGACTTCAGTTTCCAGATAACGCGGTACCAAGGCCTGGAAAATTTCTTCCACCGGCTGCTCGTATATGTAGTCCACCAGCAATTCGCCGCCTTTTGGCGCCTGCTCCATCGGCAAAGAGCTTCCCGGCCCGGCGTGGCTGGCAAGCGATTTTTCCCCGTCTTTCTCTCCCGCATTGACCACTTCCGGATCGACTGGCAACAATTTCTGCGCCTGCAGATTCTGCACCATCACATTCTTGAACTCGTTGTAAACCGCGTACACCGCATCCACTTCGCCACTTATGTACAGTTCCGCAATACGCGCCGCGATTTCCTTGGCCTTTGAAAATTCCACCTTGGCGGACACATCCAGATATTCCCCGGCAAACTTCATTCCGCGCTTCCGAAAAGTGTCGCGCCCCTTCTTGCCCACCACCATCAGTTCGATCTGTTTCGACGAATGCTCTCGTATAAATTCGCCCGCGTGCCGGATCACGTTCGAATTGAACGCTCCCGCCAGGCTGCGGTCGCCCGTAAGCACAATAACCAAAATCTTCTCTTCGGGTCGCCGGACCAGCAGCGGATGCGCCACATTTTCCATGCGCGCCGCCGCCGAACGCAAAACGCGCAATATCTCGCGCGCGTATGGCCGCGCCGCAAACACGCCCTCTTGGGCGCGCCGGAGTTTTGCCGCCGCGACAAATTTCATCGCGCGCGTAATTTGCTGCGTGTTCTTCACCGAGCGAACCCGCCGCCGATAATCGAGTAGTGTGGGCATCGATAGCTGTATTTAATTATGGTGTTCGAATTAATGCGCCGCCGGGGCTGGTGCGGCAGCGGGCGAAGGCGGTACCGACTCCGGCTTCGGTGGCGCTTTCGGCGCTGCCTTCTGTTCCTTGTTTTCAGCAGCTCCTGCCCCAGGCTTCGCTGGAAGCGACGCCTTGAAAGCCTCCTTGAATGCATCCAGCGCTTTCTTGGCTTCCGCGCGAATCTCGTCGTCAAACGCCTTTTTCTCGCGAATCGACTTCAGCAAGCCGCCGTAGTTGGTTTCGATAAACGGGTACATTTCCAGTTCGAACCGCCGGCACTGCGATACTTCCAAATCCTCGAGATACCGGTTCGCGGCCGCGTAAATAATCAAAACCTGCTTTTCGACCGGCAGCGGCTGGTACTGATCCTGTTTCAGAATCTCCACTAGGCGCTGTCCGCGTGCGAGCTGCGCTTGCGTCGCTTTGTCCAACTGTTCCGTCCCAAACTGCGCGAACGCCGCCAAATCGCGGTATTGCGCCAGGTCCAGCCGCAACGTGCCAGCCACCTGCCGCATCGCCTTAATCTGCGCGTTGCCTCCGACGCGGCTCACCGAAAGTCCCACGTTCACGGCCGGCCGGACGCCGCTATTGAAAAGATCCGCTTCGAGATAAATCTGGCCATCGGTGATGGAAATCACGTTGGTCGGAATGTACGCCGAAATGTCGCCTGCCTGCGTCTCGATCACAGGCAGCGCCGTCAACGAACCCGCTCCAAGTTCATCGTTTAATTTCGCCGCGCGCTCTAGCAGGCGCGAGTGCAAAAAGAAAACGTCGCCGGGAAACGCTTCGCGGCCCGGCGGACGCCTCAGCAGCAGCGAAATTTCGCGATAAGCCTGCGCGTGCTTCGAAAGGTCGTCGTAAAAGCACACCGCATGTCGCTTCGTATCGCGGAAATATTCGCCGATGGCGCAAGCGGCAAACGGCGCAATGTACTGCATCGACGCCGACTCGGAAGCCGACGCCGCCACCACGATGCTGTGTTCCATCGCGCCGTAGTCGGTGAGTATCTTCACGATTTGCGCGATGGTCGACCGCTTTTGCCCAATTGCGCAATAAATACAAATCATGTCGCCGCCGCGCTGATTGATAATCGTGTCCAAAATGATCGCGGTCTTTCCGGTCTGGCGGTCTCCGATGATCAACTCGCGCTGGCCGCGCCCGATCGGAATCATCGCATCGATCGACTTGATTCCCGTTTGCACCGGCTCGCGCACAGGCTGCCGGTCAATCACGCCTGGAGCCAGGCGCTCCAGTGCATTCCGCTTATCGGTTTGAATCGGCCCCTTGTCGTCCACCGGGTTTCCCAACGCGTCCACCACGCGCCCGAGCATCGCATCGCCCACCGGCACGGACATGATTTTGTTCGTCCGCTTGACCGTGTCGCCTTCTTCAATCTTCGTGTAGTCTCCCAGCAGCACGACGCCGACCTGATCTTCTTCCAGGTTCAGCGCGATTCCGAAAACATCACTCGGAAACGCAAGCATCTCGCCCGCCATGCATTTATCCAGCCCATGAACGCGCGCAATTCCGTCGCCGACCGAGATCACCGAACCCACTTCGTCAACCGCCAGCGTTTGCTGGTAATTCTCAATCTGTTCGCGCAGTATTTTTGTAATCTCGTCGGCTTTGATGTTCGCCATTCCGGCTCCTAAGTTTCGATCCCTATTCCGTTTCCAATCGCTCGCGCAGCCGGTTCAACTGCTCGCGCACCGACCCGTCGTAAATCGTCGTTCCCACGCGTACCACCGCGCCGCCCAGCAGCGCCTTGTCTTCACGAAAACTCGCTTCGATTTTCTTCCCCGTACGCCGCTCGAGCATCGCCGTCAGTTGCTGTCGCTCCGCCCCGCTCAATTCTCTCGCCGAACTCACTTCCGCTTCGGCGATTCCCATTCGCATATTCAATTGCTGCTGCAAAGCTGCCGGAATTTCGTGCAGCATCTCGGTGCGGCGATGGTCCGCGATGAGGTAAAGAAAGTTTTGTACTGCCGCATCCAATCCCATTTTTGCAGCGACTTCGTGGATCACCTTGTGCTTTACGTCGCTGCTTACCACCGGGCTCTCCAAAGCATTCCGAAGATCCGCCGAAGAAAGATATACGTCCACGAACGCACGAAGATCGTTCTTCACCTTGTCCGCGGTCTTCCGCTCCAGCGCCACTTCTGCCAGCGCCGCGGCGTATCTTTCGGCTACTGCGCTCAATTGACGTTCCTCTCGAGTTCCGCCACAAATGTGCGAAACAGCGCCGTCTCGGCTTGCGGCGTCATCTCTTTCGCCAACAAAACTCCCGCGCGTTCCACCGCCAGCCGCGCCGCCAGCGCTTTTAGTTCCAAATGCGCGGCGCGCCCCGCCGCTTCTATTTCCAACCGGGCCGCCTGTTCAATTTTTTCCGCTTCGGCTCGAGCCAGCTCGCGCACCCGCTTTGCTTCCGCTTCTGCATCGCGCTTCGCTCCAGCGCGCAGCCTCTCAACCTCATCTTCAAGTCCCGCGAGCTTCCTCTGGATTTCTTCTTTCTGGCGCTCGGCGGCTTCGCGCGCCCGTGTGCCCTCGGCAATTCTCCCCGCCGTCTCTTCCGCTTTCGCCCTGAAGTAGGGCCCGCCCCACTTCACCGCAACCCATGCAATCACGCCAAAAACGATCGCGAAATTCAGCCAGCGGAACACTAGGCCAATGCCGGATTCCGTCGGCGGCGGCTTTTCTCTCTCTACGGCCAGAACCGGCAAAACCGCTACAAGAAGAAACACAGACAGAAAGCCCAGTGCACTCAGCAGGCGCTTCATCGAGCTGCTCCGCCCTGCATCGGCGATGGATTTTCAAGAATCAGTTGTGCAATTTCGCGCGCCAGAATATCCGTCTGCCCCGCCACTTCCTTGCTCGCGACATCCAGCTCCGCCGCGATCCTTTTCTTCCCTGCCGCCACATCTTCCACCGCTCGTCCGCGCATCGCCTTCAAAAGCTTTGCGCGCTCTTCGAGAGCCGCTTGCCGCGCGGCTTCTTGTTCCGCGTAAATCTCCGCGCGAGCTTTTTTCAGCGCTTCGTTGTACGCCTGCAAATCTTTAGCTGCTTCCGCCTCTACCGCGGCGGCTTCCACGCGGGCTCCTTCAATCTTCGCGTCCCGCTCCGCCATCGCTTTCTGAATGGGCGTGAAGAATGCCCAGCGCATGAACAAATAGAATAGAAAAACAATGATGACTGAGGGCACAGCTTGAAGGAACAAGTCGCCGAGCTGGTGGAGAATTTCCATCGTCAGGAGAAGGTACGGATCTGGCGCCCCATTTAAGAATCGTTCAATCGCTTCCGGGGCGACACCCTCGCTCGCCGGAACACGCTTCTAGGATCAATAAAGCTCGTGATTATCGCATCGCCATTCGCTAACGTCAACGCCGAGATTGGCGTCACCCTGCGCGCCGGTCGGTCCGTAAATCTCAGGAATGCTCTGGTTTGCGGTCGCTCGTTTGCACTAAGATGTGCGCCGCGTAGGTTACATTTTCGTGCGGAGGGTTCATGGCGAATCGGAGGCAGTTTTTGCAAGGCGTGGCCGGTGCGGCCGCTCTAACCGTTACTGCCGGTGTCAGCAGTTTTGGCGGGGCGAGAAAGCTTCGGATGTCTGCCGCTATTCCGGGCCCCAGTGGCCCCGATCGGCTGCCGCCCGAATGGTATCAGCGCAAGATCAAGCAAGTTCAGGAGGAGATGAAGAAGCAAAAGCTGAATGCTCTCATTCTGCTGACCGCAACGAACATCATTTATACCACTGGATATTTCCATCTTTCTACAGAGCGCCCTTTGGCGGCGTTGATTCCCGAGTCAGGCGACCCTGCACTTTTTATCCCTGAGCTCGAAACCGACCAAGTCAAACTCTGGTGGGTGAAGGATTATGAGACATACTTCGATTACCCCGGCTCCGTAAACCGCGTGCAGTGGATTTTCGAGCGCCTCGCGAAGCGTGGATTTAGCGAGGGCCGGATTGGCGTAGAAGAGGGCAAGCCCAGCCGTTTGGAGCATATGAAAAAAGGCGCTCCCAAAGCCACCATTGTCAGCGCAGGAGACATTGTCGAGAACATGCGCTGGATAAAGGACGAAGACGAGCTGCGCGTGTTGCGCCGTTCGATGTATTTCGCGGATTTCACCGTGCAGGCGGGCCGCGATTTTGTCCAACGGAACGGCAGCGTCACGGAAGATCAAATCCTGAAAGCGACTGCCGACGCCGTTGCGGACAAAATGTCCAAGGAGCTTACCGACGTGGCAGGAGTCGGCATTCAGCCTCCCTTTGGCGGTCTAGTTCCGTTCGGCAAACGCTCCGCTCTTCCCCACGCCGTTCCCAGCAAAGACCGGCTTAAGCCGGGAGATGCTTTGATCCTGAGCTTCGGCGCTGAGGTAGGTGGCTACCACACAGAGTGCGAGCGGTCTTTCAGCATCGGCAAGCCCAACGACCACGCCAAGCGCCTGTATGAAGCCATGCTGGCGGCGCACGACACAGGCATAGAGAACCTGAAGGACGGAGCAATCGCCGAGGAAGTTGACAAGAAGAGTCTGGACCAAATTCGCGCAGCGGGATTCGAAAAGTTTCTGCGGCACCGCACGGGTCACGGCATCGGTCTTGAGGGGCATGAGCCGCCGTGGATTGCCGAAGGCGACAAGACCGTATTAAAAGAAGGCATGGTCTTCAGTTGTGAACCCGGCGTCTACGATCCTGACTGGGGCGGATTTCGCCATTCTGATACCGTGATTGTCCGCAAAGAAAAAGGCGAGGTCATGAACGCCTATCCCACTCGGCTGGAAGACATGATTATCGAAATCTGAGAGAACCGCTCTTGGAGCTTTTTCCCCGGGCCGCACCAAACGACACGGCGTAATTTCTACGAGAGCGGCCGCGCCGCCTCATCCTGAAATGCATCTTTCCGGCTCACGACAATCCATAGCAACAAACCCAACAGGGGCACTGCAAATATCACTCCAAACCAAATGGGAAAGTGCATCAGTGGCGGCGGTGCGCCTGTGGTCCCTTGCACGCCTCGCAGCATATCGTTCATGGCCTGTTCGAAACGTCCCTGCGTTCCGGGAATCAGCACCATCGTCAGCGAGTTGAAAATCAAAAATTGAAAATAATAAATCGCCAGCGTGCGTCCCCAGAGCCTCAGCTTCAGCAATCCAAAACCTATAAAGGACTGAAGAAGCGCGAGAGAAAACATCAATATCGAAGCGGAGATGCCCTTGAAAAAGTATCCGAGAAAAAAGACCGGCGGATCCATCGAGAGGCCAAGCACTCCGATGAATGCGCTAATCAGCAGGTACCACGCAATCAGGGTGATGCTGAGCGGTCGTGCGCTAGGCGCGACAACTCCCTCTCCCCGCATTCCATCCGGAGTCGGCACCGGCGTTTTGAGAAATTGGTCCTTGGTCGACCGCTTATTGAAAAAGTAAAGCCACCAACCGCCCAGCACCGCGAGAATTCCGTAGATTACGATCATGAAAATCCGGGTTGCCGTCAGAACATTCGCCGGCAGCTCCGGACTGGGAGAGGTCCCCGGCGGCGGAAACGGCATTACCAGGAACATCAGAAACCCCGGAATGCAAAGTAAGAGCAGCAATGCGCTGAACACCAAGATCGAGATTCTCGACGACCCGCGTAGGCGCATCAGGCCCATTCCCGAGGTGATGCCCCACGCCCCTGCCGCGAACAACGCCAGTGCCACGAAAATCATAAAATACTTCATGAAGTGTAATTGGTTTTCGGGAACGGGAAGATCGCTGGATGAAGCAAACAGCACCATCGCTCCCGCCAAAAGCGCGAGAACGCTGCCGAATATCACAATAACTGCGGATAGCGTCACGCCAACCGATCGATTCATTCCCCACCATGCGCAAGATTTGAGAAGAAGTATACATTATTGCAGCCGGCTGCTTGTCGGGTTAGGATGCGAGAAACTGCTCCAAGGCTAGCGAACAGGTGGATTCCATGCCGATTAATATCAGAGGTCTCGCTCCACTGCTCCAGGTTTTCGACATGCCAACCGCCGTCCATTTCTACCGCGACGTGCTGGGCTTCGAACTTGTCACCACGTCTCGCCCCGGCGACCACTTCGGTTGGGCGCTGCTCAAACTTAATGGCGTGGAAATAATGCTCAACACTGCTTACGAAGAGGATCAGCGGCCATCTGCCCCCGATCCCGCCCGCGTAGCCGCGCATAACGATACTAGTCTCTTCTTCGGTTGCGAAGATCTGGACGGCGTTTACCGGCATCTCCGCGCCCGTGGACTCAGTGTAAACGAGCCTCATATCACGAATTACGGAATGAATCAGTTGTACGTCACCGATCCCGATGGCTACGGCCTATGCTTCCAGTGGCCAGCCGATCAGCGCAGCCGCGATCAATGGAAATCCTGGTACGGCCTCGACGCCGATCATCCGAAATAGCTCTCTCTGGCGCGGCAGGCCGTGAGTTCGATAGAATGTCTGATTGGTTGCGGCAGCCAATTCTTCTCTATGTGCCGCTGATGCCTGACTGCCTGCATTCTTCAAGGAGATATTTGATGCCATCTTTTCCCGGGGTCGACTTCCTCGACTTCGATTCCCTGCTGAGCGACGAGGAAAAACTCGCTCGCCAGACTACTCGCCAATTCGTTGATGACGCCATCATACCCATCATCGAACATTACAATCGCGAAGGAAAATTCCCGGTGCAGCTCGTCCCGCAAATGGCCGAGCTCGGTCTTTTCGGCGCGAGCTTGAAAGGCTACGGCTGCGCCGGAATGTCCAACGTCGAATACGGCCTGGTCACCCAGGAACTCGAACGCGGCGATTCAGGTTTGCGCAGCTTTGTATCGGTCCAGTCGGCGCTCGTGATGTACCCAATCCACGCATTTGGCTCCGATGCGCAGAAAGACAAATGGCTTCCCCTGCTCCAACAAGGAAAAGCCATCGGCTGCTTCGGTCTCACCGAACCTCAATTCGGCTCGAATCCCGGTGGGATGCTCGCGCGCGCTGTAAAAAAAGGTAACAGCTACATCCTCAACGGCGAAAAAATGTGGATCACTAACGGCTCGATCTCGGATGTCGCTGTCATCTGGGCAAAAACTGAAGACGACAAAATTCGCGGCTTCCTCGTCGAAAAAGGAACGCCTGGCTTCAAAGCTTGGGACGTCCACGGAAAATATTCGCTGCGCGCTTCGGTCACTTCCGGCCTCGCGATGAACGATTGCAAAGTCCCCGCGGAAAATCTGCTGCCTGGCGTCGAAGGCTTGAAAGGCCCGCTCTCATGCTTGAATCAAGCCCGCTACGGCATCGGTTGGGGCGGCATCGGCGCAGCCATGGCCTGTTACGACACCGCGCTCTCCTACGCTAAGCAGCGCAAGCAATTCGACAACAAGCCCATCGCCTCGCACCAACTCGTCCAGGAAAAACTCGTCTGGATGATTACCGAAATCACCAAAGCGCAGTTCCTCGCCCTACAGGTCGGAAGACTCAAAGATAAGGGCCGAGTTCACCCCTCCCATATTTCCATGATGAAGATGAATAACGTGTGGGTCGCCCGCGAATCCGCCAGCAGGGCTCGCGAGATTCTTGGTGCCAACGGCATCGTGGACGATTACTGCGTCATGCGCCACATGAACAACATCGAATCTGTCTACACCTACGAAGGCACGCACGACATCCACAAGCTGATCATCGGCGAGCGCATCACGGGAATCTCGGCTTTCTAATGAGCGCCCAAAATAAGTTCCGCGCAGCGGCCGCTGCCCTTTTCGCGCTCCTTCTTATCTTGGCCGCGGGGCCCAGCCAAAGTGCGCCCGAGCCTTCTTCGAAACCGAAAATTCGCGCAATCACCGCTTTCGTTCGCCTCGACCGCGCGCACTACAAAGATCAGATTGAAGACGCGCTGAAGTTTCTCCGCCAGGCTAAAGCGGCGTACGAAAAATCCGGGTACGAAGTACAAACCATTCGAATCACTACTCAGCCTTTCCCCGAATACACGGGCGGTCTTTCCGAAGAAGAAACCCTCGCATTCTTCCGCGAGTACGACGCGCTGGCCGTGAAAGAAGGCTTCGATGCATCCATCGGTCCTGCCATGATGAAGGACTCCGACGACCCGCGCGAAGCGGAATTGCTCGGAAAAGTTCTCGCCAGCGCGAAGACGTTGGAAGGCTCCATCTTCATCGGCGGCGAGGACGGAATTCACTGGAAATCCATTCACGCCGCTGCCGGTGTAATGAAGTATCTGGAAGCCAACACGCCGCACAGCCAAGGCAATTTCAGCTTCACCGCCTCGTCTTTCGTCCCCGACGGCACTCCGTTTTACCCCGCATCGTATTTCACAGATGAAGGAAAGTTCTTCGCCTTGGGTTTGCAATCGGCCAATGTCGTGGCTGAGGTCCTTGCTTCCACGAAATCTCCCGAAGTTGCCGAAGAGCGCCTGAACGCTTCGTTGACCACCTACGCCCAGCAAGTCGAAAAGACCGCGAAAGAAATCAGCCAGGCAACCGGTTGGAAGTACGGTGGAATCGACCTTTCCCCTGCGCCCCTGAAGGATGTTTCGATCGGCGGCGCTGTCGAGAATTTTCTAGGCGCCCCCATCGGCACAAGTGGAACCCTGACCACCGCTGCATTGATCACGCGCGCGCTCAGAGCCATTCCCGTCCAGCAAGCCGGATATTCCGGCCTAATGCTGCCAATCCTGGAGGATTCGGTTCTCTCGCAGCGTTGGAGCGAAGGACGTCTCTCGATCGACGCCCTGCTTTCCTATTCCGCGGTTTGCGGCACCGGGCTAGACGTTATTCCGCTTCCCGGCGACATCTCGACCGATCAGATCGCCAAGATCCTCGGCGACGTCGCCAGCCTTTCCGTGAAATGGCACAAGCCGCTCTCAGCCCGTCTATTACCCGTCGCTGGAAAGAAAGCTGGTGATCAAACAGAGTTCGACGACCCGTTTCTCGTCAACGCAAAGATCCAGCCACTGCCGTAACGTCTCGAAAAACTATTTTTGACACTTCGCCTTGTTTGAAAACATCCCAATTGGATTATGATAGGCGCCCGAGGGGAAGTCCCCGACGCTCGGATTCACTCTCGCACTTCAGGAGCAATGATGGAGAAAGCACTTAGTCTGGAATTCTTGCGCGTAGTAGAACGCGCCGCCATCGCCTCGGCGCACACCATGGGACTCGGGGACCGCCACAAGTCCGATCAGATGGCCGTCGAAGCCATGCGCTCGGAGATGGACACCGTCGGCATGGACGGCACCATCGTTATCGGAGAAGGTGAGCGCGACGAAGCCCCCATGCTTTTCATCGGCGAAAAAGTGGGCGCCGCTGTGCGCGACAAAAGCCGCAAATTCCCCGAAGTGGACATTGCCGTCGATCCTCTTGAGGGTACCAATCTCTGCGCTACCGGCGAGCCGAACGCTATCGTAGTTCTCGCGGCCAGCGACCGCGGCGGATTGCTGCACGCCCCCGATCTTTACATGGAAAAAATAATCGTCGGACCCTCTTGCAAAGGCGCCGTCGACCTTGATGCCCCGGTCGCGGACAATCTAAAAGCAATTGCGAAGCGTCTCAACCGCAAGGTGGAAGACCTCGTAATTATCGTGCTCGACCGCCCTCGCCACGAAGAACTGATCAATCAGATTCGAGCGGCCGGCGCTCGCATCAGGCTTATTTCCGACGGCGACCTCTCTGCCGGCATCAGCGCCGCTGTGGTAGGCACCGGCGTCCACGCCGTAATGGGGACTGGGGGCGCTCCGGAGGGCGTCCTTACGGCCGCTGCCCTACGCTGCTTGAATGGTCAAATCCTCGCCCGCCTGGTCGCGTCCAAGCCCGAGCACCACGAGCGCCTCGCCCAAATGGGTATCAAAGATGCCAAACGCATTTACGCCACCGAAGATCTCGCGCCCGGAAACAAAATTATTTTCGCCTGTACCGGGGTCACTGGCGGCGGCCTGCTCCGCGGCGTGCGCTTCTTCGGCGAAGGCACTCGCACCCATTCGTTGATCCTTACGTATGACGACCGCCAGGTCCGCTTCATCGATACCGTGCACCTGAAAAAAAGCCCGGACGTCAAAGTGGTTTTCTACTAAGCAGTCATCCCGCAGAGTCATGCCTCGCGGGAAACAATTCGTAGCCACAATACGTAACTAGCTCTAAGCCGAGAGAGAGGAGGACAGTTATGTCTGCCGGACCAGTTCAATCGGGCATGTATCAGCCACCGCAACCGCCCCGTAGGAACAACGCAGTTTGGTGGATCCTGGGAATCGTCGCCGCGGGGATTATCGTTATGTTTCTTTTCGGCGTGACGCTTGCCGGCCTTTTCATTCACCACCTGAAGGTTCGCAACTCCGGCGACAAAGTTGACATCCAAACCGCCGTCAGCTCACTTTCACTCGAAAAAGCCGGCCATCACGCCACCGGCCTGGAAATTTATCCGGGCTCTGCTCCTTCCAGTGACAACAAGGGCGCCAGCGTTAACCTCAGCGCAAATGATACCGCGGTTGGAATAGCGACCGAGCAGTATGAAACGAAGGACCCCATCGACTTCGTGCAAGCCTGGTACAAGAAGCGTCTCGGCCCTGAATTCCGTCTCGAAACTAACCACGACGATGCGGATCACTCAAACGGTCACACGGCAATAAATGACAATGACGTTGCATTCGTGGATGATCATCACAATTGCGTACGCGTTGTCGCCCTGAAGAAGAACTCCGGAGGCACTCAGATCACCCTTGTCCGTGTCGGCACGAAGGAAACGCAGTAGCCTCCGGCGGCACGGGTCAATAGAACCTAAAATGAAGAACGGCCCGTTAGCTCGCCTCAGGTGGCGAACTGCCGGGCCGTTCGTATCTAAGATCGGTTGTGCCGCGCTTCCCGTTTTGGGGCGCTAGCGGTGCAAAACTGCGGCGGAATGGCCAGTCTGCTGTTGCCGCCGGGGCATGTTGTGAGGTAGTCGTTCTACAGATTGAGGTGGTAAGGGACGCACGCTATGATTCGTGCTGACGTGCTCGCTGATCGCCTGCAACCTCTTCAAAATGCCTTGCCACTGCGTCCAATCGAGTTGCCGCAAAAACGGCCTCAGCCCCTGAATGAACGGGTCTTCCAATACTGTTTCGCCATTCGTTTCCGGCACGAAGAAGCGGTTCAGCCCAACTCCCAGCGCTTCGGCAATTTTCTCAAGCGTGCCAAGGCTGGGCGTCATCTGTCCGCTCTCGATTCGGGACAAATACGAACGCGAGACGCGTGAACGTGCCTGCAACTGGCTTTGCGTCATGCCACGTGACTCCCGCAACTGTCGAATGCGCTGGCCGATGTTCTCTACAGTTTCCCGATTCGGCCAGTTCTCGAACAGTTGGCGATCGTCTCCCGGCAAATCTTGGGGTGACGGCGTCGGTATGACGAACGACACCTTGGGAGGCAACATGCGCAAACACCGACGACAATTGTCAGTGCGTGTTCGGTATTGAACCAATCCACAGACTTGACAGCGAATTACTTCACGGTCGAGATCCATGCTTGATGCCGTATTTTCTTTTTCCGCCACCGGTTCTCCTCGCAGACTATTCCGGCGATGCGAAGAAGAGGGCTCTTTTGACAGGGGGAAGGCAGGGACGGCGCGCGAGTGAT
>Ga0209330_1000069_pt1 | contig 49648 bp, 37 predicted proteins | sample JacPinW_OM2H0_O3_FD_187969 | JGI IMG/M metagenome (GOLD analysis project Ga0209330, IMG submission 187969) | Forest soil microbial communities from Algoma, Ontario, Canada - Jack Pine, Ontario site 1_JW_OM2H0_O3 (SPAdes) (version 2) | ecosystem: Environmental > Terrestrial > Soil > Boreal... | reverse complement strand
CAAATTTCAAGTTGGTCCCACTGGCCAAAAAACGTCTTCGACACCCAAAAAACGGCGCGAAAATCCGCAAATTTCTGGCATTTCTAACCGGTTCTGGCCCAAAAACAGAAGTTATAGAAAACAAACGATTAAACCCTGTCTAACCGGGGCCAGAATGCACATTAAGGATTTTGATTTTCTCGCACTTTTCGCCAGCGAGTTTCCCGCGGGCAACCTTCGAAGTCGCCTCAAAACCGACCGGATTTTTCAAAGTTGTCGGACAACTTCTACCCGGTTCTGGTCAAAAAGTAGAACTTGCAGAAAACAAACGCTTAAACCCTTTCTAGCCGGGGCCGCAACTGCGCATTTTGCATCCCGGACGCTTCGGCGGGACGTGCAAATTTCTGATGAGTCTAACCGAAACTGGCGTGCAAACAGAAGTTACAGAAAACAAACCACTAGACCCCTTCTAACCGAAACTCGAATCGCCCTTTGTAATTTTGGTTTTCTTGCACTTTTCGACGCCGTGCGCAATCGCGAGCAAAGACGATTCAGCGCAACGGACGTCCGCCCGTCTTTACGGTGGACGTGTGTTACTCTTCCCGGGGAGACAGCCACGAATGGGTTACATTGAACGCATCCAAGGTGATTTGACCGCGGCCATGAAGCAGAAGGACGAGCTGCGGCTCAGCGTCCTGCGCATGATGAAGAGCGCGCTGAAGAATAAAGAAATCGAAAAGGTGCGCCCGCTCGACGACCTGGAATCGCTCCAAGTTCTGCAGACTCTCGTCAAGCAGCGCCGCGAATCCATCGAGCAGTTCACCAAGGGTGGCCGCAACGACCTCGCCGAAAAAGAGGCCAAAGAAATCAAGATTATTGAAACGTATTTGCCCGCCGCTCCCTCGGACGAGGAAATTCATCGCGCCGTCGAAGCCGCCATCGCCGAAGCCGGCGCTGATTCGCTGAAGCAAATGGGCGCCGTGATCAAAGCCGCGCGCGCGCGCCTGGAAGGAAAAGCCGTGGACGGCAAAGTTTTGAGCGACCGCGTCCGCGACCGCTTGACCGAGAAAGCCGCCGGAAAACCCTAATGCCCCTCACCCTCGTGCCCCTTCCTGAGACCATCCCTGTTAAATACACGGAAGAGGAAGCCGAGTACCTCAGCGTCCGCCCGGTAGTCCGCCAAACTTTCAGCTCCACCGAGCTGGTGGACATGGTCGTCAGCGTAGCCGGCAAAGATCTCGCTCGCGTTCAAAAAATTCTCAGCGCTGGGACGGTCGTTTTCCATTCGTTTCGCTACTGGTGGGCCGGATTCGAAGCGGACTCGGCCCCGCTGCGCGAAGTCCTGCAAAAATATCCTGATGCGGACCCTTCGCGGCCATTTCGCGCCGAGGATTGTACCGAGGCAATCCTCGAATCGAGTGGCTCTCCGCCGCGCCATTCGCTTCGCATCCGTCGCGAAGAGGCCGGCAAACGCCGCCTGCTGCATCCGCGCTCCTTCTGGGATAACTTGATGGGTCTTGCGCGCGATGCCGCTCCCGCCTACCGCGAATATTCGTACTCGCTGCGTGGAGATATCTACGTGCTGGTTCTCAGCCCGGAACAAATTGCCCGTCTCGGTCGCGAAGCTACGCGATCGGCGCCGCGGACGCTTCGCACCGACCTCGCTGTCCTGTCTTCAATCTCACAAATCGTCTTCATCTGCCCCCGCCCCGCGGCACAATCGATCAAGACGAACTAGATGGCGTGGCGCGAGTACCATGAATTCACAAAACACACCGTCGAAAAGCTTCGCCGCACTCAACACTTCCTCGACTGGGCCAACATGCCCAACCCGTTCCGCCACTACAAAGGCGTCCCGCTCCGCGATCTCCCAGCCGATCCGCCGGTACCCCGGATTCCCGCACTCGAAGTCCTCGAAGGCAAAGCCGGGAACACACTTGCCGCGGATGGAGCGGCATTCCTCTCGCAGTTGCTTTTCTACTCCGCTTCGATCAGCGCGACCAAAAGGGTCTCTTCCACCGGCGGCACGTACGCGCTGCGCGTCAACCCTTCTTCCGGCAATCTGCACCCAACCGAGTTTCACTTCTGCACGCGAGGTCTCTTTAACTGGCCCGACGGTCTCTATCATTACCGCCCCTCGTCCCATATGGCCGAGCAACGCGCAATTGGAGATTTCGTCAGCAAGCTAACTGATACCACAGCCCCTCTCGTATTCGTTCTGACCAGCATCGCGTGGCGTGAGGCCTGGAAATATCGGGACCGCGCATACCGTTATTGCTTGCACGACGTCGGCCACGCCTGGCAATCGCTCAGTCTCGCAGCGCGAGCCATGGGATGCGAGAGCTTCGCTCGCGGCCAGTTCTCAGACGACGAAGTGTCGTCCTCCTGTCACCTGAGCGACGATGAATGGCCCATGCTGATCGTGACGCTTCAGGGGCGATACATACCTATGACTCCGCGAGAGCCGCCCGCGACAGTCTTATTCGGTGGCGCGCCCAATCAGCTCTCCGATGAGCGAGTGCCTTATCCAAGGATCGAACAGATACATGCCGCGACAAAGCTCCTCAGTGAAAACAAGGTCTCCCGTGATGCACCGAATTCAAATGGCCACGGCGAGATCGAGTTGCCTCTTCCAATTTCCGCGGGCCTCAGCTTCGGCGAAGTCGTTCGTACGAGGCGCTCGGCCCTCGACTTTCGGGGCGGCGCCGAATCAATGTCCCTCGCGCAACTCGCGACGCTTCTCGCGGCCGCAGGAAGACCTCTGTTCGCCGATTTCGTTAACCAACGATTCGTGCAACTGTATCTTTACGTTCATCGCGTCGACAATTTGGCGCCCGGCGTGTATCGCTATTGGCTGGAACATGCTGAGTTGGAATTAATCAAGCAGGGAGATCAGCGGCTGGTAGCCGCGGCGCTAAGCCTGGGACAAGACTTGGCAGGAAATGCTTGTGTTGCATTTTCCATGATCGGTGACTTCGAAAGCGCCGCCCGCATCTATGGCGACCGCGGCTATCGATACGTTCATTTTGAGGCTGGAGCTATTGGCCAGCGATTGTATCTCGCCGCCGAAGCTCTCGGGCTTCGCGCAACAGGGATAGGCGCGTTCTTTGATGACGAAGTTCACAAATATCTAAGCCTCGCGCCCGAGCAGGGTCAGGTCGTGTACCATTTCGCCGTGGGTTATCCAGTCACCGATCCGCGACTGGAGGCTTGAACAAATGGTCGGCATCTTAGTGCATGGCGACAACCATTTCATCCTGGGCGGACCGGCGCCGGATGAGGCTGCTGCGCTGGCACTGGCGCGCCATTGGTCCATCATTCAGATCGGCGATAAGAAATCGCTGTCTTTCGAACAGTGGCAGATATGCACGAAAGAGTTTCGAGAAAACCTGGAATGGGCAGTGGTCATTCCCGGCGACCGCGATCCTTCTCCCGCAGTCTCACAGTTGTTGGCGGAATTGTCCGCACGAGGCATTGCCGTTCGGCGCTGCGGCGCGGGCCTTGGTTAAGAATCTCAAATCGCTTGCGAAGCCCGAGCCGGTGTACAATGTCATCTGTTTGTATAACCCAAAATAAATATCCTGACTTCTGTCTCAATCGCTGTTAGCCCAGGAAGTGAAAACGGGAATCCCAGTCGCACCTCGATTGCATTCTGGATATCCCGGCTCGCCGCCGGAGTTGTCCGACTATCACAAAAGGAGATCAATCAATGAATCACGAGCAAGCAGCATTCGCGACCGCGATGTTTGTACAGGGTCTTGAGAATGAATACACAATCACGAGAAGAGTGCTCGCCGCCGTCCCCGAAGATAAGAAGGATTTTCGTCCGGACCCCGACGCACGCACCGCCTTCGCGCTCGCTTCCCACATCGCCAGCTCTGATGTTTGGTTCTTGAATGGCATTGTGAAGGGCGAGTTCATCCCTGAAGGGGACAAGAAGTTTCGCAGCGTGGCCGAGATCGTGGCCTATTACGAAAGAGAGTTTCCGGCCGCGTTGGCCAAAGTGAAAGCTCTCTCACCGGACAAACTTGCCAAGGTTATTCCTGCATTCGGAATGTTTGAACTGCCGGCGGCTGCATACCTCGCATTTGTCACCAATCATTGCATCCATCACCGCGGACAGCTCGCAACGTATCTTCGGCCGATGGGATCGAAAGTTCCGAACATCTATGGCGGCAGCTTCGACGAGCCCATGCAAATGCCCGCCGCAGCACACTAGAATTTTTCACCAAGGCCGGGGCGAGGACCCTCGCTCCGGCAGTTTCTGATGTCACGGGGACCATTGATGTAGCCGAAGGCCGCAGGCTTTGCACGCCCGATCCTTTTCCGTCTTAGTGCCGGGCCATTCGCTATGACATCGCGGGCGCTGCCAGTGTAGAAATCGCCGCCTGCCATTAAACTGATAGAGAAGTCCGGCAGACAGCGCCGCACCCCATGCAGCGATAACCATCAGCTTCGATCCTCTCGCTAAGTGAAGTCCGTAAATTCCTACGCCGGACATCGAGAGTTCGAAAATCCAAAGGACGACCCTTAACGGCCCACGGTCTTGTGCTGTCTTCTGTAGCTTGTCGAATTCCTTCCACGCGATGGCATAAGGGAAATACGGTTCAGCACCGGCCGCTGAAGATGTGGCTTTTGGCGTCCGTTCGAAGGAGAAGATGTCCATGTCGAAATGTTTCTCAGCCATGCGCGCTCGATTTAATTCTGGGCTTTTGTCGCCGTAGCCTGGGTGGTTTCCGCATTGTACGGTTTTTTAGCGCTTTGTTGATCGCCTCTTCGATTGCCTCGCCGGTTTCAATACCATATCCTGATTGGCGCATTTGAATTACGCCGTTCCGATCGAGAACGACGTATGTTGGGAATTCGTGAATGTCAAATAGCGCGAGCACCGCTCCCGGCAGGTCGATATATTCCGGCCACGTCATCTTCTTTGCGGCGATGAAGATTTTCCATTTGTCTTCGTCCGTGTCCGAGCTCACGCCCACTATTTGAAAAGGCCGGTCCGAATATTTCTTCTGGAGGCCGATGAGGGTCGGGACAGATTCACGGCAAGGAGGACACCACGTTCCCCAGAAGTCGAGCAGCACAACTTTTCCGCGAAGCGCCGAGTTGGAGACCGTTGCGCCTTCCAAGGTCGCAAAGGAAAAATCCGGAGCGAAAGGTTCGCGCGCGCGAATTGGATCCGCGATCATAGTACGCGCCTTCTGGACCGTCTTCGGATCGGCTCCCGGCAGTCCGATGTACACGTTGAGCTCGGCTATGCCGTCGGCGTCGCGCTCCTGCCTCATCAGTATGAACCCGAGAGAAAAATGAGCGCTCACTTGCGTGGGGTCCAATGCCAGCGCCTGCCTGAATTCGGCCTCCGCTTCATTCAGCTTCTTGTCCTTGGCTTTCGCGGCCATCTGCGATAACAACGCTCCGCGAACCATGTGCGCCATGGCCGCCAGCTTCCTGTCGTCTCCAGCAGCTTTGGCCGCGTGTTTCGCGTCTTCAAGCGCTGTTGACAGATCTCCCGTATACTTTTCCACGCGAACCATTCGCAAAAAGCATTCGGCGCACGTATGGTGCGAATCCTTGTCTGCTTTCCTGTATGCCTCCATAGCCTTTTCGAACTGCTTCTTCGCGAAAAGCTGGTCGCCTTGGGTGATGAGCTGCGCCGTCGAAGCGGAGTCAACTTTGTCACCCGCGGCGCGGGCGGCCGGGCCAATGCAGAAAAAGAGGAAGGTCAGAACAGCAGAAAAGACGAGCAATTTGCGCACAGTGCACCGTCCAATTGGCAGTCTTTAAATACGTCGCAGCGAGGCCGCTTGCAAACGCTATATGTGACGGTGATATTAGGGTGCTTCGCAAAACAAGTCAACGAATCGATAGCCGTGATGCCGCTTGACGCTAACTGTCCGCAGGACGGACAGCAACGCATTCAAGCATTCGCTTCGCGGCCGGGTCAACGGTCGCGGCCGCTGGCGCGACGTGCCAAATCTTTCCACGGAGCCAACACTGTGTAACGGGGAGTTGCCGTCGCGTTTTCCTTGCTGGCGGCCAAAAGTTTCCTTCGAATCAGCCACCTCACCGCGGATTGCGCGGAGCTTTTCGAGACTCCGATGGATTCCGCAAGTTCCTGATAGCTGATTCGAACCTCTGAATTTCTCCTCCGTTCTTCGGCGGAAAGCCATACATACACCAGAAAACTCACCGGCCTTCTGTCGTGGCCGACCAGGTCGCGCATCAATACGTCAGTCACGTAGTCGTCGAGAACCGGCATCGCTATACCAACAGTTAGTATAGGAATTGTTAGCTGATTGCAACCGCCAACTTGCTCAAGCTATGCTCCGGCCGCGGTCAGGAAATTCAAATCATGACTCAGGAGATTCAACATGATTCGTGGCCTTAAATTCGTCAGCATTCCGGTTCGCAACCAGGATGCGTCTCTAAAGTTCTTCACTGAGAAGCTTGGATTCAAAGTCGGCACAGACCAGCCCTTCAGCGAAAAGCAGCGTTGGATCGAACTCCTGATTCCAGGTGCGGAAACTGGGATTGTCCTCTTTACGCCGGACGGACACGAGAATCGCATCGGCGATTTTCAGCCGCTCTCGTTTTGGTGCGACGACGTTTTTGCAACGGCCAAAATTATGAAGGCCAAAGGCGTGGAGTTTGCGGCGGATCCCAAAAAAGAGTCCTGGGGAACGTCTGCGATCTTCAAAGATGCCGACGGCAATAAGTTCGTACTTTCCAGCAAGTAACGGAAGGCGGCATCGCCGGCGATAACGGTTCTTCCTTTTGGATGATCTGCAAACCCGCGAGCTTCCCGGAGGAGCGTTTCCTTCGACGCGAAAATCATGCGCTTTCTTGCAGCTCGCCTTCCGAGCGCGCGATCACCGCGCAAGCTACGCAATTTCCGATGACGTTCACCGCAGTGCGTGCCATGTCCATCAATGCATCGATGCCGAGGATCATAAACATTGGCTCGGTCGGCAGATGGAAAATGGACGCGGTAGCCAACAGGACTATGAGAGTTGCACGAGGCACTCCAGCGATACCTTTGCTGGTCAGCATCAGCGTGAAAACCATGACAAGCTGTTGTGAGAATGACATGTGCATTCCTGCTGCCTGCGCCACAAAGACGGATGCCAGCGCCAAATAAACAGAAGAGCCGTCCAAGTTGAAACTGTATCCGGCAGGAATTACGAACGCGACGATTCTCCGCGGAACGCCGAAAGCTTCCATTTCCTCCATTGCGCGCGGGAGAGCGGCCTCGGAGGTGCTGGTCGCAAATGCAATCGTCGCCGGCTCGGCCACAGCGCGAAGAAATCGTGCAAGCGGAATCCGCGCCAGCATCGCAATCGGCAGAAGCACGACCAGGAGAAAGGCAATCAATGCGGAATACCCTGTAATCAACAGTTTTCCCAGTGGCAACAGCACGCCGATTCCCATATGGCCCACCGTGTAGGCTATAGCCGCACCAACACCAATCGGTGCGAAATACATCACAATATTCGTGAACGAAAACATCGCCGCGCTCAGGGATTCGCAAAACTTCAGCATGGGCTCGCGCTTCGCCTCGGGAAGCAGCGCCAGAGCGATGCCGAAAAGTAGTGCGAACACGGCGACTTGCAGGATTTGGTTCTCGGCGATGGACTTTGCAATATTCTCCGGGAAAATATGCAGAAGAAAATCTTCCCAACGCATAGGCCCCGCGTTTTGTATCGCCGCAACGGCCGTCTCGGCTGACATCTTCAGACCTTCACCTGCGCGGCTGATATTGATCGCTGCCACGCCAATAAAAAGTGCTAGCGTCGTTACAACCTCGAAATAGAGCAAGCTTTTCAAGCCGATGCGGCCAACGCTCCGCAGATTGCCGTGTCCGGCGATTCCCGTCACCAACGTGCCGAGAATCAGCGGGGCAACTATCACTTTGATCAAGCGCAGAAAGATGTCGCTGAGTACACGCAGATGTTCAGCGAACTGCGGGCGGTCCAATCCAATTTCTCCACCTAACAGCATCGAGAAGAAAATCCAGTAGGTCAGCGAAGCGCCGCGCAATCCCGCCGCTGCGATGAAGGCCAAGCCCGTCCAGCGTAGAATGGTGTACCAAAATTGTGGACCAAGCAAAACCGCCAGAGCCGCGCCCAGCAAAAACAACAGGACTCCCACGACCGTGAGCGCTCGCATCGTTTCCGAACGCCGCTGCGGCCGCGAAGAACTTTTGTTCGGACTAGTCTTCATGAGTTTTCTTAAATTTAACTTTCGTTCACGCCGTTTCTAGAGAGTTCCTTGCGATTGACCGCTGTCCATCAATCTTGTTGAGTGTCCGAGTCATCTGTTATCGTTGCAAATATGCCATTGATCAAAAATCTGGAATGCTCGCGCTGCAAATCTACTTTCTCCGCCGATCGTCCGCAGACGGTCTGCGCAAAATGTCAGGGTGCGTTTTACGTTCGCTACGATCTTGAGCAGCTTTATGGGCCCGCTGCGCGCGATATTCTGGTAACCCAGGACCCAGCGACGACTTGGTCCGGGATGTGGCGTTATCGCGCCGTGCTTCCCGCCGTCGAGCCGGTAACGTTGGGCGAAGGCTGGACGCCGATGCTGCGCAGCCGGCGCCATCCGGGAATCTTCCTCAAAGAGGAAGGCGCAAATCCCACGGGCACTTTCAAAGCGCGCGGAGTTGCGCTGGCGGTCACCATGGCGCGCCACTACGGCTTACGCAAACTGGCAGTGCCTTCCGCCGGAAACGCCGCCGGAGCGCTGGCCGCTTACGCTGCCGCAGCCGGAATCGAAGCGCACATCTTTATGCCGCGCGACGTCCCCTTCGCCAATTACGTCGAGGCCGTAGCCTACGGCGCAAACGTCACATTGGTCAACGGCCTAATTTCAGATTGCGGCCGCATGGTCGCGGAGCGAAAAGAGAAAGAGGGTTGGTTCGACGTGTCTACGCTGAAAGAGCCGTTTCGCATCGAAGGCAAGAAAACGATGGGTTACGAACTGGTAGAACAATTCGGATGGAAATATCCCGATGCTGTGATTTATCCCGCGGGCGGCGGCGTAGGATTGATTGGCATGTGGAAAGCGTTCGGTGAACTGGAAGAACTTGGCTGGGTTCAGGCGGGCAAGCGCCCGCGCATGATCGCCGTGCAATCTTCAGGCTGTGCGCCGGTCGTTCGCGCTTTCGAAAACAAATCGAGCGCGAGTGAGATGTGGCAGAACGCGGAAACTTTTGCTGCCGGGCTTCGCGTTCCAAAGCCATACGGGGATTACATCATGCTCGAAATCCTGCGTGAATCCGCGGGTGTAGCCATCGCCGTACCTGACGAGCAAATTCTCGCTTCGCTGAAAGATTGGGCGCGGAACGAAGGCATTTTTCTCTCGCCGGAAGGGGCCGCTGCGACTGCCGCATACAAGAACCTTGTGGCGAACGGTTTTCTAAAACCTGCAGACCGAGTGGTGGTGTTCAACACCGGCGCGGGGCTGAAGTACACGGACGTCACGGCTCACGCGATGGAATTGAATCGTCCCTCCAACACTGCGTGACCGGGCCAAGCCAAAAACCAAAACCTCCGCGGCGTCCAGCGTGGCGTACAAAAATCGAAGGCCGCTCTTGAGTCTGCGACTTGTGCCCCATCTGCCGTGCAACACACCAGAGCGGTAAGTGCCAGGTGTGCTATGCTCGCCGCCATCGAGCCGCCATGAGAATTCAGGCGTTCATATTCAACTGGCCCGGCAAGAAGCAGCACGCTGCAAAGTTGGAGCGGATGTTTCGCCCGCATTGCGAAGTCATCGTCATCAATTCCGACGATAGCCTCAGACAGCGCTACCCGGATTGGCAGCACATCGGCAACGATGGCTACTTTACCGATCAATGGAATGCCGCCCTCCAGCGGTTCGACGCGGACTTGTTTGTGCATATTCTGGCCGACATCTGGCCCACTAAAGTCGGCCAGGTGCTATCCGAGTCTGCGCGCTTGATCATAGACTACGGCGTAGGCCTATACGCGCCAAATACGAACTACAATGCGCACGTCTATCGCACGAAGGCTTTGCGGAAATTGCAGGAAGGGGTCTATGAGGTTCCCACTGCGGATGCTTCCTTCTGGGCTATTCCTGCTGAAGTAATTCGAAACACGCCTCGCGTCGACCCGCGCGTCAACCGTCTGGGCTGGGGCATTGAATATCTGGTGGGCGCTGTGGCCAGGCGCAGCGGGCTTAAGATCGTGCGAGATTATCGCTTCACTGCGGGTCATTTGAGGTCCACAGGCTACGACGAGCGCGAGGCCTCCCGGGAGTGGATACAGCTGAAAAAGTCCGTAGACCCGCTCTTGTCTCGGGAGATGGAATCACTGCAACGCGAGCGCGATGCCCTTGTCACTCACACGTCTTCCTGGACGCATCCCGTAGCTCGGCTACTCACCGCCGTCCGCGCTCGTACCAGCAGGGGCGCAATCATTCTTCAGCGTCGCATAAGCTCGCACTAGCCGTTGCAACGTGCATTGGCCGCCATCAGCGCTCCAAAATGTCCTTGTAGCTGTTGAGGGCGACTTTTTTCGGTTGGCGATCCAGGACAAAGTCCACCGTTCGCGTGGAATTTCCGATGACCCCTATCTGGCCCAGTCGGACCATGCCGTTCCCAAAGTCCGCGAAGACGGGAACGAACATCGCGAAATGGTCGTCCACCTCGCTCTGCGTGATTTCGGCGTGGACTTTGAACTTGCCTCCGTCGGCCTGTTGCAATTCATACTTGAACCGGTAGCGCGGCACCTGAGTGCCATAGACCCATTCGTTGAAGAACCAATCCAACCGCCCGTTTTGCTGAAGGTCCATTTGTTTGGTCATGTGCTTTTCGGCGATGGCTTTGAACGACTCGGTGGAAGCGGGCGCGTCGCGGTAAGTCGCCATGAAGTCGTGCATCATGTCGATGAAGGCCTTGTCTCGATTGTCACCGCGATCGCCGTACATGAGCGAGCGCAGCATGAGCAGTACGTAGGCGCCCTTGGAATATGTGTCGCCCTGATACGCTTGCGCGGAACGCGGAGAAATGAGCCGCAATCCCAGCCACAACGGGCCGGTGTCGTTAGGGGAAACGCCAAAATTATTTTTTTCGAGAATGCGAACTCGCTGGCGTTCCCAGAAATCGATGTAGTCCTTCTCCCACTTCTTCCCCACAGCTTGCTGAAGAAATAAGCCAGCCGAAAATTCCGCAAAACCTTCGGAGAGCCACAGATCGTGATAGGAAGCCCAGGTGACGCCATGGCCGAACCACTGATGCGCGACCTCGTGAGGCGTGACTTCCTGCACGAATCCTGTGAACTTCGTATTGATCTGACCGAACAGCATCCAGCGCTGGGTCGAGTCGATGTAGGCGGAAATCGGTAAGTACACCAAGCCGGGCCAGGATTGTCCGAAAAAGAAATCCGGCTGTTCGGTGATGTACACATTCTCGTACGGCGCCTTGCCGAAGAAAATCGTGCACACCTGCATCTGCGCCCGAGTCTGGTCCAGAGCGTACTTGGTCATAGCAGTGGGCGACATGGCGCCCAACGCGCCGTTTTCGTAGGGCTTCAGACTGTCCGGCAAATCCGTCAAATAATATCCGGAGATGTTGTAGTGCGTGATCGCGTCGGGGTAATCGATCTTTTTGTATTGACCGTAATTGAAACCCGCGACGGCAACCGGCACCGGCGTCACCCAGTGCGACACTGCAAAGCCTGCTTCCGTGGTTTGTCCTTCGAGCTTCCCAACGCTGACCACGATGTTCGAAGGCGGCACTTTGAACGTGAGATCGTAGAGCGCTTTTTCACCGAAACCGTTCAGATTCGGATACCAGGATTCACGGGCTCCGACGTAGTAACTTCCGTTCCCTGCGTTGACCAGAACTTTGTCCCCGACGTACTCGACGCTGATGGAATGTTCCTGACCCATCTTCGGAGCTTCGTCGAGAATGGCGTAGAACGAGCCGTCTTCCTTTCTGCTTTCCTGAATAAAATGCAGGTCCTGGCCGTTCTGGTCAGTGACGCGCGTAACGCGCAGATTAGGCAGCAAGCCGAATTTCAGCACCCTTTCGCCAGGGACCAGCGGTTCGAACGTGATCTTCGCTATGCTCTGCAAATGATCGTTCTTCGCGATTACGGTTTCGATGTTATAGCGCTTCGTCGCAAACAGTCGCTTATCCTCGAGCGAATTTGCAGTGCGCGCCTTGAGCTCGCTGGTCAAATGCTGGGAGTACCAAATGCCGTCGTCGAGTTCTCCGCCGTTGAAATTCACGAGCGCCACTTCCTCCGGAGATTCCATTTGCGGAAGCGCGCCTACACGCGTGCGCATGAAGAACCGCAGGTCTTTATGCGGCGTGCCGCGCATGTACGCGTTGAAAAACGGCGGGTGATTGGGGTTGTAGATTGAGGAGAGCACGTCGGCGTCCACGTTGTCGATCGTTTCGCCCTCGAGTAAACCTTCTGTCAGACCTTCGGGAATTTCGTGCCGGTGGCGCACTTTATCCTTCCAATGCTGAAAGGCTGCAGCGACTTCCGGCGGCGTAGCTGTTTTTCCGCCCAGCGCACCAGCGAATTGCGGGTACTGGTTGCCGCTGAAGCGAAAGACTACTTCGGTGAAGTCTTCTTCGGCGGTGGGGCTGCCGGTGCGGCGAACCATCTCGCGCGTGTCAGCAGCAGCGACCGGCTTCAGCGTGAAACGGCCTTGGCCGACGAAAACGGCACCGGTTTCGTATTTAGCGATCGGGGCTAGCAGGGTGATGGTTCCGGATTTGAGCTGAAAAGTTCCTACGTCCACAGCCAGCGTGAAATTTTCGCAGCGGAAGGTTTCACCCAGGCTCGCGTCACGGAGCTGGCGGTAGACCGCGTCGGAGTTAGCGAACCCGGTGCTTTTTTCAGTGACAGTGACGCGAGTCTGCTGAGCCGAGATTGTCAAGCTAAGCGGCAGCTCCGTAGCGCCCTTCAGGTCTACAGTTGTAACGAGATCGTCGAAACCTTCCTTAGCCACCCTTACTGAGTATTTTCCGGCAGTCAGATTTGGGGCAGCGAACTTGCCGGAGTCATCCGACGTGAGCACAATCGGCTGCGAGAGGCTGCCGCCGGTAATTTCGATGCGTGCTCCCACGACCACCGCGCCCGAAGGGTCTTTCACCGTTCCGGAAAGCGTGTCCGCGCGCAGGTAAGTGGCGAATGCCAGGCAAAACAGCGTCAGGATTGACGCGTGGAGGAAGGGAACTCGCGTTAGGCGCCCGATCATGCTCGGGGCGGGAGATGAGTTGCGTTTACGACTCGTAACTTGCGCTTTGTCAGGTAGGCTCATACTTTACTGAGAAAATTGAATCGTGAAGCCCTACGCTGCTCCGCTAACCAGGCTCTCAACGATCCGGGGGACAGTTGTAGCGAAACGCTGCGCGGTAAGCAATAGCCCAAATCAACTTAATTATATAAACAGTTTATACCCGACGTAGTAACCCGCGTGCTTAAACCTAATTATCCTGAACTTCAACTTCGTTCCCGAGAATGGCGCTCTGTTGCTAGGCGCTTGCCGGATACTTCTGGGAAAATTTACCGTGCACTTCTAGAAATGCTCGCCGCGCAGATTTTTCTTCCTCTGCTTCTGACTCGCTCAGCATACCAAGCCCGTGGTGCATGACCGCGACCCGTTTGGCATCCCGATAACGGCGGCACTTTTCAAATAAATCCTTGAATTCGGCGGACAGCTTCGCGGCATGACCAGAGGCCACGCTTTGTCCCCATGCCATCATAACTTCTTCGGCTAGCTCGTCCGCGCGCTCCGAATTCTCTTCAGTCGCCATGCAGTGTGAAACTCCTTCAAGTTTTATGACGTGCGTCGCCAGCGGAAAATTTCGTACTACTACACGATACACCTACCGGCGGAGTACAAGAAGGGGAACACAGAAGTTCCAACCCCCGACGCTGCTTCCGGCACGACGCCATCGGAGAAAACCGCAAGCCCCGACGGGACGCGGCACCCGCTGAAATGCTAATAATCCCGAGTTGAAATAGTCCGCTACTTATTGTAAATCAAGGACATCCCAATCGAGAGGAATCGATATGAAAGCGAAGAAAGCAAAGAAATCGAAGGAAGAAGCGCCCATACAAGTGGTGGACAAGCGAAGGGCACTCGCCGCGGCCGAACCCGAAGTGCGTCGTGCTACCCCTCCCGGCAGACGGGACCACGCCATCTTGCTAGGCTATTACGATCGCAACGGCGCGAGGAAATTCCTGGAGGGCAAGGGACTCGAAGAGAAACTCGTCGAGGAACTGTTGGAAAAAAGAGTAAAGGCCGAGGAACGCATAAGGAGTTTCCCTTCGTTGGACGATAAGACGTCCGCGGCGCAACCGATAACGGACCGCGAAGCGATCTCCGAAATCGAGAAGGTGATGGAATCGCCGGAATGCGAAGAAATTTATCCTCGGGGAACCTGGACGGCCGGGCTGGTGGAAATATCGAAGCTGATTCCTTTTCAGCCAAATCTGGACGTGGCGTACGCGGAAAGCCTGGGCCCGCCGGACCTCAGTTCGTCGCGAACGCTGTCTGCTGTAAACCTCTGCTTCTCGGACAGCCGCTCAACTCCGTTCGGAATCAACGTCGATGAAATGCAGAAGTCCGTCACGATCACGGGGATCAACCCGACGCTGCAGGTCCGGGGGGTTCAATACGGCAAGCAGCAACAAGATGGACCTTTCATCATCAGTATGATGATCGGCGCGGCGCCTAATGTCGTTCACGTCGTGCAGGTTGGTGGGCGTAGTTTTCTCGCCAGCGGAAATCACAGAGTTTACCGCCTGTTGAAAGCAGGCTTTACGCATGTACCCTGCATTGTCACTGAAGCCGGCGCGCTCGATGAGACCGGCGCACGCGTTCCTGGCTCGTTTCCAGAGTCAGTGCTCACGGCTCGCCGCCCCCCGCTTTTTCCCGATTTTGCGGACAGGGTGCTCGGCGTCATCGTTCCATTGCGCGCAGTGTCAAAGGTGATTCGGATTCGCCCCGACGAATACTCTGTTCTGAAGTAGGGGTTTCACTCTCCCTTGTCGCGGGGGTATGCAAAGAGAACCTTGCACCAGTCCATTTGACACTGCGGGGCTCAGCCGCTACGCTCGTCGCGATGAAAATTATCGTCGCGGACAAAATCAGCGAACATGGAATCGAACTCCTGCGCGAGACGGGGTGGCAAGTTGTTCTTCCTGCCGCGGCGGCGCTCGTTAACGAGATCGTTGACGCCGACGGCCTGATCGTCCGCAGCGCCACGCGCGTCAACTCAGAACTTCTCGACAAAGCTGAACGCCTTCGTGTTGTGGGACGCGCCGGCGTTGGCGTGGACAATGTGGAGATGGACGCAGCCACTCGGCGCGGCGTCCTGGTAATGAACACGCCCGGCGGCAATGCCGTTAGCGTTGCCGAGCATACCTTTGCGCTTATGCTCGCGCTGGCACGTTCCGTGCCGCAATCCAACGCTTCGATCCACGCAGGCCGCTGGGAAAAATCCTCCACCGGAATGGAATTGCGCGGCAAGACGCTGGGACTCGTCGGCCTCGGCCGTGTGGGCACAGAAGTAGCAAGGCGCGGGCGCGCCCTCGAAATGAAAGTGCTGGCTTATGACCCCTACGTGACGCAAGCAGCGGCGCGCGAACTCGATGTGGAACTGATCCCGTTCGAAGAATTACTACGCCGTTCCGACGTGGTTTCGCTGCACACGGCGCTCAGCCCGGCCACCGAAAAAATAATAAATGCCGCGACGCTCGCGCAGATGAAGCGTTGCGCGCGCTTGATCAATTGCGCGCGTGGCGAATTGATTGACGAAGCCGCGCTCGCCGAGGCTTTGCGCTCGGGCCACTTGGCCGGCGCGGCCGTGGATACTTTCGCGCAGGAGCCGCCGAGAAATTCTCCGCTCATCGGCTTGGCAAATCTGATTGCTACTCCTCACATCGCCGGATCTACCGCGGAAGCGCAGGAAGAAGTGGGAACGCTGATCGCGCAGCAGGTTCGCGACTATCTCGCTGAAGGCTTGATTCGCAATGCCGTAAACATGCCCGCGCTTTCGGCAGAACAATACCAGCTCTTGCGCCCGTATCTCGAACTCGGCGAGCGTCTCGGTGCGCTCGTTGCACAAGCGGCGCCTTCGACGAGTTTCAGCCGCATTCGCATCCGCTACGCAGGGGAGCCGGCCGAGCTGGGCTCGCACGTAATCCGCAGCGCAGTGCTTATCGGTTTGCTGAATTGCGTTCTCGACCAAAAAGTGAATCTTGTAAACGCGTCGCAAGCGGCGGCAGCGCGGGGATTGATTGTGGAAGAGACCACGCGACGCCGTGTGCGGGGTTTCCCGAATACGCTCGAAGTAGCCGCGGCCGACGGCGGCCCCGAGCTTATCGTCGAGGGTACGGTGGTTCAAGACGGCTCGCCGCGAATCCTTTCGCTCGACGGTATCCCGCTCGAAGCTCCGCTGGAAGGCACTTTGTTGTTAACTCGAAATCGGGACGTTCCCGGCGTGATAGGAATGATCGGCACCGTACTTGGCAACCTAGGCGTGAATATCGCGACGTTTGCGCTGGGCCGCCGCGCTCCCACGCACGGCGCTGCAGCTGTCGCGCTGGTGCGTCTCGACGGAACAGTCGATCCCTCAATTTTGAAAAATATCCGCGCCATTCCTTCCATCACCGAGGCGCGCCTCATCCACCTCCCTGAGTTGGCAAAAGGACGCCTGCACTCGGAGTAAAGTCGATCGGTCGAATCGATGGGCAACGCACGAGAAGACACAACAAAACGCAGCGGGTTGCGGTTGACCTTGATGCGCGATAAACTCTTTGCCAGTCAGTATCAGTTTCGGGGCGTAGCGCAGCCTGGCTAGCGCGCCTGGTTCGGGACCAGGAGGTCGGTGGTTCAAATCCACTCGCCCCGACCACTTCAAAACCCTGTAGCCTCAACATGTTTAAGCGACTCTCTCGACGTAGAGTGCCGCTTTGTTTTGTAACCCAAATAACCCAACTGAGAAGCCCAAGCCGGCCCGCTCACACCACTCTCGACGATACGGAACGTCATCTTTCAGCTTTGAGTAGATGTCTCCAATCTCTTGCGGCGCATGGCCCATCCAGCAACGTTCCAAGTCTGACGGAACGCCTTGTTTTCTGAGCCACGTCAAACGGAATCGACGGAAGGCATGGAAGCCTATTCGCTTCCCTGTGCCGTGCAATACCCGCAGCACGTTGCGTGCTTGGAGTGAACGCCCCTCCGCTGTGCTGAAGAAATAGCCTTGTTTGATGTAGGCCCTTAGAACAACAGCCAGTTCTTCGGGTACATCAACAAAGCGAACTGCATTTGCCGTCTTGGGGGATTGTTCTTGCCCTCGCCAGACACTTCGCTGCACGTGAATCGTGCGGCAGTCCGGTGAGAGGTCCGAGTCTTTCAGACCAAGCGCCTCACCAATTCTGAGTCCTGTCCCTGCCAAAAGTGCAAACAGGACGCGGTAGCGTTCGCTCACACTTGACAGGATTTCGCCAAGCTCAGTCTCGGTGACGGTCGGTCTGTGTTGCTTCTCTTTTTGAACAAGTGGGATGCCAATGAAATCGTGATTCCACTTGCGAGGGTAAATCTGGTCGCCCTCATCGTTCACCGCAGAAGCGACAACCAGTTTGACCACCTGAGAATAATTCACGATGGTTTTGGGTGAAAGTCCTGCTGCCACCATTTTGGCAACGAGTTCTCGGAGCACTCCATTTGAAACATCCAACACTGGTTTGTCGCCGATGTTCGGAAGTATCCATGCGTGAAGAGCTTGTCTCCACCCGCAAATAGTAGCGGGCTTGACGGGTTTTCGTGTTCGCGTTGCAAGATAATCAAGCCACAACTCTGACTGTTTCTTGAAGGTGGTAACAGGAGCGGTGTTTGTTGTGAACGTCTCTTTGGTATTGACGCCCTCTCGTTCGATGTATTCACGAAGACGTTGCCGAGCAACGGTCTTGGTGACACACAACCCGAGCGAGATGGTCTTTCGTTTACGTTCCAAGCTACCCGGCACATCAAGCCAGATTCGCCCATATGCAGGAGCCTTTGGGTTCCACTGTCCGGGGTGTGCGGGTTGGTACACGTTTCCCTTCTGACCGCTTCGACGTGACAAGGATGGACCTCGCCTTCGCCTTTGCGGTGTCGCGTCGGGGATACTAGCACAACCTTTTGCGGTAAAAGCGTTTTCAGAAGACACACTTCCTCTCTTCTGACCCTTGCTGGTTTGGAGACCAAGACTGCTAGGTGGTGGGAAACAGCTACTTCATTGACCACTGCTGTACAGCTAACCCAAGACTGCGTTTACTTGAACTGCGGGGACCCCTCTTCAGGTGGCCCACCGTCGGTTTCAATCACCTCCTCTAGACCAGGGCCAATCCATGCCTTTGCGGGTAATACGGGCTCCCGGAATGGATCTCTGGGGGATACTTCTAATAGAAATGCGAACTTGCAGTTCTCATGCGGGTGCCGCAGGTTTCCTCACTAGCTTCCACCATTTTGCCACCTCCGAATCTGCGTCAGGCCTGAACTGGTGGTTTAGAGAGAGGATTCTTTGGTGCCCGTCCTTGGTTTCATCCAAGCACCCGGTCAACTGAGCTCTATGCTCGTCTACGGCCCTCTCTTTGAGACTGAAGCGGCTCTCGGCTTGTGCAATTAGTTCTTGGCGAGACAGGGAGCCGTATTCGAGGAGCGCAACGATGGGCGGTAATGGTGTGAGTCGGAATGTTCCCGCATCAAACCATAGTTCGATTGGCTCGGGTTTCGGGCCATTTCGCAGCTTCCCAACTTCCATTTGCACCTTGTTGGAGGCTTTGTCCAACCGCTTCAGATGAATGACCACGGAAGCATCCTCCACGAGTCGGTTGCTACCACGTACTAGTTGATTGCTGCTTCGGAGTGCGGCGTCTCGGGACGGCTTCACATCGTGACGGACTATAAGAGTGCTCTTCGCTGGCAATAGGGCGATGCCGTCGAAAAATTGCGAGACACTGCGTTCTGAATTTGGCTCACCGGTCGCCAACATGCTGTTTATCGTGTCCCAAATCAGCACTTCCACTTTTCTTTCCGTCAGCCAATGGTCAATACACGCGAGTCTCTCTGGGAATGTCGTTCTTCGTCGAAATTCCTTCAAGAGAGCACTATCGGACACCTCTAATGTGGCGGGCCAGTGCGCGTCCGGATACATTGACCCGAGCCTCTTCCCGACCTCCAAATCGTCCATCTCCGTCTCTAGGATTCCGACTCTGCGCGCGCAAGGAACATCCCATGCACGCAACAGCGGTGATCCCGTTGCGACCGTTTCTGCAATTTGGTAGCTCAGAACGGACTTGAACTCACCCTCAAGCGAGTGAATGAGGGCGATTCCGCCGTCCTGCCACAAATCTTCGATGATCCAAGGAATCTTTGTCTCCTTTGCATAGCGTATTAGTTTAGCTATGCTCGATTCCGGCTGATTTGGTTCCACCACTACCTCGACAATTGGGGCGGCCATTCCGACCCGTCTGGCTGCTGGCCGGGCAATCACTGTTGTTCTCCTTCCTGCCGGTTTGCTTGCTTTGTTTTGTCTTTAGCCTCGGAGATGAACTCCTTGTATGCTGAGATGACATCCGCCTCGACTTCTGTTTGAAGGTCTTCCGGAAGGCGAATCGCATCATCGAAGCCAGCCCCAAGGCGATACGACGGAAAGTAAACTCTGACATGGCCCTTGGGAGTGCGCCAAACGGCGATTCCCCGAATCAGCACGTCGCCTAAGCGCACGCTGGCAAATGCGACTCTTCGTTCTATGTCTTGCGCAAGACTGATTGTTTCTACACAGCTTTTCTTTTCTGGCATGTCTCTCTCCTCCTTGCTCTTCCAAAAATAGAGAGCGAGTGAGACGTGTGTCTCTACTCGCCCGCACTGCCTTACCGATTCCTATTGCTCTCCGTAGAGCGCCCTCTTGCGGCTTTCTAGGACATACCTGTTGTTCTTCCTCCATAAATACAAACGGCGATGAGAGGTGGTTCTCTCATCGCCAAATCGCCAGCCAATTTGTGTACCGCTTTCCCTACCGTTCCATCTAGCTCGCTAAGGCAACCTCCTCGATGTGTGAGCTTCGTCGACCAGTCTACATACGCGCCACACTATATATATATGCGAAGGCACACTAATCCCTTCGCCACTCGTTCCCGAGTGCCGCATTAGTTCTCTCCACGCGCTATGGTCTCCCAGAAACCCCTCCGAGAGAGGGTTAAGCCATAGCCACATCCCGTTGGCTGTCGTCGCAACGAAGAGCGCCCTTCGGTTGCGCCTTCAGCTTCCCGTGGAGGTGACGCTAATGGTGCTGTGTCTCATCAATAGCGGGGCAAGGGGGGCGTTTCGCCGCCGGAATTCTAAAGAAATCGTTGCCCCTACGTATCAAGGCATATCGTTCCTTCTTGATCGCGTCTTTTGACCAACCCACGGCGTCAGCGATTTGTTTGTCGGTCTGTCCATCGACGTAGAATCCGCATAGAATGCGCTCCGCCCTCGCCGCACGACGAGGTCTGAGGTTGTGGATGAAGATCCCTCGATCCGGAATCCATTCGGGGGCATCCGTTCTGGTCTTCCGTGGTGCGTCCAGAGGGATGCGGAGGTAGCCAGTGCCGCCTTTTTGAAATCCGCTGTTCGGATCGCAATACAGATCACGCACGGTAATGTCTTCCATTTTCCTTCCTTCCGCGTATGTTCCCACATCGTTCTCTGCTTCTGCTCCATTTCCGATGTACGGCGAGAATTGAGTGCGTTGAAACGGCTCAGCAACGGAATCGACTGGCCCGCCGCATGTTGGGCACCGTGTAAGCAAATTGTTAGCAGGCGATTCGGTGGTCCTGTAGCAATCGCGGCACTCGTACCAATCTGAGATGTCCGTCGCTGGCACTTCACTTTCTGATCTTGAAACTAGAACGCAGTCGTTCCGTGAAATCCTCACCGGAACGTAAGGATTCAAGCTCAAACCACGAGGAGTGATGTTTCGTTCGGTGGTGCTACGTGGATTTTTTTTTCGTGCGCTTTCCCGAGTGGGTGCGGTCTCCTCTATGATCTTGCGTTCGATTGGACCAAGAACTATGGAACTGGTTCCGCTATTCTGTTCGTTCATTTGCTTTTCTCCTTCGCCGCGATGATGCCGTTGACACGAGAAAATGTCCGTAAGTAAACTAAGACATGCCTAATGCAACTAGGCAGGTACAATCCTTGAAAATGCCGTCTGTTGGAGACGGAAGCTCCGAAAGCGCATCGGCGCGCCAATACCCCGGTGAGACCGCGGGCAGGTATTTGGTTGAACGGCTGAATCAGCTTTCTCCAACTTCGGCTGAAGGAACCGCCCTTACCGGGGGGCTTTTCTTTCTCGGACAATATGAAGAAGCAGAGGCGAAGGGCGATAGGGTTGCTCGCGACCGATTGCTAAGAAGAAAGACTTTCCGCAACCCGAAATTCTGGTTTGACCTTCTGTATTCGACCGCAGGCGAAGTGGGAGTCAAGACGCGAAAACGGGTAGTTCACGGCATTCACGAAAAAGGTCTTGTAATAGAGCCGTCAACGACCCGCGGCAAGGATGCGTTTGCCCTGCTATCGCTCGGAGCGAAAGGCAAGCTGAACCGGGTCCGGAAATGCGGTCACTGTAAACGCTTCTTGTATGCGCGATTCAACCACCAGTGGTTTTGCTCTAAGAAGTGCCAATGGGACCACTATCACACCCCAGAATGGCGTAAGGAGAACAGGGAGCGGAATAGGCGGGACCAGGGAAGATCTAGAGAAAGATTGTTCGGGAAGAAACGGTTTGAGCCTTTAGGGGACCTACGAAAAAAAGCCAAGGTAAGTGACTCCCCGCGCGGCTACCAAATGACGGGGGGTTACGGGAAATGCCCCGCGCGAACCCGACGCGCCGAGATCGTAAGTCGTTTAGATTTGAGTCGGAGATTGGGGGTCTGAAGGAACCTTAAGTCGTTTAGAATCAATACTTACATTTTCGCTCAAGCTATTCATTATAAGGTGTTTACATGCATTTCTGGCTCTAAAAATCTGTGCGGGGTTGCCCATATCTCCCGCGACCCCTATCCACACCGTTAACCATAAGCTCTTGTTTGAGTTACGAGAAATAGTGCCTAACAATCAGCGTTTTTCCGAAAACTGCGCGCCGAAGAAGGATTAGTCGGACCCGAGAACTGATGGCACAAACTCGCAGGTATTGAACTACTGCCTCCCGTGAAAGGCAAAAGGTCGGAACTGAGGAACGGGCTTATTCGACGACAACGCACCTTCGTCCTGGAGAAGCTGGTCGGACTCAATGACAAAGACGCCGCCCTGTCTGCCGGATATTCCCTGAGCGTAGCGGAAAACACGAAGCAACGAATTTGGAAGTCCCGGGTCCGCGCAGAGTGGGAGCGGCTGCGATCTGAGCTTGTCGCCGGACTTCATTGATAGAAGCCGGTGGGGATCCTATTCGCTCTCATCATTCTCGTACACGCGTAGTTTCAACGCTGTCTCGCGATTCAGTTGAACCAAGAATCTCTTGCAGGCATCACAAGCGCGCAGGTGCGCGAGACCTTCAGTTCCCGAGAGCGGCTCGCGAGTTATCACCGTATATCGAAGACTCTCCTACGATCTTAGCTATCGAAAGGATTGGGTACCTACATGCGTAGTTATCCTACAGAGCCCTTATCAATCTACGTAATTTAACTTGACAGATAATATGAGTTTCCGTTATACCGCAGCGAAATAGTTTGCGCGGAGAACTTATGACTCTAAAACGGATCGTCCTTGCCTTCTGTCTGTTCTTGATTCCCTTTGTCGCCTATTCGCAACAAGCAGCAGTCCAAAACCCACAAGCTGTAACATTGGCAGCGAAGGCCCTCGCGGCACTGACCACCACAACGCCGGTAAACGACATAACGCTGACTGGGACCGCGACGAGCACGGCGGGGTCGGACGTTGAGAGCGGAACTATCACCCTTCAGGCGCTTGCTGGTTCGGGCAGCCGAATGGACCTCAATCTTTCGAATAGCACACGCCACGAGGTGCGGAATTTATCGTCGAACTCTACTCCTCAAGGCTATTGGATCGGAACCGATGGTTCCTCGCATGCCTTCTCGTTGCACAATTGCATGACGGATGCAGCTTGGTTCGCGCCCCAACTGACGATCCTTTCGCAACTCTCAAATGCAAGTCTCGTGGCCTCTTATATCGGCGAGGAGACGAGAGCGGGAGCAGCTGTTCAACATCTGCATTTCGCATTTCAGAGCGCGTCCGCTGACCCTACAGGTTTAGTCCAAAGCCTCACCGGCGAAGAGGTCTACTTGGATGCCACGACATTTCTGCCGGTAGCAATTACCTTCAACGCGCATCCGGATAGTGACGCCAGCATAAATATAGCGGTCGAAATCGACTTCTCTTCCTACCAGTCTGTAAAGGGAGTTCAAGTGCCGTTTCGAATCCAGAAGCTCATAAACAACGGCCTTGTGCTCGATCTGACGATCAACTCCGCGAAAATCAATCAAGGCCTGACCGCAGCTGATTTCTCCTAAACGATTCTGAAGGAGCGGTGATATGCGAATCTCTCGATTTCAGCTTTGGTCGTTCGCGGTTGCGCTGTTTCTGTTCTCTTCACTGCCATGTTTCGCGCAAGTCCAGACTGGAACCCCGCCCTTCGGCAGCTATGGCGGCGGCCCCGACATCATCAATTTAGGAAATCTGAATGCGCACCTTACCGTCCCCATCGTTCAAAAAGCCGGACGCGGGACGAATTTTACCTATTACCTGAACCTCGATAGTTCAGTTTGGTACCCCGTAGGATCGAGCGGAAGTCAAAGCTGGGGGATCAACGGACTGTCGGTACCAGGACAGTTCGGCAACTCTGTGGGCCGCGTCTATTTCAGTTCTGTTCGAGTCGAATGCCCCAATCCCGAGTATCCTCCAGCGCTACCGAAAATGATTCCGGGCTTTTACTTTAACAACTATCACTACGTCGATGCTTATGGTGTTTCGCACCCCTTCAACGACATCCTCTTTGAAAATGACGGCTGTCAGAATACGGGTCCTCAGGGGTCGCTTGCGAGTGACGGCTCCGGGTATACGATGCTGGTTGACGCCAATGGGAATGTTACCGTGACGCCCAAGTCCGGGGGAGTGTGGGTCCCGGCCACCGCCTCCGGAACCGGCGCGGCCAGTATGACCGATGCAAACGGAAATCAAATCACCGAAAGCAGCACGGGCGTCATTACCGACACGCTCGGAACTACCGCCCTAACCATCGCAGGAAGTTCACCCACGACGTTCACCTACACTGCTCCGAGCGGGGCGAGCGCCGTTTACAGCGCGAATTACACCTCGGAAACCGTCAGGACCAATTTCGGCTGCAGTGGTATCGCGGAGTTCGGCCCCACAGCGGAAAGCCTTCTGAGTAGCATTACGCTTCCCGACGGAACCGCGTACACGTTCACCTACGAATCCACTCCTGGATTCTCCGGCGATGTTACCGGCCGTTTGGCCTCGATCAAGCTCCCCACTGGCGGAACGATCACCTATACCTATTCGGGCGGCAGCGGCGGAATCACCTGCGCCGATGGCAGCACAGCTACCCTCACTAGGGCCACGCCTGACGGAACGTGGACGTATGCCCACACAGAATCCGGCACCGCCTGGACCACCGCGATTACCGATCCACAGTCCAACAAAACGACCATCAATTTCCAGGGAATCTACGAAACGGAGCGCCAGGTTAACCAAGGCGCCTCGACACTGCTGAAGACCACCTACACCTGCTACAACGGAAACACAACGCCCTCCACTTGCAATTCGACCGCGGTCACTCTCCCGATCACTCGGCGCACTGTCTTTCCGCAATGGCCCGGTGGCCTGCAATCGCGCAACGACACCTTCTACAATAACGTTGGCTTAGTGACCGAAAAGGACGAATATGCCTACCTCAGTGGCGCCCCAGGAGCACTTACGCGCAAGACGCTGACCGCCTATGCCGCTTTGGGCAATGGAATTCTGAATAAGCCGTCATCTGTCACAGTCGAAGACGGCTCTGGAAGCGTGAAAGCACAGACGACCTACTGCTACGACGAAGCCACGCCAAGCGGCACAGCGACATGCTCCGCCACGGGTGCTCCCACGGCCACTACCGGCACTCCAGAGCACGTGGCCGTCACCGGTTCGCGGGGAAATCTCACCACCATCGCGTCCGTCGTATCAGGGTCAACGACCCTAGGCAGGACATACACATATTACGACACTGGCAACGTGCTCAAGGCAACCGACGTAAACGGCGCTCAAACCACCTACTCCTATGGGCCGAGTGGCTGTCCCAATTCATTTCCCGTATCTGTCACCGAACCTTTGAGCCTTACCAGGTCGATGACGTGGAATTGCACCGGTGGCGTGGAGACTTCGGTTACCGACGAGAACGGCAAAACCACATCCGCCGCGTACTCGACCGACCCTGATTTCTGGCGGCCAAACTCGACAACTGACCAGGCATCCAACGTCACGAATATGACATACGGCGGCCAGACATCGGTTGAAAGTTCTCTGCTCTTCAGCACTGCGTCAACAGCGGACAATCTCACCACCGTTGACGGTCTCGGCCGCGTTCATGTCTCGCAACGTAAAGAGAGCCCGTCCTCAAGCGAATATGATTCAGTAGAGACAGACTTTGATAGTCTCGGCAGGCCGTTCCGAACAACCTTGCCATACCAGGCGACCGCAGGAACAACGAATTCATCAGCACCGGGCACTACTACTACCTATGACGCCCTGAGTCGCAAATCTCAGGTCGCCGACAGCGAGGTCCCCACCCGCCGCACGGTCAGTTTCACCTACAATCAGAACGACACCTATCAAACGTTGGCTCCGGCGCCCACCGGCGAAAACACCAAGCGGAAGCAGTTTGAGTACGACGCTCTGGGTCGCCTAACCTCGGTTTGCGAAGTCACTAGCGCCACGGGCAGCGGTTCTTGCGCCCAAACCTCGCCGGTCACCGGCTACTGGACTAAATATACCTACGACCTAAACAACAATCTCATCGGTGTGATCCAGAATGCGCAATCTACAGGCAGCCAGCAGACGCGCACATATGCCTACGACGAACTGGGACGCATGACCTCAGAGACGAACCCCGAGTCCGGCACAAGTAACTACACCTTCGACACCGACTCGGCCTGCGGAACCTCTAAAGGAGACTTAGTCAAGAAAGTGGACGCCGTCGGCAACACGACCTGCTACGCTTACGATGTCCTGCACCGGCCGACTAGCTTGACCTATTCCGGTCCCTATTCGTCCAGCACGCCGAATAAGTATCTTGTGTACGACTCTGCGACGGTGAACGGTGTAGCCATGGCTAACGTGAAAACCCGCTTGGCCGAAGCCTACACAGCGACGACTCAAACAGGCACCAAGATCACCGATATTGGGCTCAGCTACAGCGTCCGCGGAGAACCCAGCGATGTGTACGAATCCACCCCACACTCTGGGGGGTACTATCACTCTAGCGCCACCTACTGGGCCAATGGCGCCCTGGAGACACTAGGGAATAATATCGCAACCCTGCCCGTGTTTACTTATGCTCCTGACGGGGAAGGAAGACCAAATACCGTGTCGGCAAGCGCGGGACAAAACCCGGTAACTGGCACCACTTACAGTGTGGCAAGTCTTCCCACACAGGTGAATCTTGGCTCGTCCGACAGTGATTCGTTTGCCTACGACCCCAATACGAACCGCATGAATCAGTACAAATTCACTGTCAATAGCCAGTCCGTTGTGGGAGCGCTCACATGGAACGTCATCGGCACTCTGGAAACGCTCGCGATTACCGACCCATTCTATGGAGCGGGTAATCAAACCTGCGGATACACACACGATGATCTAAGCCGCATCGCCAGCGCGAATTGCGGTTCGCCTTGGTCCCAATCCTTCAGCTATAGCGCCGACACTACCGGCGCTTTTGGCAATCTCAGCAAGAGCGGCACAGTGTCGTTTCAGCCGACTTACTCGTACGCTACCAATCGCATGACAATGGTGGGAAGTTCCACTCCCAACTACGACCTCAATGGAAATGCACTCAACGACACGGCCCACACATACACATGGGATGCGGCGGGTCGGCCGGTTACCATTGATAGTGTGACCCTCACTTATGACGCTCTTGGCCACATGGCCGAGCAGAACAAGAGCGGCGCGTACTCGCAGACTGTGTATACGCCGCTGGGCTCGAAATTCGCTCTGATGAACGCGCAAACTTTGACCAAGGCTTTCGCGCCGCTGCCGGGTGGCTCGCAGGCGGTCTATACCGCCAGCGGTTTGGCCTACTATCGGCACTCGGACTGGGTTGGTTCGTCGCGCTTCGCTTCTACTCCCAGTCGCACCATGTATTTCGATGGTGCGTACGCTCCATTCGGCGAGGGATATGCGGAGACCGGCACAGCCGACCTTTCCTTCACCGGAATGAACCAGGATACAGTCGCGAACCTCTACGATTTTCTCGCTCGCGAATTTAACGACATTCACGGTCGCTGGCCTTCGCCAGATCCGGCGGGATTAAGCGCAGTTCAAATAACAAATCCCCAAAGCTGGAATCGTTACGCTTATGCGCTGAATTCACCTACCACACTTACTGATCCGCTGGGTCTGAAGGCCCCGCGACCCTGTCTAATCGTCGACACGGTAGCGCCGTGGATCTGCCGGAACAATCCCGGAGGTCCCGTAGATCCTTGCGCCGACTCAATGGGCATTTGCAGCGGCGGACCTAACCTCGGCGGTGGAAACAGTTCCGACCCAAATGAGTCTGACCCTGGCCCTTATCCTGACTGCACGATACCGTGGCTTCCGGAGTGCGGAGATCCGACCCAGTGCTCGCCGGGTGTACCGCAAGCGAATGGCTCGTGTGGCTACGGTCCTCCGCTGCCGCCGGACTGCGATCCCGCGATTGGTTGTCCGGTATCCCCGTCGCAAATAGGCACGCCAACAACCAGTTCACAGTGTTCCATCTACTCGCAGGGCGGCACGACATCAGGAGGCGCGCTTAATTTCATTTGCCAGAACACTCCTAATAACCCTTGGTCTCAACAAATGAGGGGGTGTCTCCAGACTCTCTATAACCCGACCGCGGGATATCTTCCTCTGCCTATTTTTATTCCGACCCCTGGAAGTGGAGGTTCTTCTTTTTTCGACCTAAATAGCATTATTCCCGGAGCCGGGGCCCATATCGTCTGTGCTGCCGATGCCAGCCAATGAGACGTGGGAGGAGATAATGAAGCAAAACTTATACTCGCTTGCACTAGGCGGACTGGCTTTTTGGATGCCCTTCGTGCTGTTTTCTGCTATGTACAAATGGTCCGTAAGCATGCTAGCCCTAAACTTCGCTTCCGTGGCGGGCCTAGCTCTCTTCAGCTTGATAAGCTGGATCATCCGTAAAAGGATGCCGAAATGGGGTTGGGCACTTGCCGGAGTGTATGTGTTGGGGCCGACAGCGATGCTCGCGTCGGCGGCATTCACGCGTATCCCATCGTCGACGAGTTCGTCGGGGCATTGGGTTTGGTTTGTCACGTTTTGCCTGCTACCGCCGATGACGCTGTGGCTGGCTCTACTCAATGGTATGATCTTTTCGGTACTTTTCGTCACGCTGGCCCTGCCTTTTCTTTCGCTCCTACCACGGACGGAGCAGATGTCATCCTACTAACCAGGAGCTACGCGACATCGGGGTGGCAGCCCTTCCGCCCCACGCCGGACTTCTGCTAAACCACGGATGAAATCGGCTGGGTGCCGAATCGGAGCCTTCGTTCTCATCCAATCAATCTTTTCTGCGGCTTGAGCAGAAAAGGTTCAGGTCTTGACGTTGCGCCTTCCTCTCTCCACCTTTTGCGCAGCTTCACCCGCGCGGTATGTCGTCGCCTTGGCAGGAAACGTCACTCTCCATCTCGTTTTGATGATGGCCTCGCCGCTTCGGTTTTTTCCCAGAGCAATTGGTGTTAGTTTTGCAATGATTCCTTCAAAGATTTGCGGCTACTTGTTGTGGGTTTAGAGCGATTTTTTGGCCTGCCGCCGAGTCTTCCGTTCTGCCTGGCCGCCTTTGCCTTCGCTTTCGACTTGACCGAGCCGCCAAGCTTCCCGAGCTGACGGGCAATCTCGCTCACACGCATTCTTTTAGCCTAAACCTGGCCAGTTTGGCTGTCAAAGCCAAGTTCCTGTGACCTCAGTACCCATACGCTTGGGTTTAGTGTTATGGGACATTTTGCGGTTTGGCGGCTCTCGATCTGCCATCTCGGTAAACAAAAACAACAACTTAGGAGCTGTGTGCCAATGCACAGAACACCTCTACTGTGCTTGCATAACCCACGCGCAGAAGGGCCGAGACGTGTCCACGCCGGGCATGTGTTGATAAATCCCTTCCCAGCCGCAATCGCCAGCCAGTGATTTGAGGCTCCACCTCAAAATGGGTCCCATCGACTCGAAGGCAACTCAGATCAGCCGGAATTCCGAATTTTAAAAATCTCGCTGGGATTCTCCCTTAGGTCATAAACAACCACCCTCTGGCCCTAAGCCTTAACTCCTATCGAGTTTTTTTGTGAGTGATAGGAGGCCAAGCGGATGCCAACCGTTCCGGAAATCATCACCGAGAGTGTTCTCAAGCAACTGGAGCAAGGGGTAGCACCGTGGCGTAAACCGTGGTCTACGTCGATCCCCCGAAACCTAATTTCAAAGAAGCCGTATCGTGGGCTGAATGTGTTCTTGCTGGCGATCCAAGGCTATGGCTCTCCCTACTGGGTCACGTTCAATCAAGCCAAGCAGTTAGGCGCGCACGTTCGCGAAGGCGCGAAGAGCACACTTGTTTCGTTTTGGAAGCCTAGCGTGTACGCGAAAGAGAACCGTGATACGGGAGAGACCGAGAAGAAGAGCTCAGTGTTGCTTCGCTACTATCGAGTTTTCAATATCGAGCAATGCGACGGCTTGAAAGCACTCCATGGCGACGACCGAAAAGCAGTCAATCCAATCGTAGAGTGCGAGTCTATCGCGAATCGGATGCCAAATGCCCCGCGAATCGAGCAACATTCGCAAGCGTTTTACCGTCCATCGTCGGACATCGTCGGGATGCCTTCTCGCAGTTGCTTTGAATCGCCAGAAGCGTACTACTCGACTCTATTCCACGAACTCACTCACAGCACGGGACACAAGACGCGCCTGAACCGTTTCGACGATAACTCGACAGACCATCAGTTCGGCTCGGAGTCCTACAGCAAAGAGGAACTCGTTGCCGAGATGGGCTCGGCGATGCTCGCAGGAATCGCTGGCATCTCGCAGGCGACTCTTGGGAATTCCGCAAGCTATCTGCAAGCGTGGATTAGCAGGCTCAAATCTGACTCACGGCTGATTATTTCCGCTGCGAGTCACGCGCAAAAAGCAGTGGATTATATTTTGGGCAAGACTCAAGCAGAGCGGAGCGACTGCCAATGAGCACAACTCTCCCGTTTCCAATGCCGCTGGCAGAGAAGTATCGTCCACGCGCCATTGCTGAGTTCATAGGTCTGGACAAGCCGAAGCGCATTCTCTCCAAATTTGCGACTTGTCCATACCAGTCGGCGTGGATTTTTATCGGTCCACCAGGCACGGGCAAAACTACGATGGCTCTCGCGCTTGCTGAAATGCTGCGTGCGGAACTCCATCATATCCCGTCGCAACAATGCAACGTCGCCAACGTCGAGGATGTCATCCGGCAGTGCTGGTACGTTCCCGCTTCCGGCGGATTCCACCTTGTGCTCGTCGATGAGGCCGACAAGATGTCGAACGCGGCGCAACTGCACTTCTTGTCCAAGTTAGACGCCACTGCATTTCCACCTCAGACCATTTTTGTATTCACCTGCAATGCGACCGATGGACTTGAGGCACGTTTTCTCTCCCGCACACGACAGATCGAGTTTTCAAGCTACGGAATGGCCAGCGAGGCAACGCGATTGCTTGAGTCTATATGGCAACGCGAGGCAAACGGCGCATCCGCACCCAATTTCGCCCGCATTGTTAAGGAATCTTCGAACAATGTCCGCGATGCGCTTATGAGTCTTGAGACGGAATTGCTCGCGAGTTGATTGTGAGGACCCATTGCAGGTGGACTTCCACCTCAAGAGGGTCCTACCAGGGCCGCTGAAAGCTACGTCGAGCCAGTATCAGGAGGCACCAAAGATGCGAGCCGCCATCTACGCGAGAGTTTCAACCAACAATGGGCAAGACCCGCACATGCAGATTCGTGAGCTTCGGGAATATTGCAAGCGTCGTGGCTGGGATATCGCGGGCGAGTATGTGGAAGCCGGTGTTTCGGGAGCGAAAGAGCACAGACCTCAACTCGATGCGCTTCTAGCCGTGTGTCGCAAGAGACGCGTGGATGCTGTCGTGGTTTATCGCTACGACCGTTTTGCTCGCAGCCTTCGCCAGCTCGTGAATGCCCTCGAAGAATTTCGCTCGCTTGGAATCGAGTTTATTAGCTTGCATGAAGGTGTGGACACGAGCACTCCGAATGGGCGGCTCGTGTTTGGCATATTTGCAAGCATCGCGGAGTTTGAACGGGAGCTAATTCGAGATCGTGTCAAATCCGGAATCGCAGCTGCCAGATCGAAAGGAAAGAGACTCGGACGGCCAAGGGTGAGCGTCGATGCTGAGAGGATTATTGCTCTGCGGGCTTCCGGGCTGTCGTGGCCGAAGATTGCAGCAGAACTCGGCATCAGTGTCGGGACCGCTTATCAGGCTGCCAAGAAGCTTTCAACAATCCCTGCCAAGAATGCGGCTGTAAATCGCTGATTCTTAACCGCTGCCCGCTACCGTTCGGACCTTTCGAGAATCACCAGTTTTTTGAAAATGAATTAGACGTGACGAAATAACTCTGAAAGTGAGAGGTCGAGCGCCTTTGCAATCTTCTCAAGGTTCACCAGCGCAACGTTCCGCTCTCCTCGTTCGATACCACCGACGTAGGTTCGATCCAAGCCGCACATGTCAGCAAACGCTTCCTGTGAGAGCTGCATTCTGTTGCGTTTCTCGCGCAGAGCCTTGCCGAACCGGATTCGGATGTCTTCCATTTACGTTTAGGAGTCATGGTGTGTTCCAGGTGTTTATGTGTCCACGGACTATGAGTATCATCCGATTAACGAGAACCGTTATTGGCTTTGGAGACCCGCACAGCACCGTAACTGATTGGGCGAGGGATATCAGTATTGCCCCGTGCAGGGAGACAAGAAATGCGTGAAAAGGACGAAGTCGTGACAGAAATGCAACTCACAGCCCAGGGAGACAAAAGAAGTGAGCCCCTGCTCAAGAAGGCAACGACCTTTGGCTTGGGCCTAGTTTTTATCATTCTCGTAATCTTCGTACCCGTGCTCCTTCTGCGTGGAATGGCTTGGGCTTCCGAAAGGGCTCTTCCATGGCTGATCGACGCTGGACAGATTTCTTTTGCAATTTGCGGATTTCTTTTTCTGCCTCTTTGTATATTCAGAAAGACTCGGCCCTGGGCTGGTTTTGGATTCTTCGTAACGTCCTATGTTTTCGGTACTGAGCTGCTCGCGTACTCCTGTGTTGTCACATTCGCAATATGGAGTTATGCGGGTCTAATTTTGGGTTTATTCCTCGGAGGGATTGGCGTCGTACCTATTGCGTTGCTTGCTGCGCTCTTCGCGGCATTCCGGCATCGCACGCAATGGGGTTTATTCGGGGACCTTGTGTTCATGATTCTTCTTACTTTCGGCGCGCGATTTCTAGGAATCTATCTGTCAACACCAAAGTACCCGGAGGAATTAGAATCAAAAGTAACACCGCCGAGTTCACCGTCGTTTTTCATAAAGCACCGGGCCTTATCGATTCTAGGGTGGTTCGTTGCTCTGTTCACGTTTAACGTGCTGTTGGATTGGTGGCAAAACACGGACAAGAGCGGCCTATTCATTTTCCTAGCGGCTATCGACCGCTTCCAGACACCGCCAGAGCTAGTGCTCTCCGCAGCTGCGATATACGGTATCGTCTCGAAGCGCCAGCTTATGTCAACCGCGCGCCTGGCCATCTACATAGCGTTCGGGCTTGTGTCAATCGTCATAGCATTTGCTGTACCGGGCCAAAAGCAAGGCCGAGATGCTTTCATGCGGATGCTAGGAAGCTACCGTGGTGGAACGATTGCAAGGGCCGAGTCACTATCGCCGGTGGAACTCTTTCAGAAAGCGTCACCATCGGTCTTTGTCGTCGAGGCTTTGGATCGGAACGGGAATACCGCTGTGTTGGGCAGCGGTGTTGCTGTCGCCCATGATTTCCTCATGACAAACTGCCACGTTGTTCAAAGCGGCGCATCTTTGAGGATTGGCCACGGGAAAGAAAAGTGGGCTGCGAGACTCATTCAGGCGGCACCCGATCACGACCTCTGTGGGCTAAAGCCCAGCGAACTAGTCTTGCAGCCTGTTACTGTCCGCCCTTCGTCTAAGCTTGCGACTGGTGAGCGCGTTTATGCCATTGGTGCCCCAGAAGGTTTGGAGCTGACCTTCTCTGAAGGCGTCATCTCAGCCCTCCGCGAATCGGAAGGCGTTCGCATGATCCAAACAAGCGCGCCGATATCGCACGGTTCAAGTGGTGGGGGTCTTTTCGACGCACATGCGAATCTGGTAGGAATCACGACGTTTTATTTGGAGGAGGGTCAAAGCCTGAACTTCGCTTTGCCCGGTGAATGGATAAGCGGCGTCTTGGCTGGTTCGACCAAGCCGACAGCAGAATCTTCCGTGCCTCCGAGCGACGTGGCGCTTGAGTCGAGGGCCTGGATAGAGATCGGATCGGAAGCCGCCAAGAAGGAGGACTATGAACTCGCGGCTAATTCTTACCGCAAGTGCACCGATCTCAAGCAGTCCGATGCTTATCGAGCATGGTTCGAAATGGGAAGGATTTGGGCGAAAGCCGAGAGCATTTATTCAACGTCGGATGCTTATCAAACCTGGTTGGGGTCCCCACTTAAATCCAAGGTTCAAGAAGCGCAGGCCAAGGCCGTTGCTGCGTTCGAGCAGAGTATTCAGCTCAAGCCGGAATCTCCTGAAACATGGTTTGAATTGTCGCGGGAGTATTTTCTGCAAAAGAAGTATCCACAGGCAATCGCAGCAGCAAGGGAAGCGACTCGCCTCGAACCGCACAACAAGCTCAGCTGGATCGCATTAGGTCTTTCATACCAGGAGACGAAGTCCTATGGAGAAGCAGTTGATGCCTTCCAACAAGGACTGCGCTTCTTCCCGAACGACGTAACTCTGCTTTATGTCTTAGGTGAGGTCTACGCCGAAAAGGGAGATCGCGATCAAGTATTAAGTACTTACGCCAGACTAAAGGTCGCCGACGCAAAGGTGGCCGAGCGTTTCTTTCGGGAAACTGTCTTGCCCCAGCCAACAACAGTTCAGCCGAAGAAAATGGCCCAGTAAGATCAGCTAATCGGTTTGAACGGAAACGAACGTTGGAAGAAATCGACTTTTAGAAAGGCGAGGCTTTCAATGGTCGCCACTCATAGCATGTCGTCCATCTCCTTTTTCGCACCGGAAGAGAGGTGCTTGCTGGAAGAGGCCAATCTGCCCGGCAGCCTGATTGACCGCATTGGCGGCCAATACATCTCAGTCGAAACGCACCCGGAGGAGGCACCCGCAACGCGCCGCGTCGAACCGGATGATTTTCCGTTGCTCATCGATCCCAAGGGGAATTATTGGAATGATTACCGCCCGATACGCGTGAGATATACCGATGGGCAAGGTCAAATCTGGCGGTTCCCACGGAGATGGCTCCCGATGTTCCAGCCGATCACAGAGCCTTGTCTGGAATCCATAGAGACGGTGTCGCAACAGGCTACCTTCAGCGAGACTCTCAATCTGCCCACCGAGTGGGACCTGTGGGAGATCAATATTCCGTGGAGTGAGTGCCAGAAGGCCGTCAGAAAAGCAGCCGAAGTCGAGGTGCGGATCCGACCCGGCAAACCTGCGAGCGTTTCTTGGCGCGACTCTGCTGGCAATCTTTGGAGGATTCCGCAAGACTGGCGCAGGCGGCTTATCAAACTACCCACGCGAGACGTGCTAGTTTCGCAGCAGATTCCTGGTGAAGTCGCTGAGAGGTACGCAGAGAAAATCGTGAGCGTGAATTATCATCCGGGCTCGCTGTGCTGCCTTCCAGACCGGTATCGCTTCAGAGATTCCTCGGGCAATCGCTGGCCGGTGAGGATTCTCGACTGCTCCGTTGTTGGCTACGGAGACGCCCCCAGCTTCCCAATTGCATAATCTGAAGCACAGAGGCTATTACTGGCTGTCCAAAACCCACTTCGTGAGCGGTCTGCAACTGTCTGATTTGATGCGGCTGATTTCCTCAAACTTGCCTGTCCACAATCAGATATTTTTGATCCACCCGCCTGGAATCCAGACTTCCCACCTCCGAATTCAGTCGTATGGAAGCAAAGAAGAACTTGATTCCGAACTTGAGGAATGTCAGGGTGTGTGTTTTTGGGCATGGACGAGCGGTACGCCAATTCCTTACTCGAAGAACATCCGGAGCAGCTGGATAGAGGGGTCACAGAAGATGCACCTGTAGAGAGTGAGGGTGTTATCCAGAAGCTACTTTTGGCTCCGTTATTTCTTCGAGCTCGCGCTTGAAGTGAACTTGCTAAAATCTACTGCCTTGTATGTGATGCCAAATGCAAAACGCGCCGTCCATCGCTTGTTTGGTGTTAATTGCCCGAACCCAGTAGGTATAGGCTGGTTTGGTCCAGTAAAGCCGGCAGGAAAATCTGCGAATTCTCCGACGTGAATTCCAGGTGTCAGATAGAACCGGTTCCAAAGATGCACGGATAAGCCTCCAAAAAATCCCGCGTTCGAAACGCCGCTGCTGCCGCTCGTGAACTGCAGGGCGACGCCGCTGGATACAGCGAGGCCAATTTCGTCTCGACTCAACCATGGAAGCCTATAGTTTAGTTGCGCCACTAATATAGGGCGAATCGGTGATTGGCCTCCGACAATTAGAAAATTACCAGTCTGCCCAGGCAACGTTCCGCTAGCATAAGTCCGATTCTGAATAGTAGTCAGAAGTGCGCCGGCCGATAAGGTTAAAATATCCGATGCTGGCGAAAACGTAAATGATTGAGTGCCTCCCTCAGTGGCTTTACCTTGATAAAGTTCAGTAACGACGATCTTGTAGTCATTTTCGGGGCTTAGTGTCACGGGGACTATAATGTCATGCGATTTCTCTAGCCGGCTTTCAAAATCGTCGGCGAAAGCCCGAAACGGCCCGTAAGTCTTTGTGAGAAAATCGGTAGCCTCTTGAATGTCTGCAGCAGAGCAGGTCGAAGCAGGGTTACCGAGTTCAACATTCAGATTAGCAATGGCTTGTTTTGCAGCGTCGTCTTGCGGCTGGACCGTAGACTTCCAATATGCAACTGTCTTGTCGACCTTCACGCTCGAATATTTTCCGGAGCCCTCATCCGGATTGATAGGCGTGTTTTTCGCCGTGATAAGATTGTTCAGGGTTGTGAGCGCTTGTTTGGCGTTCCGTATGGCTGTCTGGCAACTAGTTAAGGCACCTGCGGGCGCACCTGCGGGCGCACCGGCGGGTGCGGCTTTAGTCAAGAGATCGGCGATTTTGCTAAAATCATCCTGCGTCCGCGGCGTTGCCGTGATATCGATCTTATAATCGTAAAGTAGATTATTTGCATTGTTAAGTCTCACGTTTACAACCATCGTCTTATAAACTTTTGCCGGTGAGGAGGTCAGGCTCTGGGTTGACCAGTCGACCACTACATCCTGGCCCCTTGCAGAGCCCGCAGCAGATAGAAAGATAACAATCAAGAAAAGTTTATCGCATTGGCCACGCATAAGACTCCTCGTTGGGCATTGGTAGATGCGCTAGCGTTCCTTGATAAGTAGAAGTATTAACAACAATGCTTGGACACTTGTCAATAAATAGTTTGTTAGATACTATACATCGTCGGTGGAAAGGAGAGGAATCGTGATTTTTTCTGAGAGAGGTAAGCGGAGGCTAACTGCGTGGTCAGGAATCCTTGCGAGGCACCTGCTATCTGCTCTCTTCCTGATCTCTTTTCCATCGATGCCCGTTGTACACGCGCAGCAGTGGGTACCAGAGGGAGCATCTCCCAATTTGAAGGGCCAAGTCGAAAACATCAACGGTGAAGAAGTAACCGGGGCAATTCAAGGTCTGGCTATTCATCCCACCGACTCAAATACTATTTATGTGGGTGGGGTGAACGGCGGTATCTGGAAGTCGGTGAATGCAATGGCGTCGCCCCCGGTTTGGAAACAATTAACGGACACAGAAGACTCGCTTTCCGTTGGAGCGATTGAATTTGACCCTACAGATGCGACTCACCAGACTGTTGTCGCTGGCGTAGGCAAATTCAGCAGCCTCGCAGGAACTGGCGGAAGTCGCTCTGGCCTGCTTCAGACTAAAGACGGTGGCATCACTTGGACCCGAATTAGTTCCCTACAGGGCCTGAACATCTCAGGTGTCGCCCCGCGCGGCCAAACCATTGTCGTTGCCGCGAATGCCGCCGATGATCCTACAAAAGTCGGCATTTGGCGCACCACCGGCGGGCCGTGGGCTAAGATCTCCGGGTCGCCAGGGACGGGTTTACCGAACGGAGCTTGCTCAAGCCTAGCTTCTGACCCGTCCTCTCCAACGCGACTATACGCGAACGCATGGAGATTTGGCATCTTCAGATCGGACAACGCGGGTTCAACGTGGTCGAAAATCAGTTCGCCAGAAATGGCCGCAACAATCGGGCAGGCAGACAATGTGAAGATCAGCGTCGGAGCGAGTGGTCAGGTCTATGTCGCGATCGACGTCGGAGGTCATCTCGCTGGAGTTTTTCACTCGCCTGACGGAACAAACGGCTGGAGCGGGATGGGACTTCCTGGAACGGATGAGGGAGGGATTCATCCTGGAGGACAGGGCGGGATCCACCTGGCGATTGCGGCGGATCCGACCAATGCGAATATCGTGTATGTAGGCGGGGATCGACAACCTGCAAAGTTTGTTAACGGTGTAGAAACGGGGCAGAGTTCTGACGATCCTCCGCAATGGCCGAATTCAATAGGCGCATTCGACTACACCGGGCGTCTCTTTCGTGGGGATTCTTCTAAACCCATCGGCAGTCAGTGGTTTCATCTGACGCACTCGAAAAACCTCGGCGCTCCAGGTGGAGGAACTCCTAGTAGTAGTGCTCCGCACGCTGATTCACGCGGCCTGCAGATAGCTCCCAACGGAACGCTAATTAGCGTAAACGACGGCGGCATCTATGGCCGTTCGCAACCTCTCACCAACAATGGCGATTGGTTCTCAATGAACGGAAATTTGCAAGTAGCCGAATTCCACTCTGTTGCGTGGGACTCCAACACCCATACGATCGTAGCAGGTGCACAGGACACCGGTAGTCCAGAACAGCAGGTGCGTTCCGATGTCAAATGGGAGAGTGTCAGTACCGGAGACGGGGGAGTTGTTGCCGTAGATACCAGCAGCTCACCGGGACAATCTGTGCGCTATACCAGCTATTATGACCTCGGAGTGTTTCGCAGGCAGATATACAATTCATCAAACGTATTCCAAAGGGAGGACTACCCTGCACTAACCTTACTCAATGGCAGCTCGGCTTTACAACCCCAGTTCTATACTCCGATCAAACTAAACACCGTTAACCCGACACACATGATCATCGGCGCCAACAACTCTGTCTACGAATCCCTCGATCAGGGCGACACGATAACAGAAATTGGGCCGGGAATAGTAACAAACCCAAGCGATGATGACCCCGTTGCCTCCGCTATTCCCGGTGTGAACCCTATTGCCTACGGAGCCTCAGACAATTCGGATATGCTTTACGTGGGTTCGAAATCACTTGTCTATATCCGGCACAAGGCAGATCCAGCGCCTTTGACCCCTTCATCGTCCTACAACGGCGGGTATGTTGTCGGTATCGCGATGGACCCCAATCATGCTGACGTCGCCTTCGTGGCGAGCCTAACGCACGTATACCAGACGACGAACGGGGGCGATGCTTGGAAAGATATTACCGGGAACCTGCCCCCGAACAATTCCGGCAATCTACGATCGATCGCATATTCCACGATGACTGCCGCAGGCATTTTGATTGTTGGTATGGATAAGGGAGTATATGAATCCCAAGGTCCGGCTTTTTCGAATTGGTCCCAGATGGGCATCGGTCTCCCGAACGCCCCGGTCTATCACGTGGAATATAGCCCTACAGACCAGTTACTCCTTGTCGGAACGCTCGGACGAGGCGCTTGGACTCTTCGGTTTCTGGCATCCTCTGTACTCAGTGCCCATGCTTATCCGCGACCGCGGTTACGGACAGCGGCTCTCGTAACAGCAGATCCGACACAAGTTCCGGCTGGTCCTCCTCCACAAGTGGAATCATCTCAGCCAAGATTCCAACTGGCACCCGGCGTTGTGGTCGACCCCGCTCACAATCAGATCTATACGATGGATGTCGCTGGTGGAGTAAAGGCGCTTGATGCAAAGACAGGGGCGCTTGTTTGGGAGTCACCGGCCGCCGCTAAACCGCTGGGACTGTCAGATAGCCACCTTATAGTCCAGCTTGAGTCGGGCAAGGAGCCGACACTCAACCTAGGGAGTCTAGATACTAGGACAGGGCAGTCGATAGCGTCAGCTAGCGCACCTCTTCCGTCGCACGTTGTACCTTCAATCGTTCCCAACCTCAAAGGCAATTTTTCGGCAATTGCCAACAATCTACCAAATGGCGAAGCCGTAGTCTCGTGGCAGTATGTACAACGAACTCCACGCGCTCTGCCGCCTGGTACCAAGTCCAATCTGCCCGCGGGGGAAGGCGCACCACCTCCGCCAGCCGCTTCCGAGCAACAAGCCACTCGCGGTGCGGTCCGTTTTGACCCGAGAACCGGCGCATTGGGAGAGGTGGAAGCGGAGAATCTCGCTTCAGTTCCTTCGTCCCAGACGAATCTGTCTGAATTGCCTGGAACTGCTGAGGGTCGGCGGTTCCTGTCAGTTGATGGGCAGGATTATCTCGTCAGTTCAAGACTTGATGGCGCTTCCGAAGCAAACAAATACACATTGACGGTCTATGATCGTCAAACCAACGCGCGCTTGGGGCAATTCAAAAGCTCGATTGCGGCAGTACCGTTTTACGTCACCGACTCGAAGGTCATTTTTGAAATTGGTGCTTCGGTGAGCCGCACTTCAACCGGATTGACTAAGCAGCCGCGCAGGATTGAAGGTGTCGATCTCGCTACTGGCAAGGAAATGTGGTCCACGCCTATTCGCGACACAACCTATCGCGGCCCCTCCCCTCCTTAATCGTGAGGGCATGCTTGCGATTGTTGGGCGATGTTCTGCGGATTGCTGTATGTGGAGAACGCAGGACAGGAGTAGCGTTGATGCGACGATGACGCGGGACGGATGCATATCGGCAATCGTTCGTTCAGTGTCCCTTGTTTTGGCTTTGTGTCTTGCCTCCTTCTCCTCCGCGCAGAGCAGCGAGATTCATGAAGCAGCAGCTGACGGCGATATAGAGCGCGTTAGAGTTTTGCTCGCAAAAGATCCAACTCTAGCAAATGCCAAGGATAGAATTGGCTCTACGCCTCTGCACTGGGCGGCAGCGGAAGGACACGAGGATGTTGTGAGGTTGCTGTTGTCGAATAGGGCAGACGTCAACGCGAGGCCAGGCAATCTCGTTACCCCGTTGGGATCGGCGGCACACAGAGGGCAGGCGGACATCGTCAAGCTATTAATATCCAATGGTGCGAACGTCGACTTGGCTGACGTTACACACATTACGCCACCGGCGACCGCTGCATTCGGCGGTTACAAGCAGATTGTAGAGATATTGCTTGCAAACAACGCTCAAGTGAATGTCAAGGATGAACATGGGTCAACTCCGCTGCATGAAGCCGCTGCCGCTGGAAGCAATGAGATTGTAAGCCTCCTTCTTGCAAACAAGGCTGACGTGAACGCGCGAGATATCGAGGGTAGGACTCCGCTATCCTACGCGCAGACCGAAAACCATGAAGAGATTGTCGAGCTGCTTTTGGAACATGGAGCAAGGGCTTTATCGAACGATAGCGCACCGTGCGTGTTTGAAGACATCAAATGCTCCGTGGCCTACATTGTGTCGGCGGAGCAGCGCCTTGCTGAGGTGAGAGCGAGCACCCTTGCCGCTTTTAAGTCAGTAGAACAAGACCTGGCCTTTGCCAAAGAGCAGTCTGACAAGTGGGAGGATCACGCACAGCTTGAGCAAGAGTCACGCATGAAATCCGTCACCTATGTTTTTCGGGACGCCTTCCGTTCGCACGCGAAACGAATCGATAAAATAGTAGAGGACTTGCGTGAGCTGGGGAGCATCGGAGAGAAATTGGAGTTGGATTTGAAATTCCTGCGCATCCTCCAAGCAGACCTCGAACGAATCCAACAAGGCAAGCTTGCATCGCAAACAATGCCCATCATCGCCAGCACGAAAGAAGGTATCGACACTGTTCAAGAGGGAGTGAGTGTCTCTCGACAAGCGCTCAAAATCGCCCAAGATAGCCTTAGCGCGGAGAGGTCCGCGGATCTGAAATTCAACAAGGAGTTTCGTCAGATGCTCGCTTTTACAGGCGATCCCCAAGACTCGATCAAGAAATGGGAGAAGCAGGTAATCCAGACAGAGTTGGAAAATAGCGACAAAGAAGATGAGGAACTTGCCCAGGCGAGTGCGCTTGGAATTCGTATTGCAGGCACGCTAACTGTTGAGGCGGGGGCAATGAGACTGACGCGGGTTGAGCAAAGAACGGGTGAGGATTGCACGATTGCAGTGATGGCGACCGTAATGGGGCCACCGTTTACATACGAGGAGGTACTTGACGCTAGGCGTCGCTACCCTATGTTCACTCGTGAGGGGCTGGTTTCTGCCTGGTGGGAGACATACCTTAAGGACTGCGGGTTCGGCTGCGAATACAAACCAACGCAGGTTCTTGTGGCGACGGTTCGGGGCAACGATGAAGTCGGCATACTGATGTTGGCACCAATACGGAGATATCAAAACGGCCACATGGTGGCCGTCGACGAGATGGGATTCATAAACCCGTCGACCGGCTGGCCAGACCGGATAGCGACGTTAGAAGAATTGCTGGCAGAGTGCGCGCGGCTGGGCGGCTGCTACATTCCCGAACCCGAAATCTTGGCCGTCACGCGGCCCGATCTATCTTAGCCTTCCGCTCTGTCTGCAGAATTGTTCTTGGTTCGGGACCAGGAGGCCAGGCCCAAGCGGTCCTGTTTTATTTCTTTCGCGAGGCGACGAATGGAATGGGCGAAAGACTGATCGAGGGCCGGTAACGGACCCATTAGAGGTGGTATGTTCGATTACGATTTTGTTCGAGTTTGAAGGTGGGAAACGGGAGAGCCTTGCAAACTTAGAAAGGTGCCTTGGCTCCTCCGCAGAGACTTGCCGCATTTTTGAGTGCGGTTGCGAAACGCTGGGCGCTCTCCGCGATCACCTCAAATTCTTCAAAGCACTTGGCCGCCGGGTCAAAGAACTCCGTCAGCGGCGCGAACATAGCCAAGAAGATATGATTTCGTTTGGATTCTCCGCCCGTCACTGGCAACAGATAGAAGCAGGTCGCCCCATTACAGTAACCACTCTCCTGCGTATTTGCGGTGTGTTCAAGGTTCGAGTTGAAGAGGTTGTCCGTGGATTAGACAGAGGCATCTACCACGATTAATTCAGGAATTCAATAAGACCGCTTTTCACGATCTCATTGAAAAGCGCTGATTGTATTTTCCGCTAGATTTGCATCCTCAACTTGTCGATTCTGCGATGGCTGATTGCGAGCGTTCGCAAAGCCAAAGGCTCTGCATAAAACGTCTCATCCCGGTTCCTTTTACCGTTACCAGAGGATATATTCTCTGTTGATTATCAGGAGCCAGGCCAGCAATGGCGAAAAAGATCGGCAAAGACAAAAAGAAGTATAACAACGGTGCCAATCTGGGGTTCGAGCAACAGTTGTGGCAGATGGCCGATAAACTGCGCGGCCACATGGACGCTGGCGAATACAAGCACGTAGTCTTGGGTCTTATCTTCTTGAAATACATCTCTGATGCATTCCAAGAACGCTACGAAGTGCTGAAAGCGGAACCTCACGCCGATCCTGAGGATCGAGACGAATACACAGCTGAGAATGTCTTCTGGGTTCCAAAAGTTGCCCGGTGGCCGCGTCTTCAGGACAACGCAAAGCAGCCCACGATTGGAAAGCTAATTGACGACGCGATGGTCGCAATTGAGAAGGAGAATCCTTCCTTAAGGGGCGTGCTGTCAAAGGATTATGCCCGTCCTTCTCTCGATAAACATCGGCTGGGTGAGTTAATCGATCTAATCGGAAAAATCGGACTGGGTGACAAAGAAAGCCGCTCCAAAGACATCCTCGGACGTGTTTACGAGTACTTTCTCGGGCAGTTTGCCAGCGCGGAAGGCAAGAAGGGAGGCGAATTTTACACGCCAAGGTGCGTGGTCAAGTTGCTCGTCGAAATGATCGAACCGTATAAGGGGCGCGTCTATGATCCCTGCTGCGGTTCCAGCGGCATGTTCGTCCAAAGTGAAGAGTTCATCCGTCGTCACGGTGGAAGAATTGGCGATCTATCCATCTACGGCCAGGAATCGAACCCAACCACTTGGCGCTTGGCAAAAATGAATCTCGCCATTCGGGGCCTGGAAGCCAATATCGGCCCTCATCACGCTGACACATTCCACAACGACCTACACAAGGACTTAAAAGCAGATTTCATCCTCGCAAATCCGGCTTTCAACATGAGCGATTGGGGAGGCGAGCGCGTCCGTGAGGACGCCAGATGGAAATTCGGGCTGCCCCCAGTCGGCAACGCAAACTTTGCATGGGTGCAGCACATTATCTTTCATCTCGCTCCGAGCGGAATTGCGGGTTTTGTCTTAGCGAACGGTTCCATGTCTTCAAATCAATCCGGCGAAGGCGATATCCGCAAGGCGATTATCGAGGCCGACCTCGTAGACTGCATGATTGCCCTTCCGCCTCAACTGTTCTACGGAACACAAATACCCGCGTGCCTCTGGTTTCTTGCTCGTAACAAGGGCAATGGGAGATTTCGAGATCGTCGCCGACAAACGCTGTTCATTGATACGCGCAAACTCGGCCATATGGTGGATCGGACTCATCGCGAATTCTCAGACGAAGAAATCACTCGAATCGCCGCCATATATCACTCATGGCGCGGTGAGAAGAACGCTGGTGAGTACGCCGACTTCCCGGGCTTTTGCAAAAGTGCCTTAGCGGAAGACGTCATCAAGCACGGGCATCTTCTCACGCCGGGTCGCTACGTAGGTGCGGCAGAGATTGAGGATGACGATGAGCCATTCGAAGAGAAAATGCAGCGACTGGGATCGATCCTGATTAGACAATTTGAAAGGTCCCACGAGATTGAGGAAATAATTCGTCTCAGTCTTCGCGGTCTCGGACATGGAAACTGAAGCTAGAATCCTCCATCTTCCTTCGCTCGCTCGAAAGTTACCCGACGATTGGCGTTGGATGAGGCTCGATGACGTATGTTCTGGAATATTTGATTGCCCGCACTCGACGCCGTCTCTCACGTCCGAAGGACCACTGATGGCCCGATCACAGGACATTCTAACCGGGACCTTTCGATTTGAAGGCGCTGCACGCGTATCGGAGGAGACTTATCGTGAGCGAACACTTCGTGCAGAGCCTGCGTACGGTGATTTGCTTTACAGCCGCGAGGGTACATATTTTGGAATCGCAGCCGAGGTCCCACGCGAAACGCGCGTATGCCTGGGACAAAGAATGGTCCTGCTGAGACCCAATCCCATACGGGTGCATTTCCGCTTTCTGCGGTACTGGCTCAATTCCGCTGTCCTTGGAGCTCACATCCACGGGCATCGTGACGGGACTGTCGCAGAACGGCTCAATCTGCCAACGATTCGGGGCGTCCCAGTTCCTGTACCTCCCATTGTGCAGCAAGCAGCGATTGCAAAAGTTCTGGGTTCGCTCGACGACAAAGTCGAACTCAACCGGCGAATGAATGAGACGTTGGAGACGATGACCTCAGTGTCCTTCAAGTCTTGGTTTGTACACTTCGATCCCGTCCGTGCCAAAGCTGAAGGTCGCGAACCCTTCGGCCTGGACGCTGCCACCGCAGCACTCTTCCCTGATTCCGTGCAAGATTCCCCCTTGGGGAAAATCCCGAAAGGCTGGCACTCGGCGAAGCTCTCTTCCGTTGCAGAACTTGTGAAGGGCGTTTCTTACAGGAGTGCTGACCTAGAAGACTCACCAGTCGCCCTTGTGACACTGAAGTCTGTGGCCCGCGGAGGGGGCTATCGAGAGGACGGTCTTAAACCATATCGTGGTCAATTCAAGGACGAGCAAAGAATCCAGCAAGGCGATGTTGTCGTTGCACACACCGATGTCACACAGGCAGCAGAGGTTTTGGGGAGAGCAGCCCGCGTTCAAGAACATCCAAACTACGCAACTCTAGTCGCATCCCTTGACCTAGTTATTGTGCGCCCAGCGGATGATTTGACTTCGAGGGAATTTCTGTACGGACTGCTTTCGCAAGATGATTATAAGGAATACGCATATGGCCATTCTAATGGAACGACTGTTCTCCACCTGAGCCACAAGGCGCTACCTGACTATTCATTTCCGCTGCCTCCCGGCAGCATCAGGATCGCTTTCACCAACATGGCGCGACCACTCTTCGAACAGCTTGATGCGAATTTTTCACAATCTCGCACCTTAACCTCGATCCGCAATTCACTGCTCTCCAAACTGGTCTCGGGTGAGATTCAACTCCGGGACGCAGAGGGGCTTGTTGGAACTTCGATATGAAACGCGAAGCTCGATTGCTCTTGGATAAGGCTATCGATTCCCTAATTCTGAGCGTTGAGCACTTTAACAGGGCCGACGAGAGAGGCCGTACAACTACTGTGCTAATCATTTTGGATCATTCCTTCGAAATGTTGCTGAAGGCGTCGATTTTGAATCGTGGAGGCAAGATTCGGGAACGGAGAGCTAGAGAAACGATAGGGTTCGATGCCTGCGTCCGGCGCGCACTGAGTGATGCAAAAGTAAGATTCTTGTCGAGCGATCAGGCGCTCACCCTTCAAACAATCAACGGGTTGCGGGACGCGGCGCAGCATCACCTTATTGATATTTCTGAACAACAACTGTACGCACATACCCAATCAGGCGTGACGCTTTTCGCCGATATCCTAAAGGCAGTCTTCAACCAGGACCTATCTTCTCGGCTGCCCGCCCGCGTCTTGCCTATATCAACCGTGGCACCTGCCGACATGCAGACATTCTTTGAAACGGAAATCGAAGAGGTCAAAAAACTACTTAGGCCGGGCAAGCGCCGTCGGACTGAAGCCTATGCTCGCCTGCGGCCCTTGGCAATTCTCGACGCAACGATTCGTGGCGAAAAGCTTCAACCGAGTTCGGGAGAGCTACATGCCAAGGGACAGCAGCTATCCAAAGGTAAGACTTGGGCAGAGATTTTTCCTGGTGCCGCGTCCATCAGTTTCACCACAAACGGTTCGGGCCAGCCATTCAATCTCCGCATTACGAAGAAGGAGGGTATTCCCGTACAACTGGTCCCTGAAGGAACACCAGGTGCGTCGGTAGTAGCCGTCAAGCGAGTGAACGAGCTCGATTTCTACAATCTTGGTAGGGACCAACTCGCAGAGAAAGTGGGCCTATCGGGGCCGAAGACATCGGCAGCCATTTGGTGTCTGAAGCTTCAAGAAGATGCCGAATGCTTCAAACAGCTAACGATAGGCAAATCGAAGTTCAATCGGTATTCCCAAAAAGCCATTGACCGAGTCAAAGAGGCGCTTATCAATAGTCCAGCTGACGATATGTGGAAGAAATATGCTCGGGAAGGAGTAAAGAAGCGCCGATGAGTGAGCTGTCTTTCACTGAGTCAACGGTCGAGGAAGCCGCGCTCGAAATCTGCGAGGGGCTGGACTACACGATTCTGCACGGTCCAAACATTGCGCCGGGCGAGATGTTCGCCGAGCGTGCCACCTTCGGCGACGTTGTGTTGATTGCGCGTCTGCGAAAGGCGCTGAGCGAAATCAATTCCAAGATTCCAGCGGAAGCGATTGAAGAGGCCATTCGGAAAGTTCTGCACCCGGATAGCCCCAGCCTCGTAGAGAACAACCGGCGTTTTCATCGATTTCTAACCGAAGGCATCAGCGTTGAGTATCAGGGCGAAGGTCGAATCGTTCACGACCAGGTCCGCTTATTTAATTTTGACAAGCCTGAAAAAAACGATTGGGTCGCAGCAAACCAGTTTACGATTATTGAGAACAGGAGTAACCGCAGGCCCGACATCATCATCTTCGTCAACGGTATTCCGCTGGGTGTAATCGAGCTGAAGAACCTAGCGGACGAAAACACAACAGTCAGAGATGCCTTCAGGCAGTTCCAGACCTATCAAAGGGACATCCCAAGCCTTTTCCCGTACAACGAAGTCCTGGTGATTTCGGACGGCCTGGAAGCACGCATCGGCACATTGACATCCGGGTGGGAGCGGTTCATGCCTTGGCGCACCATCGAGGGCGATGCCGTTGCGCCTAAAGGCTCACTTGAAATGGAGGTTCTTCTAAAAGGAGTGTTCGACAAGCATCGCTTCCTAGACCTCGTGCGAAATTTCATTGTGTTCGAAGATGACGGGCGCTCGCTGAATAAGAAGGTCGCCGGTTATCACCAATTCCATGCCGTCAACAAAGCCGTGGACTGTACTCTCATAGCGGCATCTCCGAAGGGCAACAGGAGAGTAGGAGTCGTCTGGCACACGCAAGGTAGCGGCAAGAGCCTCACAATGGCGTTCTACGCTGGGAAAATCATCCAGCAACCGGGAATGACGAATCCCACGCTGATTGTGCTTACAGACCGCAATGACTTGGACGATCAGCTCTTCGGAACCTTCGCTTCGTGCCAAGACCTTTTGCGGCAGACGCCGGAACAGGCGGAAAGCCGTGAGGACTTAAGAGACCGCCTGCAACGATCCTCTGGCGGAGTGATTTTCACCACCATTCAGAAATTCCTCCCCGAACGAAATAGCGACCGAAATCCGCTCCTCTCAGATCGTCACAACATCGTGGTGATCGCCGACGAAGCCCACCGCAGCCAATATGGGTTTATCGAAGGTTTTGCCCGTCACATGCGCGACGCTCTCCCACGCGCCGCATTCATCGGTTTTACGGCCACGCCATTGGAGTCAGGTGATCGAAGCACTCCCGCCGTGTTTGGGGACTACATCGACGTTTACGACATCCAGCGCGCAGTCGAAGACGGCGCGACAGTCCGAATTTACTACGAGGGACGCTTAGCAAAACTTGAACTCAAGGAGGAGGAGAGACCGAAAATCGATCCCGAATTCGAGGAGGTTACTGAAGGCGAAGAAGTCGCGATAAAGGAGAAACTCAAATCTAAGTGGGCACGTATGGAAGCGATGATTGGCACTGAGCATCGCCTCGGCCTCATCGCCCAAGATATCGTGGATCATTTCGAACGGCGGCTCGACGCCATGGACGGGAAAGCCATGATCGTTTGCATGAGCCGCCGAATCTGCGTGGATCTTTACGACGCGATCAAAAAACTTCGCCCGCAGTGGCACAACGAGGATGACGACAACGGTGCAATAAAAATAATCATGACCGGCTCTGCCGCCGACAATCTCGAATGGCAACCTCACATACGGAACAAGCTGCGCCGGGAAGCGCTAGCCAAGCGATTCAAGGATGACGGTGATCCCATGAAGATCGCGATTGTTCGCGACATGTGGCTTACCGGGTTCGATGCGCCCTGCCTACATACGATGTACGTTGACAAGCCCATGCAGCGGCACGGACTCATGCAGGCTATAGCGCGTGTAAACCGAGTATTCAAAGACAAGCCAGGCGGACTGGTTGTCGATTATCTAGGCCTTGCCGATCAGTTGAGAAAGGCTCTTGCCGACTACACGGAGAGCGGCGGTCAAGGCAAGCCTGTCTTCGATCAGGAGGAAGCGGTCGAGGCTATGCTTGAAAAATACGAAGTGTGTTCGGGGATATTTCACGGTTTCGACTTTTCAAAATATAAGACTGGAAGCCCGAAGGAGCGTGCTGGTGTCGTCCCCTCTGCAATCGAACACGTCTTGGAGCAGGAAAACGGCAAAGACCGATTCATGAAGGCAGTTTCTCAGCTTTCAAAGGCATTTGCCTTGTCTGTTCCAAATGAAAAGGCCATCGCGGTGCGCGATGATGTTGGATTCTTTCAGACGGTCCGCGCAGGCCTCGCAAAGACCACTATTGGCGGCGGCAAAGATGAGGAAGAGTTGAACTCCGCCGTTCGCCAGATTGTGTCTCGCGCAGTCGCGTCGGATCGGGTTATTGATTTGTTTTCGGCAGCGGGACTCAAGAAGCCGGATATTTCTATTCTTTCCGATGAGTTTCTCGCGGAGGTGAAGGAACTCCCCCAAAAGAATCTAGCTTTCGAGGTTCTGAAAAAATTGCTTTCCGACGAAATGAGGACCATCTCCAAGAGGAATTTGGTTCAGTCTCGCGTCTTCTCGGAAATGCTTCAGCGCACCATCATCAAATACCAGAATCGCTCCA
>Ga0209330_1000068_pt1 | contig 50010 bp, 50 predicted proteins | sample JacPinW_OM2H0_O3_FD_187969 | JGI IMG/M metagenome (GOLD analysis project Ga0209330, IMG submission 187969) | Forest soil microbial communities from Algoma, Ontario, Canada - Jack Pine, Ontario site 1_JW_OM2H0_O3 (SPAdes) (version 2) | ecosystem: Environmental > Terrestrial > Soil > Boreal... | reverse complement strand
ACGGTGACCATCTCAACGAGCGGGGACCAGCGCTGGTCCACGACCCAGTCGATCGTGGCCGAAGGAAAACTCGAGCGCAAAGCAGCGACAGCGGGAATTGTGTGGACCAGATCACCCAGCGAACTGAGGCGGACAATGAGAAATCGTCGCGAAGTATCCGTCATGAGGGACGCGGCGAAGGGCTGGTAGAAACGGCCACGACGCAGCGCGGCTTATAGTAAGTGATTTCGCGGAGGGAGGCTATGGGCGCGTGCATGCGAGGCCGTTACATTCGCCCGGGGTCTTCGGGTTGCGGCTCCTTCGCGGGACGGATGGCGCTGAAGAGGTGCTTTACGGACGCGGAGAGGCGGTGGCGAAAAAGAGCCAGCCGCTGGTTGCTGCTATCGTTGACCCAGTTGAACTGAATGACGCGGCGCTCGCCTTCGAACGGCAAATGCCCGTGCCAGGAACGGTCCGAGCGCAGGAAGGCGACGAGCGTGCCGTCGGACGGAGGAACTTCGACGGCTACATCGTTGATGTCGTTACGCGAGCGAAGAAGGCGGAGGCGGCCGCCGGAGTCGTCCCACGCGGGATTCAGGTAGAGCAGGACGGTGATGATTTTGCTGGTGGAATCGTTGTGAATCTTGCCGTCGTGCGCGCCACAGCGGCCGCGGACCGTGATGGTGGAAGGCCGGCTGGAGAGGTCCACGCCAAATTTTTCCTCAAACGCTTTGCGAAATTCCTCGGATTCAAGCGCGTCAACCATAGCCTGGAAGCCGGGACCGAATTTAACCGAATCCAGCGGAAAGCTTCCCGACTGCGCGATGCGGGGATAATCGGAATTGATGCGGCGGAGCGCTTCGGGTTTTATAAAGTTGCGTAGGACAAGATGCTCGTAGGGCGCGCGCTCAAGAGGCGCGGCTTGAAAAGCTGCGAGATCGAAGACATTGTTGGCCATGATCGCTATTGCCAACCGTATCTTTCACCACATCCGGTGTCAAGAGCAGGTCAGTTCTTGGGGGTCGAAGAGCTTTCGGAAAGCACGTCCCATATGCCGTAGGATCCCAACGCCGCGGCAGCTCCGAAGATCAGGAAAAATGCGAGTTTCCGGCGGCGGCGCTTGGCTGGCGTGGTGCTCGCGTCGTCCTGCGATGCCGCTACTTCCGGGCCGGCAACGGCAGCTTCCAGGTCCATGGTTACTCGATAGGACTTACCTTCCGGAATGGTGTGAAGTTCCCCTTCATTATCGAGAATCAACGAGCCGCGGTAAGCCGAGACGACGATTTCCTGTGGGCCGACAATAGTCACTTGGCCGTAGGCCGGCTTGCCGTTTGCCGCGCGAATGATTCCCTCGGGCACTTCCAGCTCGAACTGGTCGGTCCCGTCGGAGGAGAATCCAACCGTTCCGCGGGCGACCACTGCAAAAACAGCATCGGAACGTTGTGAGAGCGTGGCCGAACTTGAACCGAGTAAGTAAAGTTGGGTCGCGCCCATTCTCAGGCGCAACGCTCCACCCGCCTCAGTTTCCACTTTGTCTCCCGGATAGACGGTGGTGCCGACAGCAACCTTGGAATTTGCAATCTGTGCGTCCTGGGCTTGTGTTACCAGACCCAGCGGTTTCTCATTAGCCGCAAACCCGGGCAGACCCAGCAAGCAGGAAAGCAGAGTCGCCAAGCAGGATCGAGCAATGGATCGCATAACTTCCTCCGGAACCTTATGTAACCAAGCTAGGTGCTGCCGGGGTTTGGGTCAATGTGCAAGCCTGCGGCAGGTGGTGAAAGAGACACTATGGGGATCACGACGGCGTCCCGGATGTGCTTCGGCCTCTGGGGTTTAAGTCTTATTCGCCGATGGCTTGGTGAATGCTAGTCGGGGAGGTCTGTGAGGAGAAATACAGCAGATGCGTCAACGGGAGCGTGGCGGTTCTGCGGGCGCACGAACCGATTCTTGGCTGGCGCCAAGTCTATATACAATCACAATCGGTCGATTTTCGCGGCGAGGATGAAATCGCTTTCCGTTAGGCCGTCAATCTTGTGCGTCCACGTTTTCACTTCCACTTTCCCCCAGGCGAGGAAAATGTCCGGGTGATGTCCTTGTTCTTCCGCTATCGCACCCACTTTATTGACGAATGCGAGCGCCTGGGCAAAGTCTGGAAATTTGAACTCGCGCAGGATGTGATGCCCCTCTACGACCTTCCATTGCGGAGTTTGTTGGGCCAAATCCTGCAATTCTTTTCCGGCAAGCGGAGGCACTCCGCCGCGACACGGCACACACGTCTTATTCGCCAATTCGCTCATCGAAACTCCCCGGCGCAAACTTAAGGTCTATCCTGGTGCGAGTTGTGATTGTACAGGAAGTGCGCTCTTACGACTGGCTGATTGCAATCCAGTTCTGTTATCCTCCTGCGCAGGAATTGCTACCCGCCGCGGAGGACTTAATGCCCGAAGAAATGCAGGAGCTCCAGGAAAACGCCGAGCACGGCGCTCAGGAAAAGAGTCTCGCTCCAGTAACCGTAACGATGGCAATCCTGGCGGTACTGGTGGCTTCCGTTTCATTGATGGGCCATCGCGCGCACACCGAAGAAATTCTTAACCAGACGAAGGCGACCGATCAGTGGAGCTACTATCAGGCCAAGGATATTCGACGCCGAAGCTACGAGCTGTTCCTCGACGAGGTCTCCGTTTTTTCGCTTCAGAATTCAGAACAAGTTGCGAAGATCAAGGAAAAGTACGCCAAGGAAGTGGAACGCTACAAAGACGAGCAGAAGGACATTCAATCCGAAGCCAAGAATGCCGAGAACGAGGTGCTCAGGGAGCAGCGGCGCGCCGACAAGTTCGATCTGGGCGAGGTAATGCTGGAAGCTGCGCTCGTGATTTGCTCGATCACTCTTCTTACTCGCAAGAAAATCTTCTGGTTATTGGGAATCGTCCTCGGCCTGGCGGGAGTGGTAATTGCTTCGGCCGGTCTCTTGATCCACTGAGCGAGCCGGCGGGTAATGAGACGCGCGAAGTGCTGTTAGCGTTTTCCCGAAGCTGCGGACCTTGCTTCGATGTATTCGCGGACGTAATCGGCGAAGGCTTTCTCCAGCTTCAGCGTCACCGGGCCAGGAGCACTCGCGATCCGGTGGCCGTTAATTTCGCTTACTCCGAGCATGCTGCGGTTCGTGGAAGAAATAAAAACTTCGCCGGCGCTGTAAAGATCTTCGGGGAGCAGCGTGCGTTCTTCCACAGGCGCACCAGCGCGCGCACCGATTTCGAGAAGCACCGAGCGCGTGACGCCTTCGAGGCAGCCTGAAGCTAGGGGTGGGGTGTATACCCGCCCGTTGCGTACGCAAAAAATATTCGCAGCGGTGCATTCAGCCACCTCGCCGCGCTCATTCAACATAACTACTTCATCGCATCCCGCTTGCTGCGCTTCGTACAAGCTCCAGACATTGTTGAGCCAGGAAGTTACCTTCACGCCTGCGAGCGGCGAGGCGGCATGACGCCCGTTTTCGCGCAATCCCAGTTTTACGGGCTCGCGGTACGACGGCAGATCCGAGGAATAGAGAATCAAGTCCACTCGCGGAAAATTCTCATCGCTGCGCCAAAATCCTACTTGATTGTAGATCGCGTAGATTCGCGCGCAGCCTTCGAGCACTTGATTGGCGCGCAGAAGCTCATCCAGCTTGCCTCGTACGGCTTCCGCGTTGAACGGAAAGGGGCAATGAATTCTCTCGGCGTCGCGCTGCAATCGTTTCCAATGGCGCTCGAATGCAAAGGGAATTCCGGTAACGATGCGCATCGTGGTGAACAGCCCCCACCCGTTTAACAACCCCGCCTGCCCGGGAGAGAGCCGCACTTCCTCGACGGGCGACAGCCGATCGTTGTGAAAAATGAAACGGTGGATCACGCGTCCTCCGAAGGAACCAAGCCATTCTATCGCAGAATTCCCGCAGTTCTAGCAACCCCGTCGCGCGCCTTGAGGTTACCGCGTGGCGAGTTCGTTTGTTCTTCGGCGGCCCCCGCGATTTTTTGTCTCCGGCTATTGACACTTACGGCGTGTACGCCTAAATTGGGCTGGTAGGCTCGGAGGAATTTATGAGCGTACTCGCGCGTTCTTGCCTGATTGCAATTTTAATGGCTGGCCTGCTCAATATTCCGGCCTTTGCCGCTAACGAAGCACCTCTTGGCTTGGTGACACAAGCTCAGAACGCGCAGATCGGGAGCACCAAGGTTGACGTCGGGACCTCAATCTTTCCGGGGGACACACTCGCCACCGACGTAGGTGGAACGCTGCGGCTGAAGTTTGGGGCGAGTCAGTTGTACTTGCTTTCGGCCAGCTCAGCCAGCCTCGCGCAAACTGCCACAACCAATTCGGTACACGCGCTCGTAAGCCGCGGCACGGTTGGTTTTTCTTCTAACGGCAAGGATCAAGTCGAGCTCGAAATACCCCAAGGAATTCTCCACGCTGCGAACGGCCAACCGGCTTACGGGCAAGTGACTATCACCGGTCCGCTGGAAGTTGTAATCTCCGCATATAAAGGCACATTGGTTCTCGATTACAACGGAGAGAGCCGATCGATCCCGGAAGGCAAGTCGTATCGAGTAACGCTGGATCTGGAAGGCGCCGCTCAGCCTCAAGCCCCCACAGGATCGGGCACCGGCAGCGGATCGCCCAAGAGAGCAATGAACACCGGCAGCCTGGCGTGGTCCATAGTGGCAGTTGGCGCAGCAGGCGGAGTAGGTTACGTAATCTGGGACATACTGTCTGAAAGTTCGTCGACGCCGAGCCATTAGCTCAGCGAAGCTCTTATTCTGGCTCTTCCAACTCCCGTCCTAGCCATGCTATCTCGTTTTACCGGTTCGTAGATTTCACGTGGTCCTTTGCACCGCATACAAAAGGGCGTCTCCTCAGAAACGAAACGCGGCAGTCTGTTCTTCTGCGCTCGGTGCAAAATCGTTGTATGCTAGTTTCAGTTCCCGGAGAGTGTTGACTAAAAAATGACTCGACCCTTCTCGCGTTTCGTGGCTGGTTTCTTGTTTGTTTGCTGTGCTATTCCGGCTTTTCCTTCGGGCTCGGCGCCAGCGCCAGACGTGGTGTTGCAGACCATGCAGCAGGAACTAAAGCGCGCTACAACGTCTCTGGCCAAAACAGATCCTGCTCCCTACTTCTTGAGCTACGCCGTAACGGACGTGGATCAATTTCTAATCATCGCCTCGAATGGCAGCCTGGTGCTTTCGACCGGGGCGCAGAGCCGCCAGGCCGATGTGATGATGCGGGTGGGTTCGGCGGCGCTGGATAACACTCACAACAAAAGCCGAGGCTCCGGTATTACGTCGGGGCTTCTGCCGTTGAACAGCGATACAGACGCGATTGCCCGCATACTCTGGCAACTTACCGACCGCGAATACAACCAAGCCTCTTCGGCGTTTCTGACGGTGAAGACCAGCACAGCCGTTCATTCGGAGGAAGAAGACAAGTCGCCGGACTTCTCGCAGGAATCTCCGCAAGCTCATGTGGGCGCTGCGCGCCCGGCTGCGCTCTGGAACCAGAAACAGTGGGAAGAACGCGCCCGTCACATCTCGGCAGGCTTCCTGAAATATCCTGGAGTGTACGGCTCAACCGTTTCCCTTCAGGTGAGCAACGATCGTTCCTATCTCGCGACGAGTGACGGCGCATCGGTAGTGCGTCCCGGAGCGATCAGCCGCCTGGTGGTTCAGGGCGAGACGCGGGCGGACGACGGTATGGAATTGATGCGCGTGGAATCGTTTCAGGCGCCGTCGCCCGATCAGCTTCCTTCAGATTCGGAGCTCGCCGCAAAAGTGGATAAGATTGCCGAAGACCTGAATGCGTTGCGCGCAGCTCCAGCGGCTGAGCCCTACGCCGGCCCGGCTATGCTCTCGGGCAGGGCCGCCGCGGTCTTTTTCCACGAGGTGCTGGGACACCGCCTTGAAGGGCATCGTCAGAAGGATGAAACGGAAGGCCAGACGTTCACAAAAAAGATAAATCAGTTAGTTCTTCCCGCTTTCTTGAGCGTAATCGACGATCCCACGTTGAAGGAACTGAACGGCGTAAAACTCGCGGGATCGTACGACTTCGACGACGAAGGTGTTCCAGCGGTTCGAGTGGAAGCCGTCGAAAACGGAATTTTGAAGAATTTCCTTATGTCACGCATGCCGGTCAAAAATTTCGACCACTCGAACGGCCACGGCCGAAGGCAGCCGGGATTGATGCCCACAGGCCGGCAGGGAAACTTGATCGTAACTTCCACAAATATGGTGCCCGATGTCGAGCTTCGCAAGAAATTTATCGAAGAGATCAAGAAGCAAGGGAAAACTTACGGGCTTTACTTCGACGATATTCAAGGCGGCTTCACGCTGACGGGCCGTTCAACTCCCCAAGCCTTTCAGGTGCTTCCGGTGATGGTTTACCGCGTGTACGCCGACGGCCGGCCGGACGAACTTGTGCGCGGAGTGGATATCGTTGGAACACCATTGCTGTCTCTAAATAATATTATGGTGACCGGAGACACATTGCAGGTTTTCAACGGGATTTGCGGCGCTGAATCCGGGCAGATTCCAGTGGCTGCCGCTGCGCCCGCAATGCTATTCTCAGAAATTGAAGTGCAGAAACGCCGCCGCGGGACCGAACGGCCTCCAATTCTGCCGCCTCCGGTCGCCGACAATCCTTCCACCGCTTCAAATTCTCAACCAAACACGCCGAGGCCACGCTAGCCATGAATACAAATGACAAGCGAAAGGCCACACCCTCGATACTCAGTCCCTTATTGGTGGTGTTTCTAGCACTGTGCTGTTCGAATCCAGCTTCGGCGCAGAAAAGCGTGAAGACCGCTGCTTCGCGCGCGAGCGGCGCGCCCGCGTCTGCTGTTAGTGCGGCTCCAGCGGATGCTTCGTCCGATCCCGTGATCAGCGCAATGCGCGAGGAGCTCGATCGTTCGAAATCGCATGTGAAGATGGACAACGTCTCGGCGCCTTACTACATCGAATACCGGCTCTCGGATGTGCAGGAATACACCGCGGAAGCGGCGTTTGGCGCGTTGCGTCAGAATCAGCGCGTGCACGTGCGCAGCGTTCGGGTGGTGGTGCGAGTGGGCGATTACAAACAGGACAGCTATTACGGTCCCGGCGTAGGCGTAGTTGATCTGGCGCCACTGGACAACGATTCCATCGCTCTCCGCCGCCAACTATGGAACGCGACAGACCGCGCTTACAAAATGGCAAGCGAAGCCCTGGCAGCTAAGAAGGCATTGCTAAGCCAATACAGCACGGAGCAGCCATTTGATGATTTTGCGAAGGTTCCGGCTTTGCAGTCGATCGGACCACTCGCCAAACTCGAATTCTCTGCTGACGAGTGGAAACAGGCGCTCGAAAAATCCACGGAGCTTTTCCGCTCGGACCCGAAGATTCAGTCGTTGTCGGCAGGCGTGAGATTTCGCGCGGTAAACTTCTATCTTGTGAACACGGAAGGAACCATCACAAGGCAGGGCTATGCGGCCTATTCTGTCCAGCTTGCGGGGGAAACCCAAGCGGCAGACGGAATGCAGCTTGCGCGTTCACCTTTTTACATGGCAAGTACCGCGGCGGAATTGCCTCAGCCGGAGAAATTGCAATCGGACATGACGAAAATGCTTGAAACCTTGAAGGACCTGCGCGAAGCGCCGCTCGTGGAGGAGGACTATCGCGGACCCGTGCTTTTCTCGAACGACGCCGCGAGTGACGTATTTAGCGGAATGGTAGGGTACAACCTGCTGGGGATTCGGCCTAAGCCGGGCGAGTCAGCGCGAACGGTGGGGGAATTTTCTTCAAGCTACAAGAGCCGGGTGCTTCCTGATTTTCTCTCCGTAGTCGACGATCCTACGATGAAAACATTCCAGGGAAAAAGCCTGATCGGGAACTACGAGATCGATGAAGAAGGGGTTCGCGCGGAATCCGTGCCGCTTATCAAGGATGGTGTGCTGGTGGATTATCTGCTAGGCAGAATGCCCATCCGCGATTTTCCTGATTCGAACGGGCACGGGCGCGCGGCGCCGGGCCAGCCTCCCATGCCTAGCATCGGCAACCTGTTCGTGCGACCCAAGCAGGCTGTGCCGGCCGAGGAGTTGAAAAAGAAGCTGATTGAGATGTGCAAGCAGGCAAACAAACCCTACGGATATTACGTCGAAACTCTCTCCGGGTACGATCCACGGCTGCTCTATCGCGTTTACGCCAACGATGGGCACGAAGAACTTGTTCGCGGGGCGGTGTTCAACGAACTAGATGTGCGCACGCTGCGGAACGATTTGGTTGCAGCCGGAGATGACCCGCTGGTGAGCAATCGTGAAGGAGCAATTCCCACCACGGTGATCTGCCCGTCAGTTTTGTTCGATGAACTGGAAGTAAAGCGCACGGACAGAAAGAACGCCAAGCTGCCGGAATATCCCCCGCCCGATCTCACCTTCACACATTGATTCTTGAAGCGTGAAGCTCCGGAAGCGTTTCATGCAGGATTGGGACGATAGAGCCACGCAGGATTCGCGGCTGTTTCCTCCGGACGCGCGGTGTTCGCGGCAGCTATTATTTCCTCCACGATTTGCCGCTGAGGCGTCAGCGTGCAAACAGGATCAGTGACCGCAGCGTCACCACCGAGAAGAAACGCCTGGCAGCGGCATCCACCGAAATCCAACGCGCGGCGGTCACAACTGCGGCAAGGCTCTGACATCCACGCCTCGCCGCGGAATTTTTGAAAGGCCTCGGAGGAATTCCAAATCTCCTGAAGTGCACGATTTTTTACGTTTTCAAACCGCAGCCCGGGAATGACCTGGGCGGCGTGGCAAGGCAGAACGTCTCCGCTTGGCGTGATCAGCATCAGTTTGCGGCCCCATCCGCCCATGCAAGCCTTCGGGTACTTCGCGTAGTAATCCGGGGTTACGTATTCCACACGAACTTTCCCGCGCAGCCGAGCTTCGGTTTGCTGCAGCAATCGGATCGAACGGTCCACCTGATCGCGCGTGGGAAGGAGCAGCTTGCGATTGGCGAACGCCCAGCCGTAATACTGAACGTGCGCAAATTCCATCCGGCCGGCGCCGGAGGCTTCTCCAAGAGCGATCATTTCTTCCAAGCGATCGAGGTTCTGCCGGTGAATTACAAAATTCAGAGTCAAAGCTATGCGGTGCGCTTGCACCCACTTGACGACTTTGAGTTTTTGCTCCAACGCTCGCGTGCCCGCAATTTCCGCGGCGGCATCGTCTTGCGCGCCCTGAAAGCTCAATTGCAAGTGATCGAGTCCGGCGTTTACGAGTTCTGCGAGCCTCGCTTCATCAAGGGGGAGCCCCGACGTGATCAAATTCACATAGAGTCCCGCGGCACGGGCGCTGCGGACGAGTTCGACGAGATCGGGGCGCGCGAGAGGCTCGCCGCCGGTGAAGTCAACTTGGAGTACGCCCGCCTCGGCAGCCTCCCGCAGCACTCGCGACCAGTCGTCGGTGGAAAGTTCGAGCCCGCGAGACTGCATCTCGAGAGGATTCGAGCAATAGACGCAGTGCAGAGGGCAGCGGTGAGTAAGCTCAGCGATGAGCGCGAGCGGTGTGGGAATCGTTGAAGTCATTTCTGCGCGACGGCGTCATCCAAAGCAAAGTCCAGAGCGCGCTGCTCTTGGAGCAGGACTAGATATCCAAGGATGTCTTTCTCCACGCGCTCGGGTTCGGCTTTCGAATAAATCTTCTGCAGCTCGGAGATGATTTGCCGGACCGTGTGTTTGCCGTCGCAGCGTTCCACGATTTCAAGGCTTGGTCCGTTCAGACGGAGCGCACGTTCCGGCATCTGCAACATACGCGGCGCGCGATTGGGTTCGCTCAGCCGGCATCCAGCTGCAAGCCTGGGCCGCGCGTGCATTTCAGGATTCATACTTTAGCCCGCCTGGGGTTGAAAAGCTCCGGGCGGCGGCCACCCGGGGGATACGTAAGCAGAATACACGGCGTCGAGTTGAGCCCAAAGAATATTGCACTTCGAGCGCAACGCGTCCAGCGCCTGTTCCTGCTCTTCGCGCGTTCGGGCATGCTTCACCACCCAAGCCAGCGCAAAGTCAGCATCTTCGGGCGCCTGGGTGAGGCGACCCTGAAAGTAGTCGAGGCCGCCGGAAAGCCAGGGATAATATCGCCTGAGCGCGTCCATGCGCAAAGCGATAAGCTTGCCGGAGAAAAGTTCGGTTAACGAGGAGGCTACGGCTTCGAGAAACGTGCCGGACCGAACAAGCTCGAGGTAGGCGTCCACGGCATACCGCACCGCCGGCAGAATGCCGTCTCCCCGTAGCGCCTGCTCGCGCGTGAGGCCCGTCGCTTCCACCAACCGCAGCCACTTCTCGATGCCGCCGGGGCGGGTGCCATCTCCATCGTGGTCGAAAATGCGCTTCCGCCAGGCACGGCGAAATTCGGCGTCTTCGCTGCGCGCGAGAATCGTGGCGTCTTTCATCGGGATGCGGCTCTGGTAGTAGTAGCGATTGAGGGCCCAGGCTTGCAGTTGGCCGCGCGTAAGTTTTCCTTCGTGCATCAAGAGGTGGAAGGGATGCTTGTGATGATAGCGCTCTTCCCCAATGGCATGAAAGCGCGCTACGAATTGGGGTTCAGAGAGGGCCGCTTCTGAGGGCGATACATTCACAGGACAAACTCCATACCATCATGCGCTATTTCCCAGCCCAGTTCACGCACCTGGCGATATTCGGCGCTATCTTCGTCCAGGATGGGGTTTGTGTTGTTGATGTGGATGAGGACGCGGCGGCCGCGACCAGGACCGGAGAATTGCTGAAGCAGCCCATTTTCACCTGAAAGCGGGAGATGACCGATCGCGCGCGCGGTCTTGCCGGATCCTGTGACGCGCATAAGTTCGTCATCGCACCAGAATGTGCCATCCAAGAACACCAGATCGCTGGCCTCGGCCAATTTCTTCCATTCCTGATTTCGACCTGGAAGCGAAGGCGCAAAGAAGAAGCGCTTCCCAGCATGTTCGAGAAGTAATCCGACAACGGCTTCTTCCGCCGGAAACGTGCTGCGCGGAGGGTCGTTCACATAGTCCGGATAAGTGCCCCCTAGCGGTACCGCCGAGCAACGAAAGGCCAGACCTCCGGGTAAGTCGCCACTTGACGGGGAACTCGCTTGCAGCATCGGGAGGTTCAGCCACTGTACCGGGGGCGCAGCTCGATCCAGAACGCGAAATATGGTGTTTTCTTCTCTGAGTATTCGCTGCACAGCTTGAGTGGCGAAAATACGGAATGGAGTGAACTCACGCAGATGGAGCAGACCCATAATGGAATCGACGTCAGCGCTGGTGAGGAACACGCCCGTTATGGGCGACCGGCGCGAGCCCTCGGGTGGGGCAAGCTCAGGCGTAGCCAGGACCTGCTCGCGCAGATCGGGCGAAGCGTTCAAGAGAAACCATGCCTTGGAGTCAACGGAGAAGGCAACTTGCGTTTGTGTGCGTTCCCTGCCGCGGAGTTTGCCGGCGCGCAAGCGAATACAGTTAGAACAGCCGCAATTCCACTGGGGAAAGCCGCCCCCGGCTGCCGAGCCGAGGACTCTAACGCGCATTCGAGCTAGAGCTCGGCGTTAGCGTAGGAGCTAATTTCGCAGTTCAGGCTGACTTCTTCGTGCTGAGGGGTAACCCATTCCATGGTCCGAACTCCTTGTCACAAGGTTCAAATTCACGAGCAAGTAAGCGTAGCATGCTGATATGGCGCCGTCAATGGACTATCAAGAAACAGGGCGGGAGAACTAACTCTTGCGTTATCAGCACTGATGGCGATGTAGACGAAGATTCGAGCACTGCGCGGTGGCCGGAGCGACCGCGATCGAACGCGGTATGGTATCTTGAGAATTGGGGAATCCACACCGCCGGGAGGTACTGATGGAATCGCCGTCGATGCGACGCAGCGACCGTGTCTCGTTGACCGTGCTACTGGAAGCTTCCGGTACCGACAGCTTGGGACAGGAGTTCAAGGACCGTGCTCGCACGATGTTGATCAATCGAGGGGGCGCGGTGATCGTGCTGGATCGCGAGTTGAAGCCAGAACAGGAGATTCAAATTCGGCGCCAGTCAGGGGCCGATTCCCAGAAAATCGTACGAGCGCGCGTAGTGGGTGAGTTTGGCCGTCAAAAGGACGGGGCGCTTTACGGCATCGAAATACTGAATACCGAGGACGATTTCTGGAAGATTGAATTCCCTCCGATCGCCGATTCAACGGAAGCCGTGGCTCGCATGCTGTTGCAGTGCAGCTACTGCAAAAGTCGGGAAGTAGCGTACTTGAACGAACTTGAGTTGCGCGGCTTCGAAATCAATCGAGGAATCGCGCGCCATTGCAAGACTTGCAGTGTGCCGAGCATCTGGACGCAAGCCCCCCACGAAGATGAAAAGCAACGGGCCATACGCGCGGCGCGCCGCACAAAAGAACCTGATCCGATTCCCGAGGGCGAAGAGCAGCGGGAGCGGCAGCGCATGCGAGTGAAGACCCGCCTGACGGCCTGCATCCGGCAGACAGATGCGGACGACGAGCTGGCCGTTTGCGAAGATATTTCACCGATCGGAATGTGCTTTCGCAGCAAACGCCGCTACGACAACAAAGCGGTGATTCAAGTAGCGGTGCCCTATTCACCGGATGCCGCGAATATATTTCTTCCCGCGCACGTAGTTTATTCAGAAGAGATGCCCCGAGCTGGACTGTTCAGGCATGGGGTGGAATATCGCAGAGTGGGACCCAGGGCGCGGTAGATCGTGCGTGGGCCGGCAGGTCAGTTAAGGCTTTAGGCCACCGGTACAGCGGAGCGTTCTCGAGTGCGGCGTTGAAGATACTTCATGGCGATATTCAGATAAACCTTTCCGTTTGAAGTTTCAAAGCAGAGTATAGTCGCTTCCGAGTCGTTCCCGGCCTTTTCGCACTGTTCCTGATTAAGTACTTCCGGCGGGAGAACTTTGAATTGAAATCCACGGTCGTTGAGCTGCGTGACAGCGTTGCCGATAACCATATTGGCGAGTTCGCAGACAGTTTCCCGCACGATCGGCTCACTGGGATCGACCTCTTTGCCGAAAAGACAAGCTGCAACGTGAGCAGCAGCACTGGGATCCATGTCCAGAATTACGCGGCCTTCAATTTGTCCGCGAAAAGTAACAACGGCCGCGGTGCCCTTGCGGCGGTAGCCTTCGACTTCCATATTCAGATCGGCAATTTTCGCGGGCTCTTGCATCATCTCGGCCAATACAGCATCCAGCGAGCCGATAAACGGTTGAATCAGTTCCATCCTCATCGGGATTTCTCCTCGCCGGCGCCGACAGTGGCGGTAACGCCGTCGTCGTTGAGAACGTAGCGGATGATTTCGTAAAGCGCATCCGGCTTCACCGGTTTCTGAACGAAATGGCGCGCGCCTTTTTGGAGAGCGGCAAGAATATTGTCCTGATAGCCGACTGACGAAACCATGACGATACGGGCGTCAGGGTGCTCATGGACGATACGCTCGACGGCTTCAATCCCCTCCATCTGCGGCATGGTGATATCCATCAGGACGATGTCGGGTTTCGTGCGCGAGTATTCGGTGATGGCGGTGCAGCCGTCGCCCGCCTCGCCGATAACCTGTCCGCCGAAAGACTCGATCATCTTGGCGAGACTTTTTCGCGCAAAGACGGAGTCGTCCACGATCAAATATCGCACGGGCTCGCTGTCTTTCTTTCTGGTCAATGCTTCAAACTGTTTCATAACCATCTCCTTCGTAAGAATCTTTCGCTGCTAATCTCCGCCACTTATGATTCTTGCCGGGGCCGGCTCGGCCGATGCACGTTCCGGCAGGCATTTTGATTGCAACACACTAGAAAGGTTCGAAAGCGAAACAATGCGGGAAGCAAAGCCGCGCTCGATTGCGGACCGGGGCATGCTGTCCACCACACAAGTCTCCGGACTCTGCACGATCGTAATACCGCCCGCGGAGCGCACTGCGCCCATGCCTGCTGCGCCATCGTCTCCCATACCGGTCATCAGTACGGCTATAGATTTGTCGCCGAATTCCTGTGCCACCGATTGAAACAGAACGTCCACAGATGGGCGGTGCCCGTTCACACGCGGCTGGTCGACAAGAATGGCGATGTTGCCGTGCTCCATTCGACGCACCTTCATGTGCCGGTTCCCAGGGCAAATCAATGCGCGCCCGGCCAGCAACAAATCGCCCGATTGCGCTTCTTTCACTTCGATAGCGCAGGATTCATCCAGGCGGCGTGCAAACATGTCCGTAAATCCCTCGGGCATATGTTGGACGACCAGGAGACAGCCGGAAAAATCCTCGGGAAGCTGGGAAAAGAGATATTGCAGAGCGTTGGGGCCCCCAGTGGAAACTCCAATTGCGACGATTCGCGAAGGCCAGTTTGGCATCGACGATCGCCGCTGCTCTTTGCGCTTCACCGAAGGCACGGTGATGATCATTTTTGGCGCGCCAGAAGCGGCGGCGAATTTGATCTTCAACGCGAATTCGGCGGCGATTTGCTCGATGCGGCCCGAAGGCGCGTCTTGCGGCTTGGTGACAAAGTCGAAAGCACCCAGAGCCAGGGCCTTCAGGGTGAGCGATGCGCTGCGATCGGTCTGCGCGCTGAACACGATCACGGGAACGTGATGCTTACGAGTAATCTGGCGGAGCATTTCGATTCCATCCATGCGCGGCATGTCGAGATCGAGCGTCACAACGTGTGGACGCAGTTCACTGATTTTCTTCAGCCCCATTTCGCCGTCCATGGCTGTTCCCACCACTTCAATCGATGGATCGCGATGAAGCACCTGCGGAATCAGCTTCCGCATCAGCGCCGAATCATCGACCACGAGGACGCGAATCTTGCCGTTCACGCGATAGCTCCCACAGGTTGAATTCTGGACAGGTGCGAAATCACAGCGGATACGTTCAGAATCAGAACAACTGTTCCGTCGCCGAGGATTGAGGCACCACTAACGAGCGGCGAAGTGACTAAGCGGTCTTCCAGCGCCTTGATCACCAGTTCTTCTTCGCCCATTAGACTATCCACGGCAAGCCCAAACTTGCGGGTCCCCGAGGAAATTAGGATCACAAAAACGCGATTCCCGCGCACGCCCCCCGGCTGCGTTTCGAGGCGTTCCAGCCGAACCAGAGTTAACACCTGATCGCGCAATTGAAAGACTTCGTGATCGTCCACGCGGTGAACTTCGCCTTCGGTCACCCGCGTGATTTCGACAACGGACGCAAGAGGAACGGCGTAGAGTTTTCCTGATACTCGAAATAGAAGCGAGTGAATGCTCGCCAGAGTTAGCGGCACCATCAGACGAAATGTGGTGCCCCGTCCGAGCTCGCTTTCGAGCTGGATGGAACCTTTCAGGTTATCGACTGCCGATTTCACGACGTCCAATCCCACACCCCGGCCGGAAATCTCGGTTATCTCGTCAGCGGTGCTGAGACCGGGGACAAAAATCAGGTTCATGATTTCGGAATCGTTCAGCAGCGTGGCGTCTTCAGCTCGCAGACTCCCGTTTTCGATAGCGCGGCTCAGAATTTTCTTCCGATCGAGCCCCCGGCCGTCGTCTGAAACCTCGATCACCACGTGATCGGCTTCGTGATATGCATCCAAACGCACGGTCCCGCGAACCGGCTTGCCCGCAGACTCGCGATCCGCGGCGGTTTCTATTCCGTGGTCGGCCGCGTTACGCACAAGATGGGCTAGGGGCTCGGCGAGAGCGTCGAGGATGCTCTTATCCAAGTCTGTATTCTGGCCTGCGATTTCGAGGCCAATATCTTTATTGCGCAGCTTCGCGACGTCGCGCACAACGCGCGGAAATCGGCGGAAAAGCTGCTCCACCGGGACCATGCGGATCTTCATCACCGACTTCTGGAGTTCGCCGAGAACACGCGCTTGAAACGAAAGCGCGTCCGCGAATTTGCCGCGCAGAGGATCTTTCGCATGCAGGCGTTCGAACTCGGTGACGGTGCGCTGCAGCATGGACTTTCCGATGATCAGTTCACCGACCAGATTCATGACCGTATCTATCCGGTCGGCATCCACACGGAGCGTATTTTCGGCCGCGGCATGCGCCAGACCAGAAGGAGCCACGCCATCGCGCCATTCGTCGTGATGTTCCAGTGACGAATCCGGCGCACCCGCGGCAACCCCGGCGGAGACGGCGGCGGCTTCTGACTCGATTAATATCTCAAGCAGGTCCCGCGGCGCAGCCTTCGGCACGGGGACTTTGAGAACTGAAATCCGGGCGACCACGGAAGGCACGCGGCAATGCTCGCGTATCCAGTCAGCCGGCTTCGCGCTGGAGATCGCCGCTTCGATCAGGTTCGTACTGGCGGCTTGCGCCGCACTCTCAGGATGGAGAATTAGAATCTTGCCCGCGCTCTCGAGCGCTTTGCGCACAAGTTCGAAGGCCGCCGCAGGAAGCAACGATTCCGAGTCGAGATGGAGTCCGACGTTGTAAACCGATTCGCCACGCCGGAAAGCTTCGGCGATCATAAGCCGCTCGTATTCATTCCAGTCAAATTTCGCTTCGAGCGATGATTTTTCCGGTTCCGAAGCCGTCCTATGTAACAGCCGGTTGATGTGATCCCGCAGCGCGCCTCCAACAGGGGGCTGCAGACGGTTGCGATAAGCGGCAAGCATCTCGTGAAACGTATCGGCAGCCGTGAGCACAACTTCGGGGATCAGCGCTGCGTTTTGTTTGACCAGCTCCGGAGTGAGAACGTCTTCGAGTTCGTGCGCGAGTTCGCTGAGCTCGCGAAAACCGCAAGCCGCGGAATCACCTTTCAGCGTGTGTACCGCGCGACGAACGCTGCGAAGGTTTTCCTTATCGGCCGGATGCTCCTCGAGCGCGAGGCCGGCGTCGTTCATGGCCTGGAGGATCTCCGCAGCGCTCTCGAAAAAGAGTTCGCGGAGTTCGGATGCGCGATCGTCGGGCAGGAACGTCACTGCGACCCCTCGATTTTTTGATACACCGTTGCGTTATTCTGGTGAATCATGTGGAACTTTGTGGTCAGGCCAAAGAGACTCTCGGCGTGTCCTACGAAAAGATAGCCGTCCGCGTTCAAGCAGCGATGGAACTTATCGATCAAGCGCTTTTGCTCGGGCTCGTCGAAATAGATCATCACGTTTCGGCAGAAAATGGCGTCGTTTCGCTGCGGAAGATATTCCGTCTTCAAATTGTGGAAATCGAACTGCACCAAATTTTTCAGCGCCGGTTTCACTAAGTACTTGTCGCCGATCTTTTCGAAGTATCGCAGCCGGCAGGTGTAATCCACGGTTTCCATCTGTGCTTCGGTGTAAATTCCCTGCTGTGCTGTGAGCAGAGCCGAGTAATTGATGTCCGAAGCCAGGATTTCGACTTTCCACGGCGGAGGAATCAACGGCTTCGGCGTGGGCATTTCAAAGGGAAGCGGATTCCTTAGGTAGTAGTAGGCGAGTGCGTCGCAGACGAGCAGCGCCAGGGTGTACGGCTCTTGCCCCGTGGAGCACCCCGCGCTCCAGATGCGCAGCGACCAATCGCGGCGTTCCTGCTTGCGTCTTAGAATATCCTCAAGAATTACTTTCTGGAAAAGGTCGAGTTGCGGGCGCAAGCGGAAAAAGCTTGTTTCGTTCACCGTGAGGTTTTCGAGCAGGGCAATGAGTTCCTGCTTACCCTCACGGCTGGTCAGCAGACGGTAGTAACTGTAGAAAGAATCCATCTGGCAGGCCTTGAGGCGGCGTTGCAAACGATCGCGGAGGAAATGAGTGCGGCGCTCGTCAAAATACATGCCGCATTCCTGATATACCAAAGTCTGCAAGAGCTTCAGCTCAGCTTCCGTGAGTGGTACTTGCGTCGCGAGTATGGTGGACATTCGTTCCTCGATGTCGTCGCTTTCTGGCTGCGCCTAGATTTCTCTTTTTGTGCCGCCCGCTGGACCGGAGCCGACCAATTCGGCTGCTTCGTCCAGACCGCGAAGTTCGCCGCGTTGCAGAATCTTGTTCAGGTCCAGCAAAATTACCAGGCGTCCACGCAGTTTTCCGACGCCGGTGATATAGTTCAGCTCGCCTTCCTGGAAAACGTCCTGCGGGGCTTCGATTTCCGACGGCAGTATCCGCAACACTTCGGATGCGGAGTTCACCAGCAATCCGATAAGCCGCCCTTCCACTTCGGCCACCACGATTCGGTTCTTCTTGTTTGGCTCACCCACTTTTTCGCGAAAGCGTTTCCGAAGGTCCACGACCGGGATGATTCGGCCGCGAAGATTGATGACGCCCTCGATGTAGTCGGGCGCATTGGGGACAGAAGTTATCTCCGGCACACGCACGATCTCGCGGACCAGCGAGATCGGCACGCCAAAAGTTTCGCGGCCGATGCGAAAACCCACAACCTGAAGTTCTTTATCCATGTTGAGACGTATGCGCCTCAGCTAGCGCGTTACTTCCGCATACTCCTGATGCGCCAATCTCTCCGACCCAAGCGACGGACGCCGGGAGATATGGCGCCGGTCGGCGAAGCCCTCATCGAGTACAAATCGATCCATTGACTCCAAAAGCGCGCGGGAGAGCTTCGACATCTGCTCCGCCGCTGCCGCCAACTCGGTAGAGCTGGAAGTGGATTGCTGCACGAGTTCGCGCATTTTCTCCATCGCCCGCACTACGCCTTGCGCCCCGGAAGCTTGCTCTTCGACTGAAGAATTAATCTCCTGCGTAATTTCCGTCAGGCGATTGGTAGCTTTGGCGATTTGCGTGGACCCGCTGGATTGCTCCGTAGTTGCCGCTCCGATTTCCTGGGAGAATTTGTAGACCTCGGAAACCACGTCGGAGATTTTTTCGAGCGCGAAGCTGAGGTCCTTGTTCAACAGCAGACCTTCCTGCACCATGCTGGTGCTCTTTTCCATGTTGTCCACGGCTTCGCGCGCTTCCTTTTGTATGCCTTGAATGAGCTCGGAAATTTCCTTTGTGGACTGCGTGGATTTTTCGGCGAGCTTGCGCACTTCTTCGGCAACGACCGCGAAGCCTAGTCCGTGCTCACCCGCGCGCGCCGCTTCAATCGCGGCGTTCAACGCGAGAAGGTTGGTTTGTTCGGCCAGGTCGTCGATGACTTCGATGATCTTGCCGATATCGTCAGCGCGACGGCCGAGAACGTCAATAATTTCGGCCGAAGACTGGATCGCGTGGCTCGTGCGGTTCAGTCCTTCAGTGGCTTTATCCATGGTCACCATTCCGGTTTGAACTTCTTCGCGAGAGCGATGTGAAATATCCACCAGCAGCTTGGCGGTGTCGGCTACGCGCTGAATTGAGGTGACCATCTCGTCGATGGAAGCGGAGGTTTCAGCCACGCTCGAAGCTTGTACTTGAGTGTTCTTGACTACGTTCTGCACGTTGATGCTCATTTCGTGCATCGTGCTGGTGACTTCATCGATGGCCGATGCCGCCTGCACGCTTACTTTGGCTGATTCATCGGAAGCGCTGGCCATCTGACCGGAACCGCTGGCTACCTGCGACGCGCTGTCGCGCACTTGTCGGACAAGATCGCGGAGTCCGTGCGTCATCCGCGTGAATGCAACGGCCATGGTGTCTTGCGGAGAACGAGGTTGGACCGACACCGACAACTGGCCTTCGGCAATGGCCGCCGAAACGGCTGCCATTTCCTTCAAATGGACAATCATCTTGTTGAAATTTGAGGCCAGGATGCCCACTTCATCATCCCGGTGAATATCAATGGATTGGTCAAGGTCGCCTGTTTCGCCGATGCGGTGCGCCACTTCAATCAGGTGATAAAGCGGTTCCTTAATAGATTTTGCTGTTGCGAATGCGATGAACCCTCCGAGCAGAATCGCGAGGAACGTGCCGACGGTCGTAATGATGGTGCTCAATGAGGTTGCGGAAGTGGCCGATGAGTTGGAATCGTCCAGCGCTTTGCGAACAGCGAGGTTGGCTTCATCCAGAACCACGGAAGATTTGTTAAACCAGGAATTGGGATCATGCTGAAGATAGTAAATCTGCAGATCAGAAACCGTGGCGTCTCCCGCGTCAACCTGGTGGCGCTTGGTGACCATTGGCTTGGCAAAATCCTCGGCCCAGCTGCGCTCTCCCTCTTCCACTTGAACAAAAGCAGCTTTAAGGTTTGCATCGCTGACTTTCGATTCAGCCTCCTTCAAAATCTGCGAAAGATCGCTGACGCCTTTATTGGTCTTCTCTTCATCGCGGAGATCGCCGCTGAGAAGGTAATTTCCCAGATACAACCGGTTCTCCATCATCTGGAAGCGCACACTCTCAATGGACTTCACGTCAGAGAGGGTTGAGGCAACCGTGGAGCGAGCGTTGTATTCCCGCCGCACGGTAAAAATATTGATGACGAATAAAGCCAGCATGATGGCGAGAATCGCGCCAAATCCGAGATACAGCTTCTTTCCTATTGTCATGTGTGCCGCCTCCACTCCCCCACTTGCCAGGCCTTCGCTCGCGTCCGAGCGGTCCCAATCACTTGGCAATCTGGCCGTTAAATTCGAATTCAACTATTTCCGTCGTTTCCTTCGAAGCTGCTTCAAAACGCCATTTCTTCACCGCGTCTATTGCGGAAGGCACCAGTAACGGACTCCCGCCAATCACCCTGATAGTCGTTACGCGGCCTTCCGGCGTGACGGTGGCTTCAATCTTCACTTTGCCTGTGAATTTCAATTGTCTGGCGAGCGAAGGATAATCGGGCATCGCTCGTACACGCACCTGCCGACTTGGAGCTTTCGTCGAATTTTCCTGCGCTGACCCTTTTGGCGAAAGAGCAAGTGATTCACCCAATAGAATTGCCAGCCCCAACCCGATAACTCCTAGCCTGAATTTCATGCCACAACCTCCACGCGGGGGACGACTCCAGCTTCGGAAATTGCACGAAGGATGCCATGCGCGGACTGATATTCTCGCTCTTCTTCAAGTCGCCAATTGTTCCTGTAAGTCGCTGATCTGGAGGACCTTAGACCTTGCCGATGACCTCCAGAGAATTGGCCGGTTCGGCTCATCACCGTCTCAACTCATCCGCGCGGGCCCCTGCGACCGTCTCAGCTTGCGACGCGAGAGATTGCCAGTTAAGCAACACCGGCCTCCAGTTCGCTTGACTCAAAATGAGATTGGGCCGTAACGTCCTTAGCGGTAAGCAAGAATCGCGCGCAGCCCCCAATCCTCCATGCGTGCATTGAAACGAACTCGCGAAGTCTCTACTCGTCTCGATGGCTCTTTCGAGAGCCTGCTGGCGCAGTTCTCCGCCGCCACACTGGAACTGAACCCATCGCTAGGAAAACCGGAGTTTGCGCAACGCCTGACGGCTCGCGCCGCGGAAATGTTGGGGGCTCGGTCCGCAGTCCTAGTGCTGGCGCGGGAAACGGACTGGGAGATTGCCGCGCTTAGTGGTCCCGCCCACCGGTGGGATGCTATGACTCAGCATCGTCTGGCCGGGACGCTAGCCGAGCAAGCCTCGGGCTTAGGCTCGGATTTGCGTACTGGATCAGCGGAGCGACTGTTGGGAGCTGGACTGGCTGAGTCACTTGGATGGAGAGGACTGGTGCTCGCGCCGCTCTATGGCAGCGAGGCGGAACTCCTCGGCGTGCTGTGTCTTGTGGACTTAGCGCGCGAACTTTACCCCGCCGAGCGGCAATTGCTGGAAGCGCTTGCCAGCCACACATCAGTGGCGCTGGAGAATGTCCGGCTATTTTCCCGGATCGAACAATCCCGAAAACAGTGGGTCCAGGATTTTGACGCTATTTCGGATTTCATCATCGTGCACGACGCGTCGAATCGCGTATTGCGCCTTAACCGCGCTCTTGCGGACCTGTTAGAGCTTCGGCCCACGGAAGTCATAGGCCGCGACATGGGGACCCTGGAATTGCTTTCATCGGTACCGCAACCCGGCTACTGTCCCTTTTGCAGAAATCCACAGGCCGTGCATGAGGAATTCATTCATGAAACAGCCGAACGCACATTTCTGGTTTCAGCTTCGCGCATACACGGCGGCCCTAAAGACGAGTTGCGCACCATTCACGTATTGAAAGACATCACCGACCGCCGCACGGCAGAGCGCCGTTACCGGCGCGAGCGCGACTTTAACAAGAATATTCTAAACAACACGCAAAGCATGATTCTCGTGCTCGACACGGCGGGTCTTGTGAGCTACGCGAATCGCCGCTGTTTTGAAGCTAGCTACCGTGAACAGGATTTGCTCGGACACTCACTCGTTCAGATGGTTCCGCTGGCGCGTCGAACGCTGCTTGCAGAAGCTCTGGAACGCACTCTACAGGGCGCCGCGTTGGACAATCTCGAGATTCCGCTCGTTCGGGGAAATAGAACTACCGGGCAGTTTTCTGTGAGCCTTAGCCCGATGCGGGACGAACAAGGGGACATCAACAGCGTTGTGGTGGTGATGACCGATATTACGGATGCGGCCGATCTTCAGGCGAAATTGATGCACACAGAGAAGATGGCTGCGTTGGGCCAACTAGTTTCGGGCGTGGCCCACGAAGTGAACAATCCGCTCGCCGCGATTGTCGGTTTTACCGATCTTCTGCTGGAAAACCCAGAAGTCCCGGAAAACGCAAAAGAAGATTTGCAGGTGATTTTGCAAGAAGCTCAGCGAACGCGCGTAATCGTGCAGAACTTGCTTAGTTTTGCCAGGCAGATGCCGGCGCAGCGCGAGCCGCTCCAGGTGAATTCTATTTTGCAGCAGACCCTAAAGCTTCGCGCGTACGATCTTTCGAACCACGGAGTGGAGTTAATCGAAAATTATGACGCGGAGTTGCCGGTAATCGTCGGAGATCCGCACCAATTGCAACAGGCCTTCCTCAATATATTGAATAACGCCTACGACGCGGTTCATGAAACACGACGCCAGGGAAAAATCGGAATCAAATCATCCCATCAGGACGGATCGATCGAGATAACGTTCCGCGATAACGGGTCGGGCATCTCCTATCCCGACCGCATCTTCGATCCTTTCTTCACCACCAAGGAAGTAGGCAAAGGCACCGGTCTGGGACTCAGCATCTGCTACGGAATTGTTCGAGCGCATGGTGGCGACATTTCCGCGCGTAACAATTCCGACGGCATTGGGTCCACCTTCATCGTTCGGCTGCCGATCGCGAAGGGTACTACGTCACCAGATGAGGAAAAGGATGCTAATGACGGCTGCTGACGGGACCGCCGCAGTTAGGCGCGGACCGATCTTGCTGATCGAGGACGAGCCATCCGTCGCCGCATTCCTGCGCACGGCGCTCGAAAGGCGCGGCTATGAAATTACGTCCTCCGCATCCGCCACTGACGGATTGCAATTGCTGGCCACAGGCGATTTCCGCGGCGTGATTTCGGATTTTCGGACGCCCGGAGGAATCACCGGCGCGGACGTTCATGACTGGCTGCTGCGCCACCGGCCGGAATTAGCGTCGCGAATAATTTTCATTACGGGCGATACAGCAAGCGCCGAGACCGTAGCATTGCTGGCGCAAAACGGAACACCCTGCGTTGAAAAGCCCTTCCGCGTTCATCAGCTGATGGCCGCGGTGGAAAAAACGATTGGAAAACCATGAGAGACGAATCGAAACTCCGCTTCTTGATTGTGGACGATGAACAAAGTATCCGACGGCTCTGCATGACCGTGGGGCAAGGGCTGGGTTTTGATTGCGCCGAGGCTGAGACGGCAGAGTCCGCTCTCGAATCGTTGGACACGACGCCGCCCGACATCGTTGTCACCGACCTGAAACTCCCCAGCCTTTCCGGTACGGATCTGCTGAGAAAAATCCGCGAACAATTGCCGCGCACCGAAACCGCAATTATGACCGGTCACGGCTCGATCGAATCTGCCGTGGATGCCATGCGGCAAGGTGCGTACGATTACATCGAAAAGCCGTTTCGAGTGGAGCGATTGCGGCAACTTCTGCAGCGTATGGCGGAAAAAGTTCGCCTGGTCACGGAAAATCAATTTTTGCGCGAGCGAGTGAGCACGGAAACGCAGCTCGACGGAATTGTCGGAACGTCGGTAAAGATAGAAGATGTGATGCGCATGATTTCGCGGCTGAAGGAAACGCGAACACCCGTGCTAGTCACAGGGGAGAGCGGCACGGGAAAAGAGTTGGTGGCGCGAGCTATTCATTTCCGTGGGCCGCTGGCGCAAATGCCGTTCGTCGCCGTCGACTGCGGTTCCCTGGTTCCCACGTTGATGGAAAGCGAGCTCTTCGGCCACGAAAAAGGCTCTTTCACCGGCGCACTGAAAACAAAAGCCGGGCTCTTCCAGGCCGCCAATGGCGGAACTATTTTCCTGGACGAGATCGGCGAATTGCCGTTGGAATTGCAGGCCAAGCTCCTGCGCGTTTTACAAGAAAAGGAAGTACGCCCAGTGGGTAGCAACGTGAAAGTTCCGGTGGATGTCCGGGTGATCGCCGCGACCAACCGCGATTTGGAATCGGCCTATCGCGCCGGCACGTTTCGCAAGGACCTTTATTTTCGTTTGAATGTGGTGACCGTGCACTTGCCCAGCCTGCGAGAGCGCCGGTCCGACATACCGCAGCTCGCGCATTGTTTTCTTGACCGCTACGCACCCGGCGAAAATATCCAGGTGATGCCAAACGCCATGAAGAGTTTTCTGCAATATGACTGGCCGGGAAATGTGAGAGAGCTTGAGAATTGTATCGCGCGGGCCGTTGCGCTGGGCGATCATCACACGATCGACGTGGGCGATTTGCCGCCGGCCGTTCGTGCGGCGCAGGAGGGTAGCGCGCAGTCGACAGACTCGGCGCTCTCCACCACAGCGCTGTCCGATCTGGAGCGCATGACCATATTGCGGGTTTTCGAACAAGCGGGAGGCGATAAAGCGCTCGCCGGAAGAATGCTGGGAATCAGCCGGGCTACGCTGTATCGAAAACTCAAGCTGTACAATATTCCTCTGCGATCGGCGCACAAAGAACACGTGCGAATGGCATCTTAGCCGACCCGCATCACGTGTAAATTTCGTTTCTGGTTTCACCGCTCCGAATTTTGCGCGCGACCATGAGACATTCCGTCGCACACTGAGACGTCGCGAGACAAAACCTCTACTCTGCATCCTGCAAGGGCATGAAATAAAATCACTTAATATTCCAATCTCCTAAAAACCTTTGGCCGTCCGAGTGCATTCCCCATCGGGGCAGTTTTGCGCTTCCGTTCATGGTGTTGCTGCGCTCGCTCTATCGCTCTGGAGCATGAGCCTTTTAAAGAACGTGGAGAGCGAAAGGACCGGGTAGGCGTGTTGAGTGAGGCCGAAACTACGTTCGCTTCCGCAGGACAAACGTGCATCGAGAAATTAGCCCAGCTTTTTACGGGAATTTCACCGGTGCGCATACCGGTACGAGTGCTGACGACCGGCACTGGCCGCAAGCGATTGCAGGAAAAGACCGTGATTGAATTCGGGACCGCGCACGAGGTCTTGTTCTCTTCAACTTTGCCGTTGGAGTTCGAAGATCGCGTCCGGATGCTCAATTCTGATGGGTCACTGGATGCGTGGGCCACTGTGGTTGCCGTGAGGTATCACGACGGCCGAAAAGCCGTCGCGGCGCGTTTTGTGGGGCACATAGACAACTGGATCATCAAACCATGACTACAAACACGAATGTTCCAAGCTTAAAAAACCCGGCAGGCCCTTCGGACATCGCTACGCAATGGACCGAGGCTCGGCTCGCTTATCCCTTGTACGCGGCACTGTCAGTGCAGTTCAATCTCGCGCCGCTTCCGCACCCGGCAGGCGAATTGCCGCCGCAGCGGCCCACCCGTGACGTGTTTGACGCAGACCTGAAATGGTTCGACACAATCGACGAAGACCTTCGTGCATTTCAGATCCGCCAGCTCCCTCCCGAAATTTTGAACGCCAGCGAAGAAGGTCTGCGCGCCTTTTTGCAACGCCAGTTGAAGAAGCAGGAAAAAACGCCCGCCGACCGCGACAAAATAGATTTGCTGCTGGTGCAATACTTCGCGCTTTGCGCTCCTGAAGACCTTTATCGCAAAGATATCGGGCTCGAGGACGTCGCGCGAGTTCTGCAACCTGCTTTAGGCGATGCGGATGTTGCAATATTGGAGTGGTGCGCGCCTCTCGACGAGATCCTTGAAAAAATCGCGCAGTGCCATAGTTTGCGAGACATGATGGAGCACGGCCTGCTCGAACAAGGCCGACTGGTGAAGGAATCCGCGGGCCCTCTGTTTTACGACCCGGCCGCGCTTGTTGCGTTCTGCCGTTTTAATTTTCTGCTTCGCCGGGCATTCATTCGTTTGCTGCACGCGGACTTGAGCGCCGTGCAACAAGCTGTGGAGGCTCTCGATTCCCGCGGAGTGAAAACAGTGGACTGCCGCCGCGCCGGATTCTCCGCCGCCGAAACCACGATTCAGCTTCGCTATTACTGCGAAAACTGGCGCCAGCCCTTTCATAAGGACTATACGGCGAGTTCAGTCAGGCGGGCGTTCGAACAGCTGTTGGCGGTGCGCGCGGATCTCGAAGAAGCGCTGGGAACTCCGCAAATCGGCAAATCTCTAACAAAGATTTCCTCGGAAGCTATCCAAACTGTGGTTCCGGACGCGAATGGCGAAGAAGAGAAGACAGCGATCTCAACCTCGCCTGCTCCGGCAGCCGTTCAAGTTTCGCGAGCGAATGCTCCTGCGCCGAAGAATGCAAATGCCGGCAAAGACGCGAATTTGCCCGCGCCAAGACCTCCCAGCATTCCGCCCGCGGTGAGCCAGCCCGCAAATTCGGCCAACGATGGCCCCGTTCCGGCGACGAGCACGGCAGAAATGGAGAAATGCCTGGAGGGAATCTGGGAGCAACTGATCGCCGCTCCACCTTCACGTGGGCGCTCGATGTCCACGGTCGTTTTGCAGGACACCAAGGTTTTGCTGTCGTCTTGGGAGGTAGGCGCTTTTGTGGCCGACGGCGGACAGGAAGCTGAAGATTTGCGGCGCGCTGTCGTCGCGCGGGCTTTGCTGGGGCTTGCTATGGATCAGCGAAAGCGTTCCGGTGATTTGACTCAGCTCGCCTCGGCGCTCGTACTCGCGCGAACGGAAGTTTCCTACTTTCAGGGCCGTGTAGAACAGGCGAAGCGCGCCAAGAATACGGAAGCTGCCGTGAATCTCGGTATCAGCACGAAACGTCTGCTATCCACCATTGAGGAAGCGGAAAAGCTTCAGCCCTAAAACGGAAAGCAACAGGGGGAACACTTGAGTCACGCCAGCGTCCTGATTGTTTCGGACGATACTGAATTTGCTCGATCGGTAGCTGCGCGCTGGCACACCGAGCGACACGTTCCGGAAATTACGCTCGTCACCAGCGACGTCTGGCGCGGGTCGAGCGCCGAGAGCTACGACCTGGCGATTCTGGGGCCTATGCGTGAGCGCAAGACTTCAGCAATTCTTTCCGGCTTGCGCTCTTATCCAAACGTCACAACAGTTTGCGTTTCGGACGACGAGAAAGAGATTTCGTTTCTGCAATCCGAGTATCCGCACGTGCAGGTCGTGCCACGGCACGATGGCTGGGCTTCCACGTTGATTCTCGTTGCGAGCGAAGCACTGAAACGCGTGCAAGCTGTTGCGCGGGCTCAGCGTGCCGAACGGCTGGCGATTGAAAGCCAAGCGCACGCGGCTCTTGGCCGCTACATGCTCGAAATGCGTCCGAGCGTTAACAATGCGTTGACCTCGATATTGGGCAACGCAGACCTGTTGCTACTGGAACCGGCCGAAGTAACCGCCGAATGTCGCGACCAGATTCGCACGGTTCATACCATGGCCTTGCGGCTGCACGAGATCATGCAGCGATTCTCATCGCTCGCGGCCGAAATGCGGGCCGGTGAGAAAGAGTCTCAAGCTGATACGGCAGAGGATTCTCATCACCTGGCGTCTGGGGCATACGCAAACCGAGAGTAGCGGGTAAGACCAGGCAATGCAGGGAGTTGTCGACATGTTCGCAGTACGAGAATTTCACGGCTCAGGTGGCTGCCGAGTTGCAATTCCTTCTCGGGACTCCAATCTGGAGGCGGAGGCATGTTGAAGAAAATTCTGGTCGTGGATGACTCGCAAGCCGAAATTCGGCTGATGCAAAACATGTTGCAACAGGGAGGTTTTCACTCCGTGGGGATCTCCGACCCCACGAAGATTGAGGAAGCGATCGAGGAAGAGCGGCCAAACGTGATCTTGTTGGACGTAGTAATGCCGCACCGCAACGGATTTCAGGCTTGTCGCGACTTGAAGAGCCACGAATCGTATTCGCAGATTCCGGTGATCCTGGTGACTTCAAAAACGGCGCCCAGCGATCGTTACTGGGGCGAGCAACAAGGGGCGAATGGCTATGTGGCTAAGCCGTTCACGCCGGATGAATTGCTGAGCGCGGTGAAGAGGTTTGCTTGATGCCGAACGAGCGCGAAAACACGGCGCTGTCGCACGGGGACCTCGCCGGTGGAGAGTTTCTCGAGAGCGAGTCGTTTGCTGAAGAGCGGCTGCCGGAAAGGCAGTACTGCGTTTTCCGCGCCGGCCGCGAGCGGTTTTGCTTTTCTGTCCTGGAAGTGGAGGAAGTGGTGGATTGGCCGATCGTGACCCGAGTTCCGCTGGCGCCCGCGTTTCTGATGGGCGTCTTCAACCTGCGCGGAACGATCGTTCCGCTGGTGGACATTGCGTTCACGGAAGGGCGCCGTCCAGGACTTCTTCCGAAACATGTGGTGGTAGCAGCGCTGAAAGGCGATTCGCAGCGCGGTGACTTGCGGCTTGGCATTGCCGCCGATGAAGTGATCGGCACATATTCCGCTACCGAGGAATCGATGCTTGATCAAGCGCCCGCTGAGGTGCCGCATTGCCGCGGAATGTTGCGACACGACGACCGGCTTGCGCTGGTAGTTGATTTGCGGCGGCTGACTGATGTTTTTCCAGTACCGGTAATTTGAGGTCGAGCAGCTTGAAGGATGCAACGCACTTTTTGGTTGAGCTGAGCCAGAGGAGCTCTCTGGCCTCTCGGCGTTTGCGATTCGCAATGCGAGTCGCACGATAAACAAGTTTTTTGGAGGAAGTCATGAAAGCTCGTTTGAGTTCGACAATTTGGTTGCTGGTCTTCTGGATCGGCGCCGCACTCTTTGGTGTGTTAGGGCTAGCGTACTATGCAGGCTCGCACTCGGGGGCAGGCGCAGATGCCAGCTCGTTTCCAGGCGGCGCAAATGGCGCGCTGGTTTTCGCGGCCACACTCGCAATTCTGGCCGCCATCTCGCTCATCTATGTGCTGGGCAAGCGTGTGCTGACGCCAGTGCAAGAGATTGCCACGTTCTCCGAGCGGCTGGTCGCAGGCGATGTACGCGCGCGCGTGGAGATCGTCGCGAATGATGAGTTCGGATTTATCGCGGAGAATTTCAACCGTAGCGCCGCGAAAGTCGCTCATGCCGTAACGAATCAGCAAGCCCAGGATTCGCTTCAGCGCAGCATCACCGATTTGCTCAACACCATCAGCCAGGTGGCGCGAGGCGATCTGAATATCCGCGGAAAGGTGAGCAACGACGCCCTGGGCAATGTCGTGGATTCCGTGAACTTCATGCTCGACAACTTCACCAAGGTTCTCGAGCGCGTTCGTAAAGCCGCCGTCGACGTCAGCACCAGCGCGAACCAGATTCTCGAGGCTGCTGATGACATGACTGCCGGCGCTACACAACAAGACCAGGAAATCACCAACACCTCATCGGCCGTGGAAGAGCTGACGGTTTCGATGAAACAAGTTTCGAACAACGCGGAAGCCAGCGCGGAAGCCGCTCGCCGCGCTCTGGACGCCGCGGAACAAGGCAACCGCGCCGTACGCGATACGCTGGACGGTATGCAGCGCATTCGCGCTTCGGTGCAAGCCACTGCTAAGAAGATCAAGTCTCTCGGCGATCGTTCACTCGAAATTTCGGAAATCATCAACGTAATTAACGACATCACCGAGCAAACGAACTTGCTGGCGCTCAACGCGGCCATCGAAGCCGCGCGCGCCGGAGAAGCCGGCCGAGGTTTCGCGGTCGTCGCGGACGAAGTTCGCAAGCTTGCCGAACACTCTCGCAGCGCCACCAAAGACATCGCGGCGCTGATTAAGGCTATTCAAGCGGAGACGAATGAAGCGGTCGTCGTGATGGAAGAAGGCACGCGGGAAGTGGAAGTCGGAGCCGGACTGGCCGACCAAGCGGGCAAAGCGCTCGAAGCGATTTCGAGCGTGGTTCGACAGTCGGCCGAGCTGGTCCAGGAAATTTCTCTCGCATCGAAGCAGCAGGTGCGCGGTACGGAAGGCGTAGCAAACGCCATGCAGATTATTTCCGGCATCACGCGCCAGACCACCCAAGGTGCGCGCCAGACGGCATCCACAGTGGGAAACATGGTGAAGCTATCGGAACAGCTCAACGAAGCGCTGGCGCAATTTCGTTCGCAATCCGGGCGGCCGGAATCGGCTGCATCCGAGGAAACGCGCCCGGCGGCGCCGGTGGGGGCACATCGATAACGGTGTGCCGGAGTGGCGGGCGAAAGAGCCTGCCGCTGACGCGTGCCGAACATGAAACAACATTCCACTACCGCGCAACTTACCGAGACGGAACTCGGCGAGATTCGCTCGCTCATCGAGCAGCGCTCCGCGATTCTGCTCGATTCTTCGCGCGAGCGCTTCTTTTCCACTCGCCTCCGCGAATATCTTGGCGAAAAGCATATTGAGAGCGGGACGGAACTGCTGCAACTCGTGCGCGCGTCCGACAGCGAATACGACGCACTGCTCGAGCAATTGCTGACGCAGGAGACTTCTTTCTTTCGCTACCCAGCGGTGTATGAAGCGCTGCGAAAGAAGATTCTGCCGGAAGTTCAGGAGAGAAAGTTCTGGCAGGACCCGCGGGCGCTTCGCATATGGAGCGCGGGGTGTTCCACCGGCGAAGAACCTTGTTCAATTGCGATCACGCTGTGCGACTCGCTTAAGTTTGCCGAAGCGTGGCAGATTGAAATCCTGGCGACCGACATTAGCCGCCGCGCCTTGTCTCACGCCGAACGCGGAATGTATGCGAAGCGCAGCTTGCAGGATGTTTCGCTGGGGCAGGTTGAAACGCACTTTTCGCCGACTAAACATGGGTACCAAGTGAGGCCGCGAATCCGAAAGATGATTTCATTCGTGCAGATGAACCTCGTGGAGCCGGCGTATTTTGGCAAGTTCGACTGCATTTTTTGCATGAACGTACTGATGTATTTCTCGGAGAAGCGGCGGCTCGCCATCCTGCGCCGATTTTATGACGCGCTCGAGCCCGGCGGATACTTTTTGTTGGGCCACTCCGAGACGCTTTCGAATGTTTCGCTGAACTTGGAATCAATCAGGCTCGGTGATTGCTTGATCTATCGAAAGCCCATTTCTGCCGAGGCGCCACGCATGCTCGCCTTTGCGGAGGAACTGCCGTGAACGTGCCAAACCAGGAATCGGTGGAACTGTTCCTCCAGGAGGCTTCCGAGAACCTCCAGTTTCTGCGCGAGTATTCCGGCATGTTGCAAGAACCGCAAACGAAGCCGGAAGATCTCGAGAAACTTTACATCGCGTCCCACACGCTCGCGGGAACTTCCGCCAGCTACGGGTTTCCTCAATTTTCGGAAGTGGCCGCAAAAATGGCGCACATTTTCCATTACGCCATGAACGCCACGCTCACCGCGGATATGCACGGGCCGCTGACGGAATTCATCTCCGACGCAATTTCAGTGCTTGAATTCGATCTGCTGCAAATCAGTTCGAGCGGCGCCGAAACAATGGAGGATCTCGCCGCATTCAAGCAGCGCTACTCGTTCGCATTTCCTGCCGAGCCCTCCGCACAACGGCAAACTGCAGATGACGAATTTGACGGAGCAACGGTCGGCGCCGATCCAGGTATCGGACAGTCCGTACCCGAAGTCTTTCCGTCGGTTTCCTATGCTGACAAATTGCCGGCGGATGCGGAAGTACCCGAAGAGGTGCTCGAATTTTTCATTCCAGAGGCAGAAGAGCACCTACAGTCCGTGACTGAATGCTTGCTCGCGCTCGAAGCGAATCCGAAGGCAGACGATATTCACCGTTTATTCCGCTCGATGCATACGGTGAAAGGCTCGGCGGCTCAAGTCGGCCTGCATCGTCTTTCCGCAGTAGCGCATCGCGTCGAAGACTTGATCGGCGAGTTGCGCGACGGCGCGCTGCAGCCGAACGCCAACATCATCGATATTTGCCTTGAGTCCGTCGACGTGCTGAAAAAGTTCTTGCACCGTCAATGGTCGAGTGATGCAGAAATGCGCGCGGCTGTCGATACGCTGCTCGCCAGAATCGAGGATCTAGCGCCCGAAGCCTCCGAATCGAAACCAGAGACCAATCAAGGCGCTGGGGCGCCCATGGAGTCGCGCGAAGATCCAGCGGCTCAGGACCAAGCTGGTGCATCGAGTTCTGCGGCAAGGCAGGTCCTGCCTCAGGCGAAGTCCGTGCGCATCTCGCTCGAGCGCCTAGACCGCATGATGAACGCGGTGGGAGAACTCGTCATAAACCGGACGCGCATGCTCGGCCGCTTGTCGGAACTCGCAAAACTGGTCGAGATACTCAGCTTCTCGAAACGACGCCTTTCCGGCAAAGTCGGTGATTTTCAGGAGAAACACGAATTCAATCGCATCGGAGGATCTCGGAACTTCGGCGGCCATGCGCCGCAGATGGACACGTTCCGCGGAAATTTGGGAAACATGCCGGCAATCATGTCGAGCGATATGCTGGAGTTCAGCGACCTCGAAATGGATCGCTACGACGACTTCAACATTTTGTCCCGCTCCTTGACCGAGATCTCCGCTGACGTGACCGAAGTGCTCACGCAGCTCGAAGGATTCATGGGCAGAGTCGATTCGGACATCGACGAGTTCACAAAATTGGCGCACCACTTGCAGGACGAAATCACCGCGGCGCGCATGGTGCCCATCGGCAACCTCTACACGCGGCTTTCTCGAACGGTAAGGGACGCGTCGAAGGCAGCGGGAAAACCGGTGGAACTCTCGCTGGAAGGCGCCGAAACAGAACTCGACAACAATATCATCCAACACATTTCCGATCCGCTGATTCACCTCGTACGCAACGCAGTCGCACACGGACTCGAGGACCCCGGAGTACGTCAGCAGCGTGGAAAATCCGAAAAAGGCCGGGTAGAGGTACGCGCCTACCATCGCGGCAATCATATTTTCATCGAGGTCGAAGACGACGGCCGCGGAATTGACTACGACGGCGTTCGTAGCCGCGTGATCGAGTCCGGTGCCATGTCGCCATTGGCCGCCGCCGAGCTTAGCGAACGTGAATTGCGCGAATTCCTCTTCCGGCCGGGATTTACGACTGCTTCGTCGATGACGGAACTCGCAGGCCGTGGCGTTGGTCTCGACGTGGTGCGCGCGAACGTCCACGCGCTAAACGGCGAAATCGAAGTTCGCTCCGAGCCGGGGCGCGGAGCGTGCTTCACCGTCAAGGTACCGCTGACTCTGATCATCTCGCAGGCATTGTTCGTACGGTGCGGCAGTGCTGTGTTCGCATTGCCGCTGGCAGTGGTGGAGGAAATCCGTCGCCTGAAACCAGCGGATATTGAGGACGTGGGTGGAAAGCTTTTCACGCGCGTACGCGACGTTGTCACAGAAGTAGTCCGGCTGGATTTGCAGCTGGCCCTTCCCGCGCTGGAACCCGTGAACGGCTATTTCCATATGGTTATCGTGAAGGTCGCCGGAAAACAGGTGGGTGTGATCGTCGAAGAAGTTCTTGGCAAAGACGAAATCGTTATCAAAAATCTGGGCAATTATTTGCGGCGAGTGAAGCTTTTCCCGGGCACCACGATTGCGCCGGATGGAAGCTTGATTCTGCTCATTGATTTGAACCGGCTGGTTTCAAACGATACGGCGGAGCGCCACGCGCTGCCCTCGTCGTCACCGGCTGCGCGCGTGTTTGCGCCAGGCGCAGAAGCCGTAGCCGCCGGCAACATTCCCGCTGCGGCAGTTGACCCGGTGGAAAACGACCGCGTTGTGGTGGTCGCGGATGACTCGATCAGCGTCAGAAAGTTTGTCGGGCGCATGCTCGAGAAAGCGGGCTATCGAGTGAAGCTTGCTTCTGATGGCCTGGAAGCCTCCGAAATTATCGCGGAAGTCGGTTGCCATCTGGTGATCACAGACCTTGAAATGCCGCGCATGAATGGTTACGAACTGCTGGCGCATCTCCGCCAGGATCCCATGACGAAAAAAATTCCCGTGCTGGTTGTTACTTCCCGAGCGGGTGCGAAGCATCGCGACCGCGCCATGAAAGAAGGCGCTTCCGGATTCTTGACCAAGCCCGTGCAGGAAGATCAGTTGATTTCAACCGTCGAGGGTCTGATTGACCCGGTGAAACCGAAGGGCCGGCCAGCGCTGCGGGTGCCGGTGCAGCAGGACTAAGATGAATAAGAGCCCTGAGAAGAAAATTCGAGTGCTCGTAGTCGATGACTCCGCCTTCATGTGCAAGGTGCTTCAGGAGATCATCAACTCCGATCCCCAGCTCGAAGTGGCCGGGCAAGCTCGCGACGGGCGCGATGCCGTGGCTCTTGCGGAATCGCTGCGGCCCGACGTGATCACCATGGACATCAACATGCCGCACGTCGACGGCTTGCAAGCCACTGAAATGATCATGTCGCAGCATCCCCGGCCCATCGTCATCGTCAGCTCAGAATCTCGCGAAGGTGCTTCGAGCACTCTGCGAGCTCTCGAGCTGGGCGCGATCGATTTCGTTCCCAAGCCTTCCAGCGGCATCGATTTGGATATGCGCAGCGTCCGCGACGAGCTGACTCGCAAACTCAAAATGGCTGCCAAAGTTCGAGTAGTACGCACGGCGACCCGCGGAAAAGCTCCTGCGCCTCCGCCCGCCGTTCCCGGCAATAGAAAAACCGGGTCTGATTCAGCTTCTGCGTCTCAGAATGGCGGGAAATTCCCGATCGTCGTGATCGCTGCATCCACAGGCGGCCCTGCCGCTGTGATGCGAGTAGTCGCGTCATTGCCGAAGGACTTTCCCGGCGCGGTGCTCCTGGTGCTTCATATGCCGGCGGCTTTTACAAAACCTTTTACGCTGCAGCTCGCCGAGATTTCAAAATTGCCGGTGAAAGAGGCAGAGGCAAATGAACCCGTGCAGCCGGGAATAATTTATTTGTGCCCCGGCTCACATCACCTGAGAGTTTCTCCTACGGGAAAAATCGTGCTCGACCCCGGGATGAGAATCGAAGGTTACATCCCCTGCGCGAACGCCGCTCTGGAAACAGTCGCGGCATATTCGCGCCTGCTGGCCGTTGCCGTTGTGCTGACCGGCATGGGCAACGATGCGGCAAAGGGTGTGAAGTCCGTGAAAGCGAATAGTGGCTACGTGATCGCGCAGGATGAGGCGTCTTCCGTGATCTTCGGCATGCCCGCGGAGGCCATCAAGACCGGCGCAGTCGACGAAGTCGTGGATATAAACGAAGTCAGCGCGGCAATCGAAAGGCGCGTAATGAAATTCTCCAAGCCAGTCCCGGTCGAAGCGTGATGAAGATTGCCGCACAGGAGCCAACAAAAACGCGCCGGGTTCGCCGGTCGGAAGCGGTAATTTTGTTCACGGTGGCGAATCAGCTGTTTGCTATTGCCGCTGATTCGGTACAGGAAATTCGGAGCACGGATAGCCTCGGCGCGGCTATGGAGATCGAACAGCAGGAAATTCCAAAGGTGCGCCACACAATCGAGCGGAACCACAGGACGTATTTCGTCGTGAACGCATGCGTGCATTTCGGCTTAAGAGTGGCGCGGCCGACGCTGGTTCTGATCTTGAGGCAAGTACGAGTGGCTGTGCTGGTAGACAAAATTGAACGCATGACGGAAGTTCCGGCAATTCACGCTCTGCCGCGAGCTTTCGTCGGCACGGAACGCCGGTGGTATCGGGGCTTGGTGTATCTCGAAGACCAGGTAATTCCAATCATCAATCCACTCGGATTCTTGACCACGAGCGAATTCAAGAGGCTCGACGGTTCAATGGCAGAAGCAACCTCGCGTGAAACATTCGAAGGAGCCGTACAGATATGAGCGCCGCCGTTGAAAACGCGGACAATAAATCGTACGTGCTAGTCCAAATCGGAGACCGCCGATTTGCGATGTCTGCCGCTACCGTTTCAGAGCTAGCACCACCAGTCCGGCTGCACCAATTCCCACAGAGTTCGCCGCTAGTGGCGGGTGTGATCGTCCGGCGCGGCCGGATCGTCCCGGTATATGACGTTAGCCGGATACTCGCAGGCAAGAATTCCTCAGCACATCGATTTTATCTCGTAGCCAGCCGCGATTTTGGATCGGTCCGCGAGCCTAGCGCTATTCCAGTAGACGGTGAATGCGAGCTCGTAACGGCGCCGATGCAAACGCCGGATCCCGCGAGCCCAAAATATATTTCCGGCAAGTTGACGATAGGCGAAGAAACGATCGAAGTTCTGGACTTGAATGCTCTGGTAACCTCGGCGACCGCCCAGCCGAACGAATCCGATTATGCGGAGTCGGAGGCATGAACATGCTGCCAAATCTCCCGAAGATTCTGCTGATCGATAGCAACGTGTATTTTTCAAAGCGGCTGACGGATGCTTTGCAGCAGCAGGGATTCGAAGTGGTCCCGAGTACCCAGGCCGGCTACGCGTTGACTATGCTCGAATGGAATGCTCCCACCGCGATTCTTTGCGCTACAAACTTGCGCGAGATGGGCGCGCTCAAGATGGCGCCGATTTTACGCGCGGATCCCAAGACTGCCAACATTCCGCTAATTGCGATCGGCGGCGGTGGAGATCAGGCGCTTCTGGAAGCGTATCGCGCAGGTTGTGACGATTTTGTGGACCGGCGCCAGTCCCCTGCGGATATTGCATCCCATGTGCGCAGTTTTCTTTTGAGCCGCCAGGAAGGTTTTCAGCCGACGCAGATGCTTTCGATTGCCGACACGGATTTGAGCGGCAGTCTTTCGCACCTCGACCTCCCCGGCGTGATTCAAATGCTGGAACAGGCGCGCCAAACAGGCGGCTTGCACGTCAATGCCGGCGACACTGACGGCATCATTTTTTTCGAGGCTGGGCAAATTTTCCACGCGGAGTGCGGCACGGTTTTCGGCGATGAAGCCGTGACAGACATTGTCAAAACGTGCCACGCCGCGGAGAAAGGCGTTTACAAATTCGTGTACGGCGCGACCGCAACGCAAAGGACCGTGTTGCGCTCGGCCACCGATCTCTTGCTCGACGCCATGCGGGAATTCGACGAAGGCGAGCGCGACGAGATCGAGAAGGAAATGTCATGAGCGAAACACAAAATCCGGAAGCAGGTCGGACTCCAACGGTATATTTCATCGATGACAGCGCCACCATGCGCGAAGTGATCAAGATCGCTTTTCGCAAGGAAAATATCCACGTCATCACCTGCGCGGATGCCGCTTCCGCCCTCGAGCAGTTCAACCAGACCACTCCGGATGTCGTGATCACCGACGTGATCATGCCCGACAAAGACGGCTACCAGGTTTGCGAGTTCATCAAGCAGCACGATCGGCTTGGCAAGACGCCGGTAATTTTGATGTCCGGCGTCGTAAATCGCTCGGTTGCGGAACGGGCCACGGCGGTGAAAGCCGACGAGTTAATACGCAAACCGTTTCAGCCCCAGGATTTGATTGCTCGCGTGAAGAATTTGCTGCATCCCACAATTTCCAGCGTTGTAAGAGCAGCGGAACGCGAAGATACTCCGGAGATGCCATCGCCCGCGGCAACACGCGCGTTGAGCGGGCTGTTTTCTCCAAACCCCTCGAATGCATCCGCGGTTGCAACCGTTGCTCCGCCGTTCGCTCCTTCCGCTTCCCTTCAGGGCCAGAGGAGCCAATCTCCGCAGAGTTCAGCCGCGCCGCGCCCCCCAGCGCAGTCCGCCGGAGAAATCCAGAAATTGCGCAACGAGCTTCGCCGGCTTGAGCTTTTCGTCAAAAAGTTGCAGGCCGAACTCGAGGCCGAACATCAATACTGCGCGGCGCTCGAGGCTCATTTCAAGGCTCTACAAGAATCCGACGACTCCCGTTAACTAGGGTCATCAATCGAGCCCTTTGGAATGCAGAAATTCACGCGCTACTTCCGCCATGTCGCGCCGTTCCCCGTCGACCGCATAATTCATCTTTCGCATTTCCGCATCGGAAATTTTTCCGCCTAATTCTTCGATCGCGGCGCGCATCTCCGGGAAACGAGCAAGACTATCCTGGCGAACGATGGGCACCGCTTCATAGGGCGGGAAATAATGTTTGTCGTCTTCGAGAATCACGAGATCGCGCGCCGCGAGCAATCCATCGGTCGAATTTCCGGCGACCAAGTCCACCTGCTTGTCCAACAGCGCGCGATAGAGCAGGCCCAGATCCAGAATGCGCGGCGTCGCGCTGAATTTAAGTCCATACACCCTGGCGAGTCCCTCATAACCATCCGGCCGCTCCATGAACTCGTATCCGAATCCCGCCCGCCATTGCGGTGTGTAACGCGCGGCATCATCAATTGTATTCAAATTCAACCGGCGAGCGTCTTCGCCACGCACTACAATCGCGAACGTGTTATTGAACCCGAGCGAAGGCAGCACCTCCGTTCCAAACCGTTGCTTATACTCGCTCTTCACGCGCTCGAACACCGTCGAAGGATCGGTCTGAATCGGGTCATGCAAAATCGCTGTCAACGCCGTACCGGTGTATTCCACATAGGTGTCAATTCGGCCGGAGAGCAGCGCCTGTTGGCAAATATAGGAACCAGCCAAATAAAACCGCCGATCAACCGGACGATGCAGGCGCGCTTCAAGGTGCTGTGCAACAATTTCAGCGAGAAGCGCCTGTTCGGAGAAATTTTTGGATCCGATAACGATCGTTTCGCGGCGCTCCCCGCCGCAGGAAGCGAGCAGGACGATCAGGCAGACAAAGGCGCTGCTTCGCCGGCCAATCATGATCGCGCGGGCCGCAGCCTGCGCTCCAGCAAGCTGAGCCCAAAATCAGCGAGCAGCGCAAGAGCAGCTGCTGGAATCGCGCCAGCCAAAATCAGCTGGTCATTCACCATCGCAAGGCCTCGAAAAATAAATTCGCCCAGTCCTCCCGCGCCTACGGCAGCCGCAATCGTCGCGATACCGATCGTGAGCACGGTTGCAACCCGTACGCCGGCCAGAATAGTCGGCGCGGACAGTGGCAACTCCACTTGAAACAAAATTTGGTTTTCCGTCATGCCCATTCCTCGCGCCGCTTCCCGTACTGCAGAATCCACGCCGGCAATGCCCGCAGTCGTATTGCGAATAATGGGAAGCAACGCGTACAACGTTAACGCGGTGATGACCAGCCTGTCCGCGCGATCCCCAAGCCACGGCACCGGCAACAGGAACCCAAACAGCGCTAGGCTTGGAATGGTTTCGGCAATATTCGCTCCACCGAGAATCGGCTTCGAAAGCCAGGGATGCCGCGATGCGATAATTCCGAGCGGAACCCCGATTGCCACCGCAATCAGCATGGCCATTCCAACCAGCCAAATATGCTCGACGGTTGCCTGTACAATTTCGCGCTGATGACGAATAAAGAAATCAATGAACTTCATTCTTCCTCTCAGCTTCTTCGTACATGCGAAAATTTGCGACATAGGCCGCAGCCACAGGTTCCTGCGCCACAAGAAATTCCTTAGGAGTATAAATCCCAGTCAATTTCCCCGCGTCGAGCAAAGCGATGCGCGTGGCGAGCAGCAAGGATTCGCCAACGTCGTGAGTGACGATCACGATTGCCTTTTGGAGACGCCGCTGAAGCTGCTGGAACTCCTTGTGCAGCTCCCCGGTTGTAAGCGGATCGAGCGATCCGAACGGCTCGTCCATCAACAGAATCGGCGGGTCCACAGCCAATGCCCGAGCGATACCTACGCGCTGGCGTTGCCCTCCTGAAAGTTGGTGCGGGTATCGTTTCGAGAAGGTATCGGGTTCGAGCCCCATAAGCCGGAGGAGTTCGTCCGTGCGCGCGCGAGTCCGCTCTACGGGCCACTGTTCGAGTCGCGGTACCAGAGAGACGTTCCGCTCAACTGTGAGATGAGGAAACAGCCCAATATCCTGTATGACGTAACCGATATGTCGACGCAACGAAATCGCATCCCAGGTGCGGGTCGACTTACCTTCGACGAGTACCTCTCCGTCACTCGGATCGAGCAATCGATTAATCAGTTTCAACGCAGTGGTTTTGCCGGCGCCGCTCCGGCCTAGTAAAACCAAAGTTTCGCCGCGCCTCACCTTGATGCCGACATTTTCTAACAGTGCTCGCCCGTTCGGCAGGCGATAACCGGCGTTTTGGAATTCTATGGCGGGTTCGCGCGCGGCTTCTCGGTCGGGTTCGGCTTTCATTCGAGGGCGGTAAGAAGCGCCGCGTCTGGCGAGGCTAACAAGCCTAGCGACACCATGTCAAACACACAGGCCCCATCGGCGCGCGGAAATAAATCACTTGCCGCCGATGAATTTGCGAATCGCGAGGAGCACGTCAACCATCATCGTTTCCGTGAGCTTGCCGGTAAACGTATTTTGCTGGCTCGGATGATACGAGACAAACAGGCGCGGCAGGCCGCCGGGCAGCTCGTAGCTCGCTCCGTGACGAAGCGGATACTTTGCAAAGCCTTTGATCTGCCCATCGCGCTTGAGCAGCCCCAAGTAAGCGCGCATCGCAATACTTCCCAACGCAAGAATGGCGCGCGGCCGGATCAACTCCAGCTCCTTTTCAAAATATGGCAGACAGTTTGCTAGTTCCGATGGAAGCGGTTTGTTCGCAGGAGGGGCGCATCGAATCGTCGCCGCAATATACGCATTTCTCAGCTTGAGCCCGTCACCGCGATGCGTGGAAGTCGGCTGATTAGAAAAGCCGGTTTCATAGAGCGCCTTATAGAGGAAATCGCCCGAACGGTCGCCGGTGAAGACTCGGCCCGTTCGATTCCCACCGTGAGCCGCAGGTGCAAGGCCCAGAATCAGCAATTTCGCGCGCGGATCGCCGAAGCCTGGAACAGGTTTGCCCCAGTAGTCCCAGCCCAGGAACGCACGTCGTTTCTCTGCCGCTACTTTCTCGCGATAGCAGACGAGTCGCGGGCATTTGCGGCACAACACTATTTCCTGGTTTAGTTGGTCGAGTGTTTGCAAATTTCGTCCAACAAAAATAGTATGAACCCCTCTAAGCATTGCGAGCGTCTATTCTAGTTGAGGAACGCGCTTGGTTCTCTTAGAGCTTTCCTAAACTTTTTGTACGACGAAGGTCCGATACAACCCCGGAACAATCCGCGGACAACATGGATACTACACGCGAGAAAATCGTCATCGTCGAAGCCGACCCGGTCACGCGGGAGGCTCTGCGGTTGACACTCGACACTGCGGGCTACGACTTAGCCGCATTCGGCGCGGCTACCGAAGCGCTTGACGCGATTCACAGCACCGGCGCAAATCTGCTCTTGATGAATGCTCTCAGCCGGGACGCGTCCGGCGCAGATGGATCGCATCCGCGCGAAACCATCGCCACAATCCGCGGCTCTGCCGCAACAGAAATGGTTCGCGTAATTCTGTTGGTCGGTTCAGGGCCTGAGCAGCGCGCCGACGCTTTGAATTTTGGCGCCGACGACGCAATTTCTCAACCGTGGGACTCCAACGAGCTGTTGGCCCGGGTTCGCACCCAATTGCGAATGTTCCGCGCGCAAAAACGGTTGCGCGACGAAGCAAACATCGCAATAGAAGGCCAGCAGATTGCCCACACGGCATTCGAGGCTCTCGCCGTCACGGAAAAAATGGCGAACGACGCAACTTCTCTCGATCACAAGCTCAAGATTGGATTCGGCGCCATATGCGCCATTGTTGCGGTCATGGCTGGAGTTTATTTTCTCTTTGCCCGCAGCGCGCAAAAAGAAACGCAGCGGGGAAATGCGATCATCGCCCGGTTTGAAGGCGGAATAGTTCGCCAGCAAGATTTAATTTCCGAATCGCGCAAGCTTCGCACGCAACAAGGGGCGGCGGCCAACGCACCTGCCGCGAAGGTTGACCTCCAGAAACAAGCCGCGGATTTGAAAGCTCAGATGGCAAATGCAGACCCCGACGATGCAAGCAGCTTGCAGAAACAGCTCGAAGAGACCAATGCTCGTCTCGCGCGTATCGAACAGGAAGGTCAAGGGGCTCAAACACTGATTCCCGCGGACGTGCAGAGTGTTTGCCTACTGCACGTTTCGGTAGCGCTCCGCGATAAGGACACCGGCCAGCGGCTCCGTTACGCCGGCCTCAACCAGCAAGGCCAGCCTCTGCAAGATAGCGGCGGCGACCCGATCCTCACGCTCGAAGGCCATGGGCCGGAAGTTAAGATAGACGTATTCGGTACCGGTTTTGTGGCCGGCCCGAATGGACGCGTCATGACCAATCACCACGTGGCCGAGCCCTGGTGGAAAACTGACGACTTCAAAGTCTTCGTCGATCAGGGTTATCAGCCGGAGATTTCAACCATTCGCGCTTATTTCCCCGGCGATCCCCGAGCGTTTCATGCGGAGGTCCAGCAGATTTCCCCGGAAACAGATCTCGCGACGATGCGTGTCGACTTGCAGGACCTCAAACGTCCTGTTCTTTTGGTCGATTGGGGCCAAGGAGCCGCAGTTACAGGACAGCCTGTAATCCTGATGGGCTATGCCACTGGGCTCGCTGCCATTCTTGCGCGCACCGATGAAGATACTGCCCAGGAGATTATTGCCCACAACGGCATAGACACCTCAAAAGTTCTGGATGAACTGGCGCACCGAAACTTGATCCGTCCGCTCATTACGCAAGGTCACATCGGCGACATTCTTCCCGACAAGATTGTTTTCGACGCGCAGACGACCAACGGCGGCTCCGGCGGCCCGCTTTTCAATCGCAAAGGAAAAGTGATCGGCGTCACCTACGCCGTGCTCCGGGGTTTCGGCGGCTCGAATTTTGGCATCCCTATAAAATTCTCACAGCCTCTGCTCGGGGCTGCGCCGCCCGCCCCATAGCCGAGACTCGTCATCAAATCCTTCTGTCTTAGAGTCTCAGGCCCCGAGGCAAATTGACTTCTGCAAGCCGCACAACTAGCATATTCACAGCGATTCTTCCTTCAGGGCTCACCTGAAGGTGTATTCTGCCGCGTCGTATTTAGCGTAAATTTGCCATGGAAACTAGCGCTCGCTCGAAGAATATTCTGGAACAAATTGTCGAAGCTAGACGAGAATCCGTCGCGCATCGCAGGCGCGTGCTTCCGGAGGCCGCTCTTCGGATGGCGGTTGAAAAGAAAGTTGCGCCTCCGCGCGATTTCCCATCCGCGCTTACTGGACCGGGCATTCGCATTATCGCCGAGCTGAAAAAGGCTTCTCCGTCCCGCGGCGTGATTCGCTCGGATTTTGCGCCTGGCTCGTTGGCTGCGGACCTCGAACGGGCCGGTGCAGCCGCACTTTCGGTGCTCACCGAAGAAGATTTCTTTTCAGGCTCGCTGGCTGATTTGAAGGAAGCCAGCCGCGTAACGAAAATTCCAATTCTGCGAAAAGACTTCATCCTGGACCCCTGGCAGGTGTGGGAAACACGCGCGTCCGGCGCTGATTCTTTTCTGCTCATCGCCGCCGTCCTGGACGATGACATTTTTCGTGCGCTGCTCACCTTAGGGCGTTCACTGAAAATGGAGCCGTTAGTAGAGGTCCATTCGCGCGAAGAGCTGGAACGCGTCCTTTCAGCCGGCGCGCAAATCATTGGCGTCAATAATCGCGACCTACAGGATTTCAGCGTGCATCTGAAGACTTCGCTCGAACTGGTTCAAGCGATTCCGCAGGAGTGCATTGCCGTTAGCGAGTCTGGTTTGCGCACGCGCGAAGACCTCGTTCGGCTGAATCAGGCCGGTTTCGATGCTTTCCTCATCGGCGAGCATCTGATGCAACAAGCGGATCCCGCGCAGGCTCTGCGCACTTTGCTACAGCCATGCAGTTTGGAAAAGTCCGGCCATGCGAGCGACGAAACTCAATGGTAAAAGTAAAAATATGCGGAATCACGAATTTAAAGGACGCCCGCCAGGCCGTCGATGAGGGAGCGGACTTCCTTGGTTTCAATTTTTACCCGCGCAGTCCGCGCTACGTAACTCCGCGCAGAGCCCGGGGGATTTTGCGCCGTTTGCCAAGGAAGATCGCATCCGTGGGAGTGTTCGTGAACGAGCAAGAAGACAAGATGTTAGAGATTGCTCGACAGGTCGGCCTCGGCCATCTCCAATTGCACGGTGAAGAGTCGCCCGCAACTATCGCGCATCTCGCGCGAAATCTGCCAGTGATCAAAGCCGTCCGGGTACGACATTCATTCCGAGTCGCCGAACTTGCACATTACGAGCATGCCTCCGCATTTTTGCTCGACGGCTTCGATCGTCGGCGCCACGGCGGGAGCGGCAAGACTTTTCGCTGGAACATAGCGCTTCGCGCAAAACGCGCGGGCCACATTTTTATAGCGGGAGGCCTGACGCCGGAAAATGTTTCCGAAGCGATTCGCTCCGCCAAACCGTATGCGGTCGACGTTTGCAGCGGCGTGGAATCAAAACCGGGGAAGAAAGACCCTGCGCTTGTCGTGAAATTCATGCGAGCCGTACGTTCGTCCCGGAGGGCAGCGTGACGAGCGCGGCGCCACAAACCATGCCGGATTCACGCGGACGCTACGGTCCCTTCGGCGGCCGCTATGTTCCGGAAACGCTTGTCGCGCCGCTGGAAGAACTCGAGCGCGCCTATGCTGAAGCTCGTGCGGATAAAACTTTTCAGAGGGAGCTCGACGATCTTCTCCATAATTTTGCGGGCAGACCAACGCCTCTGCAATTCGCGTCGCGGCTCACCGAACAGCTCGCCGGTCCTCGTATTTATCTCAAGCGCGAAGACTTGCTCCACACCGGGGCGCACAAAATAAACAACGCGCTCGGCCAGGGACTCTTGGCGGTGCGTATGGGTAAAAAGCGAATCATCGCGGAAACTGGAGCGGGCCAGCACGGCGTAGCCACAGCCACCGTATCCGCCCGCCTCGGTCTTAGTTGCACGGTTTACATGGGCACCGAAGATATGGAGCGCCAGCGGTTGAACGTTTTTCGCATGCGCTTGCTCGGTGCGGAAGTGAAAGGCGTAGATTCCGGTAGCCGCACACTGAAAGATGCAATCAACGAGGCGATGCGCGATTGGGTGACGAATGTCGGCACCTCGCACTATCTGCTCGGCTCCGTTCTGGGTGCGCATCCTTACCCGCAAATCGTTCGCGATTTTCAGAAAATTATCGGCGAAGAAGCTCGCGAACAGATTATGAGCGCTGAAGGACGGCTTCCCGATCATTTGATTGCCTGCGTGGGTGGCGGATCAAATGCCATCGGCCTCTTCCACGCATTTCTCGGCGACGCTACGGTGAAAATGCTCGGCGTGGAGGCTGGTGGCCGCGGCAAATCGCTCGGTGAGCACGCCGCTCGGCTTGCCGCAGCGGAAGGTTTCACCGGCGCACGCCCCGGCGTTCTGCAAGGAACCTATACATATCTGTTGCAGAACGCTGACGGGCAAATCTCGACCACTCATTCTGTATCCGCAGGCCTCGATTATCCCGGCGTGGGCCCCGAGCATGCATGGCTCGCAGAACAGGGCCGCGCTGAATACACGGCCGTCAGCGACGAAGAAGCGGTGCAAGCTGCACGCACGTTAGCGCGCACCGAAGGAATTATTCCCGCGCTTGAGTCCGCGCACGCCTTGGCCGAACTTATTCGTCGCGCACCCAAAATGAGAAAGGATGAAGTAGTGATCCTGAATCTTTCCGGCCGCGGCGACAAAGACATGGAAATCCTGTCTCGCTATGTCTAACTCTCCCACTTCGAAGTTTTCTGTCGCGAAACAATCAAGTGCCGGGGCGGGGGGAAAGCCTTCCGCTGAAGAGCGCACGGGAAGAATCGAACGCAAATTTCGCGCGCTAGCAGACGCCGGCGAACTCGGGCTCATAGCCTACATCACCGCCGGAGATCCTTCGCTCGAAGCCAGCGCCAAAATCGTCCTTGATGCTGCGGAGGCTGGCGCGGATATCATCGAACTGGGTGTCCCCTTCAGCGACCCCGTTGCGGACGGCCCCGTCATTCAGCGTGCAAGCGAACGCGCGTTGCGCAGCGGCACTACTCTCGCCGGGGTCCTCGAACTCGTCCGTCATCTTCGTACGCGTACGGACGTGCCGCTTGTGCTCTTCAGTTATTTCAACCCGATCTTGCAGATGGGGCTGGAGAAATTTGCCGAAGCTGCGGCCTCGGCGGGGGCCGACGGCGTTCTGGCCACCGATTTGACGCCCGAGGAAGCGAGTGAATATCGCGCGGCCTTGCGCCATTGCAATCTCGATACTATCTTTCTTGCTGCTCCAACTTCTACCGACGAGCGTATCGCACGCATCGCGGACGCCTCGAGCGGCTTCCTCTACTTGGTCTCGCGCACCGGCGTAACCGGTACTCGGGAAGTCTTGCCCGAAGGATTGCCCGCGCTCGCGCGCCGCGTGCGAAAGTTCACCATTCTTCCGATTGCCGTCGGTTTCGGAATTTCGGCGCCGGCTCACGTAAGCGTGCTCGGAGGTATCGCGGATGCAGCCGTGGTCGGCTCCGCGCTCATGGCCGTAGTGGAGCTCGCAGCTTCCGCCGACGCTGCGGCCCAGGGCGTGGCGGCTCTCGTGCGCACCCTAAAAAGCGCCGCGCGTTCGGGCCTTAGCCGCCGAAGCAATCAACCCGAAAATCCCCCGGCCGAATGAGTTATACAAAATCTCCGCCGACTTGCAGTAAACTTCCTCCGCAATTATCCTGCGCAATATCTTAAGGAGACAGAATGGATAAGCGTGTAACCAGCGCTGACGCCGCAATCGCTCGTATTCAAGACGGCGCGACAATTCTGCTCGGAGGCTTCGGCCTCTGCGGCATCCCGGAAAATCTGATCGCCGCATTGCGCAGGAAGGGCACAAAGGACCTCACTCTTGTGTCCAATAACGCAGGCGTGGACGCTTTCGGAATCGGGCTTTTGCTGCAAAGCAAGCAAGTGAAGAAAATGATCGCCAGCTACGTGGGCGAAAATAAACTTTTCGAACAGCTCGCACTGAAAAAGGAAATCGAAGTGGAATTAAATCCTCAAGGGACGCTTGCTGAGCGCATTCGATGTGGCGGCGCAGGCATTCCCGCGTTTTTTACGCCCACCGGCTACGGCACGATGGCGGGCGAAGGAAAGGAAGTTCGCGAGTTCAATGGCCGCCAGCACATTTTGGTGCCGGCACTGCGCGGTGACTTCGCTTTCATCAAGGCATACCAGGGCGATCGCTGGGGAAATCTCGTCTTTCGCAAGACGGCGCGAAACTACAATTCGATCATGGCCACGGCAGCGAGCCATGTGATAGCCGAAGTGGAAGAGCTCGTCGAGCTAGGCACGCTGAACCCTGACTGCATTCACACCCCGGGAATATTTGTGGACGCCATTTTTCAAGGCGCAAATTACGAGAAGCGCATAGAGCGCCGCACCGTGCGAAAGCGCTAGGAGATATCATGCCCGTCGAAATTGATAAGCGCGAAATCATAGCCCGCCGAGTCGCCCGTGAGCTGCGCGACGGTTACTACGTCAATCTCGGAATCGGCTTGCCTACTCTGATTCCGAGTTTCCTTCCCCCGGGCATGGAAGTAATTCTGCAATCGGAAAACGGCATGCTCGGCGTGGGCGCCTACCCTTACGAAGGAAACGAAGATCCTGACCTGATCAACGCAGGCAAGGAAACAATCACTGAAATCCCCGGCTGCTGTTATTTCTCGAGCGCCGATTCTTTCGGAATGATTCGCAGCGGGCGGATTAACGTTACCGTCCTCGGCGCGCTTCAGGTAGACGCTAAAGGCAATCTCGCCAACTGGGCAATCCCCGGGAAAATGTTGAAGGGCATGGGCGGCGCCATGGACCTGGTCGCCGGCGCCAAGCGCGTGATCATCGCCATGGAACACACCACCAAAGACGGCGAGCCGAAAATTGTGAAGGAATGCAGCCTGCCGCTCACCGGCGTTGGCGTCGTGAACCTGATCGTCACCGAGCTCGGCGTTATCGAAGTTACGCCCCACGGACTTCTTCTGCGCGAGCTCGCTCCCGGCGTTTCCGCTGAAGCCGTGCAAAAAGTTACGGAACCCAAACTGCAGATGGCGCCCGACATGAAAGTGATGTCTGGCTGAAGCGAACGAACAGCAGAGATAACTTTGAGCACATCGGGGTGCCTGCCCGCGCCGAGAATTGAGATACCATGAAGACTAAAGGTTTTCGGGAGACGCAATGGAGCCGCATTCGATCGTGGTAATCAGCTTGCAGAATCCCAAGGAAAAATTGTGGGGAGAACTCATCGACATCACGCATTCGGGAGTCTCCGTGCGCGGGATCGATCTCAGTTCGTTCGACGATTTCGTCAGCCAGGTGCTGCATCCCGACGGTGACCGCATGGGTTTGCCCACTCTTTTTTTCCCCATGCTGCGAATCGAACGCATCGCGCTGGACGAACCCCGCGGATCGATTCCATCACTCGCAGAAGTGTTCGCAAAAAAGACTGGCCGCTCGCTGGGAGATTATCTGGCGCAATTCGCCTGATTGCACATGCCTGTTCCACTTAGCCGGATAACTTCATGAACAGCCGAATCCTCACGGTCCCCAATCAGCTCACGTTTCTGCGCCTGGCCTTTCTTCCTGTCTTCATCATTACGATTCACTATGAACGATATGGCTGGGCCATGATAATTCTCATAGTCGCCGGCTTGACGGACGCGCTGGATGGTTGGCTCGCCAGAGGGTTGAATCAAAAAACACCGTTGGGCGCTTATCTCGACCCCATTGCAGACAAGCTTCTCGTTTCTTCATCGTATCTCGTCCTGGCTTTGCACAATAAAGTCCAGTGGTGGCTGGCAATTCTTGTCTTGGGACGGGACGTTTCGTTGTTGGTCGCTAGCGCTGTGGTTCTAATCACCGTGGGTTATATTTCCTTGCCCCCGAGCATTTACGGCAAGGCCACCACATTTTTCGAGCTTCTGCTCATTTTCTTAGTGTTATTGCTGGCGATCCGGAATAACCATGCGCTTGAGGTGGTGCAAGAGGTTTGCAAATATTGCGTGGCAGTCTTTGTATGTATTTCAGGACTGCATTACAGCATTGTGGTGTCGCGCCGTCTTCATGCGGGAGCCTAACGGCCTAAATACGCTGGCTCGTTTGTCCTTTAGCTTGCCTGGAACAATCCGTAAGCCACCACTCCGATGCTCGCAATCACGATAATCGCCGTCGTCCATCCAAGCAGATCCGCGCGCGTGCGTTCCTGCTGCGACATCGGTGGACGATCGAGCATCACCTTGCCCATTAAAAACCCGGTGATCAATCCTCCAAGGTGCGCAAAGTTATCAATTCCGGACATCAAAATCCCTAAGACCCCGATATAGACCAGCCATTTGATGAGCTGGCTTCGCAGCATTTGCATCGAAGCGCCGCTCCGTTTGGTTGTAACCGCGAGAAGCAGGCCGATCAGTCCAAGTAACGATGCCGACCCTCCTACGCTGAAGTGACCAGCCAGCGCACTAAGGATGTACCCGCCAATGCCCGTCATAACGTAGACGAAGAAAAATCTCGCGGACCCGTACAACTCTTCTATCTGCGGCCCGATATCCATCAGCACCCACATATTGAACCCGATGTGCATCAGGCTGCCGTGAAGGAAACTCGCCATCACGAAACGCCACGGCTCTTGTATATCAATCTGCCATGGAAGCGACGCGCCTAGCTTTTGCAGAACAGCGCCGTTGATCCCTCCGAAATTGAAAATGCCGAAAAAACCGCCGCCCGGCGCTTGAAAGCCACTGGTGCGAACGGTTGCCAACAGGCTCGCGCCGTAAAGCAAGCAACTCAGGCTGAGAATTCCATAAGTTGCCGGCGATGTCGTCGGCAGCAGACGGCTCAGCGACCGGCTGGCCGCCGCCATGCCGAAATTCATGCTCGCGCCGCACTGATGGCATTTCGTCGCGGTCGCCCCGACCAGA
>Ga0209330_1000067_pt1 | contig 50130 bp, 44 predicted proteins | sample JacPinW_OM2H0_O3_FD_187969 | JGI IMG/M metagenome (GOLD analysis project Ga0209330, IMG submission 187969) | Forest soil microbial communities from Algoma, Ontario, Canada - Jack Pine, Ontario site 1_JW_OM2H0_O3 (SPAdes) (version 2) | ecosystem: Environmental > Terrestrial > Soil > Boreal... | reverse complement strand
AGCGCATGCGGGGGGGAGTGTGTTCGATTGGCGGCGAGCGTCTTTTTTCTCCTTATGCGCTATCACAGGTTCAAGATGAAGGTGAGGGCGCGCCGCTGTGCCTGGCTGAGGTGATCGACGAGCTTGAGTGCGATTTCCTGGGCGACCGTGTCGGCGTAGTCCCGGTGCCGTTGCATCGCGGCAAGCTTCGCCAACGGGGAGCACTCGAAGGGAAACGCGAAACACCTTCGCAAACCGGCCTTATCAGCCACCAGCGCCGGGAGACCGTCCGGGGCGCGTACGGAGTGGTCCAACATGAAGCGGTGAAGGGGCGTGAGGTTTTGGTAATGCATGATGTTTACACTGCTGGAGCCACAGTATCGGAATGTGCGCGGGTTCTGCGGCGGGCTGTTGCGACCAAAGTGTGGGTGGCGACTGTCGCGCGTACGCTGAAGGCTTCCGCGCGGCATGTTGTAAACCGGATTTCCGGCGATACGGTTGCTGGGGAGGAATCGGTTGCCCCTGAGATTCCGCTGGCTTGTGCGGCGGGCAGTTAGTTTGCGAGGGCTGCGCAGTTCGCTTGTGGCATCCAAGTGGAGCCAGAGTCAGGAAAATAGATTAGCGCCATGTCAGCAAGAAACGAAGCCGATGGGGGATTCAGTGGAAGGCACGCTGCGAGCCTGTTTGCAGGGCAGGCGGTGCATCACGACGGCAACGGGCACGCGCTGCACGCACCTGTGCTCGTCCTGAACGCGTCTTATGAGCCCATCAATGTTTGTGCGGCGCGGCGGGCGCTGGTGCTGGTGCTGAAGGGTGTGGCCATGACGGAAGAGGAGAATGGTCACTTCCTGCATGCGGCGCGGATCGCGATGCGCGTGCCGTCGGTGATCCGACTGCTGGAGTACCGCCGCATCCCGCATCAGAGCCGAGCTTTGTCGCGAAAAAACATTCTGCTGCGCGACCGCAACACTTGCCAGTATTGCGCCACTGTGCTGCCTTCCGGCGACTTGACTCTCGATCACGTGATTCCCCGGTCGCGCGGTGGATCCTCCACGTGGGAAAATCTTGTTGCTTGCTGCCATGGTTGTAACCGGCGCAAGGGAAATCAATTTCCGCTTGAGGCCGGAATGAAGCTGATGCGTGAGCCGCGCGCTTTTAATCTGCACACCAGCCGCCACATCATGCGGCTCATGGGAAGGTCGGATGATAAGTGGAGGAAGTATCTGTTCTACTGAAGTTTCCAGGTTTCAGAGTCAGGATAGGCGCCTGCAGCTGCCAAAAGCTCTTGGGGAGAATCGGTGGCGCGTTCTTATCGCGTGTTGCTCGTCTGGCAAAAGCCAAGGCTCTCGCCGTTCAGATTGATTGAGCAACAGAGCAGTTCCCGAAGAACGAGACATATGGTCTGACATCTTCAGTCAGACGGGCCTCGGTCTTGGTTTGCTGCAAAGATCGCGGAGGCGCCAAGGCAGGGTAACTCTCGGCGAATTCCTGCATTTCCTCGGCTAAGCGCGCGGCTCTCCACTGAACTCGACACTCAACTGGCCATCGCGCTGGACCTTACTTACCGACCCAGAGATTTACCCGGTACTCGGTCTTCTAAATCGCCTGATCGATTCCTTGCGTAAACGGCGTGACGGACCCGTTTGGAAACCTTGAAGCCCTGAAACTCTAAAACCCTTACTTTTGCGGATTCTGCGGCGCGTCGGGCTTTTTCTCGTCGGGCTTCTGATCCGGTGCGGGCTTCTGGTCTTTCTGGTCCCCCTTTGGAACTTCTTTTCCCTCGTACAGAATTCTCACGTTCGATCCGAAGCGTTTATAGTCCTCGTACTTCACGATCTCACGGATGTGGATGTCGCCCGTATTGAAGTGCAGGGTGTCATCCGCGCGCGTGTAGGTGGGGAACCAATATTGATTATCGATCTGCTGGCGCCAGGTCGTGAACTTCGGGTAGAGATGTTCTTCTTTGCCCTTCTTTTTTGAGTCTTTAATCTCCGGGACGGCCTGGCCGTATGTCTTCACGATCTGGAAATCCTGATCGTCAACCCAGATACGTCCCTGGAAGTAGCGTTTTTTCCCCACGATGGCTTTGGGCGCGATATCGAAAACGTAGCAGTGCAACTGATCTTCGGTCTGCTGTCCGGCGTAGAGAATGTTGTATTCGGGGACCTCTTCGGTGGTGAGCACGAAGGGAAGGCGATTGCGGAAATCCTGAACATCGCCTTCGTCGAGGGAGAGGCCACCGGCCTCCAAAGAAGATTGCGGCGCGAAGACGACGTTTTCGATGCGATGTCCCTTGTCGTCGTAAAGCACGTCGAATACTTCGTGGTACTCGCCGGTGACGGTGTCGCCATCGCGCGTCTGAACTTTGATGTCCTGCCGGTAGGTGTAGTGGTCGCGTGCGTCCTTGAACAATTTTTCCCGCGCGGCAAAGTGAGTAATGATTTCCTCAGGTGTGACCCCTTTGGGCGGAGTATTTTCGAGGGGACCTTCCTGGGCAAGTGCCGGCGGAGCGGGGATCGCAAGCGCCAGCAAGCAGACAGCAAAAAGAACGGTGCGGGGAACCAGCCTCATACTCCCTAGTTTACCGAATCTGGAAGGAACGCGTCGGCGAGCGCGTGCCACTACTTTGGTGTCCGACCGCAGGACATGAAAACTATGTCCCGACGAATCAATTTTTGAGAATACTTTAGAGCGGATTCCCCTTACTGCCGCGGCCCTCCCCCGACCCCTCTCCGCTCAGTGAGGCCAGGGGTGGGCGCTGCAGTTCTGCCGCTAACTTGGATGCCAGAACGATCAAGGGGTTGCCGTCGGGGAAAAAGGGGTGCGGGCCCTCGCTATTGAGCATCGGCCGTTCCTCCCTAGACTAGTCCCGTTCTGCCTTTCCAGAGACGGATTCTGCGTTATCGTCGCGATGGTAGTGACCACGATCGTAGCCGAAGGCCGAAAGCGCCAGTCCCAAAATCCTGCGCTATGCAATCAATGCCATCAATGCTATCATTAATGGGCTTGGCCAGTATTATCATCCGAAAACTCCCCGAGAACACCAAGCGTCGGCTGCGTATTCGCGCCGCTCGCAACGGGCACTCCATGGAGCAAGAGGCTCGCGAGCTGCTCGAAACCGGTTTGGCCCGCGCCGATTCTGAGCCGGAAAATCTCGGAGAAGCCATCCGCCGGCGCTTCGCTCCTCTGGGCGGCATCGATTTAAAAATTCCCGCTCGTCGCGGAACCATTCGCGAAATCCAATTCAAGTGACATTCGTGATCACGATCCTGGACACCAGTGTGGTTTTCGAGCCGATGCGGCCTTCGCCGTCGCCGGCCGTGATGGCATGGTTATCCCGAAAGCCGGAGAACGGCCATTTCTTCGTGACTGCCATTAGCGTGGCTGAAATCCTCTTCGGACTCGAACTTCTCCCTAGGGGAAAGCGCCGCGACAAGATGCTCGCCCAGGCCCAAGCGACGTTCGCGGAAGATTTTGCCGGGCGGGTGCTGCCCTTTGACGAAGACGCCGCACACGTGTTTCCGGGCATCGCAGCCCGCCGCCGCGCCCAAGGCCGACCTATCCCAGACTTGGACGCCCAGATCGCCGCCATCGTGCACTCCCGCGATGCCATTCTGGCCACGCGGAACACTGCCGACTTCGAGGGCTGCGGCGTGCGGCTGGAAAACCCGTGGATCGAACAGTAGGGAGGGCGCCGCTACCAGACCTGCTACACTTTTTGGTTTGCTGGGGGCTCCGTCATGCGGCGTTTCATTCTTGGTTCTCTTGCTTTTATTGCTTTCGCGCTTCCTGCCTTGGCGCAGGCCAAGCATCCGTTCACTTTCGAAGACATGATGAAGCTCAAGCGCGTGGGCGAGCCGGAAGTTTCGCCGGACGGCAAGTGGGTGGTCTTCAGCGTGGTCGATGTGAATCTGGAGGCCAATACGAAAACGCCGCATATCTGGATCGTGCCCCTGGCTGGAGGGCAGGAGCGGGAGATCATTGCGGATCAGGATGCCGACCGTCCGCGCTGGGCGCCGGATGGGATGCGATTCGCGTTTATCTCAACCAAAGAAGGAGGCTCGCAGATTTGGGTAGCGGATTTCGACCGCGCCGCAGGATCGGTCACGGGCACCCACAAGCTGACGTCGATTGCGACCGAGGCCGGGGGCGAACTCTGGTCACCAGATGGAAAGAATATTATCTTCACTTCGGATGTCTATCCCGACTGCGACGGGGCTCCCGAGCCAGAGGCTGCGTGCAACGCACGAAAAGTCAAAGAAGTCGAGCAATCGAAGGTCAAGGCGCTGATTTTCGACCGCCTGCTGTATCGCCACTGGAATGCTTACAAAGAAGGCAAGCGCACACACCTGTTTGCAGTTTCGGCCGAGGGGCCGGTAAATGCGCACTTGGCAAACAAGCAAGACCCGATGACCTTGCAGGTCCTCTCGGTTGCCCGCGATCTCACCCCCGGCGACTACGATTCTCCCGTGTTCTCGCTCGGCGGGCAGGATGACTATGCCTTCTCGCCCGACGGGCAGGAGATTTGCTATACGTCGAATCACGACAAGAATGAAGCTGCTTCGACCAACAATGACCTGTGGATCGTCTCGGTGAGTGGCGGGCCGGCACAGACAACCGGTCAGACCTTGCCGAAGAACATCACCGCCGACAATCCCGCCAGCGACTCGACGCCGCTGTATTCGCCCGATGGCCGCTTCATCGCCTACCGCGCCCAACAGCGCCCGGGATACGAAAGCGACCGCTTCCACTTGATGCTTTACGAGCGGAAGACGGGGGTGAGGAAGGATCTAACCGAGAGCTTCGATCATTGGGTGGGCTCATTCGCATGGGTCCCCGACTCCCGGACGATCTACTTCAGCGCCGAGCATAAACGACATTCTCTGATCTACGCCGTCGGAGGATTTTCCGGCGGTGCCGTGATCTCGACTCGGAGCTTGGTAGGCGGCTTCGACGACGACGTCGCAGTTGCTCCTGATGGCAAGAGGCTTGTGTTCAGTCGTAACTCGATCGCGGCTCCGAATGAGATCTACGAAGCTGATGCAACGGCCGACGGATGCCCGGCACGGACCGGCGATGTGGACCGCGGGAAGGAAAGCTGTTCATTGAGCAAAGATTGGGCGCTGACTCACGTGAACGAGGAACTGCTTTCGCAAGTCGCCATGTCCCCGGCTGAGCCTTTCTGGTTCAAAGGTGCGAAGGGCGATGATGTGGAGGGATCTCTCGTCAAGCCGCCGAACTTCGATGCCAGCAAGAAATATCCCGTGAAGTTCCTCATCCACGGCGGCCCGCAGGGCGCCTGGGGAGACGACTGGAGCTACCGCTGGAATCCCGAACTTTTTGCCGCACCAACCTCATCAGGCCCAGGATACGTGGTCATCATGATCAACTTCCACGGCTCGACCGGCTACGGGCAGAAGTTCATCGACGCCATCAACGGTGACTGGGGCGGCGCTCCCTATGAGGATTTGATGAAGGGGCTCGACTACGCGGAGAAGACTTATCCGTTCATCGACAAAGACCGGGAGTGCGCCCTGGGCGCCAGCTACGGCGGATACGCCATCAACTGGATACTTGGGCACACCGATCGCTTCAAGTGTCTGGTGTCGCACGATGGCATGTTCAATGCCGAATCCGCCTGGGGGACTACCGAGGAACTCTGGTTCAACGACTGGGAGTTCAAAGGCACTCCCTACGATAACCGCGCGATGTATCAGAAGTGGTCGCCGCATCAGTATGCAAAGAATTTCAAGACGCCTACTCTCGTAATCCACGGCCAGCGCGACTACCGGCTGGATGTAAGCGAAGGCTTCCAGCTTTTCACCACGCTGCAGATGGAAGGTGTGCCGTCGAAGATGCTGTATTTTCCGGACGAAGGACATTGGGTGATGAAGCCGCAGAATTCGCAGCTTTGGTACAAGACAGTGGATGATTGGGTGGATCAGTGGACTAAGAAGTGATTGCGTCGTGGGTTGCGGGCATCCTCGCCCGCGTTTGGGCAGGTTAGTCCAAGGCCGGCAAGTTGGGGTCATATCGGGCGGTCTTGAACCACGCCTGAGGGCGGCTGCGCCTGCGGCCAGGTGAAAACCAGAAATCATGACAAGGACCAGCAGTTGTAGCGGTCGAGAAGTCCGACCAGGCAATCCCATGAGCCGAATCCGACGTTTCAGAGGATCGCTTTGCCGCGCAGAACCAGGCAGCGAGCAACGGAAGCCCGAACCCGGCCAGCACGCCGAGCACATGCAGCGCAAGCGGAAGCGGATGGCTGGTACCGTACCGGACCCCTTCGCCCGCGCCCGACATTGCGCTAAGAGGAGGCAAAGCGAGTCCGCCGGCCCACGTCAATACCGCTGAAGTGTTCCGCGCGCACGCTCCATTCGGATGCGATCCAGGCCGGGATGAGCAGAGCGGCGAGCGTAACCGGGGCGGTGATGCTGATGTTCTGGGGACCGTCGCCGTGGCTGCGCGCAGCCACGAGAATCTGACCGGCGGTTGTGGCTAGAACCCACGGTGACAAGTGAGCCCGGGTGCAAAAACCAATACCTTGCAATGTGATTGCGCCCCGATTCACTGGTAGGGGCGGAGGTGCACCGAGTCTCCGTAGAGGACGTGTGCGTGATTAAGAGTCGTCGGGGCGTCCGTCGCCACCTAGATCGGGGATGCCGGTGATGAAGGCTGTTCGAGCAAAAGACTTGCGCATCGAGACGGTGCATGCCGAAGGTCTTCGGAGTTGAAGGGAGCCCGAGTTAGAACTGGGGCCCACGCTGCCCTGTGCATCGCCAGGGTCCGGATGGCGAACCACGGGAGCGGCTTCGGCTCGGGTGGGGCACACTCCGGTTCATCCCTGAGCGCGGATCAAGAAGTAGGACGCTTCGGCAGATCCGCTCGGCGAGCCTACCCAGTCGCCGGGAAGAAGAATGGCGGCTGCGGCGGTCCAGGTTTCCGTCGGGCCCACTCCGGTACCGCTTGCCCGCTGCCGGGCATAAGAATGTCCTGTTCAAGGTCGCCACCGGCACTTACGGTCACAGGGATGGGCACGAACGTGCCCGGAAGGAGTTGTTCTGCAGGCAATGAGAGAGTTCTCATCAAGGCGGGCTAAGAAGTTGTTTGCGACTACGGCGAGTGCGCTCTGACCATGGCGCGGGAGCGCAGGGCCGATCTGATTCTGCTGGACATGATCCTGCCGAAGATCAGTCGACCGGAAGTGCTGGCATGTCTGAAGTAAGGAGGCTGCGACGGCTGACATCGCGGCTGTAGTGCTCAGCAGTCTGACGGAGAAGAACCGGCAAAAGGTGGTCGATGCCGGAGCGGAGGACTGCGTGGAAAAGAATTCTTTGATGCCGCTGCCGGGAGCGGAAGTGCTACCGAAGATAGTGGAGAACATGATCTGCCGGATCAATCGCAGACGCAGGATCGCATTTGGCAGCATTCCAGCCGACAAGCAGGCTGGAAGGTCCGCAATCGGCTGAAAGAGAGATCATCACTGGCGGCTGCAGTTTTTTGATACTAAATTCCCAGCTTGGGGGTACGGCGGACGTGTTCCTCGGCGCTAAGATTGGCCCCCGCGAGCAGCAGTAATCCTGACAGGAACGCCCCAAACATCAGGCTCACCGAGAGCGCGAAGGGGCCATAGACTTCGGCGAAATTAAGCCAGGGCAACGCCAGGATGTAACCATACTTCAGAGCCTCTGACAGCAATCCCATGATTAGGGCGGTAGGCAGAACGGCGCGCGCCGGAACCTTGCCATTGGGCAGCACCCAGTAAATAAGGAAGAAGATAGCAATGCTGGCAGCAATGGCGAAGAGCTTCATTACGATGAAGCCGACCAGTCGGACGGATCCTGTGCCATGGCCGCGCAGGAGCGATTCAAGTAAACCTACGTTCCCGGCCGTCATGGCAACCGACAGCAGAGCCAGCACGCCGCAGCCGAACGCCAGCCCGAGCGAGATCGCCTGATTTCCGAAGTACGAGCGATTATTGGGAAAGAGCCAAATGCGGTTGAGCGCGACTTCCAGAGGCATGAATATGCCGGACGAGGTAACCAGCAGAATGATTAACGATACGATTTGAATGCTATGGCGGCTGTTCACCATGGCATTCAGGTTGCGGATGACGAACTCCTGGCCGGCGGGCAGGTAGTCGCGCAGCAGCTCCACGAGGACGTCATACATTACGCGCGAATGGAAAACGCGACGGATCAGCGTCATCAACAGCACGACGAACGGGAAGAAGGACAGAATCGAATTGGCAGCGACGGAGAATGCAAAAGTGTGCACATCGGTTCGCAGCAGGTACTTGACAGTTGAGACCAGCACCGAGGGGCGAGGGCGGCGAGGGCGCTCAGCAGGGCCAGGGAGTATTTCCGCGGGCGTAGCAGGCGTGGCTGTGGTTTGCTCAGGCATGGGACTAGGTTAATCGTATCAAGGGTTTGGCCCGCTGCCGGTATTTCGCTTGCACCAAAGGTTAGGGCCCTTCGAGGGGGCTTTCCTTGTACTTCGTTAAAGAATTGAACATGATCAGAGTTATTTTTTGGGGTCCACTCCTTATTCTTCTTGTAAAACGATTTAGTAGTGCTTATTATCGTTTGCTCATTACCCAGTGAATGCTGGGCGATGCGTTAGTAAGGCAGGTTGATGTCTTGAGTAGGGCCGTAGAAACAGCTTCGATGGTCCAAGGCTCCGAAAGTTCTCGCCGCGATGTCTTGGCGTGGCGGTGAACCGAGGAGTCTTTTACTTTGGAGGCGATTCCTTCGGCACTAGCGGACGCGACTGAGTTCCACCGTTTCCCTGGAGGGGGCGTCCCGGTTCGCCGGGGCAACAATAAGGGAGATCCGGGGAACAATTCTTGACGAAAGTGAAAGGAGTTTTTCCGTGAGAGAGAAGGGAACAGTAAAGTGGTTTAACGGGGCGAAGGGATATGGATTTATCCAGCGCTCCACGGGAGAGGACGTTTTCGTACATTTCTCCGCGATTCAGGAGAACGGCTACCGCTCGCTCAATGAGGGTGAGACCGTGGAGTTCGATTTGCTGAAAGGCCCCAAAGGCTTCCAGGCGGGCAACGTAGTTCGCGCCTAAATGCAATTACTGCCATCGCTGCCCTCCCGTACTGAACGGGAGGGGTTTTTAACTGAATATGGCGACAGACCGGGCCAGAAGTCGACGAGGGATGCCGAACAATCTAGTAAGAACAGTCCAGAACGAGGATGTCCTCCCTGCGATTTGCGCTAAGATCCGGCCACAGATCACTTCACCGCAGTTCGACCGACACCAGATCTCCATCCGAGATTCCGCCGGGCTTATAGTTCACCGACACCGAGCGATCATTCCAAGCGCAAGAAAAGTTATCGGCTCCGATGAGGAGCAGAGACTTGTAATCGGCGGTGCGCAGTTTCAGAACAGTTCCGGCCGAGGACACGGTGAGAATGGCGGCGGGAGACTGAGAGCAGTCCACGCCTAACAGACGGCCTTGGAAAAACTTCGCGGGGCGCTTGTCCCCGTTCCCCGGGTTTTGCGAAGTCTGCGCTGCGGCGCGCTTAGCTGCGTCTTGCTCGAGCACGTCGAATGGAGAACTCTGGGGAGAGAATTTTGGCGCGGTTGAGGCCGCTGAGAGGCCGTACTTCTGTTGGTTCGCGAGCCGACCTAACTGTTCGCGGGCTTCGGCTGCTACCTGGGAATTGCCGCTGGTCTTCAAATGTTCGAGCAGGCCTCGGGCGGTATCCCACTTCTTGGCCTCAATGTAGATTTCCGCCAGGTGATAGACGTACTCCTGATTGCGGGGGCTGAGTTGAATGGCGGCGCGCTCCGCCTGCAGGGCCGCGACCGGACCACCACCCACCATGCGCGCCATCGCCGTCAGGTCATAGGCGTCGGCGAATTCGGGATACCAATCCAGCACGGCCCGCAGATCCTGCAGCATGTTGGGCAGGCCCTGAATATCGCCGTGCTTCGCTTTGGCGATGCGGTACTTGAGCACGGCAAGGTAGTAACGGATCCACATGTCGCGCGGGTTTAGGGCAGCGGCGTCGCTCAGTTCCTCGGCGGTAGCGTCGAACTCGCCATGCTCGAGATGGTCCCAGGCGAGTGCGCGGTGGGCGATCTCATCGCCCGTGGCCGCCACCAAAGGACCATCTTGCGCGTCGTCTTTCGTTTTCTTGTTGGTCGCTTTGCTGGAAGTGCCGGGCTCGGGAGCGGTGGCCAGCGCCTGGAGTTCGTGCAAGCCGGCTTCGCGGCGTTCGAGAATCCTTGTTTTGATTTCGGCCGCGGAGGCGCGCGCGTCCGCTTCGCGCATTGGCTTGACGATGATGGCGCTGTCGTTCGGTCCTACGGGCGCAGGAAACTGATACACCTGCGGCGTATTGGCCGGAGCACCTGGCTGCTTCGAGGCGTCGAGCGCGGTAAACAGGGGCGTCAATGAATGAAAGTAAGCTTTTACCGCTTGGTCGAATTGAGCGGGCGTGACGCCATAGGCCTTCTGAATGGCTTCTTCGGCTGGCATGTGCTGGTTTTCGACCAGATCAAAGTACGTCCCCGTTTCGGGTAACTTTTTTTCGTGCAGCAGGTAATGCATCACCATCCAGGATTGCGCATAGAACAATGTGTGATGCGTGGCTTCCACGTAAGTGGAAGTGTCATGCTTCATGGCCAGCAGATCGGGAAGAGAAAGCCAGACCTGACCGCTCAGCAGTTCCGTCAGCGACTTCGGAGGATTGCGAACTTCCCGTTGATTTTCGAGCAGATCCTGGGTGAAGGCATTGCTTAGCTCGGGATCGCCTCCGATCTCAACCTGTTTGTTGTCGACGCGGATCGAACCGAAATATTCTGCCAGGCCTTCGTCGAACCATCCCTCAACCGGAGGATAGTTATAGTTCAACAGCAGATGGGCGAAGTCATGGGCGACGGCGCGCCACGATTCTTCTTCGAACAAGTTCAGAACGATGAAATTCTGATCTTCACCGGGCACGAAAAATCCAGGAACGCTGATGGGCTGCCCCTGATGGAGCGGCGCACTCTGGTAATAATCTTTGTCGTTCTTGAAGGCGAGAATGGTCAAGGGCTGCGGTTCGTTCAGGCGATCCTTCATGAGCAGGATGGCGAACACCGCCCGCATCTGCTCAAAGCGCAGGGCAACTTCTTTGCCTTTTTTCTCTCCGGCGTCGCTGAGGACGGTGAAATGCGCGGAGCGAATTTCGAGCCAGGGGGATGGCTCTGCCGCGGGGGCGGGTGTAGATGTAGAGAGAAAAGCTCCCAGAAGGATCGCAGGAACAATTGAAAGCGTGATGGAGCGAGTGCGGACCATGCGCATTCCGCCTAGAAACGGGTTAAGCAAAATGCTACCACGTGGCGGGACCAGGCAACCGACGGAAACGAGGCGGTGCGGAATTACTACTCGGGCAAATCGGACGGGGTGATTGACCGGGGGGAACGAAAGGAAGTTAAAATGGTGCCGGCCGATCCGCGAATGATGTACGTAAACACGGCCGATCCTGGGGAACGACGACGTAGGAGTGATTTCCTTGCGAAGTGCCGATGGTCCTCCGGTGCGCCGAAAACCTCAGTGGTCTCCGGCTCGTGTGACGATCGAGCGGCTGGCATTTTCACTGCTCATTCTTCTTGCGGGTCGGGTTGTCTGCGCCCGGCAAGGTCTTGCGCAGAACCTGCAACCGGACAATCAGGCGAATATTGTCCGCGGCATTGTGGTCAATGCTGTTACTCACGAGCCCATTGGCCGGGCCCTTGTCTATTCTCCCGACAATCGTTACGCCATGCTGAGCGATGGTGAGGGACATTTCGAATTCACTCTGCCAAAGGCCGCGGCTGATAACGGAGGCGTCACTTTCGCGACCGGGAACTCCGGCAAACTCACCCTGCTCATGGCGCGCAAGCCTGGGTTCCTGGATGATCCTCATGGAACAAGACCGGTCGAGGTATTGCCCGGTGCTGAGTTCACGATTGCTTTAATGCCCGAGGCGTTGATCAAGGGGCGAGTTACGCTTCCCGCAGCCGATCCGGCCCGTGGTGTGGACGTGCAACTTTTCGCCCGGCAAGTGCAGGACGGCAGCCCTCGTTGGATGCAGAGAAATTCAGCTCGCACGAACTCGAATGGCGAGTACCGCTTTGCCGAGCTCCAGCCTGGCATCTACAAGGTGCTGACACGCGAGTGGATGGACAATGATCCGGAAGCCACGGCTCCAGGCGGCCAACTCCATGGCTTCCCACCGGTTTATTACCCGAGCGCGACTGATTTTGCGTCGGCGTCGACGATTCAGCTCACGGCTGGCCAAACTTTCCAGGGGGATTTTTCTCTTGTGCGCCAGCCCTACTATCCCGTCAAGATTCCGGTCGCAAACAGGGAACATAATGGCGGAATGAACGTCACGGTATTACCGCAGGGCCAGCGCGGCCCTGGCTATTCACTCGGCTACAACACGGGGAGGGATGTGATCGAGGGGCAGCTTCCAAACGGGAAATATCTTGTCGAGGCAACGACTTTCGGTCCAGACTTCTCCACCAGCGGCTCGGTAAACCTTACGGTGAGTGGGGCGCCCGCGGAAGGTCCCGCCATGGTGCTGGCTAGAAACAATTCGCTCAGCGTGAATGTGAAGGAGGAATTCAACACGGCGGATGGGCACTCGTCGGGGTCGTGGAGCGACGGGAAACACACGTATGCGATACACGGCCCGCGACTCGATCTCCAAATCGGGGTGGCAGCGGAGGATGATTTTGGGCCGCAGAGAAGCGGATCGATTCGTGCGCCCGCGGGGGCGAACGACGATTCTTTGGTTCTCGAGAACCTAGCGCCAGGACGATATTGGTTGCGATTACATGCCTCGCGTGGCTATGTGGCATCGGCAACTATGGGCGGGACGGATTTGTTGCGTGAGTCTTTGGTGGTAGTGCCGGGAGCGAATGCAATGATCGAAATTAGGATGCGGGACGACAACGCGGAACTCGAAGGGGCGCTGATTGGAGTTCCGGCAACTTCGGCCGGGTCAGGCCGTGTATCTCCGCAAGGTTTTGTATATTGCATTCCCTTACCGGAGAGTTCAGGGCAGTTTCTGGAAATTCCTGCATCATTTGATGGGAGGTTCGACTATCAAATGGTTGCTCCAGGGGTCTATCGCATCATTGCTTTCGGCAGCCCTCAACAGGATATTCCTTATCGTGACGCGGAAGCGATGAAGGCTTATGAAACGAAGGGACAGATTGTCCATTTCGCTGCCGGACAGAAGGTGACGCTGCAGTTGCAGGTCATTTCCGGTAGCGAGTAAGCGTAAAGAGGAAAACATGGCGGTTTGCCCAAATTCGGCGCGTTCGTTTTGCTTCATCTTCTCGCTGACAACGGCTCTCGCTTGGGCCGCGGCGCAGACTGCAAATATTCCTCCAGCAACAATTCCCGGCGGGTACAGAATCGCCGGAAGCGTGGTGAGCAAGGCGGACGGGCGTCCTTTAGGCCGCGCGCGAGTAACCGTGAGGGACGCGAAGGAACCTCAGAAATTTCAATCTATGGTTACGGCTGAGGATGGCAAGTATGAGTTCAACGGTGTGCCTGCGGGAAAGTATTCGCTGACTGGCGCAAGACGCGGATTTATAGCCGCCAGCTATGACCAGCATGATCAGTATTCGACCGCGATTGTGACCGGTGCCGGACTTGACACCGAAACCTTGACGCTCCGCCTCGCTCCTGATGCGGTGATTGCCGGGAAAGTGCTGGATGAAGCCAATGACCCGGTTCGTCACGCCGTGGTGACGTTGTATTACGACGATCACAGCTCAGGCGTGGACCAGATTCGGCAGTCTAGCGTGGCTCAGACGAACGACCTTGGCGAGTACGAACTTACACCGCTCAGGCCCGGTGTTTATTTCTTGTCGGCGAGCGGTAAACCTTGGTACGCCATGCACCCTCATTCGGAATCGGCTCAATTCGAGTCCGATCAGCGGGGCGAAGTCCCGCCGGCCATCGATCGATCTCTGGATGTCGCCTACAGAGTGACTTATTACCCGGACGTGACCGAGACAGACGATGCAATGCCGATATCGATCCGCGGTGGTGAGCGAGTGCAGGCGGATATCCACTTGAATCCCGTTCCCTCCCTCACTCTTTTTTTCCATATGGCGGATGAAGGCAAGCACGGATACATCGTTCCGCAACTCGAACAGCCTGTGTTTGATGGTTCGACGTTCGTACAAAGCGATGGAGGAAACGTCGTTTCGCCAGGGGTCATGGAAATCACCGGTATTCCCGCAGGCCGCTACAATGTGCGCATCCCCGGGCAAGGCGCAACCCTTCAAATGAACGGAGTCGATCTCTCGAAAGATGGAGAAGAGGTCGAGGTTTCCAGCAGTGAGGCCTTCAGTAATCTAAAATTTTCGGTGCAAACTGCGTCCGAGGCTACGCTTCCGGAGCATCTCTCCGTCGGCTTGCGCTCCGGAAACAGAATGGTCGCTGCTCCTCAGCCAGTCGATGCCAAGGGCGAAGCGGAATTCCAACAAATCGCGGCTGGCCGCTATGAAGTCGTGGTGTGGGGTGCGGGGAAAACTTATGCCATCGCCCGCATCTCAGCGGAAAGCGCGCAGGTTTCAGGACACACACTGTCGGTCGCGGCGGGTTCTTCGCCATCGGTATCGCTTACCGTGGTCAGCGGCAGCACGGAAATTGAAGGAACGACGACGCGGGCGGGGAAAGGTTTTGCCGGTGCGATGATAGTGCTGGTACCCAATAATCCTGAGGTGGACCACGATCTTTTCCGGCGCGACCAAAGCGATCTGGACGGCAGTTTTCTTTTGCGAGGCGTCGTCCCTGGCTCTTATACTCTTCTGGCTATCGAGAATGGATGGGACTTGGACTGGTCACAGCCGCTTGTCATCGCCGCGTACTTGAAGCATGGGAGGCGAATACCGGTCAGTAGTCAAGGTGGTCGACCCATGAATGTGGCGGAGTCTATCGAAGTTCAATCGAGGTAGATGGGGAGCTCCAGGAGCCCGGTGAATCTAGTCTCCGCTGGCTTGGTTCTGCGTGGGCACGAGGAGCAGGCGCGCTCGTGTTCCCGCGGGCTGTGCAAGCGACGCAGGACCGCAAGCCTGCAGGATTCCGATGACTGCGGCATAAGCCGCGATAACGCCAATTCCGACCGAGGCGACTACCGTAACGCAGAGAATCAGAGGCATGAAAAGCGAAATCACGGAACCACCCTGTCCTAATCGTAGTAAGAGATGTCAATAACTCAGATGCCGCAGCATCAACTTTCGTCTATGCGGCATCTTCAATCTACCTGGGTTGACGACCGCCGCTAGTGACGACCCAGATACGCCGTAGTAAGATACGGAGTAGAGCTGTGCACTCCTAATGTCGGACAAATCTGTAGCCCTGTCGACGTTACGGAAGGCCCATCCAGCCTGGATTTTCAGACAAGCACTCAATGGCTATTACCAAGATTTCGGTGCGCGGGGCGCGCCAGCATAACCTGAAGAACATCGACGTTGAGATTCCGCGAAATACCCTTACGGTCGTCACCGGCCTAAGCGGTTCGGGTAAGTCATCTCTCGCATTCGACACGATTTATGCCGAGGGCCAGCGCCGTTACGTGGAGACGCTCTCCACCTATGCGCGGCAGTTTCTGGACCAGATGGAACGCCCGGATGTCGATTCGATTGACGGGCTTAGCCCGTCCATCTCGATTGAGCAGAAGACCACCAGCCGCAGTCCACGGTCGACTGTGGGTACGATCACCGAAATTTACGACTATCTTCGCCTGTTGTTCGCTTCCGTCGGCATTCCGCATTGTCCGAAGTGCGGGCGACCCATCAGCCGCCAGTCCGCCGAACAGATTGTGCAGCGAGTGATGGCGCTCACGCCGGAAGACCGCGTGATGGTGCTCGCGCCAATCGTTCGCGGGCGCAAGGGCGAGTTCAAAAAAGAGATGGAGACGCTGCTCAAGCACGGCTATACTCGCGCCCGCGTCGACGGTGAGCTGGTGAACATGGAGGATGACCTCAATCTCGACAAGAGGAAGAACCACACCATCGAAGTGCTGATCGATCGTCTGCTGGTGAAGCCGGGCATTGAACACCGCCTGGAAATGTCGGTAGGACTCGCGATGAAGCTGGCAGGGGGCCTGGTGCAAGTCGCCGTGGTCGGGGGGGATGATCAGCTGTATTCGGAAAAGCTCGCTTGCCCCGATTGCGGCATCAGCGTCCCGCAACTTGAGCCCCGCTCGTTTTCCTTCAACAGCATGTATGGAGCCTGTCCCGAATGCCATGGGCTCGGCAGCCGGTACGATTTCGACCCTGCAAAAGTGATTACCGATTGGTCGAAGCCGCTGCTCGATGGTGGACTGGGGCCGGGCTCGGCGTCGCAGGGGCTGATCCACAGTTTGCAAGTGACGGCGGCAGCACACGGAATTGATTTGAATACGCCCTTTGAAAAGTTTCCAGAAAAGATTCAGGACCTGCTGTTGAATGGCGAGTCGGGCCGCGGCAAGACCGGCTTCCGTGGAATTTTCGGGTACCTCAAGCAGAATCTTGAAGAGTCGACTTCGGAAGGGTACCGCGATTGGTTGATGGATCACATGTCGGCGAGCGACTGCCCGGCGTGCCACGGTAAACGCCTGCGGCCGGAGAGTCTGGCGGTGAAAGTGACCGGCATGTCGATTGCGGACTTCACGGCACTTCCAATTTCGAAGGCGCTCGAAGTGGCGCGGAGCATAAAGCTCGCGGGACGCGAAGAAAAAATTGCCGGGCGAGTGATGCATGAAGTGGTAGAGCGTCTGCAATTTCTGAATGCAGTCGGGCTGAACTACATTTCACTGGACCGCTCGGCCGCGACTTTGTCAGGCGGCGAAGGTCAGCGCATTCGCTTAGCAACGCAGATTGGTTCGAAGCTGCGTGGCGTGCTTTATGTGCTGGACGAGCCTTCGATCGGCCTGCATCATCGCGACAACGGACGCTTGCTGACTGCGCTCGAGAATCTCCGCGACCTGGGCAATACTGTGCTGGTGGTCGAGCATGACGAAGAAACGATACGCCGTGCGGACTACGTAATCGATCTCGGCCCCGGCGCGGGACGCCACGGCGGCGGCTTGGTCGCTCATGGCACGCCGGAAGAAATCATGCGTGATCCGAATTCGTTGACCGGCGCATACATTTCCGGCAAGGTGCAGATCGAGATGCGTGCCGAGCGTCGGCAGAAGAACGGTGCGGCGCTTACCATTCTTGGTGCGAAGGAAAATAATCTCAAGAATCTCGACGTGACCTTCCCGCTCGGTGTGATGACGGTCGTCACCGGCGTCTCGGGTTCCGGCAAGTCGACGTTGGTCAATGACATTCTTTATCGCTCGCTGGCGCGCCAACTGTATCGCTCGCGCGAAAAAGCCGGGGAACATAAATCGATCGTGGGCGCGGAGAACATCGACAAAGTGATTCGCATCGATCAATCGCCGATCGGGCGCACTCCGCGGTCGAATCCGGCAACCTATACCGGCGTGTTCACGGCGATCCGCGATATTTACGCCATGCTGCCCGAGGCCCGCGAGCGCGGATACAAGCCCGGACGCTTTTCCTTCAATGTCCCCGGCGGCCGGTGCGAAGCGTGCCAAGGCGAAGGGCAACGCCGCATTGAGATGAACTTTCTGCCTGATGTGTATGTGCTTTGTGAGGTCTGCGGCGGCCGGCGATACAATCACGAAACGCTGGCGGTGAAGTACAACGGAAACTCCATCGCTGATTTGCTGGAGATGCCGGTTTCCGATGCGCTGCCGATTCTCGAAAACATTCCGCAGATAAAACAGAAACTGCAAACGCTGGTCGATGTGGGCCTCGGCTATATTCATCTCGGGCAGTCGGCGGTAACGCTCTCCGGTGGCGAAGCGCAGCGCATAAAGCTGGCCCGCGAGTTGAGCAAGCGCCAGACGGGCAAGACTCTTTACCTGCTGGATGAGCCCACCACCGGCCTGCACTTCGACGATGTAAGAAAATTGCTCGACGTCCTGCACCGGTTGAGTGACCTGGGCAATTCGATCATCATCATCGAACACAATCTGGATGTGGTCCGCAATGCCGATTGGATTATTGACCTCGGCCCCGAAGGTGGCGAAGAAGGCGGGCGGCTCGTAGCCCAGGGGACACCAGAGCAAGTGGCGCGGGTGAAGAAGTCGTATACCGGGCAGGCGCTGGCGGGATATTTTTCAGGGAATGGGAAGCGGAGCGCGTGAGATTGCGCGCCAAACAAGAAAACTGCCAGCCTTTCGGCTGGCCGCGGTTTGCTGAACAGTAAAGACCGCCGCGCATCGCCCTGTTGACCTTTCGGCTCCTGATGCGAAGCGAGAACGTGAAGTAGAATCTGATTGCACCGAACAGTTTCCATCAGGCATTCAGCGAGATAAGCTGCAGCGACTGGCGCTCGGTTTGCCGGAAGGATCTATCTGTCATCATCCGACAACCCGCAATTTGTTCCGCAGCCACCAAATGGCGAGACGCAGCTCTCTGCGCCTCCGGTCACCTACTTACCCGCGCCGATTGAGGCGCCACCGCCAGCTGCGCCCCGCGCTGGCGAAAACCCAGTCTGGAGCGGATGGGACGTCCTTCGCATTGCTGCGTTTACTCTGGGAATGGTTTTCATGGTGCAGCTGGCCATCGTCTTTGGGGCGCGCCGATTCGCTTATCCGCACATGAGTTGGGTCGACGTCGCGCAGAAACCCGTACTGGCGCTGCTTTCCGAGTTCCTGGCTTACGGCGTGGTCGCGATTTATATGATCCTGCTGCTGGAGGTGAAATATCACACCCGATTCTGGTCGGCGATTCGCTGGAATTGGCCCGGCATGGCTGGGTTCAGTCTTTTAGGCATTGGCATCCTCATGCTCGGTCTCGACGTGTTGGGCCGATTTCTGCCCATGCCGAAGACCACGCCGTTCGATCAATTCTTCGAGCACCCCACGGATGCCTATCTGACCGCGGCCTTCGCCGTCACCCTCGGCCCGCTGATGGAGGAACTTTTTTTCCGCGGATTTCTGTATCCAGTTCTGGCGCGCCGCATGGGAGCGTTCTGGGGAATTATTCTGACCGCGCTGCCCTTTGGACTGATCCACTACGTGCAGTATCGTTCGTGGTCAGCGGTGCTTATCATCGTTCTGGTCGGCACTGTGCTTACCACGGTGCGTGCGGTGACGAAGTCGGTGTCTTCAAGCTTTCTGGCGCACGTCGGATATAACGCGACGCTGATGGTGCTGGCTGCCTGGGCTACGGATGGTTTCAGGCACATGGAAAAGGCAGGGTTGGCGCTGTTTTGATTGTCATATCGGTTTTGCTTTTTGTGGCGCGGGCACTCCTGCCCGCGAGATCCAGCTGCGGGCACGAGTTCCGATCCGGCACCTCAACCGCGAGAAATTTCAGATGTGCAACCCATCCGTGCGCAGTGAAGGTATCAATCGTGTGTGAGGCAGTTCCTCATGTCTAGAGCGAGCTTCCGGCGCTACGAATACCGCCGTCGCCTGCCGCACTATCAGCGGGACGAACTTGGCAGAGTGTAGGTTGATTTGTCCAGTCTACTGTTCGTGACGTTTCGAACATCCTCTCGCTTTACGCTCTCTTGCGGAGCACGAACGCTGGTTCGCCAACACTGTTGTCATGTCCACGGTAAGACCATCCATCTACCTGCGGTGGTTGCATACCGGACCATGTGCACTTGCTTTTTACAGCGCCGCGGATGCTGACGGTTGCACGCTGGCTTTGCCGGAAATCCTTCCGGCCATCAAGGGGCATCTGCAGCGCAGCGTCAATAAGGTAGCCAACCGGGTTGGACCGTTATGGCAAGATGGATCCTTCGATCACGTGCTGCGGGGAACCTAAGCCTACGAGAAACGATTGACTACATTCGACAAAACCCAGCGAGAGGCACACTGGTGGACAAACCAGAATCCTATGAATGGCTTTGGGCCTGAATGTGGCGCCCTCTGGACTGTAATTGCGGCTTGCAGGTGGTTGGAGTCGGCGGCCAAGAGTGCCCGCGCCACACAGCACGCCACACAAACATTGCCACCGAACCACTCCACGCTAGCCTACTTCACCGTCACCGTTAGCAGCTGAGCTCCTGACACTACATAATCCAGAGCGGCGGTTGCGGTTTCGTCTACGTTTGATTCGCCGCTGACGATCATTTCCTGATTGCCGCGCATACCATCCATCACATTCATAATGGAGATGGGCAGCGTGGGCATCACTTTATCAGCCACGCGGGCTTCGGGATCGGCTTCGAGCAACGACACGTAGACGCGGTTGTTGGAGTGCTCTTTGTTGAGCAATGATATGGTAGAGGCCAGATCGAGCTTGCGTCCGAACGCGGCATTCGAGCGGCTGATGTGGTCGAGCGTTTCGCCGTCGCTCACCAGAATGCGCAGAGTCCCCTTACTTGCGGAGGTCGGGATTTTTACCGGAATCTGCTGCACAATGCGCTCGCCGCGATAGGGCGCGAGCACGGTTTCGAGCATGATCTCTTCCCCAGGACGAGCTTCCGTCACACTGGTTCGAGCGCTCTCCAGGCGGGCCCAGCGGCGCTCGCGGACGAGGTCGAAATCCAGCTTCACGCCCGCAACGGCCGCGGCGCTGTAGGGATTGTCATAGATGCGGCCGAAGCGCTCGCCCAGGGAAATTGCAGCTTGCATCGCCGCGGGCTGCGCATTCTCCGAAGGCGCGAACATGTTGCGCATCGTGACCTCGGGAAATCCTTTCACACCGATGCTGCCCGAGAGACGGTATGTAATCTCCTCGCCGAACTCGTTGACTCCGTGGAGCGCGTTAAATACCGTCACCATCAACGCCACCGGGGTCAGCTTGGGATTATTCAGCACTTCGTAATGGAACTGCTTCACCCCCGTACTGCTATGGATGCTCAACGTGACTGGAATCATTTCAGGCTGGCGGTTGAAGACGCCCATGATCCCGGTGTGGCGATCCTGAATGAAGGTTCCCACCGGCTCGGTTGTATTCACAATCTTAAAGGCGTTGAGCGGCGAAGGCAGAGTGGCCAGCACTTCGGCCTTATTCATGGGCAGGTCGACGGAACCGAACTGCAACAGGGGGTGTCCGCAAGCCAGCAGCCGCTGGGGGTCGACGTAAGTCACAGTGCAGGTGGCCTCGATATCCATATCGCCACGCACCAGAATTGCGCTGATTGCGGATCCGGCTTCCACTGGTTCTGGCTGCTTATCGTCGCTCACTGAACCCGCGCCCATGACCGGCACAATTCCGGCAGACCCAAGCTGCCCGGCAAAAAGATGAATTGCCTGTTCGGAAAATCCGTTAAACACCAGCGGTGTCTCGATCGGCTTTAGGTAATTCGCGAAACTTCCAGCCGAATCCTGCGCCGAGTTCGGCATCGTGGAAGTTTCGCCGGGAGAGGCGGTCTTTCCGGCAATCACGCTGATGGCGGGCTTAACCGCGGCGGTCTCTTCGGCAGGGGAACGGTCGAGGGCACTGATCTCGAGCATGTCGGCAATGGGTGTAACGCCGGCAATCGGCTCCTTAGAGAATTCGCCGATGCGAAAAGCAAGCGCGCCCGCCAGTTTCCCGTCGATGTAAACGGGACTGCCGCTCATGCCGGCCACGACGCCGGTGTACTCGACCTTTTGTCCATGCAAACGTACCAGGATCACGTCGCCCTTCGGGCCATTCACGTTGTGGAGCACGCCGAGCACTTCCACTTCCATGGACTCGGGCTTCACGCCTTGAAAGACGGTATAGGCTACGCCACGCATGCCGACATGAATCTGGCTTACCGGGACGGTAGACGGAGTTTGCGCGGAATCAGGTTTTTGCGCGACCGCGATCAAGGAGAAAAACAGGCAAACGGCGGAGAATGCGGAAACCAATTTTTTCATTTACGACGCCTGACGGGACTTCGGGGGCCCGCTCTACTGAATTAGATTTCGCCAAATTGTAAGTCGTTGCCGGCAGGGGAAAAACGAGCGCCGGGCAAAACATCCCAATCGCGAATCCCTGCGTCTATACTAGCACAGGGACTTTTCCGTCCCAAGAATCTATTTACATCGTCGGGGTTTACAAATGTTGGCCAATTTTCTCACTAGAAACCGGCGCTCCAGTTCGCAAGATCTCGCCACCTGGATGCTGGCCGCGGTCGTCTCGCTGTCGTTGCTTTGCAGCGTCATTCCCGCGTCCGCCCAGGACCAATCGCAAACTGCGCCGCCAGACAGCGACAACGGCAAGCCTAAGCAGGATGCTCCCGCAGAGGCCGGTGGTCCCGGCGGCGACATCGGTCCATACTCCATTCCAAAGAAAAAAACCGAGGAAGCGCCTCCGCCCCCGCAGCCGATTTCCCCTAAGAAAGTCGAAGGCATGCCGGACTATTCCATTCGGGTGAACGCCCCGCTGGTCAATGTCGACGTGCTGGTTACTACCAAAACCGGGCAGTTCGTGCCTAACCTGAAGCAGGATAATTTCCGCTTGTATGAAGACGGGGCGCCACAGAGCATCAGCAGCTTCACGGTGTCAAAAGCTCCCATCACTGCGGTATTGCTGGTGGAATTCGCGTCCACCAACTACGCGTTTATGATCCAGGCGTTGCAAGCTTCATATTCCTTCGCCAACACGCTCCAAAAGGACGATTGGATTGCGGTTTCCTACTATGACATGCAGCCGCATCTGCTGGTGGATTTCACCCAGGACAAGAAGGCGGTTTACGGTGCGCTAAACCAGTTGCGTATTCCGGGATTCTCCGAGACCAATCTATTTGACGCTTTGTATGACACGCTAGATCGTCTTGATCGCGTGCAGGGGAAGAAGTACATCATTCTGGTAACCACGGGCGTGGATACATTCAGCAAACTGACGCTGGACAAGATCACAAAGAAGATAAAAGACACGAAGGATGTCACAATCTTTCCGGTCAGCGTGGGATGGATCATCCGCGAAATGTATGAGGCTCGCGGCCGCGCCGCGCCTCATGGGATGGGTATCCCGGTAAGCAACATGGATTACCTGCAGGCGGATAACGAAATGCGCACTTTCGCCGCCATGACCGGAGGCCGCGCTTACTTTCCGCGTTTCGAGGGCGAAATGCCGGAGCTGTTCCACGATATCTCCACCGACATCCGCAATCAATATTCAATCACTTATCGGCCCACCAACGACAAGTTGGACGGCACCTACCGTAAGCTGAAGGTGCAGGTCGTAGCACCCGATGGCGGCCAGTTGAAAGTGAAAGACCAGAAAGGCAAAGACCAGAAAATTGAAGTTGTCGCCCGCGACGGATACACCGCCAGGCACTCGGTGGATTGACGAGGCCCTGATCTTTACAACAGAAGTAGCGCGTGTTCGGTACGGCAAGGCGCTGCCTGGGCAGCGATCCGCTCAGACACAGGAGACGCTGGTCGTTTTGCGATTTCATGCGGCGTTGTACATACTTCAGGTATGGTTTACGCCTATGGACACGGCGCACAGCGCGGGTATTCAGGTCGGGGAACAGCCCGGCGGCGCGACTGCCGAAGCAGTTCAGGTTGAACAGCGAAGAGGCGGAAATCTTTCGGCGCGGGGATGAGATCATCTTGCGAGAAAAAGATGGAACCACGGTTCGCGCGTTCGATCGGTTGGCGGACTTACCCGATGATTTTGAACTTACCGCGGCCGTGCGCGAGCAAGGACAGGCGGCTGAAGCGCAATGGGGCGTGATGGAACCCCGGTATATGCTGGACATGAACATCTGCATTTACATCCGCCAGAAAAACGAGGGGGTTTTGCGGCGATTCCGCAAGCTCCCTCCAAAGGAAGCAGTGCTTTCTGCCATTTAGAACTGGGCGGCGTAGGCTCGCTGTTTTCATTCCCGCTGTGTAGGGTGGTCGGCTACTTTGAATGGATGCGGTTGAAAACGCGCCTCACATGCTTCCGACTCCAATAGAACAGGTCGACTAGGAATCCGAGGCCCGGATTTAAGGCTAGCGCAATTCTGTCCAGCCATTCAGGATTATCGCTTATGCCGCTCTTTCCGCCCCCCGCTGTTCGTAGGCTAGCAGTCAGAAATTCGTGATCATCCAGGCATTGCGCCCTGTCGTAGCTCCTCTAATCGCTAGATATTTCCCGTCCGGAGAAGGAATGCCCCACGTATAACGGCCGCCTCTCGATTCCCAGATCGGTTGCACGTGACCCTCCAGGTCCACGCGCAAGAGTGTTGTTCCAATCGGGCCAGAAGGGGAATCCATTAGCCCTGAGTGCGAGACGAAGAGCGTCTTTCCGTCCATGGCCCAATCAACGGCGAACGGACTGGGCCAACCGCGCATTTTGATTCTGGTCTCGATCTGTCCGGTACGCGCCGACCGGACTTCGATGCGACCCTCTGGATCATCGCCGGTGATCGCAAGACGCGAGCCGTCAGGAGATAGCGCCCAATTAATCGGATTCAGGGCAATTCGAAATAGCTCATGGCGCGTACCGAAAGCAGGATCGAAGCTGAAGAAAACGTCCTCCTTCCCACTGGAACTCGATTCCGCCATCACGCACGAGGAGCCGGGATAATGGGCGCAGTAGAAGTTCCGGACTGCGGTCGTTTCGAAGATCACCTGCGGTGGGCCACCAGCCAGGGGCACCCGCATCAGGCGGGTTTGGGGCGAGGAGTCTGCGTTGGGAAGCACCGAATAGATCAGCCACGTCCCGTCCGGGCTGGCGCGGGTGAGTTCCGGGGTTCCGGACCCAGTGGGAACCAGTTCCGGCGCTTTCTCATCAAGAGCCTGCTTGTAGAGTAGGAACGAGCCGGTCCGATCGGACCGGAAGATGACCGATTTGCTGTCGCCCGTCCAAGCCTGAGGGGTGTTGTACCGCTCGTCGGGCGTCAGTCGCTGGGGATTCTCCAGTTTGCCGTTGGCCGCGAGCCGCCCAACGTAGACATAGGACTGATCAGTACTGGTCTCGAAGAGCAGTCGCGTTCCGTCCGCGGTGTTGCTTAGCCCTTCCATGTGAAACCCGGCCAGATTGGTGATTTTCCGCGGCTGGCTGCGAAGTCTTCCAGTCGCCGTATCCACAGCCACCTCCCACAGATTACTATCGCGGCTGTTTGGTGAAGCCTCGCGGACCGCATAGACGATGCGTCCGTCGGCCAGCCAGCAGAAGTCTTCCGGAAAAATATGATCCAGGGAAACTCCTCGATAGTGACGCTTCAAAAAAACAACGGACGGCGTTCCTCCATTCAGATCGCAGATCTCGATCGTATAGTCCACCGCGTCTTGGTTTATGAGGTGAAATCTCTGATACCCGATGCGCTTTCCATCAGGCGACCAGCGCACCGAGCCGAAGTAGGTGAGGTTGTCGCCGGAAAGCACCCTCTTTGCATTTTCCCCACCCGAGCCCATAGTCCAGACTTCGCTGTTCCACACCAGACGTTGATTAACTGAGTTCTCCGCACGGTTCATATAGTTACTGGTGATGAAAACGATGAGCGAACCATCCGGGGAACCCGACTGGACGAGGGCGTTCTCTCGCAGCCTGGCGGCCGCGCCGCCAATCACCGAGACGGCCCATGCAGTGGAAGCGGTGGAGGTGATCGAAGTAGCGAAAATCCGCGTTCCGTCTGCCGACCAGGCTGCCGGAAACCAGGCGTCACCGGCGGATAGGGTTTTGGGTCTTGGGAGTAGATGCGACTCTCCGGTAGCGATCGTGCGGACTTGGATTCCCGCCAGATCGCCATAAGCCGCGTACTTGCCATCGGGCGAGATTACCGCATGCCAGACGGGATCCTCGGCAGAATTGGTGGTGAGTTGTTGTACCTGAATTTGCCGGGAAACGGACCGTAGATGCAGAACTGCCAGAATTCCGCCACACATGACGGTGGCTGCCAGAACAGCCGCCACAGTCCATGCCCAGCCCCTGGTCTCCTTAACCTGAACCTCCAACTTGGAGTGGCTGGCAGCGACAATGTTCAGTTCGCTATCCGGAATCAGGTGCACACTTTCGGCGAGCCGGTATCCCCGTCCCGGTACGGTCACGATGTAGCGGTCCTGCGCGCTATCGCCGAGCGCCTTGCGCAACATGAAGATATTGCGGCTGAGGTTGGCCTCCTCCACAAACGTATCCGGCCACACCGATTTCAGCAGCTCATCTTTGCTCACGACCTCGGCGCTGTGACGAATCAAAACCAGCAGGATCTGAAAAGTCTTGGGCGTCAGCGGAACCGGTTCGCCGCCGCGGAGCAAAATTCCCTTTTCTGGATCTATCCGGAACGGGCCAAATCCGTAGAGTTCTCTGCCCTTCTGGGATGGAATCGCGAACATCGGCATACTCCACATCGCAGCCGGGGCGCTGCAAGCCACGCATTCTAACATGGAGCCGCCTTCGGTTGGCTCTCCGAGGCGACGGCCTTTCTACCGCAAGCTGTTGTGTTTCAAAGCATTAATCCTCTGCGAGAAACTTTCAGAAATTTTCATCCGCACTGCAAGGACTTTTTCCGGGCGACTGTGTCAGGCTTCGCTCGTTTTTGTGGTCGGGTCTTCACAGTGGAGCGTTCGTGACCAAACTAACAAGAATCACGATCGAAACCGACTCTTTGCTGATCCTGCACGGACGCACTTCGGAGCGCGTGTGGTGCCGAGGCTGCAAAGCCGAGGTCGGGGCCATCGCGCTGGAAAACATTGGCGTGATCTCCAACCTGGAGCGGGCTGCTTTGGAGGAATGGCTCAATTCGGGGGAATTGCACCGCCTGCAGACGACGGATGGATCCACGTTGATCTGCCTGAATTCCCTCTTGGCCCGCGTACAGAACAAGAAAACCAGCTGACCGCGACGACGTTGCGTTTGCAGAACAGAAGTTAGAAGGAAGCCATGAATAGCAAACCCGCTCGACCGAGCGAAAAACTAAGGAGACAACATGAAACGCTTTACAGTGATTGACACCGCCGCGACGGCTCTATTGGGTTCAGCGATGGGACCGATGAAACGCCTGGCAACCGCGGCATTGACCCTCGTTCTCGCTGTCGCAACCGCCTACGCGCACGATGAGCCCGTGAAGCTGAAGTTTTCGGGAGTTTCTGACACCAGCCCCAACAATCTCCAGCAACCCGATACCAGCAATGACGGCGACAACTTCGCCGGGGGCGGTACGTTGGGCGCATTCAACGTTCGGCTTGTGCGGGCGATCTCCAATACTGCGGGGTCGTCGAGCACGTGTGCACGCGCAGATGATCTCTTCCTTACGGAACTGGCCGGTGGAGGCGTCTTTCGCTTCCATGATGGCAGCCTGCTGAACGTCAATCTCACGCAGGGAGGGGACTGCATCAATCTGACGACCGGACTGGCTCACTGCACATTGATCTTCCAGGTCACTGGTGGAACCGGCCGTTTCAAGCACGCATCCGGGGAGCTAACGATGAGGGAGACAGTAAGCGCCGTGCTGTTCGATGCTCTTGGCAACCCTCTCATTTTTGACGCGACAGGGGACTTTACGGGAAAGGTCTCGGGAGTAGCCGAAGACGAGGACCGACCAGAGGAAGAGCAATAGCAACAACTATTCTCTCGCGCGTACCACCCCAGCCGCAGAAGTACGCGGCTGGGAGTTAAAGAAGGAGAAATTATGAGACTCACGACTTTCGGTTTTCTGTGCGCAACGGCTTTGCTTGCCTTGGCCGTTCCCTTGACTGCGCAGGGGGCAAAGCATCCTACCTATACTGTCATTGATCTTGGCGTGCTCGACGGCCTGGACCGCAGCAGCGTCGCTTATGACATTAACGATGCAGGCTGGGTGGCTGGTGGGTCCGGAGCCCTTTTGCCTCCCGGACCACAACACGCCTTTCTATGGTTCGGTCACGGTCCTCTGCTCGACCTGGGCACGCTGGGCGGTCCCAACAGCGAAGCCGGCGGCCCAAACTTGAGCAGCGAAGCGGCGATCATTTCGGAAACGAGCGTGAATGATCTCAATGCCGAAGACTTTTGCGGATTCGGCGATCACCTGCAATGTCTGGCGGCGGTGTGGAAGCGTGGCAAGCTGATCGCGCTGCCAGCTCTGCGGGGCGGGAACAATTCTCAAGCGTACGGCATCAACAATTCCGGCCAGATCATCGGATTTTCGGAGACCGGGGTTGTCGATCCTACGTGCTCCACCGGAATGCCCTTCCAGGTGTTGCGTTATGAGGCCACAATCTGGGAGCCGGACGGCAGGCCTCGGAAGCTCCGCCCACTCCACGGTGACACTGTGGGTTTCGGCTTCGGGATTAATAACAAGGGCCAGGCCGTCGGCGCATCGGGTCTGTGCTCGAATGTTTCGCTGCCACCAAATCATCAGCCCAACGGCCCGCATTCCGTGTTCTGGGACGCCGATGGCACACCCTTGAACCTTGTCGGGCTCCCCGGCGCAAGCACAACCATCGCTTCCTCCATCAGCGATCGCGGCGAAGTCGTGGGCAACTCCCAGTTCCCCGACGGCACCGTCAGGCCTTTCCGGTGGACCCGAAAAGAGGGCATCGAGGATCTTGGCTCATTTCCTGGAGCTGTGTTGACCGTGGCGCCATGTTGTAATTCGGTCAACAACCGCGGTGAAGTGGCGGGCTTCTGGTTCGACGCCGCGTTCAACATGCATCCCTTTATCTGGCAAAACAGCGTGTTCACCGACCCGAACACTCTTCTGCCAGCCGGATCGCCATGGCAGTTACTACAGGTGGCTTCGCTCAACGACTCCGGCGAGATTGTCGGGCAGGGAGTGATCAATGGAGAGTCGCACGCCTTTGTAGCGATCCCCTGCGATGGGGAGCACCGGCATTTCAAATGCTGCAAATGAGTTTGCGGCGGCACTTGAGGTCAGTGAGGGGTTCCATACTTTGAAACCAGGTGTCCAGAAACCGGCTTGGAGCAGATCAGCGGCAATCTCCTCGCAGCCGACGTCTGGACAATCTCGGAGCCCGTGTTAAGTGGCGTCCGGTTTGCCCGTCAACCGGTCAGGACGGGCGGGACGAGTCAGATTCGCGGAATAGCCAGGACGGAAGAATTTCTCGCATCCATGAAACACCTGCTCCTCGTGCTCGCCCCAGCCCATCCCGGCGCCGGAACGGAATGCCTCTGTGATGCGCGGGACGGCGGCCAATGATCCCAAAGCGAGTTCGAATGCGCCGGCAAATACCCTGGACCGTCTCATTCGCCAAGGTGAGCGCCTGCTCTTCGGTCATTCCGAATTTCTTGGTTTGCGGGTTATATGTGATGTAATCGCCCGCTGCCTGAGAAGCCAGCCACTCGCGCATGTAGCACTCGTCGGTACGGGTTATGGCAGCCAGTTCCGCAGCGGTGAGCGGTCCAGCCGCAAGGGCCTTGTATAGTCCAAGACGGTCTCCGATCACGACCATCCCGGCGTGAACGGTGGCTCCCAGATCGTTGACAAACTGTCCCAGGAATTGCTCCAGCTTTTTCGTATCCACTGCAATGTGTAGACTTCGGTCTCTTTCACTCTGAGTGGTTTACAATTACCTGTTTCACGCATTCATCTTCTTGATGCTGTCCTGGAGGAATCTATGAAGCTTACCCCTGGAAAACTTGGTGGTCTCAGAAAGGTCTCGAACGATCGCGGTGTGATTGCGGCTGCGGCGATGGATCAGCGGGGATCGCTGCAGAAATCGCTCTCCAAAGAGAAAGGCGGAGAAGTCAGCGACGCCATGATGGAGGAGTTCAAAACGCTGGTCACCGAAGTGCTGACGCCGCATGCCAGCGCCATTCTGCTCGATCCCGAGTGGGGACTGCCCGCTTCCAAGCGTCGCGCCAAAAATGCCGGTCTACTGCTCGCCTATGAAAAAACTGGTTACGATAAAACCGGTCCCGGACGCCTGGGCGATCTGCTTGATCATTGGTCGGCGCGGCGATTGAAAGAAGCTGGCGCGGACTGCGTAAAGATTTTGCTCTACTACACGCCGTTCGATCCGAAAGAAGTTAACGACAAGAAACACGCATGGGTGGAGCGTATCGGCGACGAATCCCGCGCCAACGACATTCCATTTTTTCTCGAGTTTGTCGGCTACGACGAAGGGTTAGACGAAAAAGGATTGGAGTACGCGAAGAAGAAACCCGAGATTGTTACGCAAAGCATGCGAGAGTTCAGCAAAGACCGGTACGGCGTGGACGTACTGAAGGTGGAAGTGCCGGTGAACATGAAGTTCGTCGAGGGCACGAAGTCATTCGGGGGACAAAAAGCGTATAGCAAGAAAGAAGCGATCGACCTGTTCCACAAGGCTGCGAACGTAGCCACCAAGCCTTTCATTTATCTATCCGCCGGAGTAAGCAACGCGGAGTTCAGCGAAACGCTTGAACTCGCGGGCGAATCTGGAGTGAAGTTCAACGGTGTCCTCTGCGGGCGCGCCACGTGGAAAGAGGGTATTCCGATTTACGCCAAGCAGGGTGCGGCGGCGTTCCGCACGTGGCTGGAAACCGAAGGCGTAAAGAACATCAACAACGTCAACGATAAACTCAAAGCTGCAACCTCGTGGTACTCAATCTATGGAGTTGAACCGGTTTTGGCCGGGGCCTAAACAGCTTCGCTTCGCCTGAGCGCGGGGAAGTCTCCTGCGCTCTTTTTTTGCCCCGAGGGATGAAGGGGAACGTTCTCGATGCAAATGCTCTGTACCGCTTTCGCACTGGCGGCCCCGGAGCTGATATTGTGAACCGTTTGTTCAAAGAAGCTGGGGATGCGGAGGGGGCGCTGCGTATGTCGGTGATCAACTGGGGCGAGGTCCATTACACTATTGCCAAAGTTGAGGGCTTCTCAGAAACTGCCAGGATCATAAATCGCGCAAAATTGTTGCCTCTCGCGGTGCTCGATGCCGGGAAGAGGTAACGGCGAAAGCCGCTCAACTCAAAGCCGGTCACGGCCTTCTTTACCCCGATTGTTTGCGGCTGCCACTACCACCACCAAAGACGAGGTTCTGGTGATCTCAGATCCGAAGGACTTAAAGAAGATCCCGGGATTGTGCATCCTTCCACTACCGGAAAACACATGGGGAAGAGTTAAATTGCCGCTCGATCAGTCTCACAAGCCTTGATATGCGAGCTCCCCTTAATGCAGGTGAAACAAACTTTCGAGCAGGAAAAACATTCCTGCGCCCACGAAGACCAGCAGCGCCATTTTCATTGCCGGCTCCCTGTTTACTTCCGGAACCAAATCCGAAGCTGCCACATAGATGGTCACACCAGCCGAGAGCGGCAAGCCGGCGGCTACGTGATGGCGAAACAGCGCCATGGTGAGAACGCCCGCGAGCGTTGCCCCTCCGAGGATCACCGATGCCCCCCAAGCCGTTGCTCGACTGCGGCCGCTAGCCAGCATCACCGAACTTACCGTAAAGCCTTCCGGAATCTTGTGCAGGAACACGGCGAAAAAAATAATCCAACCTAAAGCATTTGAGACCAGAAATCCAGATGCTATCGCGATGCCGTCGAAAAATGTGTGGATGATCAGTCCCAGAAGCACCGAGTATCCCTTGTGCGAATGCATGAACTCGTCTCTGTGGGTTTCTTCGCCAAAGTGGAAGTGTGGGGTAACGGTGTGCTCGAAGAAATGGACGATCAAATAACCGAGCAGAATTAAAAACGCCGCGCTCCGGCCGCGCAGTTCCAGACTTTCCGGCACCATCTCAATCAAAGCAGTAGCCAGCATGAAGCCTGCGCCCAGCGCTACGAAGTAGCGCAAGTAGCGGCGCTCCCAGTTGCGCTGCACAATAATCGCGCCACCAAAAACGTTGGCGGCAGCCGCCGTCAGGCCCAGCAGAATGCTGATGACAATGGCGCTCATGTGCGGTTGGCGAGGATGATATCAGTTCCCATACACGAACCCACCACGGAGGCACAGAGACACTGAGAAAACCAATTTTCTCGATCTTCTCCCTGCCTCCGTGGTCGATCGTGCAATCAGCCTGAGTGCCGGATATGCATCACGTCCCCATCCTGCACGATGTAGTCCTTTCCTTCCAGCCGCAACGTGCCCTTGGCGCGAGCGTTCGCTTCCGACCCGGCTTCGAGCAACTGATCCCAGCGGATGGTTTCGGCGCGGATGAAATGTTTTTCTAGATCCGAGTGGATCGCTCCCGCCGCTTCCTGCGCACGCGAATGGGCCGGAACTTGCCAGGCGCGGCATTCATCTTCGCCAGCGGTGAAGAATGAAATCAAGCCGAGCAATTTGTACGTGGTCCGAATCAGACGCACCAGTCCGCTCTCCGTCAATCCGTAGCTGGACAGGAATTCCGCCGCATCCGCGTCGCTCATCTCCGCCAGTTCCGCTTCCACCTTGCCGCATATTGCCGTAGCCGCGGCGTTCGGCCGAGACGCGATTTCGGTCAGGCCGTACTTGTTCACCGCTTCCTCCAGTTCTTTGCCGAGTTCGGTCGACTCTCCGATGTTGAGCACATAAAAAATCGGCTTCTCGCTGAGGAACATGAATCCCTTGATTCGCTTCTTGTCTTCGGCAGTCATCTCCATTTCGCGCAACGGCTTGTCGGATTCCACTTGAGCCTTGGCGCGCTTCAGCAACTCGAATTCTTTCTCGAGTTCTGGCGTCTTCATCTTCTTGAGATCTTTTTCCAGACGCTCCAGGCGCTTCTCGATTTGTCCAAGATCGCTGACCAGGAGATCGAATTCCACATTCTTGATGTCTTTTAGCGGATCAATCTCCCCCGCATGCGGCACCGACGGATCGTCAAACACGCGCACCACGTGCGCCAGAGCATCCACGTTGCGCAGATGAGCGGAGTAAGCGCTGTCTTTCAACGCTTCCTGGCCGATGGCTCCGACGTCTACGTACTCAACCGATGTGTGCGTTAATTTCTTCGGGTTGTAAAGCGCGGCCAGGCGGTCGAGTCGACCGTCCGGTACTTTGGCTACGCCAATATGGGCCTCCCGCGGATTGGCACGAGACTGATCCGAAAGATGCGCTTTAGTCAGAATGCGAAACAAGGATGTCTTGCCCACCTGAGGCAGGCCGATGATTCCAGTTTTCATAAGTGAAAGTTTCTAGCTGCTAGCTCCCAGATTTCTTGCGGATTGCCACGCCGACGCGAGCTTAGAGTGACCACGCACTGTGGGCTGAATGACGGTCGGCCAACATTTCAGCATAAACGATGAAGAGAATATTGCCCAATCGCCATGCCAAAGTCTTCGCTCGAGCCAGCGCCTATAAGGCGCGAGCAGTCAAATACACAACTACCAACCCGAACAACAGAACTGCTCCTTCCACACGCGTCGACCATACATGCAGCGCATCGAACTGCACGCGCTCGGGATTGTCAATCGGTACTGATTTCACTTCGCCCAGCGATGCCCGCAAGACGTCCATGCGCGGAATTATTCCGAACTGCGAAATCAGAGTGAGTACAAGCATCAGGCAGAGGAGCACGTGCCGAGTCGCAAACACATGCGGTGTTCCGTCAGTAAGGCGGTTGTAGAGTAGGGAACTGCCTAGAAAAACAATTCCAGAAAAAATGGCGATCCAATGCAGCTTTCCAAGCGCACGTCCGACAACATTGCCAGCGAGATGAGTTGTAGGCAAAACAGAAAATGCCGTCGGTGCCAGCACGAAAGCAAAGAAGACCAGTCCACCAATCCAGCAGACGAGCGACAGCAGCATGAGAAAACGAAGCAAGGACATAGCCGAGAATTATATAGTCACGTCAAAAGCCTGGAGTTCGAAAAACTGAGAGGTTTCTAAAGGATCACCGCAATGAAAGAGTGCCTCCGGCGCTAACTCCCGCTGGAGCTTAGGAGGATTTACGGCACGGCTGAACTTGTGCCTTATCAAAGCCAGCCGAGTATGGAGTTTCAGTAGTTCCTATACCGGCACGGCCACATTGGCAACGATCTCGCGCAGCACTTGGTCAGCCTGCTCCGACTTTTTCATCGTCGAGGCATACTGCCCGTTGACCACCACGCGATGGGCGAAGACGGGAACGGCCAGGGGTTTGAAATCTTCCGGAGTGCAGAAACTGCGGCCATCGAGAAAGGCCATGGCCTGGGCTGCGCGATAGAGCGCCTGCGCGCCGCGGGGTGAAACTCCCAGCGATAGATATTCCGACCCTCGCGTACGCTTCACAATCTCGAGCGCGTACGTCACCAAAGATTCATCCACGCGAATACGCTTGACGGCTTCCTGCATCTCCAGCACGTCCGCGGCCGTGAGCACGGGCTGCAACTCCTGCAAATGAGCCGCTCCCGCCTCCGATCGCAGAATCACGCGCTCCGCCGTGGCATCGGGATACCCCATCCTCACTCGCATCAAAAATCGATCAAGTTGCGACTCTGGCAGCGGATACGTTCCGTGATGTTCCACCGGGTTCTGGGTGGCAATCACCAGGAATGGCTGCGGCAATTCGTAGGAATGCGCGTCGACCGTTACCTGGCCCTCGTTCATCGCTTCCAGCAGGGCGGACTGCGTCTTCGGCGTAGTACGATTGATTTCGTCCGCCAGCAGCACATTGGTGAAGACCGGGCCGCGCTTGAACTCGAAAACCTGTTCCATCGCTGAATACACCGAGATTCCGAGCACGTCGGACGGAAGCATATCGCTAGTGAATTGCACTCGCTGAAATGTGCAATCGATAGCGCGAGCCAACGCCTGCCCGAGCGTGGTTTTGCCTACTCCGGGGACGCCTTCAATCAAAAGATGTCCGCGGGCGAAGATGCTGACCAGGGCGAGCCGTACCACTTCATCATTCCCGCGAATCACGCGGCGAAGGGCTTTTTCCAACTCGGCGGCTTTGTAGGACACGGCTATGGCAGTTTCAGGCGACATTGGATGGATTTTACTATCAGACATGCAAGCGGCGGTGTTACTGATGTCATAGCCCCAGCTGTCAGCGAAACCTCAGAACTTCATAAAGCGCGTCGTCCCGAGCGAAGCGAGGCACTTTGGGTTTACTGCCACCACTCAGAACGCGAGCACGAAGCATTCTTGCGTGAAGTTCGAGCCAGGAGGAAGACCAAGTCTTTGGCGCGGGGATGACACGCTGTCGGATAGCGGACGCTGTGACAGGAGTTAGGCGCCGGAAGCCTGGAGCCAAAAGCCTGGAGCCAAAAGCTGACGGTTAAAAGCTTCTCACTGCATAAACTCCGCTGGGCGACCGGTCAGACGCTCAATCCTCTTGGCCATGGGGGGATGGGTTGAAAACAAGTTCCCGAAATTCATTCCCAGGAGGGGCTGGATAATAAATAAGTGCGCGGTCGATGGACTGGCCGCCATGGGCACGCGCCGCGAATAAGCGTCCAGTTTCTGCAAAGCGCTCGCCAGGGCATAGGGGTTTCCGGTGAAATGCGCGCCGGTGGCATCCGCCTGATATTCCCGCGAGCGCGATACCGCCATTTGAATCAGGCCTGCGGCAATCGGAGCGACGATCAGCATGATCAGCGCCGAAAGCCCGCCGCCGCGCCGGTCGCGGTCGCCGCCTCCCATCCCGCCAAAGATCATGGCAAAGCGCCCCATGCTGGCCAGCATGGTAATTGCGCCGGCGATCGTTGCCGCCACCGAACTAATAAGGATGTCGCGATTATTCACGTGTCCCAATTCGTGAGCCAGCACGCCTTCCAACTCCTCGTCGTTCAGCAGGCCCAAAATGCCATGCGTGACGGCCACCGACGCGTGCTTCGGGTTCCGGCCCGTGGCGAAAGCATTGGGTGAATCGGTCGGGATCACATAAATCTTCGGCATGGGGATCCCAATCTTCTGGGTCAGCCGCTCCACCGCAGCATAGGCCCGCGGCAACTGCTCGCGCGTCACCGGTTGCGCCCGGTACATGGCGAGCGCAATCTTGTCGGAGTAAAAATAGGAGACGAAGTTCATGACGGCGGCAAACGCTAGGGCCAGCAGCATCCCGTTCTGCCCACCAAAGTACCGCCCAATGAACATCAGCAGCAGCGTTAACGCAGTGAGCAGAAATGCCGTCTTAAATGCGTTTCCCATAGCTTTCAATCTCACCCAGTTAGATGTTACGCCCGGGTAGGGGATGCAACCAGGAGCCGAGGGACGGATTGCGGCCAGTCACTGCATCGGACGCAACGCTGTTCGAACCAGACACCGACGTAGACTCCGTTTGCACTCCGCCGTTCTGCGACGATTGCTGGAACTGCTGGGTCGGCGAAGTGTATGCCTGTTGCGATGGAGAGATCGCCTGCCTGCGGCGCGGTGTTGCATCGGTAGGCAGGTAAAGCGCCAAACCGCAGGGGAAGGTCGCAACGAAGATCCTGCTCATTCGGCAACGTTTAGCCGAGAGGGGTTCAGACGTTGTCAAGCCGAACCGGTGGACAATTAAAAGGCGTCAGCCAGATTTTTTCTGGTGGCGTGATCGAAACAGTGGAGCGCCCCAAGCGCTGGCGGCCAGGAGGGATCCGAACAGAACGATGGCGTCGATGCTGGCGCGTCCCTCGCGCGCCCAATAGACGTCGCGCAAGTTCAGCCAGAGAGCAAACTCATCGAGCGTGAGTGCGGCGCCAACGCCGTAAAGGATCGACATCAGCCGACTCAGAAGAATTGATGAATGGTCAGCGCCAGTGCCGACTTCAGCCAGCCAGCCGTAGCCGACGAGAAGGAGAATGAGGATTCCGAAGACCAGGTGATGAATGTGCCGCCCGCGGGATTGAATGAAATGAAAGGGAGGAATCTGGTGCTCGATGGCGTAGACCACGGCCCGGACTCCGGCGAAGGTGAGAAAGAAACTGACCGAAGCTACAAACAGCCGCCGCCGCGGCCGGTCGGGAATGCGTTCGTGGAGAACATCACCAAAAGACGTTCCCTGCAGCAGCAACAACAAGAAGGCCGTGCCCGCGATGGTGAGCAGGAGTATGAACCATGAGTAGGCCATGCGCCATTAAAGCATGAAGGCGGGCAATCACTCAGGCTCTCTGTGCTTCACGCTTCAAGGCACGTTCCAGAGTTTGATCGAGTGCGGTTTTGGCTTTCTCATAATCCGCCTGCGAGATTTCGCCTTGCTTACGCTCGATCTCAAGCTGGAAAAGTTCTTCCTTGATTCCTTCCATCAGCATGGAAGTCGGACGTGCGGCCGCGCGGGACACGTGAGCAGCAACGATTTCAGCGGGCTCGTAATCGTCTTCTTCCTGCATGCCCACGGGTACGGAAGTCTTCTGTTGCCTCAGACCGCGCGCCGCCGATTGTTGTCGCGACGCGACGTAAACGCCTCCGATAACCAAGAGTGCGGCGAAGCCTCCAAGAATCCACCAGCGATACCTCTGCAGAGGATCGGGAGCATCGATCGGCGGGCCCAAACCTCCGCCGGGGCGGTTGTTGGATTGCGCGCCGGTTGCTCCGCCAGCCGGACTCTGCTGATCTTCGCTTGAGCCTTGAGCGCTGCTTTCCTGGCCGGTTTCGAGCGTGCCTTCGCCGGAAATCTTGAATGCAAGATTCTGGCCGGGCTTAGTGTTCGATGCTACCTGCACGCTGGCGCCTGGCTCGCTAGGATAATTGATCAATTTAAAGCCCGCCGAAGTCGCGGCGGAAGTGAACTGCATTGCCTTGGGCAACATGACGACGAAGTGCTCCAAGGGGTACAGCGACTTGGGATCAAGATTCGCGCTGCCGCTATAAGGCAGCTGGTAGGTAACTTCGAAACGCGTCAAGCCGGGACGCAATGGAAAGATGAATGAGTAGCGATTCTTCTCGCCTTCGGGCACGGGAGCCGACTTCAGCGGATTGCCGTTTTCGGTAGTTGCCGTGGCCGATTCGTCAATGATGTGTGCCCCGTCGGGAACGTAGAACTCGAGGTTGCGCTCACTCATCTGGGTGCGCGGAGGGGCAGAGGCATTTTGCACTCCAAATTCGCGCGTGACTGCCATCTGGCCTTGCGCCGCTTGGACGCGCATGATGTCAGCGACTACGGTAATGCCGTCAACTTTTTTTGTGACGTCGTAGACTTCGACCGCGACGGACGTAGTTCCGGGAGGTGCCAGGCGGTGATAGGTGACGTCCTGATGAATGGCGCGAACCAGGTGTGGGGCCTGGGAATCCTCGAGTTTGAAACTGAATTGGCCTTTGGCATCGGTCTTGGTGTGACCGGCTTCTTCCATACCTTGGCCCAGCTTAAATACGACAACCTCATCTCCCACGGCGGGTTTGCCGGTAGTGGAGTTCTTCACGGAGCCGGTTAGAGTTTGGGCGGCCGCAAACGTGGTCAGAAGCAGAACGCACAGAAGGCGCGCTTTCAGAATGCCATGCAAGGACGATTTCAAAATCTGTATTCCTTTCAGATACGCATTTTCCGAGACCCGGGCGCCGGAGTTCTTTCCAGGCGCGAAATTTCCGCCAAAATGGTAGCAGCCTCGTCCTGCAACGAAGACTTCAGAGACGCGTAGTCGGCGTCAGGTACCTTCCCGGCTTTGTACTCGAAATTGAGGTCGCGGAGGTTTTCGTAGACGGCGTCTTTGCGTTCGCGGAGATAACCGGCTCGAGTTTTCTCCGGGCCGAGAAAAAGTTTTCCCGGCAGATAGAAAACATAAAACAGCGAGGCGATAGCGAGCATCAGGCAGCAGATGAGCCAGATCATAGATCAGTCTCCTGGCGGGCCTGATCGCGGAATTGTTCGAGTTCGGCGCCGTGCATGGGACGAAGGCCGTCGGCGATTGCAGGAGCGGGACGATTTTTCCAGGCACGAATCACAAGCACAATCAAACTAAATCCCAGTATCAGCGCGGCGAAGGGCATGATATAGGCTGCGCGGTCGAAACCTTTTGTGGTGGGGGCCGCCAGCACTGTGGGCCCATATTTTTGCACGAAGCCTTGCTCCACCAGGCTGTCGCTATCGCCGCGCGTGAGGGATGCCATGAGTTCGTTGCGCATGCCGTCGGAATCGGGGCAGCCGACGTGATTGCATTCCAGAAGAATCTGGTTGCATCCGCAAATGCACATCATCTGGTGGCCGATTTCGTTGAAGCGCGTGGCGGGATCGCTGGCGCCGAGGAAAGCGAAGACAAAGGTGCAGAGCAGGAGGGGCCGTATAGCTTTGAGGCTTGGCTGGCTTCGCTTGGTTTTTCGATTCGAGTTTGTCATGAGACATTCACGCAATATCTTTGCTACGCATTCACGCATAACTTCATAAGCGCCGCCGGCAAAACGACCGGGCTGCGCGCCCGACCGACAGCCGAGGGCAGCTGTCCCCACATTTACTTCAGTTAGTTTGGTCTCCTGTGGCATCTGGCTCAGTCTCCTGTTGCTACAGGTTCGGCGTGCGCAGACGCAACACGCGAAGGCGCGGGAACGCGGAGGGGCGCGGGCGCATTCGGAATCAGAGCGAGAACAGTTCCAATCAGCATGATCCACACACCCATCCAGATCCACATTACGAGCGCGTTCAAATGCGCTTTTAAGATGGGATGGCCGTTATCCGGGTTTAATCCCTCGAATACAAGGTAGAGATCCTCATTCAGGCCAGAGCGAATGTCGGGCATGGTTGAAGTCTGGCGACTGGCCTTATAAAAACGACGAACGGGAGTCATCGTATCGATCTGCTTGTCACCTTTGTAAACGTCGAGCACCGCCCACTCGCTCGCATAGTTAGGCGCGTCATCGTCGGTGTAGGAGCGGCAGATCAGGGTGTAAGGGCCGATGGTCATTTTGTCGCCGTATCCCATCTCCTGCTCTTTGTCGAGGTTGAACGCGGCTCCGGCGAAACCGATGATCACTACAACTACGCCGAAGTGGACAATGTATCCGCCATAGCGGCGGGTGTTGCGGTGGGTAAGTTGCACCATGGAGGCGAACATGCCTTGCCGCGTGTGTTTGGAAATCACGCGGCCTCCGCGGAAGAACTCGCTGGCCACGGTAAGCGCCACCAGCACTGAGAGTGCGATTGCCATCAGTGAATAGAAATAAGAAATGTCCTTCCAGGGCCTGAGGCCGAACGCTGATCCCCACTTTTGCGGCGTGGCCATCAGGAAGATTGCGACCACGATGGCACCGATGGTCGGCCACATGAAGTTGCGTTTGAGGCTTTCGAGCGAAGTTTTGCGCCACGCCAGGAGCGGGCCCACGGCGGTGAGGATAAGGAGCAGCAAAGCGACGGGGATTGCGACGCGGTTATAGAATGGCGCGCCGACAGTGACCTTATTTCCCTGAACGAGTTCGGAAATTTTCGGGAACCACGTTCCCCAGAGCACGGTGAAGCAGAGCAGAACGAAGAGCAGATTGTTGAACAGAAAACTGGATTCGCGCGAGACAAGCGATTCCAGCTTATGCTCGCTGCGCAGGTGGGATTTATTTTTGAAAAAGAAAAAGAGAAATACGATCAGAGTAATTGCAAGGAACCATGCAAACCAGTCGCCAATGGAAGACTGGGCGAAGGCATGGACGGAGCTGATGATTCCGCTGCGGGTGAGAAAGGTTCCGAGAATGGCAAGCCAGAAGGTGGCGAAGACCAGCCACATGTTCCACATCTTCAGCATGCCGCGTTTTTCCTGCATCATGACCGAGTGCAGGAAGGCGGTGCCGGTGAGCCAGGGCATGAGCGACGCATTTTCAACGGGATCCCATCCCCAGTAGCCGCCCCAACCGAGCACGGAGTAAGCCCAGTGAGCCCCGAGAAAAACTCCGCAGGTGAGGAAGGCCCAGGTGACCATAGTCCAGCGGCGGGTAATGTTGATCCACTTCTCACCCGGATATTTCATAATCAGTGCGCCGAGTGCGAAGGCGAAGGGGATGGTGAATCCGACATATCCGAGATAGAGCATGGGCGGATGAATCACCATCTCGGGATATTGAAGCAGCGGATTCAGGCCGTTGCCGTCGGCGGGAATTGTGCCTTGCACGATGGCGAAAGGATGCGCCGCAAAGTTGAGCAGCAAGAGAAAGAAAATCTGTACGCCCGACAGAACTACCGAAGCGTAGGCGAAGAGCCGCGGATCGGTTTTGTAGCGGAGGCGCAGAACGAATCCGTAGGCTGCAAGCAGAAGGGACCAGAACAACAATGAACCTTCCTGGCCGGACCAGAGCACGGCGAACTTGTACGGGGCGGGAAGATCGCGGTTGCTGTGGTGGAGAATGTAAGCAATGGAGAAGTCGTCGCGGAAGGCGCAGATCACCAGGACTATCGACGCGAGGAGCACGGCGCCGAACGTAGCAATGCCGGCGCGGCGAGCGGTCTCGCCGATGCGCTCCGAACCGTGCCGGAGCATTGCCACCAGCGAACTTTCTTCGCCGGGAACGGGGCGTCCAGCCGCCACACCGGTCAATTGCGAGGACACCCGGGTTTGAAATGCAAGTGCGAGGATTCCGGCAAGGAGCGAGTAAACGCTCAGCGCCAAAGCCAGCAGCAGCGCGAAGCTACCTATTTCTGCCATGTGGCGAACCCCCTGCTTATTTTTTCAGAAACGCTTCCGCGAGGCAACCACGAGGGCTATTTATTCCAGGTGGAAAATGCCGCGTGGATGCGTCCGGGCCACGTTCGGCCAAACAACCTGCGGAGTAAAATTTACCGCGGCCCGCCCGCGCCAGCCGTTCTTGTTTGCCGAGCAAGCGGTTAAGCGCTGTGTTGACGGTAGCGCTGCATCACTTCGTGTTCCGCTCTGAACCAATCGTCGGCTTCGTTGCCCACGCCGGGTCCGCGTTGCTGATAGAGTTCGTAGGCGCGTCGCCGTATTTCGTCTTCGAGGTTGATGGGAACCACATTCTTTCGGATATCGGGTTTCCGGACCTCGAACATCTTTGTGGTTGTTGTTGCTTCCGGTCTGGTTTCGGGCCTGGTTTCGGGCTTCGATTCTGGCTTTGTTTCAGGACCGGTTGCGGACTTAACTGCCAGTGCAGCCGGGGCTTCCGCTTTGGCCGATGCAGCTTCCGTCGCGGGGGCTGCGCTCACGTCAGGAATGCTGGCTGGATTAGGAGGGTTATTCTGCGTTTTACCAGTACGATTACCCTTGCCTGAAGTAGATTTTATTCTTGCCATATTTGTGCTCCTTAATGTGTGTTTCAGTAATGTGTGTTTCAGTTTAGGAATGATTGAATTGTCGAGCGAACCACATACACCTTCACCCTTCGACATCGAGAGAACGCTGAAGTTTCTTGTAAGAGTTGACGCTAGTATAAACTTGCCAAGGCTGTGGAAACAGTACTGCTGCGAAGAAATTGACCGTGCCCGCTTTGCTATCATCGAGGTTCCGCCATAGCGCTATCGCCCAGGGGTCAGGATGGAAGATTCTCTCAATCTTGCCCTAAACCCTTTGCAAGTCCTTTGCCATCCACACAATTAGGTTCATTATCAAGCAACAGCGCGTCGGCTGAGTTGGCTAAATTGGGGCTGATTCGAGCGAATTGATGTAATTTTGATTGTGAAAAATAAACAGGACCGCTGCGGTGTAGTGCAGCATGAGCGATTGATGAATGAGAGCGTAGGGCGAACAGCGGCGAAACTGATACATGCCCCAAAAACAAGAAGATCAATCGCGACCGACTCAATTGCCGGCCTTAATCCCCGTGTCCGAAGTGCGGATATTCCATCCCGCCGTCCCGTCGGAACCGCGTGACTTTGAAAATGTCGGGTGTCCCGAGTGCTGGGAAAGGTTCGTTCCGGGGGAAGGGCGCTCTATCGTGTCCTCGGCCCTGGCGGAAGGGCTTTGTAAACGTAAAAGCGGCTTAGGCCCGCGATGGCCATGGTCTTGTTTCCAATTCGGGACGACGCGGCAGAAGAGAAGATACGGGGTTTTTCTTTTCGTCCTCAGCGAGCAAGACAATCGCGAGGTTCAGCGCCTCGATCTCCCTGCGCACGTGCTTCATCTGTAGCTGTTTTCGACGCAGACCTGCAAATACAGTCTCCGGATTATATGAATAGCTCGCTACTGCCTTTGATTCTGCGACGTCAGTCCCGGCTGGGTTGCAGACGGGGTTTGGGTGATCACCCGAGGAAAGCTGGGGTAGGAATTCAACCCCGAAACAATCGTCCTTGCGATTGCGAACCACCGCTCTAATGGTTGAGGGATTGGAGATTGGAAACTGAACCTGCATCAGGTCGCCTGGCTCAAAAGCAAGCGAAGAGTGAACGGCCATACCGTTTCTGCTTATTTCGGTGATGCGACCATGAACCGGAGTTGCCAAGAGTCCATTAAGAGGAACGATGCGAACCGGGAGATCGACGTGGTGTCGCGACCAACGGCGAGTATGAATTGGGGAGGACGGCACTTGAGCAACCTGTAAGTGGATGCTAATCCCCGTTATGTTGCGCTTCCAAATTACGAAGGTCCGAGACCGTTGGGGCTATCCAAAACAAGAGCGGCCGAATCGTCTTGAGGTGAATGAAGGTAGCGTATTCACAACTTCGGCAGTGTAGAATCGCGGTCCTCAACCGTTCCATTGTTGACCTAGGCAACTACGGCCCTGGCTTGATCCTGGTATGACAAGTGCGGACGCGGCTTCGAACTGGCTGAAACCCTTCGATGCCCACGTGATGCGCTCCTAATCGCGTTAGCAGTTGTGTCAATCACGCGGCCAATGATGACGAGGGATGCTCAATGCCCGTGAAGTTCGTTGAGACGCAGAATCGCCTCTTCCCGTCTTGATCCCCGCCGTGACAATAGTCCTGTTCCGGTGACGTTGTGCCGCGCGTTTTGCTTTTCGCGGTAGCGTATGGAGATGAACCTTAATTAGGTTTTATCCTGCCAGGCATCAATTCTCCCGCCAGGACCTGAAACGAGCTGAAGGCTGTGGGGAAACCAGGAGGAAGCCAATGAGCAGGGACTCGATCGTCAATCACTTGAATGATCAGGACTATGTCATCTTTTCGACCCAACCGCAGGGCTCACTCAACTGGTTTGACGAAGACATTGCGATTATCAGTAGTTGGTTCAAACGGCGCGGAGTCTTCGCGCCTGGACACGAACCGGATGTGGCGCCGGAGGCAAAGGGCAGCCGGTCCGCCCTGCGCAGCATTCCACCGGCGGCTTTTGGACCATCGAGGTGAACATCATCCATTCTGGCGTCGGCCTGTAGCTGTGGTATGGCGGAAATGATTCGACTTACATCAGCCTACCTGCGGCTGGAAGTCGAACCGGGGAACAGCCCGCATGAAGTCTGCGCACACCGGCAGCCTCAGCCCACGGATAATGTCTGCTTTCAGGGAGAGGTTCTTATCGGCCGCGACGGACGGTTTTACGAGGTACCCCCTACGAAGTTTTGGTTTGAGTAGTTCTAATTATCAGCGCAGTTTCCGAGAGCGGCGAGTCAGGACCTTCGCTGTAGTTCGATGCCACGCGGTAAAGTAAAATCGTGTCATTATGCCGAAGCATGGGAAGCAGAACGCGACTCAAACCGAGACACTGAAAGGCTGGCAACAAATCGCCGCTTTCCTTGGTGAACCTGTTTCGGTTGTCCAACGATGGGCGTCGGAAGGAATGCCAGTTCATCGGGAGGGCCGATTCGTGTCTACTTCGCCCAAGGAACTCAACCTGTGGCTCGGAGAAGAATCGGGCAAGCCAGTTCATGCCGCCGTGGAGACCACGGACCTTAGCGCAGAGTTGAAACGCGGCCTCTCCTATATTCGCAACGAAAAACAACCCAAAGGCGCAAAGCAACTTGTACGGAAACGGACCAGTTAAGCTGCCCTGACTTTCCCGGTTGCGCTTCAATGGTTCCCGGGGGGAGTTGCGTCCGCTGGAGTCCAGCGCCTTTCAAGGCGCAGTGTCACGGCAACTACGGGTCGAGTTGTTCCCTATGCGCTTTTCTCTCAAAGTAGAAGGCTACGCCAAGCGCCGAAATGAGAGCCGCCATGCCAAACAGCGTCAGGGCAGTAACGCTGTTGGGCTCCAGGATGATGACTTTTCTCGCCATCGCAATCAAGGCCACTTCGAGGACTAGCCGAACATGAATGACATCCTTCTTGACATATGCCTTCAGGGTCTCCAGTAACTCGACGCCGATAAGGATTACTAAGAAAAACGAGAAAATCTCAAGGAGACCTTGCACCGGGATGAGAAACCTCGGACGCTTCCAGATGTCTTGTGCAATGAGGAAACCTAGATCTACGGTGGACAGCGCTACAACGACGATCAACAAGCCCCCCAGCACGAGAGCAATAAGCTTTTGAGTTTTGGTCAAAAGGGTTTCCATGCCGGTTCATTCCAATGATGACAGGGCCGCGGGTGCAGATGATATTTGCATGGCTTGCAGAAAACTTCAACCCGGAGGGTTGACTCCTAGACTGAGATGTGGGCTCACCAACTAGAGAAGGTCCCACCTTCTTGTTCGGTTTTCGTAAATGTGCGTCCTCGAAACGTGCCATCTCTTCAACAGCCCACAGGATGAAATCCGGAGACCAGTAAGCGCGTTCAACAATTCCCCGATTGAGGTTAGGGGAAACGCCGGCCCCATTGGGGAAATTTTCCCATCTTAAACGCACGCGGGTTGCGCGGGCCGGTTCGCCTGCAGCCTTTCCTCGCAATTCATGGCGATCAAACTTACTGAGCAGATATTTCTTCGCTCCCGCTTTCATCTCGACAAATAGGCGTTACTTTCGTTACGTCCTCGCGACAGATTGAAATCGATTTCTAGCTCGTTGCGTTTTACGCTAATTCGGTACGGGAGATTTCACCAAGACGGGCCCAGGGGCGGTGCAGTAAGTATGAGGAACTGGGGAGTAGCGACTGTAGTCATTTTTGTTCTGATTGCGAGCGTGGCGCAAGATCAGCATAGCGTTCGAATGAATGGAAGTGATTTGTCCGCGAATTGCGAGCATTTCAGGAACTGTGAACACCACGCCACCTGCAGAAAAGAAGACTTAACCGGTTCAGGAGTCTGCTCAGGATACATATCCGGAGTCGCAGACGCCGCGATCAGTTCCGTCTGCGTACCTCCCGAGGCAAACAACGAAGAAATTGTCAGAGCCACGATGGACTGGATGGATGTAAATCCCAGTCTTTTGAATCGAAGCGCCGATATCATCGTTCTGTCAGCCCTCAGAACTCATTTTCCTTGCTGGGCTCCGAAACAGTAAACTCAAGTTTTTAGGGCGCTCCTTCCAACAGAGGGCTCCTGCCGACGTAGAATCTCGTTCTTGCGACGACGGCACGGGGTCTTAAACCCGGCATCGAGGCTGCTGTAGGACGTTGCACCCTTCATCTTAATGCTGTCGGTCGGGGCAGGCCGCATAGGATGGCGAAGCGAGAGTATCGGAATGGGGAAGCGGCGGGCTAACGTCAAAAGCGCCGGAAAGACGGCGAACTGTCGTCGCCTATATTGGTATTTATGCAACCGCTTCAACGGCTAACTCGTGCAGGAGTCGAGTAACACCACGTCGCGTGCCAAGGCCGCAACAATGCTGCAAGAACGGCTTGGCCTGAAAGCGAATGGCGAACTCATCGTACCGAATGCGCCGGAAATATCTCACGAGGATCTGGGCAAAAGCATTTTCCTCGATTACAAGACAAAGGGCCGCAAGTCGCTCCGCTAACTAAGGGAAGGACGGAACGCCGAACCTGTCGAACGTCCGGCACTTGGACGACTTTTCAAACAGTGGAAGGCTCTGAACATTACGGCCCGACGCCGTGCGCCGGTTCGTGGATAAAGCGTCAGAATAGGGGTGCGAGTGGTGTCACCCATCAACCTTGCATTGGCTGCGCTCAAGAGCATGTTCCGTTTGGCTGTCTATGATGGAAAGATAAAGAACGCTTGCCCATATCGAAACTGGTGCAAAGAACCCCCATCGCTCTGCGGCGAGGCTCGCCCGTAGGATGTGATAACCTATATTGCATCAAATTTATAATTTGACGAATATTAGTGTATCATGTCAAATTTTATCGGATGTAGTATATTGTATCAATTATGATTTCAGATGCAACAAAGGGTGTCAAACCGCTACGCCAAAAGGCGCTCCCCGTCGAACTGCGTCGCGCCCTGATAGAGGCGCGTCAGAAGCACGGCTGGAGCCAGAGGGTCCTGGCAAGCCGTCTTGGGATCGGACAAAGGCACATTTCCGGCATCGAGTCGGGCAAGATCGTGCCGCGCTACGACACGCTGCTTGAGATGGTCCGCATGCTCGACCGCGACTTCATCATGGTCCCCCGCGCCCTGGTACCTGTCGTCCAGTCGCTCGTGCGCGATCACCATAAGGACCAGGAGGGCGAAGGAGAGGAGCGACCCCTCTATGCCGCCGACCGCGACTACGAAAGCTCGCAGGAGCCGCGCGATGAAGTTTGACCCGAAGAAACTCAAAGCGCTTTCGGTGCGCCTGTTCGGAAAACAGATCGGCGTGATCAACCGCCTCGCGGGCGACCGGCAGTTTTTTGCGTTCGAACAGGACTACATCGACGATCCCCGGCGTCCGACGCTGAGCCTCTCCTTCAAGGGCAGCACCGGCGGACTCGTAACGAACTCTCGTCCCGTTGGACGCCGTGTTCCGGTCTTCTTCTCCAACCTTCTGCCCGAAGGCCATCTGCGCGACTATCTCGCCAAGCGAGCGGACGTTAATCCCGATCGCGAATTCTTCCTCCTCGCCGTCCTCGGCGCCGACCTGCCCGGCGCGCTTGTCGTTGCACCTCTTGAAGATCACGAGCAGCCATCCGGACCTCATCCCGGTCATGATGAGAGCCCCGAGGGCGACCGGGGCGGTGAAGACCCGCTGTGTTTTTCTCTTGCCGGCGTGCAGTTAAAATTCTCCGCCGTCATGGAAGCCTCAGGCGGCCTGACCATCCCCGCCGGCGGCATGGGCGGGTCATGGATCGTTAAGCTGCCGTCCGCCCGCTTCGTCGCCGTGCCGGAGAACGAATTTGTGATGCTGGAACTGGCCCGGCGTGTCGGCATCACCGTGCCGGAAAACAAGCTCGTCGATGTCGCCCGCATCGAAGGCCTGCCCGAACAGGCCCATACGGTCGGAGGTAAGGCTCTTGCCGTCAAGCGGTTCGATCGCCTTTCGGACGGCACCCCAGTTCACATGGAGGATTTCGCGCAAGTCTTCGGGGAATTCCCCAACAACAAGTACAAGTTTCACAGCTACGCGAACATCGCCGCCGTGTTGTGGGCGGAAATCGGCGAGGATGCCGTTATCGAATTCTTCCGGCGCCTTGTATTTTCCGTCGTCATCGGCAATGCCGACATGCACCTTAAGAACTGGTCACTTCTCTATCCCGACCGGCGCAGGCCTGCGCTCTCGCCGGGTTACGACTTTGTGGCAACGCTGCCGTACATTCCCGACGATACGCTCGGCTTGAGTCTCGGCGACAGCCGCAGCCTTTCCGAAATCACTCCCGACCAGATGCGCCGCTTTGCTGATACGGCGCGCATTCCGGCGAGCCCGCTGTGGCCGATCGTAGCCGAGACGGCGGAACGCACCGTCAATGCATGGGAAGGACTTGCAGAAAAAGAACTGCTGCCCGGCGACATGCGTGTCGCCATCGGCAAGCACATTCTTGCTGTCGCCGCGAGGATCCGCGAAAATCCGCCGCGCTAGGCCAACATTTTTCTGCTCAGTCTCGCGCGATGGCTAGACAATGGGGCGGTTCAGCGAACTGTCGTCACGACCGCGATCCCCGGACGTTTCAGGAGGTAAGTCAAGAGCTCGAATCCTCGACCGCCCAACTGATTAAAGGGGAGTTGATCCGCATTAAAGTCAGCAACTTTGACGCTGCGGGCAAGTTCGTCATTCAAGTCTTTAGTCTCCTCGGCCTGATAGAAGCTCGGTATGGGCAGACCGCGATGTTCCATCGTCGGCTCCTTGCCGGTGCTCCTTCACCAGTCAAGCGCCGAAAAGACAAGAGCTGGGCAACAAGTCGCTGATCGTTCGTGCGGATGGTGAGAAAAACTGTACCAGGACTCAAACAAGTGGACGACTTCTTTAAGTGGCGGTGTTGAGAATGCTGGTCCGTCCGTCATGCAGATCAGATAGAAACCGGCCGGGAATTCGTGCGACGCCAGGCAAAGGGTGCGGGCAGCGCTGTGATAAATCGCTCCCTTGCTTGCGTCGGATGTTCAAACTGGCTTATGAGGAAAGAAAGATTCCTTGCCGGTGATCCGACTACTGAAGGCCCCCCGCCCGACGCGGGTTCCTGGAATTGCCGAAGTTCGAGGAATTGCTTGCGCAGTTCCCGCCGAATCTCAAACCCTATATCACGTTCCTGTACTTTCACGTTCCTGTACTTTTGCGGTGGACGATCCGGCGAAGCTGAGCTGATCGAATGGTCGCAGGTCGACCTGGAGCGTAAACTCATTCGGATCGAGGACGACCAAACCAAGGACAAGCAGGAGCGCGAGATTCCCTTGCCTCAGCGCCTTGTCTTGATGCTGCAAAGAATCGAACCGAAACCGGGCCGTGGTATTCGACACAACCAACATCCGCAAGGAAAGGAATGGACAAAGGCTTGTGCTGCGCTGGGTCTGGGCCGTATCATCGCAGTGGAAGGCACGCCTTACGATCCGCGGTATGAAGGTCTGACGCTACACGATTTCAGACGGAGCCCGATCCGGAATCTGGTAACGCTGGCTGGGGTTCGTGAAACGGTCGCAATGGAGATTACAGGCCACAAGACACGCAGTGTGTTCGACCGCTATCACATAGTGGACACCCGGGATGTCTCGAACGCGATGCAGCAGTGGGAAGCCATGGCTAGTCAACATCTCTTGCCGCAAACGCGCGCGTCAAAATTAAGTAAAATTTCAATGCAACCCTCGTAAGTCATTGATGGCGCTATCGTCTAGGGGTTAGGACGGAAGATTCTCAATCTTCAAACCCGGGTTCGATTCCCGGTAGCGCTACCAACTTTTCTTAAGCTGTTCATTCCCAAGCGCATCCGAGTTCCCTCCAGTGCTTGTGACTACTTTGAGACTACTTTTCCAGAATTCTCGATGTCGCTGCGGCCCTGTATATTGGGTTGGGTGGAGCGAGTGCTGTGGCAAACAAGACGGTAAAAATCTACGAGCGCGTGAAAGTCCAAGGGAGGTGGACTGATCGCTCGATCGCGATTCCAAAACTCAAAGCCGATGGCACGATGTACCTCAAAGATGACCGTGCCGGGAAATTCCACATTTCTTGGTACGAGGGGAAAAACAAGAAATGGCATCCGAAGACCTGCACGACCCTCGGCGATGCCCTCAGGGTCAAAGCCGATAAGGAATGGTTCGTCCAGAACCAGAATCGTCCCGGAGTGCAAGACCCCACTATCCCAGACGCCCGCCTACCTATTTCTGTCGCCATCAACGGCTACATCGAAGCATTGATGGGGGCAAAGGCCACCAAGAAA
>Ga0209330_1000066_pt1 | contig 50253 bp, 38 predicted proteins | sample JacPinW_OM2H0_O3_FD_187969 | JGI IMG/M metagenome (GOLD analysis project Ga0209330, IMG submission 187969) | Forest soil microbial communities from Algoma, Ontario, Canada - Jack Pine, Ontario site 1_JW_OM2H0_O3 (SPAdes) (version 2) | ecosystem: Environmental > Terrestrial > Soil > Boreal... | reverse complement strand
CGCTCAACTAATCGGGCTCAGCTCTTCGTAGCGCTGGCGTCCCCGCCGGCCTTTTTGACTTCTGTAACCGCTTCCACCACTCCCAAACTTGCCTCGCGAAGGCGCCCATTCTATAATCGCCGCATGAAACTCAACCGAGTATTGGGCATCGCCCTGCCGCTCTGCATCGTCGCTTTCGCACTGTCAATCGCAGCCAAAACAGTGATTCACATGACGGACGCCCAAGGCAAAAGTGTCGGCACCGTCGTCCTGTTCGAAAACAAGAGCGGCGGTGTCGGGTTGGACCTCAACCTCGAAAATCTCCCCCCGGGCGAGCACGCCATCCATTTCCATCAGAACGCGAAGTGCGAAGGGCCGGACTTTAAATCCGCAGGTCCGCATTTTAATCCGGACGGCAAAAAGCACGGCTTCGACAATCCCGATGGCCATCATGCCGGCGACATGCCCAACTTCACCGTAGGCGCCGACGGAAAAGCAAAAGTCCGCCTCACCGACAAGGACGTAAAATTCGGCGACGACGCTCACTCGCTCTTCAGCAATGGCGGAACGGCCATCATAATTCACGCCAAAGCCGACGACTTGAAAACCGATCCCTCCGGCAACTCAGGCGACCGCATCGCCTGCGGCGTCGTACACAAATAACTTCCTCGCTGTTGCGTGAACATCCGGGCTAGTCGCTGGAATCTCGCTCCTAACAGGAGACATGTTCTTGACTGTCGAGCCCGGCCCAGACCTCGTTAAAGAATTGCAAACCGCGCAGCCCAGGCCCTGGGGACGCGCCGACCGTAATCGCCTCCTCATCTGGGCAGGCATAGGATTCATTCTTCCGATTCCTTTTGTTTGGGCATTCCATCACTGGATCAAACCGGCCGGTTCCGTCTTCACCATTCAAAGCGACCTCCCAACCAAAACCATTATTTCGTTTTTCGTCATCCTGGCATCCTGGATCGTATCCCGCATGGAAAAGCGCCCTCTCGATGATTACGGGATTCCTCCTCGTCAGGCCTTCGGGGAAAGATTTTGGGAGGGTTCGCTGTGGGGGTTTGCCGCTCTTTCCGCTCTACTTCTGATTCTCCGCCTTTCAGGCCATTTCCAGATCGACTCTGTGGCTCTCGCAGGTGGCGCAGTCTTCCGTTACGCACTCGGCTGGGCTGTCGTATTTCTTGCCGTGTCCGTCAGCGAGGAACTAGCATTCCGTGGGTACTGGCTCTTCTCTTTCGCCCGCCGCATTCGATTCTGGCCCGCGGCTTTGTTTACTTCAGTCGTGTTCGGCGCCGCCCACCTGGGCAATCCCGGAGAAAACGTTCTCGGCATCCTGCAAGTCGTTGCAGTCGGTTTGCTTCTCTGTTTCACCCTTCGCCGGACCGGCAATCTCTGGTTCGCCCTTGGCTTCCACGCAGCCTGGGACTGGGCCGAAACCTTCTTCTACGGGACTCCCGATAGCGGCCTTCTCGGCGTCGGCCGATATTTGAACACTTCCGTCCAAGGCCCAAATTGGCTAACCGGAGGTTCAGCAGGTCCCGAAGGCAGCATCCTGGTATTCGTCGTTTTCGCTCTCTGCGCGCTTCTGATTCATTTTCGATTTCCCAAGGTGATCTACCCCGATCGCCCGGTCTAGCGCCTGCCCTATTTTGCTTTACGAGCGAGGGTTTCTGCTGTGAAGATCGCAAGCCTTCTGAAGATTGGTTCCGAGAGCGCTTCCCTCTCCGCGGTTGGAAGTCTCAAATGCTGCTCCACTTCCGATTCCATGTCCTCCAATTCCTTGGAACGTGAGATTTCCGCCAGCCGCCGGAAAAGCAGCTTGTGCGCTTGTTTCCGTTCCATCACTTCCAGCCCGTCCAGTATCTGGCGATGCGACGTTCCTTCCCAAATCGCGAGAATCATCGCTTCACGAAGCCAGCGTTCCGCGCCGAACTCCGCCAGCACGCCCAGCCCGCCATGCACTTCCATGGCCCACTTTGCCGTGTCGACCGCAAACTCCGCCGTCCAGTATTTTGCAAGGTGTGCCACCAGCCGAAATAGATGATAGCGGTCGGAGTGAGGCGCCCGCTCCATCCACACCTCGTTCAGAAGCTCGACCGATTCCCACGCCAGTGCAAATGCCGCTCGCAACGCCTTCAGCCGATTTTCAAATTGATGGCGAAGTAGCGGATGCTCCAGAATCCGCTTGCCGAACGCCACTCGCTGCTCGGCATACGAAAGCGCATCCGACATCGCGCGCTGTGCTAGTGCGACACTCACCACGCTGTTCGCTACACGCGACAGGTTCAACACCTCCAGCATCAGATAAATTCCCGAGTCGGCCGAGCCAAGCAAGTAGCCTTCGCTGTTTCTCAGTTCTACCTCTCCGGTAGGAACAGACCGCGTCGCAATCTTGTCCTTCAGCCGCCGCACAAAATAGTTGAGCTCGCCATCCTTGCGGTACCGCGGCACCAGGAACAAGGCCAGCCCGCGTATTCCCGCCACTGCCCCCTCCGAGCGCGCTGCTACAACGGCTAACTCCGCACCCGCATTGCTCGTAAAATATTTGTCTCCTGTCAGCAGCCACGAATCGCCCGCCGGACGCGCAATCGTCTCGACAGCGGCTCCCAAATCCGAGCCGCCTTTCACTTCCGTCATCCACGTGGCGCCTTGCCAAACGGAATCGTCCCTCCGCAAAAGCTGAGGCAGAAAGCGAGCCTGCAATTCGGCGCTGCCGTATTTCGAAAGAGGCACTGCCGTGCCAAGTGACACGGTGTAAGGGCAGCAAATCCCAGGATCGTGGAACGAAATGGTGTAGATCAGCGAGTACGTGGGGATCAGCGATTTTTCTTCCAGAGCGCGCCAAATTACTCCGGACCGATAACCTCTCTTCAGAATCGTCTCGTATTCGCGAGGGTAAAGAATTTCGTCCACGCGTTTCCCGCCGCGATCGAACATCCGCAGCCACGGCGTCCCGCCGCGATCGATCGCGTCTGAAATGGGCACGCCTTCGCTCTTCCACCAGCCTTGCTCCGCTTCGAGCATCTCGCGGTGCGGGATGTTTTGCAGCTCGCTCTCCAGAAACCTCAGAGGCGAACGCAGCGCATTTAGATCGCTCATTTCAGCGCATGTTAGGTCGGCAGATTATCCTCGTCAAGCCGCCCATGCTCGAACTGCTCTCGTTAACTATATTTCCCGTTTTGGAACGACCGCTGCTCGCGCCAAAAATCGCAGTTCCCATTTTGAAATTCGGGCTTCTAACCACCACTCCATGAAAGATTTGCGCGCCTTCCGTTAGAAGGCGGATTTGCATCGCGTGTTAGGCTACAAATGGAGAGATGTGGAGTAAAGGAAAAGTCGGCGCAGTGAGCATGGCCGAAAGGTCCGATGCCCTTAGTCCGCCTATTTTCCGGAATCCAGCCCGGCGTCTTGGCGCGAGCGATCGCTTCTGGTTTTCCCTGAATCACGACAACTTAAATCGCCAAACTCGTGAATTCAAAAACGCTGTAACTTTCAGAAAACAAACAACGGCGATCTGCTCAAATCGCCAAAAAACTCAAAAATCGTTGTGTACGTTTCTCGCTTCGGTTGGCTCACGAGTGTGCGTCCATTTGTCCGGAATCGGCGGACTGCGGGCGAATCCGTTAAAACAGGAAAGGGACGAGCGCCCAACTGTCGCGCCGGTAAGCCTCGTGCTCGGCCCCGAATGTTTCGGCCATGGCCCGTTCTTCCATGCGGATTTTCCGCCAGTACGCCAGCGCCACAATCGCCAACGCAATGGGCGCGTGAATCTCTCCGGACACGATGGCTGTGCCGAAATACATTCCGAGCACCGCGGTGTAAATAGGATGGCGTACGAACCGGTAAGGACCAGTCCGTACCAGTTGATGTCCCGCCGCGACTCTGACCTCACCGCTCCAATTGCTGCCCAGATGCCTTCGGGCCCAGACCGCGAGGAGAATGAAAGCAGCTTCGATCACCAAGCCGGCCGCTACGACGAATTGACTGTCGGGAAGGAATCGCCGCGTCAGCCCTGGAACGGGAAGAATGAGCAACAACACTCCTCCGTTGACCAGAGTCAGATGCAGCCCGCGCGACCACTTGGATTCCGACGTCTTCGTCGGCGCGCTGTCCTTCGCTGCAACACTCCAGTAAACCGAAAAGAGACACAAGAGCGCTACCGATATCGACATCCCTACCGGAAATCGCAGTTGTGCTCTAACCGACGTCGGTATGTGCCGACCGATATACGCCCCCACAATCACGGCTACTCCCAATTTCAGCGCTATCCTGATTGCCCTTTTTATGGGCATCTCTTCGCTCCTCGGCTTGCCATTTCTTCCGTCCCGCTCATCGCGCCAGCGCCAGATGCTGGACTGCGCGCGTCTCTCGCTCTAGTAGCTCCTCCCAAATCTTTACTGCTTCGCTTTCTGGCGAACTTGGTCCACTTGTGCCAACGTCAGGAATGGAGGGAGATGAATCTGATCCGCGCAAGCGGCGTCCAGACCGGCAGAGGAACCTTGCGCGACAAAATCGGATATCAGGCCGTCAATGCACGGCGAGCCGGTTCCATGCGTTCCGTCCTTCACTACGACTACGCGGCTGTTGCTCAGATCTTTCGCGGCTTGCGCCGACGCTTCCGGTGGGGTGGCTGGATCGAGCGCGCCGGAAATCAGCAGCGCAGGCACGGCCGAACGTACCGGAGCGTGAAAGTCCTTGGGGATGGCGCCGCGAACCCACTCGGCGCAGGCCTTCTGGTACATGCGCACCTGGAAGTCTCCCAGGTATGTACCTGCCGTATCCCGCCGAATCATGGCTTCCGTCGTGCCGGGAATGCTTTCGGCGCAGATAACGGAGAGGCTCATCCCGCGATCTACCTGCTTGTCGATTGCGTTCCTTATCAGCAGGACGGCCGCGCCATAAATACTCCAATCGTCCTGATAGGCGCGGTGAATCATGTAGGGAAATTCGCTGACCAGCCCCGGAATGTACAGCAGCGGCCGCAAAGCCGCCACAAACATGCCGCGCGAGAGCGTGACCGGCTGGGTTCCCGAAGCGCCGTTATCGACGTCGAAATGAGCAGGAGTTTTTTCCAGGCGGTCCACGATGGCCTGAAACTCTTTCTTCAGATCCGGGAAATCTTTATTGCAGGCGCCGTCGGCCGCACATCGAGCGATCAACTGATCGACCGAGTTCTGGGTCGTCTTCGGAAATGCGAGAGGAATTCGATAGTCCGGCGGCGCGACCGCCTCCAGAGTGATGGTGCGGACGTGATCTCCGTGCATCCGCAGGTACACGAGAGCGGCGAGCGTGCCGTAAGAACCGCCGAAAATGTTGATCTTGTCATAGCCCATCGCTTGCCGCACGTCGTCGAGGTCATCCGCGGCGATGGACGTGGTGTACAGAGTGAGGTCGGCCTTTTTTTCAAGTTCGGTGCGGCAAGCCCGCACCTTTTCCGGGACTATGGCTTCGCCGATCATCTCCTGTGCGATTTTCGGATCGCGCAGCTCGCACAGCAGCGGATTCGATTTGCCGGTGCCGCGCTGGTCCACCAACACCGCGTCGCGCTGCTGTCGTATCTTTCTGGTGTAGCCCGCCAGGGGGTAGGCTTCGACGGAACTTTGGCCTGGACCCCCAGCAATGGCAAACCAAGGGTCGGCGGCCGGCTTGTCGGCGAGCGACGGCAACACCATGATGTTCAGCGCGATCTTGCGCCCGCTCTGCTTCGCGCGGTTCTCGAAGACTTCGTACTTTCCGCACAGGCCTTCGGTGTTGCCGTCGGACGTGCCGCAGGGCTCAAACGCAATGCTTCCGATCGTTCTCGCTTTGACTGTGGGCTTGGTTGCAGCCGCACCCGGACGATGCAACGAGAGCTGCAGAGAATTGCCACCCTGCTGCCAAGTTCCAACGAGCTGGCTTCCGTCGTCGCTGAGCTTTCCTTCGTAACTTGCGCCAATGCTTTTCAGCTCGAGCCTCAAGCCCGTACCGGGCGCAAAAGCAATCGTATCGATCGGGATCGTAACGTTGCCTTGATCAACGCTGATGAACTTGCCGGTCAGAGTGCCGTCGGCTGCCTGGTCAATTTTGACGATGAGATGCAAACCGGCCAACGCGCCTTGCCACTCGCCCGTAACGCTGCGAGCATCCGCAGCCTGCGCTTTCGCGACTTGCTCCGCTGGGTTTGCTTGAAACTTCGGCTGAGCTGCCGCGCTCGACAGCGACGCTCCGGCCAACAGCACTGGCAGAACCAAGGCACACATCTGCCATCTCGTTCTCATCGAACATCTCCTTTTCGATCCGTTTTCGAGAATCCGCTCTTTAGTGGCCCATTCGTAACAAAGCGAACAACATGGCCAGACCGGCTAGGTACGCAGCGCCGAGGTGCGCAAGCGTATTCGCTAGATTCATTGAATAACCGCGTGCGCCCTTCAGGATTAGCATTGGCGCGGAAGGCTGGTAGCACAGCGGCCATCTTGCGATTTCCGACTGCTGCAGGAGGTCCGGCATCTTTACGGGACGCGCACGCAAAGACACCTTCACCAGTTGCTGTCGCTTTATTTCCACCAAAACGGTACCTACAACAGAAATTAGAAACCAAACTGCAAACCAGATTCTCATTAGGCGGTCAAAACCAGCCGGAGACGTCCTTATCACGATCGCCCAGAAAAGGATTCCTGCTGCTGCAGCGGCGCGAAACCAATCGCACATTTGGAGGTAGTACTTGCGAGTTTCTTCGCGCGCTTCCATGTAATCGGCCGCTTGCGCCTGCGGGACCGGGGTGCGCCAGGCCAACGCCACGCGTTTTACGAACAACATCCCGACTTGCACGTACAGGTAAAAAACAGGGATCCCAAACACCACGCGCCAATTCTGATGCTGCGGATCCGCAAGGTAGTAGCGCAACAGCCACGCAAGAGCGACGATGTTGGCTAGCGCCAAAGCCCACTCCACTCTGGGATTGGTGTAATCGCGCAGCCGTCGCGGTGTCAGGGATGAGGCTACCGACGCAACCGGCTGTTCTGCTTCCGCGACTGCATTTGGCCGCGCCTCCCGTTCTGCCTTGTCCACCGAATAGACATGATTCACGTGGATCCAGACCGCCTGCGCAATCAATAGCCAAGGCGCGTACTCAAGATACCTGGGAAGAAAGATCGCCATGGTGATCGGTATGTCCAACACGAAAGGAATGAGCATCCGCATCCAATAGCGATGCAGAATCTTCTTGCCCGCGCCGGTGTAGAAATCAGGCTGCACGTGAACGTTGAAGAACCATTCCGGCCCGCGGAGCAGCGGCTGGCGTCCGCGACGGATGCAGCCCCTGATACGAACTACCCAGAAAAAAATGTAGAAAATTGCGAGAAATTCCCTGCCCATATACATTACTTGCCTCCTTTCCCCACGGTGCGCAGCTCTCGCAACACCATGCTCAGAATCTTGGCCGACGAGAGGCCGGCCAAGACCAGCTCCGTTAACGCCGTTCGCAACGGCCGCAGCAACTCGTCCTGGCTACGCTCCGTGCTCGTGCTCGACGCCACCACCGAACCCGACCCGTGCTTAATTACGATCAAACCGTCTTTCTGTAGCTCGCGATAGGCAATTGCAATAGTATTGAGGTTGACGCCCAAGTCCGCCGCCAGCTGGCGGACGGGCGGCAACGGGGCTCCCTGCTCCAATTTTCCTCGCGCGATCAGTTCCTTAATGCCGTCGGCGACTTGCTGATAGATCGGGCGTGGGTCGTCTGTAGCGATGGTCAGGAACATTGTACGGTGTATGTATACGCTATACACTTCCAGGGCGTCAACAATAAATTCGGGCGGCATTCGCGTGCGACCTCAATCGATAACGAAATCCACAGGCGAAAGAAAAGCGTAACCTTCAAGCGCTAAATCCGCTATCATGGCTGTGTCATGACCTCGACAGCCTCTCGCGAAGGTCTCTCCGCATTGAACGCGCAGCAGCGCCGCGCCGTGGAGCACGGCGAAGGGCCGCTTCTGGTTGTCGCCGGTGCCGGAACAGGAAAAACACGCGTCATCACCGAGCGTATTCGCTACCTCCTGGAATCGAATCCCGAACTATGCGGCGAGAATATCCTCGGCCTCACGTTCACGGACAAAGCAGCGGGCCAGATGAAGTCTCGTGTGGTGAAAGCCGTCGGCGAACGCGCCGAGGGCATCTGGCTCAGCACTTTTCACAATTTCTGTCTGGAAAAAATCCTTCGCGTGGCGAATCCGGATTTGAAAGTACTCGAGGATATCGACCACTGGATTCTGTTGCGCCGTCACATGGCCGAGCTCGACCTGAAACATTTCAGGCGACTGGCCGAGCCAGGCGAATTCCTGAATGACTTCCTGAAATTCTTTTCGCGCTGCCAGGACGAGCTGGTTACGCCCGACGACTACCAACGCCACGTTGATAATTCCCGCCAAGCCTCTCTCCAACGCCGCGAACTACTCGAAGCCGATGCGCGGGCCCTGGAAGAGGAAGAACTGGCCCGTCAGGAAGAACTCGCGCGCGTTTACCGCGTGAGCGAGCGATTGTTGCACGAGCGAAACTTGCTCACCTTCGGTGCGCAGTTGATGCAAACGGTGCAACTGTTGCGATCGGATGCCGCGCTTTTACAAAGTTTGCGCGATCAGTTTCATTACGTTCTGGTGGACGAATTCCAGGACACCAACATCGTTCAACTCGAGCTCCTCTGGCTGCTCGCCGGCGAGCGCGGAAATATCGTCGCGGTCGGTGACGACGATCAGGCCATCTATCGTTTCCGCGGAGCTTCCTTCGGAAGCTTCACAATTTTTCTGAAACGGTTCTGCGGAGTCACGGGCAAGAATCTTACTGACGGCGTCCGGCGCTTCATCGCTCCGTTGACGCAAAATTACCGCTCGACCACGCGAATCCTACGTGTAGCCGGCGAAGTGATTTCTCACAACGAAAAATCCCCGCTGCTGCCTGCGAAAACTTTAACCACCGACAATCCTGACGGTGAAAAGATTCGCGTCGCCGAATTTGTTCGCCCCGAAGAGGAAGCCCACTGGATCGCTTCAGAAATCGAGCGGCTGCACCTGGCAAGAAATCCCTGGCGCAACTTCGCTGTGCTCTATCGCAAGCACTCTCACGTAAAGCGCTTAATCGAGGCGCTGCAACAGCGAAAGATCCCGTTCGTCATCAGAAAATTCTCAATTCTCTCCAGCACGATCGTCCGCGATCTGCGGGCCTATCTTCGGCTCATCGCCGTTCCTTCGGACAATGTGGCCTGCGCTCGCGTGCTCGCCGCCCCGCACTGGAAGCTTCAGCCGCGTGACTTGGTGCGTCTCGCCGAGCGCGCAGGGAAAAATCGCCGTCGGTCACTGAACGACGAAATCGACGCCGCGCAAAGCGAATTGCAATTTGCCTCAGAAGCATCCCGCCTTCCCGAACTGGTTAGTTTTTTGGCCCGTTTTCGCCAGATGGCCCGCAAGATTCCCGCGAGTGGGGTGCTGGACCAGTTGATCTCGGCCTTGGAACTTGCTCCTCTCCCCTTTGAAGCCGACCGACGGTATCTCGAACGTTTCATGCAGTTCGTGAACGATTGGGAACAAAAAAGCGAGAAAAAACACCTTCGTGATTTCATCGAATATTTGGACTTTTTCGCTGAAGCCGGTGGTGACATTACCCTCGACGAAGAATCGGCCGACGACGCCGTGCAGTTGATGACCGTGCACTCGGCCAAAGGCCTGGAGTTTCCGCACGTTTTCATCATGCACCTCAACAAGAATGATTTCCCGTCCAACGCGAAGCCAGTCAAGTTCGAATTCCCTCCGGAAATGATGAAGGAAGAAAAGCCGGCCGGAGATTTCCAGGTTCAGGAAGAGCGAAGATTGTTTTATGTGGCTTTGACGCGCGCGCGACAGCGCCTCACGCTTTCGACCGTTAACAACAAATGGAAAAAACCTTCGCTTTTCCTGGAAGACTTCCTGCGGAACGCGCAGATACAGAAAAGCGACACGGCGCAGTCTGCGCCGCAAGTCACCGTTCCGCCCTCTCAGGAAACCACAGGCTCGGCGCCCGACTCTTCCGATCCATCACAATTATTTGCTGCGACTGTGGGCCAAGACGAAAACACACGCGCTTACTCTCGCGTCGCGCTGTGGGCCAAAGCGTACCATCCGCCGATCGCCGAGCCGCTGCAGCTCAGCGCTTCCGCCATCGAGTGCTACTGCAAATGCCCCATGCAGTATTTGCTTCAAAATCTGTGGAGCATTCGGGGCGGTCCCCGCGCCAGCATGACTTTTGGAAGCGTGATGCACACAACCATCAAGGAGTTTGCCGGTGGGATGGCCAAGCGCGGGAAATTCCCATTCGAGGATGTGATGGCCGTTTACGACCGCGAATGGAGCTCGATGGGCTTTCCCGACGACTATCAGGAAGAGGAATACCGCAAAGCGGGCCGCGAACAGCTCGAGAATTTTCACTGCGCGTACGTGGCTTCCCCGCCGGACATGCTCCATCAGGAAAAATCGTTCGAACTCCACCTCGATCATGACGTGATTGTGAAGGGTCGCATGGATCAGGTGAACCGGCTGGGCTCAAAGGAAGTAGAAATTGTGGACTACAAAACAGGCAAGCCCAAGGACGCCAAAAAGGCCAAAGACAGTTTGCAGCTCAGCGTTTACGCCCTGGCTGCGGAGGAAGTGCTGGAGCTGAAACCGGAGCGCCTGGTTTTCCATAACTTGACCACCAATGAAGCCATCTCGAGCGAGCGCGATGCGAAAGCGCTCGTAAAAACGAAACAAACTATTTACGAAGTTGCCGGACAAATTCGCGCGGGCGAGTTCCCCGCCAAGCCGAGTTTTCTGTGCGTATATTGCGATTACAAACCGCTGTGCCCCGCGCACGAACAATTAATTTCGATTCAACCGGCAAGATAAATCGACGATCTCAAATAAGTGGGACGAAGCATCACGCGCACAAACCGCGCCCGCGCGTTCGCCTTCCGGTCATAAAGAGAATTACTGCAATCCGGCCTGGAAATAGCCTTGCCGCGCGGTCACGTCTAGTTCCGGACGCCTCACGCGCACTTCGATGGTGTGGTAATCCTTGGTGCGGTCGGCTTCTCGCGGAGCAAAAGTGATGGTGTACACGTTTCGAGCTTGCTCGGTGACTGCCGAATAGAGCCGCGACAGTCCGTTGTCCCTCGCGGCGTAAAACGTGTCGCCACCCGTGGCAGCCGCGTACTTATCGATTTCCGCCACTCCGTGTTGAATGATCGAGCGGCCGACGGGACTCTGATGAGTTACGGAAATGGCAAACACGGAAACATCAGCGAGAAGCAGGGAGTGCAGCGTTTCGTTGAACGAGTGCTGGTTGTTGTGGGTGTTGCTGCCGTCGGTAATCAGGAAAATTATTTTGCGGCGGTCCCGCCCGCGCCCCTTCAACATTTGGCCCGCCGCATAGATGGCGTCGTCCAGGGAGTTATGGATAGCAGCTTTTCCGAACCCTCGAACCTGCACACCGCCCTGCCCGGTAGTACCGGTTCCGTCTGGCTGCGTCTGCCCGTTGATAATCGGGCCGGCGGTCGTGGGGTCGTTAATAATTGTGGAACTATGCGAGCTGAGGTCAAGCCGTTTAAGCGCGGTGAAGATGGAGTCGTTGTTGAACGAGAAATCCGAGACCGTCTCGGGAAATTCCGCATAGGTGACCAGAGCTACCTCGTCATTCGGACCGAACGCGCCGGCAATCGCGTCCAGACTCTTCTTCACTTGTTCGGCTTCTTTGTCCGCAAGATCGTTGTCGAGCAGAACCACAGCCGAAAGCGGAAAAGGTTGCGAGTCGAATAGGACGATCTGCTGCTCGGTGCCGTCGGAGAAAATGCGGAACTCGTCGCGCTGAAGATCGCCCACCAGCGCGCCGTCGCGATTCTTTACCGTGACCGGCACGATGACAAGTTCGGTTCTAATTCTGATGTTATGGCGAGTGTCTGCTTGCTGCGCAGCAGCGGTTGGCGGCGGCGCGGCCTGGGAGTTTTGCGGTGGCTTGGCCTGGGGCGCGGTCTGCCCCGGTTGTATCGGAGCCGGAGGCTGGCCACCTTGCTGCGGAGTGCCCGGCTGGATAGGCTGCTGCGCGTGCGCGGAAGCGCAAAGAAGTAATACAATGGAAATCGCAAGGCTGATTCGCGTCATCGTCGCATCTCGTTTCGCGCCTTTTGGCGGCGCGTTGAACTGTTGCTTATACGAAACCGGGACTATATCGACGAAAAATTCATGTCCGGAAGCATGGGCCAAACATCCGGCTGCGCTCTGAGTGCATCGTAAGAAGCACGACTAATCCAGGGAGATTATACAATGCGGCTGACCCGCCTCGTGGCAGGCTTTTTCACACTGGCTATTGCAGGGTATTGCGTTGCAGGGGGATCCTCGCCTGCGAACGGGACATCGTCGCTCAGGTCATCGGCAGTCACACCGCGGTTGCCCGCGCCTGCTCAGTCGCAACAGGATCAGCAACAACCTGCCCAGTCACCGCAAGTCTTGAAAAGGGAGACCAACCTGGTCAACGTTTTTGTGACCGCGCGTGACAAGAAAAATGGAATCGTCTCCGACCTGGTCCAGAACGACTTCAAAATCTCTGAAGACGGTCAGGACCAAAAGGTTGCTTTCTTTGAGAAAGACGTGAATATGCCGATCACACTCGGCCTGCTAATCGACACAAGCGGCAGCATGTACAACGTGATCGGAGCCGAACAGGATACGGCTTCGCGTTTTCTGAGGGAAGTAATGCGCAAGAAGGACGAAGCCATGGTCATCAGCTTCGACTTTGACGCGGATTTGCTCGCTGACTTTACGGAAGACACCAACGTTCTCGAACGCGCCATTCGCCGGACGACCATAAATTCCGTGGGAGGCGGGGGTGTGGTGACACCGGGCACGATTCCGCAGGGAAATTCCGGTGGCACAAACCTTTACGACGCAGTTTATCTGGCGTGCCACGATGAACTTGCAACGGAAGCGGGGCGCAAAGCCGTCATCCTGATGACCGACGCGGAGGACAATGGCAGCAAACTCAGATTGCAGGACGCCGTCGAAGCTTGCCAGCGGGCCGACGCCGTGATCCACGTCCTGCTGATCTCGGACTCCGGTTTCATTCAAGGGTTTGGAGGCGGCCCAGCGGCCGCCAGAAGAATGTCGGATGATACGGGAGGCCGCGTAATTAACGTTCACAGCGAAAAGTCGCTGGAAAAGGCGTTTGACGTCATCTCAGAAGAACTGCGCTCGCAATATGTGGTCGGCTACTACCCCACCAATGAAAAACACGACGGAACATTCCGAAAAATTAAAGTCGACATTGCCCGGCCTGACGTGAAGGTTCTTGCGCGCAGAGGTTATTACGCGCCATTTAAATAAGGCACGCACTGCGCCAGGCTGCGCTAAATAATCGCAAATTGCAAACCATCCGTCCGGTCTCTGCTGTCAGTCCCATCCGCGACAAAAACTCGGCATTGAATCGGCTCTGCGTTATTTCCCTGCGGGAGGCGGAGCGACCGGGTAATAGCCTTTCCGCGTTCGTACGGCAAGACCCTTGCGATCGGTGTCGACTTGAATCTTGCGGTATTTACCCACCGATGAGGTGTCCTTCGGTGAGTACGCGATGAAATACTGGCTGCGCAATTCCGTTCCGATGTCGACAAACGATTGCGCAAGGTCTTCGACTTTGTAGGGATAGAAAACACGGCCGCCGGTTTGCTCCGAATATTCCTCGAGTACTTTGTCTCCGCCTTCCACGTGCAACTTGTGCGGTTTGTCGCCGCTGATCGAGAGCCAATCGGTGTTTGTGCTGATGGCGTAGATGGCGGACTCGGCGCGAATGGCGGATTCAATGGCATCGCTAAGAGCGTGGTCGCTCAGATTATCGTCGCCGTCGCTGATCACCACGATCACGCGGCGCACCTCTGGATTCGCTCCGTTGGGCAGCGGTGGATTCAAAAGTTTTTCTGAAGCGCGGTAAATCGCGTCGTTCAGTGCGGTTCCTCCGCCCGCCCGTTGTTTGCGGATCGCGGCGGTCAGCAGACCGAGATCTCCGGTGTAATCCTGGATGACGTCCGGCTCGTTATCGAAAGTCATTAGGAAGGCCATGTCTTTATTTCTGCGAATTACGCCATCGAGGAAATCAATCGCGGCGTCCTGTTCGAAAGCCAGGCGCGGACGAATGCTATTGGAAGTGTCGAGAAGCACTCCGATACGCAACGGCAGGTCCGTTTCGCGTCCAAAGAATCGAATATCCTGCGGCGTGTTGTCCTCTAGGATTTTGAAGTCGCTCTGTTCGAGGTCGGTGACAAAATTATGACGCCGATCGGTGACCGTGGCCACTAGATGGACCAGTCCTGTGGTGGAGGTGATTGACGGCGTTTTGTTCTGTGCGGACTGCGCATCGCCGGGATTCTGCGCTGGAGGAGGCTTTTGCCCCGGTTCAGGAGCTTGCGAAGGAGGAGCGCTCCAGGCCGGCCGCGGCGGAGTGGGAGGCGGAGGAGGCTGTTGCGCGTACAAACGGCTCCCCGAAATGCAGATTAGTGCTGCCAGAAAGATGGGACTGCGGAATGGTTTCACGGTAAGCAATTATAGGAACTCCCGCAACGCACCGTCAATCACGCTAGGAGCTATTTTCACAACACGGCCCAGATTCCGAAAGTAGTCTGTCAAATCTGGCGGCAAGGGAGCACGACACTCAATTCGTTTGCCGGTGCGAGGATGGCTGAACGCAATTCGCGCAGCGTGGAGAAAATTCCTTTCCAGCGGAGGCAACAATTCATTGTCAATACGTTCCTGGCGGGGCGCGCCGTAAACTGTGTCGCCTACGACCGGACATCCCAGCGCGGAGAAGTGCACGCGGATCTGATGCGTTCTGCCTGTATGCAAGTCCGCTTCGATGAAGGAAAAGTTGCCGAGACGTAGGCGCAGCCGCCAGTCGGTACGAGCCTCCCGCCCTTCCCGGCGACGCGCCGTCATGCGCGAACGGCGGCGAAGATCTCGGGCGACCGGCAACTCTACCGTTCCGGATTCGCCCTTCAACTTCCCGTGCAGTAATGCTGCGTATGTTTTCTCAATGCGGCGCTCGCGAAAATCCTCGACGAGCTTTAAATGGGACATATCTGTTCGAGCAACCAACAAAACTCCTGAAGTTCCTTTGTCGATTCGATGCACGATTCCCGGACGGAGAGGCCCGCCTACTGTGGACAGACCGTTGCCCCCGCCAAAGCGGTGCAACAGTGCTGCAACCAGGGTGCCGCTGTCCGCGCCAGCGCCCGGATGAACGATCATTCCAGCAGGTTTATTTACAACGGCGACGTCCGCATCTTCGTAGATGATATCGAGAGGAATATCTTCGGCGTCAACTCCCGGCAACGGAGGAGGAGGAATATTTACGGTGACCGTTTCGCCGGCCTCGAGCCGATGCGAGGACTTCTTGACTGAACCATCCACGAGGACACGTCCTTCGTCTATGAGACTTTGTACGTGGGTTCGGCTTATGTCGCTGAGCTGCGTGGCGAGAAAACGGTCGAGACGCTCGCCCGCTGCCCCTTCGCTTACGGCGAAGGCATCGTGCTCCGACGAATCTTCATCAGATTCGAAGTGGTCGTGCATATCAGATGTTGTGAACATTGAAGTTTTAAAGATTGGAAGCAACCGACATCTAGCGCGCGACCGTGGCACGTGCATTGGAAACGGAGGACACGGCTGGCCCCTTCAAACCGCGCCACCAAAGCGTCGCGCCAATAACAATCAGGGCGAGGCTCACCAACTGCATCAGCGAGACGGTATCGTGGAACATCATCGTGCGCCCTGGGTCGCCCCGGAAAAATTCGATGGTACCGCGCTCAGCCCCGTAGAGCAGAAAATAAGTGGCGATGATTTGTCCGGTAAAGCGCTGCCGTTTGCCGATCCAAACCAGAATAAGGAAATTAATAAACTCCGCGGAAGCTTCGTAAAGTTGCGTGGGATGCAAATGAACGCCCAGGGGAGTCCCGGCTAGCTGCGCGGCTGCCGGATTCGTAAACATCACGCCCCAGGCGACCGTCGTCGGCTTGCCGTAGCAGCATCCCGCGGCAAAACAACCCAAGCGGCCAATAGCATGACCAAGCGGCAATCCTGCCCCAAAAGCGTCCATTACAGGGAGCAACGGCATTTTCTGAAAATACGAATACAAGCCAATCATCAGGATAGCGCCGACGATACCGCCGTAAAAAGTTCCGCCGGATTGAAAGGTGTTCAGACTGAAAATATCGCGCGGATTGGCAACGTAGTAGTCCCAGTCGCTCAGGATGAGCCAGACCTTGGCCAGAAGCAACGCGACGAGAACTGTGTAGATCCCCATGTTCCAGATTTTGTCGGGATCGAGTCCAGCGCGGGGAGCCTGTTTGCGTGCCCACCAGAGTCCTGCTAACACGCCTGAAGCAACGAGCACGCCGTATGCATAGATGTTAATTCCGCCGATATGGAAAAGGATTGGATGCATTGCTAGGCTCGCTCTTGATTAGGATGCCGCCAATCGCGCAAGAGTTCAAGAATCACGAAACCCGCGCCGACAACAATCGCTGAATCAGCGATGTTGAATGTATACCAATGGTGGCTGCCGATGTAGAAGTCGATGAAATCAGTCACGCTGCTTCGCGTGACGCGGTCGAGGACGTTTCCCGCCGCGCCGCCCAGAATCAATGTGAGTCCGCTCTGCGCGAGCCTGCCCCCCGCTCGCCCGGTGACCAAGAGCCAGACGAGGACCGCGATGACGGCGACTGAAAAGGCAATCAAAAGTGGAGCAAGCCAGCGGGTGCTGGAATCCGCGAACAACCCGAACGCAACGCCGGGGTTGCTTGTATGCACCAGACTCAACAGCCCGGGAATGAGGACGCGAGTTGATCCCGCGGGCATGAACCGCTCCACCGCATGTTTGCTAAGCTGATCCGCCAATAGCGCGAACAGCGCGAGAAGCCCCAGGGTGTACCGGGCGGAACGCGGCGCGGAAGACGTCAAACCTTGGCACTCCCGCTGGCGACGCCGGTGTCTCGATCGATCTCGGCCAGCGCGGCTAGGCAGCGCTCGCAGAGCGTAGGGTATTCCGCGTTCTCACCTACGTGCGTGGAATAATTCCAGCAGCGCTCGCACTTCGCACCCTTGGCGCGCTCGATGAGGATTTGAAGTCCTTCGAGGCCTCCGGCCGGCACCGCTCCCGCGAAGGAGCCTTCGGCGATTTCGACCTGCGAGACGATGAAAAGCCCCGGCAGACACGCCAAATACTTGCGCAGCAGCTCCAGCAGTTCTCCAGACGCGACGAGCGTCACGCGAGCTTCGAGACCGCCGGAGATTGTTTTTGCCGCGCGTGCCGGCTCGAGCGCTCGTAAAACTTCCTCGCGAATGGTAAGAAGCCGGTCCCAAACCGCAGAGCGCGAGCTATCGAGGGCTCTTTCCAGATCCTCGGCGGCCGGAAACTCGGACATATGCACGCTTTCAGTTTTGGAACTGGAAGGCGGCAAGTGTTTCCAGATCTCTTCAGAAGTGAACGCCAGAGTGGGAGCGATGAGGCGAACGACTGCGCTGGCGATGCGGTACATCGCAGTCTGCGCCGAGCGGCGGCCGAGATTTCTAGGCGCGAAGGTGTAAAGGCGGTCCTTGAGCACATCGAAATAAAACGCGCTTAAATCCACGGTGCAGAAATCATGCAGAGCGTGGTATACGCGATGGAATTCGAAATTGGCGTACCACTCGCGGCATTGGCCAACGAGCGCACCGGTACGCCGCACCATCCAAGCGTCCATTTCCCAGAGATCAGCATCGGGGACTGCATCGCGCTCCGGATCGAAATCGTACAGGTTCGATAGCGCAAACCGGAACGTGTTGCGGATTTTGCGATAGGCTTCAGCGAGCTGTGTCATCACCGCGTCGGAGAGCCTGACGTCGGCGGTGTAGTCCTGAGAAGAAACCCAGACACGAAGGAGGTCCGCGCCCCACTTCTCGCAAATCTCCCTGGGCTCCATGGAGTTACCGAGCGACTTCGACATCGGACGGCCCTTTTCGTCGAGCGTCCAACCGTGCGTGACGACCTCATCGTATGGGCGTATGCCATCGACGCCAATCGCGACCATCAGCGAACTTTGAAACCATCCGCGAAACTGGTCCGGGCCTTCGAGATAAACGTCCGCGCGAGGCTTCCCTTCCCTCCTTTGAAGCACAGCCAAATTGCTTGATCCGGACTCGAACCATACGTCGAGGATGTCAGTCTCTTTACGCCACTTTGCCTCGCCACAGGAACACTTGGTTCTCGGCGGCAAAAGCTCCTCGGCAGAATGCGTGTACCACGCGTCGGCGCCTTCGCGCTCAAAAAATGGGAGGACGTTCCGTAGTGCGTCGAAGTCCTTGAGTATTTTCCCGCAAGCGTCGCAGTAAAAAATAATCAGCGGTATGCCCCAGAAACGCTGTCGCGAGATGCACCAATCGGGCCGGTCCACGATCATGTTGTGGATACGCTCTTCACCCCATGCCGGCAGCCACTTCACTTTCTTAATTTCTTCCAGCGCCCGGCCGCGCAACGCGGGCGCTTTCGGCGCGGGTACCGTCGCGGTGCCGCCATCGAGCTGTATGAACCACTGCTCGGTAGCGCGGAAAATCACAGGTTTATGGCAGCGCCAGCAATGCGGATAGCTGTGCGAAAATTTCTTTTCGCCGACGAGCATTCCTCGCTCGGTAAGCAGCGAGATGATGGCTGGATTTGCTTCGAAGACGGTCTTGCCTTTGTATTCCGGCAAGCCTTCAACGAAGCGACCATCGTTATCGAGCGGAGCGTAGGCTTCGAGGCCATATTTCTGGCCGGTCGCAAAATCTTCGGCACCGTGGCCGGGAGCGGTATGCACAATTCCGCTGCCTTGATCCAAAGTGACGTAATCGGCGAGCACAGCGGGCACGCGCAACTCTTTGAGGAACGGATGCTGAAACTGCACGCCTTCGAGTTCGCGGCCCTTTCCAACCTTGATGGGTCGAGCGCCCAATTCCAGTGCGAGGAGTACTTTCAACTCCGGGTCGCTCAATCTCTCTTCCGCGAGTAAAAGTTTGCCGGCAGGAGCCTGAACAACAACATATTCATAGTCCGGATGGAACGCGAGGGCCCGGTTCGCCGGCAAAGTCCAGGGAGTCGTGGTCCATATGAGCGCGCTCACGTCGGCGCCAATCCCGAGCTTGTTAGATTTCTCGCCGGCCACAACGGGAAACTTCACCCAGATCGATGGGCTGGTATGGTCCTCGTATTCGACTTCGGCTTCAGCGAGAGCCGTGCGGTCGTAAATGCACCAGTACACCGGCTTGAGTCCCCGATAGATGTAGCCTTTTTCGAGGAATGTGAGGAATGCACCAGCGACGCAGGCTTCATAACTCGGATCCATCGTGAGGTAGGGCTTTTCCCACTGGCCGAACACTCCCAGCCGCTTGAATTCACGACGGTGCGCGTCGATGTAGCCGGCAGCAAAATCACGGCACATGCGCCGAAACTCCGCCGCAGACACTTTGCTGGTCTTGCCGCCCAGTTCCTTTTCGACTTTCGTCTCGATAGGCAAGCCGTGGCAATCCCATCCAGGAACGTAGGGTGTCCGGAAACCCGCCATGGTCTTGGATTTAACGATCATGTCTTTCAGGATCTTGTTCAGGCCTGTGCCCAGATGAATTTCACCCGTCGGATAGGGCGGGCCGTCGTGAAAGACGAAAACAGGCGCACCTGCGCGCGATTCCATGATGCGGTGGTATAGCGCCATCTCTTCCCAGGCTGCCAACTGCACCGGTTCGCGCTCGGGCAGCTTCGCCTTCATGGGAAAATCTGTCTTGGGAAGATTCAGCGTACTCTTCAGGTCGCGCTTATCTGCCATTTAATAGGGAGTAAAAGCCCTTTCCACTGATGCAGGCCGGGAAACTGGAAGCCTCAGTTGAGAACCGTATGTTACAATGAATCTTGAACGGTGTCAGCCGCCCGGCCCATACATCCTTTTTCGCGGTGGAGCGTCTAATGTTTGGTAGAGCCTCGACGGGGGATCCTAGGTAAGCCCTATGGCAGACTTTACATCCAGACTCGACGACGCTGGTCGATCGACAACAGAACCAACATTGAGGATTGGGCGCCTGCCCTCTCCCGTTCGCACGTCCGCATTCAAAGACTTCCTCTCAAATATAAAGGACTTCCTGTCAGAGCGGCCGGCGAAAATCGCAAGCGGAAAGTCTGACGTATTCAAGAATCCTGAATTTGGCGAAGGGCTTGGCGACAATTTCAAGGAATTTTTCCGTTCCGCGCCGCGCGGGCCGGTGAACTCCGATCTGTTGGTCAATTGGAATGCCGGGTTTGGCGGATTCTGGCAGAACGTTCGCGATGTGATTTCACCGCGAAAGATGGCGCCACTGAAAACCACTAGCGCGCCAGTAGCGGTCCCGGAGATTTGGTCTAAGAATACTCAATTCACTCGAGTGCAAGCGCTCTCGTTGGCATTTCACGTAGTGGTGATCGTGCTGATTATTATCCCCTTTTGGTCGGAACTGATGTCTCCCGGAACCACGCAGGCGAAAACGATGGTGGTGACGCCGCTTGACATCACCTCGCCGTACCTTCCTAAACTTCCGCCCGGAGCCAAGAAGGCAGGCGGAGGTGGAGGCGGTGGCGCGCACGAATTGTTGCCTGCCAGCAAAGGCAAACTGCCTAAGTTCAGTTTGACTCAAATCGTGCCGCCCAAAGTGAAGCCGCCGGACAATCCTAAGTTCGCTGCGACTCCGACTGTTCTCGGAATGCCGGACATGAAACTGGCGAGTCCCAATATGTCGAACTGGGGCGACCCCATGTCCAAGGTCACCAACGATTCCAACGGTCCGGGCAGCGGCAATGGAATTGGTTCTGGAAATGGCACTGGAATTGGAAGCGGGAGCGGCGGTGGAGTTGGGCCGGGCTCAGGTGGCGGCTCCGGAGGCGGAGTATTTAATGCCGGCACTGGCGGATACGGGTCTCCCGCATGTGTCTATTGCCCGCAAGCGCAGTTTTCCGACGAGGCTGTAAAGGCGAAATATCAGGGAACCGTTTATTTGACGGCGATCGTCACAGCGGACGGCCGCGCCACGGACATTCAAGTGGCTAAGGGTGTGGGATTGGGTCTTGACGAAAATGCGATCGCTGCGGTCCGAACCTGGCGCTTTAAGCCCGCGCTAGGACCGAACGGGAAACCGGCTGCGGTCCGGACAACTATTGAAGTGACATTCCACCTTTACTGAGTTTCTCCTGTCTTCTCAAGGGCGTTTCCCGCAGTGTCTGATAGGAACGAAGGTTTACCTTTCCGACCACCTTATACCTGCGAGCTTGCCATTCTGCTACGATAAGCATCATGAAAATTGGAATATGGACTTCGTGTCTCCTGCTTTGCGTGACTTTCGCTGTGGGGCCGCAAGCGGCCGCACAAGATAGCACCATTCAGTTCGTCGCAAAAGCGACGCCGTCAAGCGGCACGGATGAGCCAGTGCGCGGGATAACGTTCTACCTGCTGCGCAAAAGCTTTGATGATATAGGCAAAGAAGCTGCCGCCACGTACCCGCTGGTTGCCATGGATGCATTCATCGACAAGCTTGATGTCTCGAAGGAATTGAAAGGGTGGATGAAGAAGAATCACTGGGTAAATCTCGCGGGAGAGGAATTCATCAAGAAACTCACCGTAGACGACGTGATGAATGTGCCGGAATTCCACAAGGCTTACATAGATAGAATGGCCGGAGATCAGACTGTTGCGTTCCCGACGCCCAAATATACGCCTGCCCTGAAGAAAAAGAATCCGGAGAAGTATGAGGAGGAGGTAAAGCAGTATCAAGCCGCCATCCGGGCATTCTTAGTTTTGAATCCTGCCAGCACGGACGGAATCGATCTATCGCTCGAAGAAGTGAATCCGGGACATAAGTGGGATGGGATCAGCGCGAATAGCATCGCCGAATTGCACCGCCACACAATAGAACTGGCGGAATCGAAGTATCTAGTCGCGCGCACAGAAACGGATTTGGAAGGACAAGGATCCTTGCGCGGTATCGCTCCGGGCACTTACTGGCTCAGTACGCTGGATATCATTGCGCTGGCCGGCGACGCACGGCAGAAATGGGACGTGCGCATTACCGTTCCGCCTGGTAAAACCACTTATGTTGCGCTTTCGAATATCAACGCGGTTCAGCCTCCTCACGCCACGCCTTAATCGGCTGCCGGGCACGTGACCCAGGCATTCGAAACCACTCGCTGGATTCTTCAACTTGCGGATCGTGATCCGCAGAACAGAGCGGAAGCAGCGATGCGGCTGTATCTGGCAGGCAGCAATCTCTGCACACCTCTGTTGAAACAATGGCTGGCCCATCCTGACTTTCGCGCGCTGATTTTGCCCACAGAACCAAGTGCACAGGGCGGATCAGATTTGGGGCCGGCATCCGTCGTAGTCGGAATTGCCGTGCAGCCTGAAACATTCGAGAAGATTCGTGCCGCTAACTATTCTCCGCCGCTTGCCGACGTCCCTCCCGATCAGGATGCCAGGGAATTTGAACTGCACTTCGAGACTCACATCGAGCTTGACATTTTGACCACGCGAGAGCCGCGTGGCAAGGGCGCGATTTCCCGGTTCTTGGAAAAGTTCGGAGAAGGAATCCAGCAAATTGAAGTTTATGTCAGCGACGTGAACCGGGCGACGGACATCTTACGTTCGCGATTTGGGCTGGAGCCGATCTATCCGGCGGCACGTGCTGGAGCCGGAGGCACGCGCATAAACTTTTTCCTCGCTCCGTTGCTGCAGGGCAAAAAAGTTTTAATAGAGCTTGTAGAAGCTAAGCTCAAAAGTCCGTAGGTCGCGGTGGAAATCATTCACAGAATCTTGTGGTCTCACTCTCCGCTCTGCTGCAGCAGTTTAGCCACTAGCGCAGTCCAGCCCGTCTGATGGCTGGCGCCGAGCCCCTCGCCTGTCTCCCCGTGAAAATATTCGTAGAAAAGAATAAAGTCGCGCCATAGCGGGTCGTTTTGAAAAAGCGAGTTGTCGCCGTAAACCGCGCGACGCCCATCCCGACGCAGGAAAATGTGCGAGAGCCTGCGAGATATATCCGCAGCGGATTCCCAGAGCGTTATCTGATGTCCTGAATTCGTGGGGTATTCCACCTTAAAACCGTCGCCATAATAAAAGTACACGCGCTGGAGTGCCTCGATCAGTAGGAAGTTCAGAGGAAACCAGATCGGTCCGCGCCAATTGGAATTACCCCCAAAGAGATCGCTGGTAGATTCGGCCGGCTCATAGTCGACGGCGCTTGAATGCCCGTCCACCGTGAGTACAAAAGGATGGTCGAGATGAAATTTGGAAAGGGCGCGGATTCCGTGAGGCGACAGGAACTCATTTTCGTCGAACACATAGCGGTAGATGCGCTCAAGCTTCGTGCGATTGGCAATAGTCAGAAGGAGGCGGCTGCCCTTCTCCGTCTTTTGGCTCATATCTACGTGCTTCCCAATTTCCGGATTGTGGTCCAGGAACCACTGCATTCGTCTGCGGAAATTCGGCAATCTCTCCAAAACCTCGGGCTCGAAAACTTCAGCGGCAAAGAGAGGAATCAAGCCGACCATCGATCGAACTTTCATCGATACGGCTGTGGATTGCCCCAGATGCAACACGTCGTAATAGAAACCGTCCTTTTCGTCCCATAGGCCCACTCCCTGGCCGCCCATGTCGTTCATGGCCTGCGCAATGTAAACGAAATGTTCGAAAAACTTGCTGGCAACGTCTTCGTAAGCCTTATCCTGATTAGCCAGCTCCATGGCAATCGCCAGCATATCGAGGCAATACATCGCCATCCAGCTGGTACCATCTGACTGCTCGATGTAATTCCCCGGACCGAGCGGCTGGGAGCGATCAAAAACACCGATGTTGTCGAGCCCAAGGAAACCGCCTTCGAACACATTCTTCCCCTCAGGATCCTTGCGGTTTACCCACCAGGTGAAATTAATCAGCAGTTTGTGAAACATGCGAACGAGGAACTCCCTGTCTTCTTTCCCCTGTACGCGCCCGGCTATTTTATAGACGCGCCAAGCCGCCCAGGCATGCACGGGAGGGTTCACGTCCGAGAAATTCCATTCGTAGGCCGGCAATTGGCCGTTTGGATCCATGTACCATTCCCGCATGAACAGCACGAGTTGATCTTTCGCGAAGTCTGGGTCGATCAGAGCCATCGCCACGCAATGGAAAGCTAAATCCCACGCGGCATACCACGGGTACTCCCACTTATCGGGCATGGATATCACGTCGGCGTTATACAGATGCGTCCAATCGTGATTCCGGCCGTTGAGGCGCTCCGGCGGCGGAGGCGGCTGCGTTGGATCGCCTTCGAGCCAGCGACGAACGTCGTAGTGGTACGACTGCTTGCCCCAAAGCAGTCCTGCAAACGCCTGGCGCTGAACCTCGTGCGCATCTTGGCTAGCGCAATGGCCGACACGGTGGGTGTAAAAATCGTCCGCCTCTTTCAACCTTTGCTCAAACATTTGATCGAAGGCAGGCCCGAAAAAATCCTGCGCCGATTTGTGCCCTTGCGAAGGATCTTTATCCAGCAAACGAAGACGAATCGTGAGATTTTTTCCCGGTTGAATCAGCCCAAAATAATGTGCGGCCGCTTTCGTCCCGGTCATCGCAGGATTTACAGCCCCACGCTCCTTCTGAATCAGATAACGATGGAAAGCATCTTTCACGTACGGCGAAGTATTCTTGCTGTCGAACAACCGCTCGTTGTTGGTTTCATTGTCGGTGAAGAGCGGCTCGGGCTTGCCCTCGGCAATCAGCCAGCGTTTGCCGTAATGAAATTCGTCCAGGGCGAATAGTTCGCCGCCTTGGAGACCCGGTGCGCGAGCGGCTTGCGGTTTGTCGTACCCTTCACCCCAATCCCATCGATTACGAAACCATAGCGTGGGGAGCAAGTGGAGCGGCGCCGGATCCGGGCCGCGATTCCAAGCTGTTATGCGGATCAGGATGTCCTCGGATGAGGCTTTGGCGTATTCCACGAAAACGTCAAAGTATCGATTTTCAGAAAAGATACCGGTGTCCACCAATTCGTACTCAGGTTGCAGGCGGGTCCGCTTTGCATTTTCTTGCACGAGTTGATCGTAGGGGAACGATCGCTGTGGGTATTTGTAGAGGCACTTTAGATAGGAACTCGTCGGTGTGGCATCGAGATAAAAGTAATATTCCTTAACATCCTCGCCATGATTTCCTTGGGTGCTGGTGAGCCCGAAAAGGCGTTCTTTCAGGATCGGGTCTTTCTCATTCCAGAGCGCAACCGCGAAACAGATGTGCTGGTGACGATCGCAGAAACCGGCGATGCCGTCTTCGCCCCAGCGATAAGCGCGGGAACGCGCTTCATCATGGGGGAGATAGTTCCACGCGTCGCCATTCGGACTGTAATCTTCGCGAACAGTTCCCCATTGGCGTTCCGAAAGGTAAGGACCCCACCGCTTCCAGTGGACTTCGCGGCCCTCGCTGGCCTCTAGCCTTAGCTCTTCGGCAGTGGCGACACGCTCCTTTTGTTTCGGCTCATCAATCATCGCGTCCATGCTACCGCGAGAGGAGGTCTAAATTCGCAATTTTTGCTTGGACTTGTTCGGAGCTGAAAATATCTCGGGCGTAACGCGCGAGTCAGAGGGACAAGAAGTGCGCAATTCTGTATTCTCTACTGCGTGGCCTTGACAGTAATCCAGGGTGGAAGGGTTCCCTCATTCAAACATCTCCCATAAATGCTTCCGTGCAGCATATTGCGACAGACAGATCGAATTACTCCTGGCGCATAGCGATTCTCTGCGCCGTGGCGGCCGCTTCCGCAGTGGTCATGCCTATGTTTTTTCTCGGCAACGCCTCTGGCCACGATTTCCAATTCCATCTCGCGTCATGGTTGGATGTGGCCGGGCAGTGGCGGGAAGGGATTGCGTTTCCGCGCTGGGCTGAGTGGGCAAATTGGGGCTTCGGTGAGCCGCGATTCATTTTTTATCCGCCAGGATCGTGGCTGCTGGGCGCGGGCCTGGGTACTTTGTTGCCCTGGAGAATGGCCCCGGGAGCGTTCATTTGGCTGGCGCTGATCCTCGCTAGCCTCAGCATGTGGCGACTTGCGCGCGAATGGCTCCCAAATCGGCAGGCGCTCGCAGCCGGGGTGCTGTTTGCGACAAATCCATACCATCTTGTGATTGTCTATTATCGCAGCGATTTTGCTGAACTTCTCGCAAGCTCGCTGTTTCCGCTGGTTGTTCTAGGCGCCTTGCGTGTGCTTCGCGATGGTTGGTGTCGTGCTCCAGGCCTCGCACTGGTGTTCGCGCTTATATGGCTTTCGAACGCACCTGCGGGAGTGATAGCCACCTACTCGCTGGTTCTGATCTTCGCAGTGGGATGCGGACTGCATCGGGGCGTGCGGCCACTGCTTGGCGGTGGCGCGGCCATGGCGGGCGGATTTGGTTTGGCCGCATTCTATATTTTGCCGGCCGCTTGGGAACAACGATGGGTGCAGATTTCGCTGGCATTGCTAGAAAATCTCCGCCCCAGCCGAAATTTTCTTTTTTCGCACTCGAACGATCCCGACTTCGTTCTCTTCAATTGGAAAGTTTCTGCGGTCGCGCTGGGAACCATGCTTGTGACTGGAATCGCCGTGGTGTTTGTCGCTCGCCAACGCCGCAATCTCTCGGCACCGTGGTGGACGCTCGTTGCGCTCGCTTCCGCTTCGTCACTACTGATGTTTCACCCCAGCATTTTCTTTTGGGAGCACTTGCCAAAACTTCAGTTCGTACAATTCCCATGGAGATGGCTTCTGCCGCTCGATGTCGCTTTCGCGTTTTTCGTCGCCGCTACATTGCAGAGCTCTCGAAAGCTACTGCTGGGATGTCTCGTGTTTCTTATCGCAACCGGAGCGATCGCTACGGTTTTCGTCAGGGACGCTTGGTGGGATAGTGAAGACATTCCGGTGCTCGCGGACGCAATTCGTTCAGGGCATGGCTACGAAGGCACGGATGAATATCAACCGCTGGGCTGCGACCGTTATCAACTACCTGGGCAGCCACCCGCATCCGCGGACGCTTCTGATGCACCGAGCCTCAGCCTCAGTCAATCGGCGGAGACACCGGAGATCGCAAAGATTGATCCCGACTCCGGAGCGCTGAGTCCTGTGAACGGAATGGAACTCCAAATCAACCGCTGGACTGCCGATGCAAAATCGTTCACTTCCAAGACGAGCCTTTCAGTCGAATTGGCTCCGAGGCTTATAAATTACCCGGCATGGGAAATCCAAGTAGACAAAAGAATCGTGCCTGGGAATTCGCTTCCAGAGACTGCCCAATTATCGCTGTCGGTACCCGCAGGAGAGCATTCGGTCGAATTCCTTTTCCGGCGCACGTGGGACCGCACCGCCGGCACCGGTATTTCAATTTTCTCAGCTTTCTTGCTTCTCGGCTCCGCCGCGTACGCACGAAGAAAACCATCACAGGTGAAGTAACGTTCCGGCGTCACTGGACAGGTCACATTGTGTCGCGCAGTCTTGCCCGGTAGCGATTTGGTCCAGATGCCGAGGCGTTCACAAGGCCCTTCCCGCTGCCGCGCCTGAGGCCCAAGCCCATTGGAAATTGTGGCCACCCAGATGGCCAGTGACATCGACCACTTCGCCGATAAAAAATAGGCCCGAGACCTTCTTGCTTTCCATCGTGCGGCTGGACAATTCATCCGTGTCGAGACCGCCTGCAGTTACCTCGGCCTTTTCGTAGCCTTCTGTGTCCACCGGCAGGATCGACCACTCATGAATTTGCGTCTCCGTTTGCGCCAGTGCTTGGTTGTTCCAAATTGCAGGCGCGTGAAGTTCAAGCCAGCGCCTTGCAAAACGCTTCGGGAGGATTCCTTGGAAGGCCGCGCGCGCTCCGGTTAAGTTGCGAACGTCGGTTTTGTTCGACGCAGCCAGTACATCGCGACCGGGCGCAAGGTCAATTCGGATCGGCCGACCTTGTTCCCAATAGGAGGAAATTTGCAGAATTGCGGGCCCACTTAGTCCGCGATGGGTAATCAACATTTTCTCGCGAAATGATTGACCATTCGCGGAAGCGGTCACTTCGGCGGAGACGCCGGCCAAATCGCAATAGCTTTTCCGTTCGTTTGGACCGAACACGAGAGGCACGAGCCCCGGCCTTGTCTCTCGGATCTTCAAACCAAATTGACGCGCCACGTCGTATCCGAACGCCGTCGCGCCCATTTTCGGAATTGACAGGCCGCCGGTGGAAACCACGAGAACTGGCGCGTGAAATACCGCAGATTCCGTACATACTTCGAAGTCGGTCGCGCGTTTGACCTCCAGGATTCTAGCTTTGAAGAAAGCTTTAGCAGCAACCGAACGGCACTCACCCTCCAACATTTCTGTCACGTCTTGCGCGGAGCGGTCACAAAATAGCTGTCCCAGCGTTTTCTCGTGGTACGGAATGCGGTGAGTTTCGAGCAGTGCGATAAAATCAGCGGGTGTATAGCGAGCCAGCGCCGATTTTGGGAAGTGTGGGTTGCCGCAAATGAAGTTCTCCGGTCCGCAGTAAAGATTGGTGAAATTGCACCGGCCGCCCCCGGATATTAGAATCTTCTTGCCGGCGCGCTCGCTGCGTTCCAGGATAGCGACCTTGCGCCCACGTTTGCCGGCTTCCATAGCGCACATTAGTCCCGCGGCTCCGGCGCCAAGGATCAAAACATCAAACTTGTGAATTAGCTTTTCAGCCAAGAATAGTCCTAATTTTGCAGGTTGACCTGTTTCTATGTGACGCCGTTGCCGTCCCCAAGGGTAAACTAAGTGCGGGAGAAGACTAAAACATTTGCCCCCGATTATTAATGCTCAGGGACTGTCAAAACGATACGGACTCGCTCCGCTGTTTGAGGATATCTCGTTCACTGTATCTGAAGGCGAACGGATCGGGCTCATAGGGCCCAACGGTTCCGGCAAGTCGACTTTGCTTGAAATTCTTTTCGGTCGTGTGAAACCCGACAAAGGCAACGTGGCAGTACGCAAAGGCGCGAAGGTGAGTTTTGTCGAGCAGATTTCGCGTTTTGAGGCGGAAGCGACATGCAGATCCGTTATCGAGAGCGCTTTAGAAAGATCGGGCGCAGCGGAGCAGGATCTCTCATTTCGGACGGAAGAAGCCCTCAGCCGCGCTGGTTTTGCAGATTTTGAAACACACGCGGCGGCTTTGTCCGGCGGTTGGCGCAAGCGTCTGGCGATCGTAGAGGGTTTGGTCCAGCAGCCGGACATCCTCCTGCTCGACGAGCCCACCAATCACTTGGATCTTGAGGGAATCAAGTGGCTCGAGAAATTGCTTGAGGACGCGGAATTCGCATGCGTCGTAGTCAGCCATGACCGCTATTTCCTCGAAAATGTGGCAAACGATATGGTCGAACTCGATCGCGCCTACCAGGAAGGTTTCCTCCGCGTAAAAGGAAAGTACAGCATTTTTCTTGAAGCCAAGGAAGCGCACCTGCATGCCCAAGGAAATCGGCAGGAGGCGCTGGAAAACCGCGTTCATACGGAAATTGAATGGTTGCGGCGCGGCCCCAAGGCGCGGGCGACTAAATCAAAATCCAGAATCGATAAAGCGCATAAGATGATCGGCGAACTGGCGGATATGAATTCGAGAAGCCGCACTCCGACGGCCAAAATTGATTTCTCTGCTTCGAACAGGCAAACAAAACAACTGATGTTGCTTGAGGGCGTGAGTTATGCGATCGGCGACCGCTCGCTTTTCAAGGACGTTGATTTCGCAGTCACGTCCGAGATGCGCATCGGCTTGGTAGGCCCGAACGGTAGCGGGAAGACCACGTTGCTACGCTTGCTGCGGGGCGAGATCGAGCCTACGGCCGGAACCTTACGCAAGGCTGACTCCTTGAAAATTGTTTACTTCGATCAGAACCGTGAACTCGATCCGAACCTGACCTTGCGCCGCGCTCTGGCGCCCGACAGCGACTCTGTGATTTATCAGGACCGAGTTACCCACGTGGCTTCGTGGGCGGCGAGATTCCTCTTTAGCGCTGAAGATTTGAATCGGCCCGTCGGCCGGCTCTCGGGTGGGGAACGCGCGCGCGTCTTGGTTGCGCAGCTCATGCTCCAGCCCGCAGATGTGCTGCTTCTGGATGAACCGACAAACGATCTCGATATCCCTACACTCGAAATACTGGAAGAGAACCTTTTGGAATATCGCGGGGCGTTGGTGCTCATCACACACGATCGCTACATGCTCGACCGCGTCTCCACAATCGTGTTCGGCCTGGATGGTTTGGGAAACGCCGAACGCTTTGCAGACTATTCGCAATGGGACGCGTGGCAGAGCGCGCAAAGAACCGAGAGCATTGCCAGACTGTCAGTTGCGGCCAAACGTCCCGCCGTAGCGCCCGAACGCCCGTCCTCAGTAACCAAAAATAAGCTGACGCATAACGAGGCCCGAGAATTCGCCTCACTCGAAAAGCAGATCGCTAAAGCCGAACAGCTGCTTCTTGCCAGGAAGGCCACGTTAGAAAGTAACGAGATCGCTAGTGACGCTTCTCGTCTCCAAATCGCGTTTGCGGAAATGGAGACTGCGCAAAAGACCGTCGATAATCTATACGAGCGCTGGTCAGAGTTGGAGCGGAGAAAAAGCTGAAGGCACGCTGCGAATTTCGTTCGATGAATCGGGCCAAGCCCTGCGGCGCCTGGAATTTCGTTCAGGAGATTGGCTGGGAGGCCTGGACTCGAACCAGGATAATCAGATCCAGAATCTGATGTACTGCCAATTGTACGACCTCCCAACAGGTCGGGGCAAAAAAAAGGGGCCGTGAGCACGACCCCTCACTACTTTACCGGGGGGAAGCGTCTTCGTCAACCGTCGCGCAAACTGATGCGCATCTCCTACTGTTGTTTTCTCAACGTTTCCAAAACCTGAGTACGAATCGTCGAACTTTGCACCTTGGATATCAAAACAGCGAGGTGACCTAACGTCCCTCTAGTGGCATCTAATCCGTAAACAGATAGCCTTCGACGAACGGGACGAGGCTTCTGCGTATGTTAAAATTACAACTCAAGAGTGCTTATGCTCAGATCTAAAAACAGTTCGCGGCGTCTATGGGTTGCAGCTGCAACGCTGGGCCTGATTGTATCGAGCGGTGCGCGTGTCCAATCGCGCGAAGCCCCCTCTCTACAAGCATCTTTTCAGGAGCGGCAGGAGCATCGTCTGAAGCTCTACAACACGCACACCGGCGAGCGCATTGATATTGATTACCGCCGTGGTGACAAGTACATTTCCGGCGCGCTCGCCAAGCTCGATTATTTTCTGCGCGACCACCGCACGAACGACGTTCGTCACTTCGACCCGCGTCTTTACGATATTCTCGCGGATCTCACGGCCTCGATCGGGCATCCCAACGGCGAGATAGACATCGTCTGCGGCTACCGCACTCCCTCTACCAACGAATCCCTTCGTGCCCACACCACCGGAGTCGCCAAGAATAGCCTTCATATTCAAGCGGAAGCGATCGACCTGCGTATGCCCGGAATCGACACGCTTAAGCTGCGCCGTGCAGCTCTCGCTCTGCGTCGGGGCGGCGTGGGCTACTACCCTCATTCTGACTTCATTCACGTCGACACTGGCCGTGTCCGCCAGTGGTGCTTCGACTGCCCTGCCAGCTTGATCACCGGCGATTAACCCGGATACGGATAACCCTTATCGAGGACTTTCTCTAGCGTAGCGTCGTGCCCGTAGATGTCATCGTAAAAGTGAACGAGTCCGTCCCCGGTCACGATGACCGTGGCATAAACGATTAAAACCGGAACCGGATGAACGAGATTCACCTGTTGCGTCTCTGTTCCATTCATAGCCGCATGAACTCGATCTGCGCTCCAGCCTCCGGGATTATCGCGCAGCACCCAAACAGCCAGATCGGCGGGCCTTTCCAGACGAATGCAGCCATGGCTGAAATCGCGCCGGGTCCTTGAGAAGAATTCCTGCTCTGGAGTATCGTGCATGTAAATGTTGTAGTTATTCGGGAAGATGAATTTCACGAGTCCGAGCGAGTTTTTCGGACCCGGATTTTGCCGAATGAAGAGCTTCCCCGCGCGGAGCTGTGCCAGGATGTCGCTCGTCACTGTCCCGGATGTTACGACTTCCTGGCGGCTGTCCACCACCGAGAAACCCTTTTTCGCCAGGTACTCGGGATCACTGGCGATACGCGAAAACATTTCGGCTCTTGCGATCGAATAAGGGACACTCCAATAAGGCCGGAACACCACGTATTGCATCATGTCGCTGAATACCGGAGTATCGTGATCGTAGGCTTTGCCGTCCTGCACATCCATGGTCAAAGTAATCTTGAAGTTCTCGTCGTAGGCGCGAAGACGAAACTCGGGAACATTCACGATGATGGGTGCCGTGTGAAGAACGACGGGCAACCAGCGCCACCGCTCGAGCGTCAGTTGGATCTCACGCACGCGGCTGCTTAGGGGCACGTTCAGATCGGCCACGGTTTGCGGGGTGATTCTTCCGTCCGGAGTTCGGCCGCGCCGGCGTTGAAAGTTCTTAACCGCGTCCACCAACGGCCCTTGATACACCGTCGTGTCGGCAGGAAGACTTGCATCCGCAGGAAGGTCTCCAACCAGACGGAGCAAGCGAATCAACCGCGGAACACCGGGATAGGAATCACCCGGAGCGATTGGTTTAGTCACCGCAGGCAGCTGTTCGCCGTCATCTTTTTTCGCGAGCTGGATGTACGTTTGCAGTGCCTGAATCGTGCGTTGGTAGCCCGGATACGGAGGCTCCACTTGCGCCAGCACGCCTGAAACATCGGAAGCGTCCACAACATTTTCTTTAAGGAATTCGGGCAGATCGTATTTCTTGACGTCAACATTAAAACCAAAATCAAAATGTTTCGGATTCACCTTGCCGATGTGAAGGTCCGAGACATACCTCATCACGCAGACGGTCAGTGCGGCATCGAATCGCACCGCATCCGCTTCTGACGGATTTGAAGCGGCAGGTTTCAGTTTTGCCAGACGGTCGTTCCAGCGCGGTCCGTCGTAATCCTCGGCGGACAATCCCTTTTGATCTGCGTTTAACAAAATCGAAATCAGTTGTTGCGCCTGCGTGGTTGGCTGCATTCCGCGTACCCACGGCAGCGCTTCACCGTACGAATCGTAAAATTTCTTCACGTGCGCGGTATAGTCGCTAAAATCCGGCCAACGAAGGTCCGAAAGATTTCCGGCCTGAATGATAGCTTGCAGAGAAGCTTGACCCTCAGGGCTGAGCTGTTGCGGCGGCGCTGCGGATTTCGCGGAAGTTTCTGATTGCCCGCGTGCACTCCTCGCCGAGCCCGCGTCCTGACAGCTTAACAGTGATGTTGCGCCAGTTAGCAGGATGAGTATCAAACTTTTGGAAATCCACGATTGCCTCATTGAATTGCTCCCAGCTCAAGCGTAAACCTTTGCGGCTCGCCGTCGCAAGTAGCACGCGAAAGCCATTACCCAAGTTACGGAGGATTAAATTCTCGACTCACAACTTTCAGTTGATTTCTCTTCGATGCATTGCGGTAAGTGCCCCTGAACGGTTCAGTTTCTCGTGGCTCTACGGCAGTTCACGCGACGGCACGGGAATCAGACGCTTATCGCGGACGCGAAACTGGCGGTCGCGCCATTGAATGCGCTGCGGGAAGAAACTCGCCAGCCATACCGTGAATGCAAAAGCATCACGCAACGGAAGCATCCAGAGTTTTCGGAGCACTAAACGATCTCGCATTCCGCGGAATCCTACCAAAATTGCCATCAGAATGCGGAAGGCAAGCGCGCTTGCCAGGTAAGCGACGGCGACCCTCCACGTTACAATAGCGCCGATGAGTACGGCCCAGGGCAGAGCGTTGGTGAATATCAATCCAAAATGTCCGCCAGGCCGCGAAAAGCGAATGCTAAGGTTCCATCGAAGTTGATGGCGAAACGCTTCGCCGATCGTTTCTCGAGGGTAGACGATGTCAACTGCGAAACGGCTCAGTTCAACGCGATATCCGCGTGCGGCGATACGATTGCCAAGCTCGTAGTCGTCGCAGAAGTAGTCCGCCAGGGACTCGAATCCGCCGATTTCAGCCAAGTGCCCCTTGGTAGTCGCCATCACGGCGCCAAGCATGAAATCGAGTCCGCCGAAATGACGAGCGACAATCACGCCCGGCGCGAAATCAGCGCTATTGCCCAGTGCCTCAAGATCGGCGGCGAATCCGCCGTCGGTTATGCCGCGATAGAAGCACGTTGCTCCTCCCACTTTAGGATCAGAGAACGGTGTAACGACGCCACGCAGAAATCCCGGCTCAACGCGAACATCGCTATCGCTGACGATCACAATATCGTGGCGTGCTTCGCGAACCATACGACAGAGTTTGTTCACCTTGTCGCTCGCACCCAGCGGCTTCGAACCAACGAGCAAACGAATCGAGCGCTGGGGGAAGTCGGCGATCAGTTTCTCGATGACCGGAATCGCGGGATCCCGCTCATCCCCTACGCAAAACAGAATTTCGAACTCTGGATACTCTTGTTTGCAGAAGCTTGCGTAGTTTTCGTAGGTTTCGCGGTCGAGACCATGAATGGGTTTCAGAATACTAACGGGAGGCGTGAAATCCGAAGGCGCTTCCGAGGAGTTAGTGGGCTTAGCGCGAAAAAACCGCACAGCTGCGAGGATCGCAACTAAGTAGTAGATGACGGGCGCAGCCGCCAGCACGAGGAGGGCATCGCGAACCACCATCCATACCATAAAACCGCTACCCTTTGCCCTGCCACACCAGTATCACGCCGAAGCAGACTAGGAGAATTCCGGCCCAGCGGAGCGGCGTCACGCGCTCGCCCAAAAACAAGCGGCCACCATACGCACCGGCAGCGTAACTGAGAGCCGTGACAGGTACGACGAAACTGACATTCTCGATGGACAGCATCGTCAGCATGGCAAAGAACCCGACGCCCATGAGCGCGAGGCCGAACCACATCCATCCTACCCGCATCGCCCGGCCAAAAACTCGGAGGAGCGCGAGCGGGCGGAAATCTTTCACTTCCCCGGTAACTTTCATCGCGCGCGTGATGCAAAGTTCGCCGGCGGTGCCGCCCAACACGATCAGCGAAAGCAAAACTACCTCAAACCACATCAGCGTCGCTCCGTAGTGCTCAGCGCGGTATTTCCCACGAAAAGAACGCCGACGCAAATCGTCGCAATGCCGATCCAACGCCGGGTACTAACAAACTCCCCAAGCCAAAAATGGCCCAGTAGCGCGACAATCGCGTACGCAAAAGCGGATGCCGGCTGCACGTAGCTAAAGTCCGCCCAGGAGAGCACCAGCGTGTAGCAGATCAAATACGTAAGCAGCGATGCGATTCCCAGCCAGACCATACTGGAGGAAAAGGCACGAAGGAAAAAATGGAAGAACTCAGCCGGAGTCCATGCAGGCGGAACACCCACGATTTTCATGCCTTTGCCCAGCAGAATGTCTCCGACCGGGCCAAAGGTGACCATCAAGAACAGCAAGAAGTAGGTCTTGAGATGAAGCCCTTCCGACGACTTCATGCGCTATGCGATTCGCCTGGCACTCCAACCGTCGAACGCGGCTCCATGGGCGGCGCTGAAACGTGGATCTTTTTCTGCACGCCTTTTTTCGCAACCTTTCGGCGCTCGTGGCGAAGTTTCATGAAGTCAACCGCCTCGTGGAACAGGCGTTTGCGCTCATGCGAATCCCAAAGTGACTCACGCACGATGCGCCAGGCGACACGCGGACGCAGATAATAGCTGTCGTAGAAACGGTTCACTGCGTCAACCATGTATTCACGCGAGAGACCGGGATACTCAAGATGGGGAAGTTGGTGGCCGTTGATGTCCGTGACTGCTTCGCTCGCCAGAAAGCCTTCGCGCATGCCCTGGTCGTAAAGTTCGGTACCGGGATAAGCATGAGCCATGGAAACCTGGATAGTTTCGCAGTCAAGCTCTTTTGCATACTCGATGGTTTTCTCGATGGTCTGCTTCGTCTCTCCCGGCAATCCTATGATGAAGTCGCCGTGGACATGGATTCCCACTTTCTTGCAGTTCTGCACGAAGGTGCGGCCCATTTCCACCGTAGCGCCCTTTTTAATGTTCTTTAGGATTTGAGGATCGCCGGATTCAAAGCCCACAATCAACAAACGGGCCCCAGCGTCGGCCATGGCTTTTAACGTCTCATAGTCGCTATGGACGCGAGCCGTGCACGACCATTGGAACCCCACCGGCTTGAATTCCTTGCAGAGAGCCAGGACACGATCCTTGCGGATGTTGAAGGTGTCGTCGTCGAAGAAAAATTCCTTGGCTTGCGGGAACATCTTGTGAGCCTGCTTGAATTCGCGGGCCACGCTGTCCACCGACCGCACGCGCCAAGCGTGGCCGGAAAGGGTCTGGGGCCACAGGCAGAACGTACACAGAGCCGGGCAGCCTCGCGCCGTATAAAATGAAACATACGGGTTGAGCAGAAACGGAACGTTGTATTTCTCAATCGTCAAATTCTTCTGATAGACCTCGGTGGCAAAAGGCAATTCGTCGAGCTCCGCCGTTTGAAGTAGTGCGCGCGGAGGATTGTGCACTACCTTCCCGTCCTTCATATAACTCGCGCTCAAGATCTCCGAAAGCGGCTTGCCTTGTGCGTATTCCACCACGGCGTGATCGAATTCACCGCGCACGACGAAATCAATATCCGAGCTTGCCAGCAGGCTCTCCGCGGGTTTGATTTGCACTTGCGGCCCGACGAAGCAGATCTTGAGGCCTGGCTTCTTGTCTTTCATCGCGCGAGCCATGCGCAAATCGCTGAAAAAGCCAACGGTAGAGGTAAACAGAACGACGAATTCATAGTCCTGGGCGATGGTGACAACTTCCTCGGGCGTTATGTGATGCGGCGGCCCGTCGAGCAGGCGGCTGCCGGGGAGCATCCCCGCGGGGTACGCCAGCCAAACCGGGTACCAATAGGATTCAATCTCGCGTGTGGCGGGCCAGCGAGAGCCCGCTCCGCCATCGAACTTTTCAAAGCTCGGTGGATTCAGGAACAAAGTTTTCATTACCGACGCCATATTTGCTATTACCCCCTCAGGGTTACAACGAACCTTATAAGTTCAGGCTCTCTCAATGCGTATAGTTTACCCGGTTTTGATGGGAAGCCCAAGCCAAGGTTGTTTGATGTTCTCACTGAAACACTTTTGCCAGCTGGCCCGTTGCCTGCAAAAGACTTAGCTGCCCTTGCTGGCGTGCAAAATCAGCGTCGAGAAAAGTTACCCACTTGTCGCTCTCATCCAAACGCGCCCGTTCGATATCTCGTAGCGTGAAGCGTCCTTCGTCAAACTTGGACTGGGCTACCTGCAGGGTCTCTTGCGCCAGTTTCAGGTCCAGACGGGCGACCTCCCGAGTCGCATCCAGTTCCCGGACTGTGCGGGCTTTTTGTTGGATATCCAACCGGACTTCCTGGCGTTTGTTCCCCAAACTCAGCTCGGCAGCCTCCAATTCGCTTTTCGCCAGTGCGACAGTCGCACGCGTCTTCGATGCAAAGATAGGAATGGTGATCTGAACCCCTAGACTTACGTTGTTGCGCTCGAACTTCTTGTAGAACTCACTGTAGTTATTGAATTCGCTCAGAATGCTGTACTGCCCCACAACATCCACGGTGGGCCAGTAACTAAGATGTGCGCCTCGCAGCAGGTGCTGGCGCGCCAGACGCTCGTTTTCAGCTTCTTGAATTCCGCGATCACTCTGGATAGCTGCATTTATCATGCCATTCACCGGCAGATTGCTTTCGAACGACGGTTCCTCGGTGTCCACTTCAATGGATTGGCCATCCGAAATTCCGGTGAGATTGCGTATCTGTTGCGTTAAGGTTTCGTCGCGCCCTTCGAGCTTGACGATTCTTTCCTGAACGCGCGCCTGATCTAATTCGCTACGAGTCACTTCGATGGGCAGCTCTTGGTTCGCGGCGACGCGGTCGCGCGTCACACCCAGAATTTTTTCTACGCTGGCCTGTTCCTTTCGCATCAACTCCAGCGAATGGCGAACTTCGGCCAGCTCGAGATAGGCCGTCGCGGCTCGCACGATGACGTCGTCATGCATTCGATCCAGTTCGAGCTTCATATTCTTAGCGCGGTCTTCCGCAGCCCTCTGCTGGCCTTTCAGCAGAGGGTTGAAAACAGCCTGGTTGTAATTCATTTGAAAGACGGCAGGCGGCGATCCTGAAATGGATGGAAACCCGGAAGTATATGCTGCGCCTGAACCAGTATAGAGGTTTGGCAGAAACGCGGCTCGGTCAAGCCCCGCTTCGTTGAGCGAGACGGTGTACTGAACACGCGCCAGAGCTAAATCCCGGCTGTTCTGAAGCGCCAGCGTGACAGCTTGGCGCATCGTCATCTTTTCGGCGTCCTGCGCCCGCACAATTCCAGCTAGTAAAAATGCCGCTATCGCCCCAGCTCCAGCCCATCGTCGTAAGTTTTTATTCATAACGCAGCGTTTCCATCGGAAGTCAGCGTGCTGCAAGGTTCGTAGGGAGATAACCAAACAGCAGACCCGTCGAGCAGGATACTACAACCGCAAGCAGTGCCGAGATCCACGACACAGGAATAGTAACTCCCCTTAACGTCCTCCAGCCCGAAAACACCCAGGCGGCTTTTGTCGACCTTACCGTGAACTCCCCTGGAAAAGCCGCGCGAAGACGGAAGGTTCAAATTGTTCTCCAATACTTGGATGCTATCAATGCGTGTTTGTCGGCAAGTAAATTGCACAATGCGGGTCGTCGACAGAGAGAACGTAATATTGACTGATGGCGTCCAGAACATCGTTCGGGAAACGTTCGTTCGGCCGTTCTAATGTTGCTACAGGGCCATGAAGTTGAATGACTGCGTATTGATGGGTCGCGATCTTTTGCACGATTTCTCCGCTGTCTAATTTGTGAGCCACAACCAACCTCGTGCCGTTAAAGGGGTCGAAGACATAATCCTTCCCGGCGAAATAGCAGCGTAGCAGGTCTTCACATATGGCAGGTCCGGGATGCGTCCTAAGAAAAGATGCCTCGGCGTCAAATCGATCCTGCACTTCAGGCATCCTCTTTAGTCCGTTCCAAAACCAGAAATAGCCCGACAAAGACAGGGGCAAAAGCAACGAAGCGAACAGAATAACCGGAAGACGGCGTCTCCATGCTGCGTTTTGAATTAGAAAAGTACTCGAGGGTTGCCATGTGTCGTGGAGCACCATGCCCATAATGATCGAGATCGCAAAGAAGTTGCCAAAGTAGGTGTTTATAGAAATTCCGATTCCTCCCGCAACGGCTACGTCTATTATCAGTGAAACGATAAAATAAATGCAGATCAGGCGCCGTTCTCTAACACCCCGATTCTTGCTCACCCAAGTACAAGCAACGACAAAGGGCAAAAGGATCGGCCAGTAGTTCCCTAGAAAGTCGTGGAATCCGTCAAAAAGAGAATAGGTGCGCGGGCTCAGGAGATTCGAGATGAAATACGGCCCCCCTAGTTTTAGGTTGAGCATGATTGAAGCGCAGAGCAAAACCGCGGAAAATAACGCGAACTGAGCTGCCTTGCGGCGAGAGACGAGGCAAAGATCGATGAAGACAGCTACCGGAAATTCAAGGAGGTTATGCTTTATGTTCCCGCCGATGATGAAAAGCAAGACGATAGCTGCCATTCGACCTGGAGTGGGTTCCCTCGCGATATACAGCAGCAAGCCGCTCAGAAAAAACACTTGAGCAAACATTTGGGGATTGTTCATGCCGACATAACGAGTAGCAATCGAACAGAAGAGCGCCAGGCAGAAAAATGCCCCAAAAAATGATGCGGCAAGATCGTCGGTGAGCTTCTTTATGATTAGACCAATCAGGACGCAGCAAACTGCGAGAGAAACAAGTGATAACAAGCGCCCTGTAAGCAAATAGTCGTGGGTGAATCGCGAGATATACGCGATGACGTAATAAGATAGCACCGGATAGTTGACCGTCGTCCAGGCGTATCGCGCACCGTAGAGCGGGACGTGGTGAACCAGTTTTAGGACGTTGTAAACATCCCAACCTTCGACGTAATTTATCTCAAGGCGGTAAAACACCCGGACTACCGGACAGATCGCTGTGATGAGCGCAAATAAAGCACAAGCCCAAAGTACCAGCCAATCGCGGGGTTTAGCTGAATCAGAACTGACAACAGCGTGACCGAGCATCGCCGAATCGGCACGGCTCACTGCGCGGCCGGGCTCCCACGCCATTATAAAGCGCCGTGTGAAAGTAAAGGCGAGGCTGGGCTGCCGCTTGCCGTCAGATCGGCTTCTACCATCAAGCGCACTAGTGATGCGACATCGACCTCCGGCTTCCAATTAAGCTCGGTTCGAGCCAGGCTGGGGTCTGCACGGAGATCGTGGATTTCCCCGGTTCGCAGCAGCCTCGGATCACGTTCAACAAAGTCTTCGATATTGGCGTCGGCAAATCTTCCGCCGAAGCGGCTGTGCAATTCGGCCAGCACAAGAGTTACAAACTCAGCCACGCTATGTGATTTCCCCGTGCCGATGACGTAATCCTTCGGAGTTGGCTGCTGCAACATAGCGTGCATCGCTTTTACGTAGTCTCCAGCAAAGCCCCAATCCCGCCGCGCTTCCAGGTTACCCAGTTTCAACTTTGTCTTGTCGCCTGCCGCCCATCCGGCTGCCGCCCGAGTGATCTTCCGAGTAACCATTTCAGGTCCGCGGCGGGGCGACTCGTGGTTGAAAAGAATTCCACCGACGCTATATACTCCGCGTGCCCGGTAGATTTCAGCAAGCCTATGCGCGGATGTCTTGGAAATGCCGTATGGAGACGTGGGCTGGAACCGTGTGTTCTCGCTGCAGAAACCGTCGATGTTGCCGTACATTTCCGAGCTGGAGGCTTGATAAACGCGAGTATCCGACTTGCGGCTCTCTACAATTGATAACAGGCGAGCCAGACCGCCTACATTCGCATCGAAAGTCTCTGCGGGGCATTCCCAACTAGTGGGAACAAATACCTGGCCCGCCAGGTTGTAAAGTTCGTCGGGCCATGACTTCTGAAACGCAACCTCTAGGGATTGCGTATCGCGCAAATCTCCGTACAGAAGTTCGATGCGGTCCTGAATGGGCGTCAGCCAACGCATGGTTCCCGGTTCCCGCCTGACGATTCCAAATACCTGATATCCCAATTGCAGGAGATATTCGGCCAAATAGGAACCGTCTTGGCCCGAAATTCCCGTAATGAGTGCTCGTTTCATCGCGATTCCTCTTTCATGAGAGAACTCTCCCTTTCATGCGTTCGATGTTAAAAACTATTTCGCGCGCCCCGCGCGCATTGCAGCGTTCGCGAGTACACCTCGATTACGCTGACGCGACAGGAAAATTCGGGCGACGCGCCCGAGAAATTCCGCCTGATCGCGTAACGACAGCTTCGATTGCCCTTGATTGCGAACGCCAAACGTAATCGGAATTTCAAGGACGCGTGCACCGTTCCATACCAGTTGGCACAGAAACGCAGACAAGAATGAATAGCCCCGGGTGGAGAGGTGTTCGAGGTCGCAAGTGAGCAGCAAATCGCTTTGAATGGCACGGTAGCCCGAGGTACAGTCTTGAATCTTCAAACCTCCAGCCCAACGAACGAGGAAATTGCCGGTGTGGCTCAAAAACACACGCCATCTCGAAAAATTCAAGACTTGAGCGCCGTGCACGTAACGCGAGCCGATTACTAGAGTCGACCCGTCGTTGATAGCGCCTATCATCTCAGGGAGCAGGACCGGGTCGTGTTGTAGGTCGGCATCCATACCTAAAACTACCTCTGGGCTGAGAAGCGTCATCGCATGCCCAATTCCTCGCTTGTAAGCCGCACCGAGCCCGCTTTTTTCGCCGCGGATGAGGTGTAGAAACGGAAAGCGGCTCCGGAAATCTTCAACAACTTGGCCGGTCCCATCCGGCGAATTGTCGTCCACTACCAGCACGTGCAAGTCGTGGGAAGAAATTCGCGTTTGTTGCTCAAAAATCCTAGGAAGCAAGATCTTTAAGTTCTCTGCCTCATTGTAAGTAGGAAGTACGATGCAGGCGATGGGTTTCATAGTTGTTCGGGGATTTTCCTTGCCACTGAACATCAAAATCCCCGCAAATGCCGGACTTCGCACGGTACCGTATGCGTCAGTCGGCTAAGATCAACGACGATACATTAATAATCTCGCAAAATTTGAGCCGATTATCGCCTAGTTCGACATTCTACTACACGCGTATTACCTTTTGGCAGAATAGCAGAACGAGCCGTACCTAAAATTCCTATTCATAGCGCAATGATTCCGTGGGATGAAGGCGTGCCGCACGGTTCGCAGGGAGATAACCGAACAGCAGCCCGGTCGAGCAGGATACTATGAACGCCAGCAGTACTGAGAGCCACGACACAGGAATGGTAACTCCTCGCAGGTCAGGAATGCGACTGATTACGGAATTGAGGCTGATCACATAATTGATGGTGACCGGAATGGAAACGGCAATTATGATTCCGACCAGCGCTCCGGTACCGCTTATCAGGAAAGCTTCCGTCAAAAACTGATACAAGATCGAATCGCGCCGAGCCCCGATGGCTTTGCGAATCCCGATCTCGCGAGTTCGCTCTGTCACCGTCACTAGCATAATGTTCATGATCCCGATACCGCTGATGGTAAGAGCAATCAAGGCCACCAAAATCAATAAAACTGTGAGCGCCAGCGAAATGCTGTGGGCTGTCTCAAGAATCCCCTCCAGATTTTCTACCCGATACTTAGCCTCAGAGCGATGCCTACCTTCCAAAATCCGGCGGACCTGGGTTGTCAGCATGGGGACGTCATCAGGCTTGTCTGCCTGCACGTAAAACGTCTTGAAGAATTCTGTGCCGGTATAGTACTTGATCAACGAAAAAGGAACGATCACGGATTCCGGGCGAATCTCAGTCAAGCCAAAGCTTGCAACTCGTTCCTTGTAAACACCGATGACCGTGAAGTGCAGCTCCCCGATTCCAATGTCTTTCCCCAAGGGACTTTCGGAGGGAAATAGTAAATCCGCAAGATATTGTGTCACTAGACAGACTTTGCTTTGCGTTCTTAAGTCATCCTGGTCAAGATACCTTCCTCGCAAAACAACCAGTTTGCGGATCTTCTGAAAACCTGACGTCACTCCGACCAGGTAAACCGGATACTCCTTGCCATTTACGCTCGTGGACATTGCCATATCATTTGTGCCTGCCGCCTCCACCACGCCGGGGATACTTGCTTTCACCGCTTCCAGATCGGCTGGCGTGATTTCGTCTGCTGGCGTCATCGGCCCGGAATGAATCACCGACGCATAAACGAGATTAGCTCCCACTCCCTCGATCAGTCCGATGATGTAGACTTTCCCTGCCAACGCAACGGTGACAACCAGCACAATGCAAGCGCTCCCTATGATCACGCCCAACATCGTCAGCATCGCGCGCACCTTATTGGCGCGTAGCGCCTGCATGGCAAGCTGCCACGTCTCGCGCCATTCAGTTGGGGATCCGCGAAGAGGTTGCATTGGGAGTGTCAGTTAGTCTGATGCGCTCAGATGAACGAGAGTTTCTGGCCTAAGCGTCAAGCGCTTAGTGTGATGACTTCTCAAGTTTTTCGAGCCGGGATTTTGCTTCCTTGCGCCCTGGATCTAGTTGCAACGCCGCCCGGTATTGCTCTGCCGCCTCGGCTCGCTTCCCTTCTGCTTCGTAGAGTCTTCCGAGCCACTCGCGGGCCCCGGCGTGCGACGGCCAGTCGCTTCTGTCGGGCGAACTCGCGAGATAGGACTTCAAATATTCTTCGGCGCGCGGAAGCTCTGTTCCCGAAAGTACCCGTGAGACTCCACGGTAGTAGGCTAGACGTGGATCATTCGGACTCACCAGCGCTGCTGCCTGAATCGCCGCTTCTACGTCGGCCGGCTTGCTCTGATGAATGAAAAAGTTGATGACGTCAAAATACGGCTCGATGCGTTTAGGCTTGGCCGCCAGAACTTCTCGATATTCTTTCTCGGCAAGCTCCGGCTTCTTGGCATCCAAATCGTAGGCAGCGCGCGCCAGGTGGCCCTCCACCGGATCAATGGCCTCGATCGCCGCCACTTGGTCCTTGGCCTCGTCCTTGCTTCCCCCAACGACCCAGGGAGCTTCCATGCTGTATTGTTCGAGGTCACGCCGGGCATCCGTATTTGACGGATTCAGCCGCACCGCCTCTTGGAATTCCTTCTTAACTTTCCGCGCGTATGAAAAGCTCCGGTCGCGATCCGCTTTACCCCCATAGATACGGCCCAGCCATTCATGGTAGAGCGAATTCTTCGGATCAAGCTCGACGGATTTCTCACCAGCAGTGATTGCATTGTCATAATCGTGGAGCTCGTAATAACTGCGCCCTATCCAATATTGCGCCTCGGCACTGGTCGAAACCTGTGGCACGGATTGCAGGGTCTTGATCGCGGCGGTGTAATTCCCCGCGTTGAACTGGTGCTGCGCGGTCTGAACCGCTGCGGACGCGTCTGACGCGAACGCGATAGGACCCAGTAGCATCGCTCCAAGCGGAACTATCATCGCGAGAATCATCGTCCCGGTAAGAATCGCCTGCGCAACTCCAGGAACACGAGTGAACCGCTGCTTCATTTGGCCTCCGTGGCTCGAACTTCCATGCCATCCTTCAACTCCACCTCGCCAGGCATTGCGATTTTGTCGCCCAGCGCCAAACCTGAAACCACCTCATATTTTTCTTTGCTGGCGACTCCCACTTCAATCCGGCGATGATGAACTTTCTCGCCGTCGAACACAAAAACGTAGTGCTGCCCGTTTTCGTAGCCCACGGCTTGACGCGGCACCACCAGCACACCCGGCCGCTCGCGAACCAGAATCTGCACTTCCACATTCACATTTGGCAGAAGTTCTACCTTGTCATTCTGCACCGAGCATAGAACTTCTCCCACACTGCGCGTTCCTCGCGCTACCACCTGCTTGGGAACCTGTTCTACCTTTCCGGTCCATGTGCGGTTCGGTATGGCGTCCCAGCTCACCCTTACATCTTGGTCAGCAGCGAGCCATCCGAGGTCCGGCTCGTCCACAAACGCACGAACTCGCACTTGGTGCAAGTCCGCCATTTCCGCGAGAATGTCGCCCACCTTCACGTAGTCGCCTGCACGCACGGGCAAAGAATACAGCGTGCCGTCAGCCTCGGCCGTAACGGTCGCCGAGCGCAATTTTTCTTCGAGTGACTGAACTTGGCCCCCCGCCTGCTTCACACGCAAATCTGCGGCTTCCGCGTCCACGTTGGTTTGCTGTTTTAGAGCTGCCGTCCGCCGCTCCAACGCTTGAAGATTCGCGCGAGCTTCCGTTAGCGCGGCTTGGTTCTGAGCGAGTTCGTCCTGCGTGGCGGCTTGCTTGGCGACAAGTTCGCTCAGCGCCGCTTGGGTGCGTTCCAGGTTGGCGACCTTCGCTTGCGCTGCCTGCAGGTCTCCGCCAAGCTGCGCTACTTCATTGGGAGGCCCACCGGCGCGAGCGTTTTGCAAAGTAGTCTGAGCCGAAAGCAAATCCTGCCGCGCCTGTGCGAGCTGACTTCTGATATCCCCTGCATTGAGGCTCAGAATAAGTTGTCCGCGATGAACGGACTGCCCTTCGGCGAGCATCACTTTATCCACGAACGTCGGAAACTGCGCGCGCGCGGTAACTGGAGAAATCGGTTCAACTTTTCCATTGCTCGTGATAGACGAAGTCAAATCCTCACGGGACACCTTGATGATCGGCACCACCGGGGCTTTCCCACGCCCCGCGATAGCCGCCAAGACTATGACGACTAGCGCCACAGCGAGGGCCGGAATGATCCATTTTCGTCTACTGTTTTCGGCCATCTTCGGCCACGCGGTCAAACGCGTAGCTACCCCCAAAGCGTAAAATTGTAACAGACCCGTTAGATGCCTGCCTGCGCAAACGCCAGTCGGTGCCATATTTGCGTGTTGTGTAACACCGTCCTTATGCTTCGGCCAAAACTTGCGCTCCCGAGGGAGCGTGTTAGAATTCGGTCATGAACGAGCCCCACGCAACTCCACACTCGCGCGCTACGGACGAGACCAAGCCTGGGAATAAACTGCCCAAAATTCATCGCGTCTGTATAGGCTGCAATAATATGTTCGAAGTCACCATGGAAAATTACGAAGCCAAACACTGCTCCATCTGCCACAAAGGTTAGCGCACTCGCTTAATTCCGCCTATGCAGCCCGAACGTTTCATTTCCTCCTAGCCTGCTTTTCCTCTCACCGCAGCCAAGTCGCAAACGCCGCAAAAAAAGACGGCACTTCCGACGACTTCTGGAGCGCCCAAAAGAAATTCTGCGCGTCTAATCTCGGCAGGGATGCCGGCTAGCCGCGCACGTTTGCAACGCTAATGCTAGAATCCAGTGACTCATGAGCGCTGATTCGCTAATTCACGTCCACGAATTGTGCAAACACTTCCGCACTTTCAAACGCCGCGAAGGGGTTTGGGGCTCGATTCAGAATCTGTTTGTTAGGGATTACCGCACAGTTGCTGCCGTGGACCGCGTTAGTTTTTCGATCGAATGCGGTGAAATGGTCGGTTACATCGGCCCGAACGGCGCCGGAAAATCCACGAGCATCAAGATGTTGACCGGCATCCTGGTGCCCACGAGCGGCGAAATCCGCATCAACGGTTACGTTCCTTATCGCCAACGCAGACAATACGTAAAGACTATCGGCGTTGTCTTCGGTCAGCGCACGCAGCTCTGGTGGGACATCGCCGTCATCGAATCGTTCAAGCTTCTGCGGCGCATCTACGATGTCTCGCAGCGCGATTTCGACGCTCGCATGGAACGCTTCGACGAAATCCTAAATATCCGCGATTATTTGCACACGCCCGTCCGCAAACTCTCCCTCGGTGAGCGAATGCGTTGCGACTTAGCCGCGGCGCTGTTGCACAATCCTCCGTTACTTTTCCTGGATGAGCCGACGATCGGCCTGGACGTAGTCGCAAAAGATCACATCCGCCATTTTCTGCGCGCCATCAACCGCGAATTTCGCACCACTGTTTTGCTCACAACTCACGACCTCGACGACATCGAGGAGTTGTGCCGCCGCATCATGATTATCGACCATGGCAAGGTGCTCTACGATGGCCCACTCAGCCATCTAAAAGAAAAATTGCTTCGGACCAAACAAATCAAGTTTGCGCTAAAAGACCGCGCCGAAGCGGTCGGGATTGCACAGTTCTCGCGAGAAGGCCTTGAAGTAGAGCAAGTGGACGAACTCACTTACCGTATTCGTTTCGACCGCGTGAAAGTCGCAACCGCGGAGCTTATTCGCCAGATTCTCGGCGCCGTCGAAGTTCGCGATATTCTAATCGAGGACGAACCCATCGAAGAGATCATCAAACGCATTTACGCCGGCGAAGCCCTGCCCGAGGTCGCAGTATGAGTAGTTGGGCTCAGGCGCTGGTGCCCTACGTCGAATTCTCCCGCGTGGGATTCGTCAACATCCTCGCCTTCCGCCTGCGCTATTTCACCGGCATCATCACCTACTTCCTGAACGTCACCGTCTATTACTTCATCTGGACCGCGGTCTACAGCGGTAACCAGCCGATCGCGGGATACAGCCTTGCGCAGATGATCACCTACGTCAGTGTTGGCTGGATGATTCGGTCGTTTTACTGGAATACGATCGACCAGGAAATGGCTTACGAAGTAATCGAAGGCAAGATCGCCATGGACCTGATAAAGCCTGTATCCGTCCAATGGATGTGGATCTTCCGCGCGATGGGAGAATCCGCATTTCGCTTGGGTCTTTTGACATTGCCGACTGCGGTTGTCGTCGCCTTAGTTTTTCCGGTGCAAGGCCCCGCATCGCGCGGAGATTTTTTCCTGTTTTTGGTCGCCGTGCTCGGCAGTTTCTTCCTGATGGGTGCGATCAACTTCATGATCGGCACTTGCGCGATCCCGTTGAAATCAATCTTGGCGCTCATTCGTGCAAAGTACTGGCTGATCGAATTGCTCTCGGGGCTGTTGATTCCCATGTCATTTTTCCCGGAAAGAATTCAGAAAGTGCTGGCGTGGCTGCCCTTCGAGCACATCGCCTACACACCACTTCAGATTTATCTTGGCAAGCTCGACCGTATCCACGCCCTGCGCGCACTCGCGACGGAGTGGTTCTGGGTAGTCGTACTGCTGGTGCTCGCGCACTTGTGGTGGAATCGCTCGCTGCGCGACATCACGATTCACGGGGGTTAGTTTGATGAATCGTTCCTTGCCCGCTGGAGATGTGGCGGAAGAAAAAATCGGCCTGGCCGGCATTGTTGCCGCGGCCAAGCGACACGCTTTGCTTTTCTTCGAATATTTCACCCAGTATGCCAAGGTCCGCGTCAGCTATCGCGGTGATTTTTTCGTTAGCTTGGGAACCAGTTTTGCGGCAACAGTTTTCGCGCTTTGGTTCGTGGTCATTTTGTTCCATAAGGCGACGCAACTGGCTGGCTGGCGATTCGAAGAAGTCCTGTTTCTCTACGGTTTTTCTCTGATCCCTTACGGCATATTCAACATCGTCAGCATGAATCTTTACGACTTCGGTAACAATTTCATCATCGAGGGTAAATTCGATCGCGTTCTGCTGCGCCCGATTTCTTCACTCTTTCAAGTACTCTTCGAGACGTTTCGCATCGAGTCTTTACAGGAAGTCGCCACCGGCATATTTTGTCTGTGGTGGGCTTCCAAGCACCTGGGCCTCGCATGGACGCCCGCGAAATTCGCGATGCTTTTCTTCTTCGGCTTTTGTGCCGCAGTTATTTACATTTCGCTTTTTTTGCTGCTGAGCACAGTTTCCTTTTGGTTTGAGGACCGCATCGGCGTGCATCCGCCCGTTTGGAACGTGATCGCATTTGGCCGTTATCCGCTCTCCATCTATAGCGGAGCCGTACAATTTTTCCTGTGCTGGATCGTTCCTTTCGGCCTCGCGTCGTTTTATCCCAGCGTGCGCATGCTCGGCCGCACCGTGCATCCCGAATACGCCCCGCTCGTCCCCGTCGTCGCGCTCGTATTTCTCACTCTCGCAATCTCCGTCTGGAATGTCGGCACCCGCCATTACTCTTCCACCGGCTCGTAGCTCTGAACATCGAAAGGAAACTTTCCAGAACAGTCATGTCAAGAACCGTGGTGAAACATAGGGTGTCGTAACTCCGTACCATAGTAGAGGCCTACGTGCGCCGAATCATCTACATCGTTGTCGGCTTTCTTCTATTCATTCCAGCCCTCGCAGGTCTTGTCGGATACGTTGTCGGCCCCGGCGCCCTTCATCCCCGGCGGCTAAATCCTGAACGCATACAACAGGCTCAGGAAATGTTGCAGCAGACGAAGGCGATAAGAGAAGACGTCGCAGTCCAAACCTACGACCATGTGGAATTGCGCGGTTGGAAGGTTCGGGCCGCGAAACCCAACGGCGACTGGGTGCTTCTTTTCCATGGCGTCTCCGACAACCGCACGGGCGTACTCGGTGCAGCCGAACTTCTTTTGCGGCATGGCTTCAGCGTTGTGATGGTGGATTCGCGGGCTCATGGAATGAGCGGCGGAGACATGGCGACCTACGGCTGGAAGGAGCGTTACGACACGGTGGCAATTGTGGATGCTCTATACGCTACAGAAAATGTGCGCCACCTTTTTGCTCTAGGAGTCTCGATGGGAGCGGCAATCGCATTGCAGTCAGCCGCTGTCGAACCACGTATCGAAGGTGTGGTTGCCGAAGATCCATTCGCCGATCTGCGCGAAGTCTCTTACGACTATGCCGGGCTTCGCTCGTGGCCTTGGCTGGGCAAAACATTTCTTCGTCCAGCCGCGGTCATGGCAATGTATTCGATGTCAAAAGCGGGTGGTTTTAATCCGGGCGAAGTCTCTCCCGCAAAGGCTGTCGCCGAACGACCATTCGCAGTGCTTCTCATCTGCGGCACTCGCGACACCACGATTCCTTGCCGGCACGCCGAGCGAATCTATCAAGCTGCACAGGGTCCAAAAGAGCTCTGGATCGTTCCTGGAGCTGCACATGCTTCAGCTTTGGGACAAAACCCGGTCGATTATGAAAAGCGAGTGGTTGATTTTTTGGAGAATGCCGAGGCCGAGCGATGAAGGAAAAAGCTAAACAACCTTGAGGATCATGATCACGCGGTCATCTTCGTGCGTACCACCACGAGAAAAAAGGTCCACTTCCTTGAGCACGATATCGACAATTTCTTGAGCAGGCTTC
>Ga0209330_1000064_pt1 | contig 50445 bp, 40 predicted proteins | sample JacPinW_OM2H0_O3_FD_187969 | JGI IMG/M metagenome (GOLD analysis project Ga0209330, IMG submission 187969) | Forest soil microbial communities from Algoma, Ontario, Canada - Jack Pine, Ontario site 1_JW_OM2H0_O3 (SPAdes) (version 2) | ecosystem: Environmental > Terrestrial > Soil > Boreal... | reverse complement strand
GGGTTGTGAATACGGCAGCGGCGTGAGTTGCTACGGCAATCACAAAGGCGGACCCAAGCAGAGCTTCGTGGGATTCATGGCCTACAACCGCTTCTGGTTCCATAAGGACCTGTTCGCGGTAACACTGGGTGGAGGAAAGATCAACAACCCAGGACGCTATCTGGTATTGCTGCCGCCGATCAACGGAGAGTCCGCCATTACGGCGGCGACGAACTCACCGTACTTTACCGAGAATCCCGGCGATCCCTTTAAGGCGTGGGACTCTTCATTCACGTTTGACTATATGCCCAAGCAATACATTACTTTTCGCTGGGAGTACGACTATCGCCACGCAAATGTGCCGTACTTCTCCGGCCGCGGCGGAATTACTCCTCCTGGCGGAAACAACGGCTTTCCTCAATTCTTTGCATGCAGCAACGGCTCGTCCTCCGGCCAAACGGCCCTCGGACCGGCAGAAATGGCATGTGGCACACCCGGCAGCAGATCTGGTGTCTTCTTCCCGGACCTGCGCAAGGATGAGTCATTTATCGATATGTCGATCTTGGTGAAATTCTAGATTGCGAGCATCTAAGGTCTGGACTTGATTTACAAATTCTGAACCTTTCGTGTGGGAGCAGAATGAGTGAAACCTTTAACAATCTTTGGACTGTTCGCCGTCACGGCGATGCTGCTCTCCTACGCCCTGGAGAAACGCAGCCCGTGGTTCATCTTGGCATTCGCTGTTTCGTGCCTGATGGGATCGGCTTACGGTTTTCTGCAAGGCGCATGGCCATTCGGCATCGTGGAGGCTATCTGGGCGGTAGTAGCTTTTCAGCGCTGGCGCGGTGCGCTTGCGAAATCCCGCAGTAATGTACCGATATGACTTCGCCGAAGCTGTCGAAGTTATGTTCAAGGGATTTGATCTTGCATGTTGGCGGCCAGCCCTTTTTCTTGCTGACTGAGGGAGCAAGTAGCGATGCGCGATTTTCTCCTTTCCTTTAAGACCCGTCTTTTATGACGAAATCCTTACGCCTTGCTTACACATTCCTAACTCTCCCTCCGGTAACGTCAGATATGAAACCGAGAGAAGGTTGGTCTGGTAACGCGGGCGCGAAATCGCAGTAGGAAAAGGCCGGAATGACGAACCTCTCTAGAGCGGCCTAAGGAGTAAGCAGCGATGTGCGATTTTATTTTCGTGATGTGCGCGATTGGTTTTTTCATTGTAGCGGTTGCGTACGTGTGGGGTTGCGACCGGCTGAAGTAGGGAGTGAGAGAGATGACGGGGAACGTAATTTTATTGGGAGTTTGCGTGCTGCTGCTCGCTTACCTGGTGGCAGCGCTGCTCTGGCCGGAGAAATTTTAATTATGACTGCGAATGGCTGGTTTCAAATCGGGCTGTTTTTGCTCGTCATTCTGGCGCTGACGAAGCCAATGGGCGTATTCATGTCGCGTGTGTTCAACGGGGAAGGAACTTTCCTTGATCCCTTGATGCGTCCCCTCGAGCGATTGCTCTACTGCGTGACCGGTGTGGACGAGAAAAGGGAAATGCGCTGGACGGAATACGCTATCGCCATGCTTCTCTTCAGCGCTGTATCGATGCTCCTTCTCTATCTGATTGAGCGTGTCCAGGTTTGGCTACCGTGGAATCCTCAGCACTGGCCGAACGTGGTCCCGGATTTGGCGTTTAACACTGCTGCGTCCTTTACGACGAATACGAACTGGCAAGCCTATTCGGGCGAAACGACGATGAGCTATTTCACGCAGATGGCCGGGCTGGCGTATCACAACTTCTTGTCCGCTGCGACAGGAATAGCCATGGCGATCGCAGTGATTCGCGGAATCGCCCGGCGGGAAAAAGAAACCATCGGGAATTTTTGGGTGGATCTGACGCGCTCAATCTTGTGGGTTCTGCTGCCCGCTTGCATTGTGATTGCTTTGTTTTTCGTTTCGCAAGGAATGATTCAGAATTTCAAACCGTACGTTACGACGCAGCTTTTGGATCCGCAGACAGTACAGGTGACCGGCGCGGACGGAAAACCTACCCAACAGCGAATCACCGAACAGCTGATTCCCCAAGGGCCTGTGGCGTCCCAGGAAGTCATCAAGATGTTCGGCACCAATGGCGGCGGATTTTTCAACGCCAATAGCTCGCATCCTTACGAGAATCCTAATCCGCTCACGAATTTCGTCCAGATCATTCTGATTTTCGCCATTCCCGCTGGACTTACCTACACGCTGGGCCGCATGACCGGCTCGCAAAAACACGGATGGGCGGTGTGGAGCGCTATGGCGGCGCTTTTTGTGGCGGGCGTAATTTGCGCCTACGTGGCCGAGTCGCGAGGCAATCCGCTGCTGCATGGCACTGATCAGAAAGTGAGTGCTACTCAGCCGGGCGGAAACATGGAAGGAAAAGAGGTGCGCTTCGGTATCGCGAATTCAGCGCTGTTTGCGACGGTGACCACCGACGCAAGCTGCGGAGCGATTAACGGACAGCACGATTCGTTCACTCCGCTTGGGGGCATGATACCGCTGATTAACATGATGCTGGGCGAGGTGGTTTTTGGCGGAGTAGGCGCCGGGCTCTACGGCGTATTCGTAATGGTCGTCCTCGCCGTATTCATCGCCGGATTGATGGTTGGACGCACGCCGGAATACCTGGGAAAGAAAATCGAAGCTTACGACGTGAAAATGGCCATGCTTTCAGTGCTCATTTTCTCTTTGATTATACTTGTATTCACTGCGATAGGAGTGGTGACCGCCCACGGAAAAGCCGCCATTTCAAATCCCGGACCCCACGGCTTGTCCCAGATTTTATACGCCTACACTTCGGGCGCCGCGAATAACGGCTCGGCATTCAACGGAGGCAATTGGAACTCGCTTTGGTACAACGTCACCATGTCGTTCGATATGTTGCTCGGAAGGTTTTTCATGGTTATTCCCGTACTGGCGATTGCGGGAAATCTGGCGCGCAAGAAAATTGTGCCGGAATCGGCTGGAACTTTTCCGGTAACCACACCGCTCTTCTCCGCATTGTTGATCAGCGTAGTGCTGATAGTGAGCGCGTTGACCTTTTTCCCGGCCCTTAGCTTGGGGCCGATTTTGGAGCATTTGTTGATGAACGCAGGCAAGGTTTTCTAAAACCACCATGACTACCACAACCAGCACGGTAAAGAAATCTTTGTGGACCTCGGGAATTTTGGCCGTGGCCATAAAAGATTCGTTCGTAAAACTCAATCCTCGCACGCTGATGAAGAATCCGGTCATGTTCGTGGTGGAGGTGGGGTCCGTAGTCACAAGCGTCGGGCTCATCAGTGATTTGGTGCGCCATAACGGTAATTTCGGGTTCGAGCTTCAGATCACGCTGTGGCTCTGGTTTACGGTGCTGTTTGCGAATTTCGCTGAGGCAATGGCTGAAGGGCGCGGTAAGGCCCAAGCCGAAACGTTGCGCAAGGCTCGCCTGGAAACCATGGCAAAGCGGATGAAGCCAGATGGCACGTTAGAAGAGATTTCTGGATCGAAGCTGAGAGTCGGAGACCTTGTAGCTGTTTCGGCGGGTGACTTTATTCCGGGAGATGGTGAAGTAGTCGTCGGGGTAGCGTCGGTAGACGAATCCGCGATAACCGGCGAATCCGCTCCGGTCATCCGCGAGTCAGGCGGCGACCGCTCGGCAGTCACCGGCGGAACGCGTGTCCTCTCCGATCAAATCACCGTGAAGATCACCGCAAATCCTGGCGAAACATTTCTCGATCGAATGATCAAACTCGTTGAGGGCGCCGAACGCCAGAAAACTCCAAATGAGATTGCGCTCAATATTCTTCTCGCCGGCCTGACGATTATTTTCCTTCTCGCCGTGGTCACGCTTCAACCCATGGCTGTTTATAGCGGCGCTCCTCAATCGGTCTTTGTTCTCATCTCGCTGCTGGTCTGCTTGATTCCCACAACCATCGGTGGATTGCTGTCCGCTATCGGTATTGCCGGAATGGATCGCGTGGTCCAAAGAAACGTGCTGGCGATGTCCGGTCGAGCGGTGGAAGCGGCGGGGGACGTCGATACTCTGCTGCTCGACAAGACCGGCACGATTACGCTGGGAAATAGACGGGCAACCGAACTGGTGCCCGCGCCAGGTGTGAAAGAAGAAGATCTCGCCGATGCGGCGCAACTTGCTTCGCTGGCTGATGAGACTCCGGAGGGCCGCTCGATCGTTGTGTTGGCGAAGGAAAAATACAACCTGCGTGGCCGGGAGCTTTCGTCCTACGCGGCAACGTTTATTCCATTTTCGGCGCAGACCAGGATGTCAGGAGTAGATCTCGACGGGCGCGAAATTCGCAAAGGCGCTCCGGACGCCATCCTTCAGCACTGTTGTAATCCCGGTGGCCGCGCTCCGCTGGAGGTGGAAGAAACCGTCAAGGCGATTTCGAATGCGGGAGGCACGCCATTATTGGTGGCCGAAGATCGGCGCGTGCTGGGCACAATCTACTTGAAAGACATCGTAAAAGGCGGCATGCGCGAGCGCTTCGATCAACTGCGCGCAATGGGAATTCGAACGGTGATGATTACCGGCGACAATCCGTTAACCGCGGCAGCCATCGCGCGAGAGGCGGGAGTCGATGATTTTCTGGCGCAGGCAAAGCCAGAGGACAAGCTCGCGCTAATCCGCAGCGAACAGGCAAAAGGCAAACTGGTGGCGATGACCGGAGACGGCACCAATGACGCACCGGCATTGGCGCAAGCGGACGTCGGCGTGGCCATGAATGCCGGAACGCAAGCCGCAAAAGAAGCGGGCAATATGGTGGATCTCGATTCCAATCCCACGAAACTGATCGAGATCGTGGAAATCGGAAAACAGCTGCTCATCACACGCGGCGCGTTGACCACTTTCTCCGTTGCAAATGACGTCGCAAAATATTTCGCGATTATTCCGGCGATGTTCGCGGTAGCATTCCCGCAACTCGGCTTGCTAAACGTGATGGGCCTGAAGACACCGCAGTCTGCCGTGCTTTCCGCCGTGATTTTCAACGCGCTGATTATTATTGCTCTGGTTCCGCTGGCTTTGCGGGGAGTGAAGTACGTTCCGGCGGGAGCAGAAGCATTGTTGCGCCGCAATTTGTTGATCTACGGACTGGGAGGCGTCATCGCTCCGTTTCTGGGAATCAAGCTGATTGACATGATCATCACGCATATCGGTTTGGCATGAGGACAACGTGAAAAGAAATCTCTTAATTTCGATTTGGATGACTCTGGCGACCACCGTACTTCTCGGGATCATCTATCCCTTGGTAGTCACGGCCCTGGCACAGGTGTTATACCCTCACCACGCGAATGGAGAATTGATCGAGTCCCGCGGCAAGCTTGTAGGCTCCAGGCTGATCGGCCAACCGTTCACGTCCCCGGGCTATTTTCATTCACGCCCTTCCTCGGCGGGGCCCGCCGGCTACGATCCTACGCAATCGGGTGGGTCGAATCTCGCCCCGACGAACAAAGCATTGCTTGACCGTGTCTCCGCGAGCGTGCAATCGCTGCAACCCGAAAATCCAACCGCACCGATTCCGATCGATCTGGTGACTGCATCGGCGTCGGGACTGGATCCTGACATTTCGCCGGCTGCAGCGGAATTTCAGATTCCTCGCGTAGCGAGAGAACGTAAGATGAATGAGGCCGATGTGAGGGCGCTAGTACAACGGCATACCGAGCATCGCCAATTCGGATATCTCGGCGAGCCGCGCGTAAATGTTCTGGAGCTCAACCTGGAGCTGGACCAGATTCACGCGATGTAGTGAAAATTATTCCTTCGAATCTGCGGTCAGTTGTCTTGTGGCGGATCGAATCTGTAGCCTATCCACGGTTCGGTGTGGATATAACGAGGTTTGTGCGGATCCGGCTCGACCTTTTTTCTTAGTTGGTTGATGAACACACGCAGGTACTCGGTTTCTTCGCCGTAATCGGGTCCCCATACAGCTTGCAGGAGGCGGCGATGTCCCAACGCCTTGCCCCGATTAGCAACGAGATGCCGCAGAAGTTCGAACTCTTTTGGAGTGAGCCGGACGGTGTGGTTTTTCACAGTAACGACGCGTTTTTCGAAATCAATTTTCAGATCGTCGGACGAGAAAGCAGGAGTGGCCTCGCCCGGAGCGCTTCGCCTTAGCGCAGCGCGTATGCGCGCCATCAGCTCTTGAACTCCGAAGGGTTTTACGACGTAGTCATCCGCGCCGGCGTCGAGCGCCTGCACTTTGTCGCGTTCGCCGTTTCGTATCGTCAGCATGATGATTGGTACGTCACTGGAACTCCGGATTTCGGTGCATGTTTCCAATCCGGAAATCCCGGGCATATTCACATCGAGGAGTATCAGGTCGGGCCGCTCAGCGCGAATCCTTTCCAGAGCTTCTTCTCCGCTGGCGGCTTCCACCACGGAATAACCGTGCGAAGTGAGAGTGGTGCGCATGACGCGACGGATTTGCGGTTCGTCGTCCACGATCAGAATGATGGCGGCGCTCATGAGTTCGCCGCGCGGCTTTGGTCCACCGGCAACGTAAAAGAGAAAACCGAGCCTTGGCCGCGTTGGCTCGTTAGGCTCATGGATCCGCCATGAGCAACGACGATTGCTTTGGCAATCGGAAGTCCCATGCCAGTGCCTTGAACAAGAAAGCGTTGATCTTTGCCGCGATAAAACTTTTCAAAGATCAGGCTTTGTTCCAGGTCGTCGATTCCAGCGCCGCGATCCGCAACGCTGGTGACGAGGAAATCGCCGCTTAGCTCAGCGGTAATCGTAATGGGCTCGTTCGCCGGAGAATACTGGTTTGCGTTCTCAATTAAATGTGAAAGAGCTTCCTTCACCAGGTCGAGATCCACTCGCACACGTGGGAGGTCTGGCACAGCAACCACACGCACACTGCGATTTCCCAGCGTGGACTTGCAATGGGCTAGAGCAGCGTTGATAACGTTCTCGATGGACGTGGATTCAAGCTTGAGATGCACTTCGCCCGCATCGAGACGTGCCATCTCGGCGGCCTCCCCGACCAGCCGATTCAAACGGTCGCTTTCTTCATTGATGACAACCAGGAGATCCAGCCGTTGCGCTTCGCTCAGGCCCGAGTTGGAAAGCAGGTTTGTTACCGAAGCTTTAATCGACGTCAGCGGAGTTCTTAAGTTGTGTGTGACGGATTCGGTTAACGCAGTTCGCAGACGCTCGCCTTCACGCGCGGCTTCTGTCTGCCCGAGCTGTTCGATAGCGCGAGCGCGCTCCATGGCCACACCGATCAACGTGCCCATCGCTTCCAACGTTTGGCGCGAAAGTACCGAACCCGAAATTCCCAAACTGCCGATCGGGCGCACACCTAGCCGGACGGGAACGAAACAGAGGCTGTTCGGAACGTCAATCACCGGCTCTTCGCGAGCGACGATCGCTTTTAGGCTGTCGATATCAAGACGCGGAATAGCCGGGCCCGAGCGGTACACCTTCTGCTTTTCCGAGAGCAACAGCGCGGCCGCGCCCACTTCAAATGTGTTTACGATCTGCGCGGGAATTCGGTTGAGTAACTGAATTACGTTGCCGGATTCGAGCAGAACCTGGCTGAACGCATATAACTTTTCGATCTCCCGGCGGCGCGCTGAGGCGTCTTCAGCCTTTTGACGCGCCTGGGTAGATAACGTGCTCGCCAGGACGGAAACCACTAGGAAAGCGAACAGCGCCACCCAATTCTGGGGATCTGCGATGGTGAATTTTCCGACTGGCGGAAGGAAATAATAATTGAACGCGAGCATTGCCACGATGGACATGAACACCGAGACAGCGAGGCCCCACGCGGTGGAAACAGCTAAGATGGCTAGAAGAAACGTGAGAGCAACAGTTGTAGGGTTAACCGGAAGGACGTGCCGGTAAAAAATAGAGATTCCGGCGACAATGCCAAAAGCGGCTAAGAACCGGAGAAAACGGATGAGAAATGGCTCGCGCACGTGTGCCATTCCATTCTATCGTAGCTTACAGTCGCTCGCTGAAGAGATAAAACGCGATGCCAAAAACTCCTGAAGAATGGCTGGCGGAAGCGAAGCCGCCGGAAAAAAATAAGGGAATATTGAAGCTGTTTCTCGGCTATGCGCCCGGCGTTGGAAAAACGTACAGCATGCTGAGCGAGGCCATTCGCCGGAAGGGCAGGTGCGAAGACCTGGTAATCGGGGTAGTGGAGACCCACGGCCGAAAGGGTATCGCTGAACTGGTGCCGCAGCTCGAAAGCGTCCCGCGCCGCAAAATCGATTACAAAGGCACAATTTTCGAGGAGATGGACACTGACGCGATCATCGCGCGGAATCCCGCGGTCGTTCTCGTGGACGAGCTCGCGCACACCAACATTCCCGGCAGCAAGCATCGCAAGCGCTACGAAGACGTGCTCGAAATCATCGAGGCGCGGATCGACGTTCTTTCGACTTTGAACATTCAGCATATCGAAAGCATTGCCCCCACCGTGCGAGCGATCACCGGGGTGCAGGTGCGCGAAACCGTCCCTGACTGGGTTCTGCAAATGGCCGATGAAACAGTGATGATCGACTTGACTCCCGAGGCCTTGCAGAATCGTATGAAGCGCGGTGACGTTTACGGCGGCGAAAAAGTGCAGCAAGCGCTTAAGAATTTTTTTCGGCGCGGTAACTTGATCGCTTTGCGCGAGCTGGCTCTCCGGCAAGTGGCGGAACAAGTGGACCGCAGCTTGGAATCCTACATGGTGGAAAAGGACATTCGTGAAAGCTGGGCCGTTCGCGAACGGATAGCCGTGTGCATCAGCGGAAATCCGAAGGCGCAGTACCTGGTGGCACGAGCCGCGCGCATGGCCCGCCGCATGGACGCGGAACTCTATGCCGTGCATGTGGACGACCACCCGACGGAAGAGCAGGAGGAAAAGGCGCTCGTTGCAAACTTGCAATTCGCCGAAAGCCTGGGAGCCCAGCCGGTCCGCCTGAAAGGCGAAAACATTTCCGATGCCACGGCACAATTCGTGCGCGACAAACACGTGACTCAGGTCATTTTCGGTAGGTCTGCTGTGGAAGGCTGGCGCAAATTGCGCTACATGAATGCTATCAACAGGTTTCTGCGTGACGCGCCTGCCGTGGATGTTCACATCGTAACGCAAGAGCCCGATTAGGCTTCGTGATTGCTATTCGCTTTCGGCGGGTATATCGAATTTTACCAAATCAGCCTGAAATCCCTTGGTCTTTACCGCGCCGTACGCTATTCCAATCACCATCCACGCGCCACCGGCGATTTGAGCGGCGCGACCAAGGTGCAGCCAGATAAAGAAGCAAATTAAGAATCCTAGAACGGGTGAAACCAGATTAGTCCAATGCCTTCTTTCGGCACGCAGGTAATAGCGGGTGAACGCTGCACAATTCACGCCCATAAAAGCTATCAACGCGCCGAAATTCAGCAATTCCGTCCCGCGTTCGTAGCTAATTAGAAAGGCGCCGGTCAGTGCAAGTGCGCCGACGAATACAACATTGTTGCGAGGAATATGATTCTTGGGATCAATCGCACCGAAAATTTTTTGGGGGATTCCGTTGCTGCGCCCCATTCCGTAGAGCAAGCGCGACGCCCCAAGTTGCGAGCCCATTCCTGATCCGACATTTGCGATCAGAACAGTGAAGTTCAAAAGATGGAACAGAAAGAAGCCGCCGGCTCGAAGGGCCACTAGCGGAAATGCGGATTCTACTTTATCCAGAGGAAACGGATTAGAGCCCCACACAAGCTGCGCAGCATAAACTTCGAGCGACGCCAACACTCCCGTAATCACGCAGACCAAAACCGTGGCCAGCATGATATTTCGCCGCGGGTTCTCCACCTCTTCTGAGAACGTAGAAATTGCGTCGAATCCTATATAAGTGAGCACAGCAATCGAGGTGCCGCGAAATACGCCGCCGAAACTGAACGTCTGTGGATTGTAGAAGGGCTGCCAGAAAAAGCCGGAGCCGTATTCGTGCAATCCCCAAACAAATCGCAATACGAAGGCAAAAAATACCACCACCACGATCGACATCCCTGCTGCGAGAACGTCGTTAATTCGCGCCGAAGTTTTCACCGCGCGCAGGTTGAGAACGGTGAAGCCCACGGCGTATGCCGTCGCCAGCGCCCAATAAGGCACGCTAGGCAAAATATTTTGAGTCAACTTGCTGCAAATCACGGTGCAGATCAGAGGGTTTAGAATGTAGTCCATTAGCATCGCCCACCCGGTGACGTACCCAAGCGAGGGATGGAGTTCCTGGCCCACGTAGGTGTAGGCCGAGCCGGCACTGGGATACGCGCGCGCCATTTTGCCGTAGCTGATCGCGGTGAAAAGCATGGCGACCATAGCGATCAGAATCGTGGTGACAACGTGTCCGCCGGCTGCGTTGCTGATTACGCCGTAAATGCCCATCGGCGCGATCGGCTGGATGATCACGATGCCAATGATTATGAGGTCCCAAAGTCGAAGAGTTCGTCGGAGTGTGACGGGCGCGGCCGAACCTGCCTCACTGCTCATTTGTCTTTCAACCGGATCGTCGTGGGGTCGATATTCCACCCCTCGACTGTGAGTGCAAGCGGACCGGAAAGATTCGATGCCGGCAAGTATCGCGCATTGATCTCGCGGGATTCGCCCGGCATCAACTCGATGTAGTTGTCATCCCAAAAGACTGGAAGAATTTCCGTAGTCTGGCCGATCTTCTGAATTCCAAACCGCACCTGAAATGCCAGATAGTCGCTCGGGTTTTTGACGGTCACGTGAACCACCGGACCGTCCACGGCTGTGCTTCTCGCCCCTTCAACATCGAGTTTGACCTTGGGCAAGGATTGCAGTGCGGTGAAATTTTCGTAGGACGATACCGGCGTGTATTTGTAGGTAGTCTTCGCCCATTCGTAAACGTTTTCCTTGGAAGAAAGCCAATAAAAGTTACGGCTCACCGTTGTTCCATCGCTGGTTTGGAGCTCCAGCTTCAAGAAAAACACGGGAGACGCAGGGCTGAAAGCTTCCGCCGGGAGCGTAAATATCTTCGCTACTCCATCTGCATCCACGTCCGTTTGAGCCTGTCGGGAGAATCTTTCATGTAACGAATCGTCGTAGAGATGTGCTGTGACACCTAAGCCGGTGAACTTCTGGTAGAGGCTGTCCACCACGACGATACTGTGGTTGTCGTACGAATACTGGATGTGCAAAGGCTCGCAAGCCTTCTTCGTGCCGAAATATCCGCCAGCCGGCTGTTGATAGTAATCGTAGAGATGCCAGATCAGAGAAGGCCAAGCATTATTCAACATCCATTGAATGATTCCGGTTGAGGTGTATTTGTCGCGGGAGTAAGCCTCGAACATTGCTCGTTCCCCATCGTAAGCCATGGCCTGTGCTTTGTTTTCATAGTCGCCAAGGCCCGACGCTGGCCCATAAATGGATTTCATCGCGTCGTCAAAGTGATTTAAATCCGCGAAGGCGCCGGAACCTGCGTGGTAATTCCAAAAAGAATCTTTGGGCCACATGTGTTCCGGAGGAATAAATTTGCGAAGAGAGCTCACGACCGGAACGGCCGGACCCGGCCCACCTTCAGTTTTGAAACCGAGTGCTCCGTTCTTGGCCGCGTCAGTAAGCCAATAATCTGGCGGGACGTAATCATACGGGCCGGTCATGTTAACGCCGGATTTTCCCGTCACCAAAGATGTCGTAGCCGATGCAGAGGAAATATAAGGATTCGGCCAATCTGTTTCCTTCAACACCTTGATGTATTCCGTTTCGACGTCCGGCGGAGGCGGGATATCGCTACCGTTTAGCCATACCAGCATGCTCGGATGGCTTCGCATCCTGAGGATTTGCGAGCGCAATGATGCAGAGGCAATTTCCAGATCGCCGCGCCGCCATTGTTTCCACAGCTCCCAATGGTCGCAACAGCACCAGCCCGCCATTACCAGCACGCCTTGCTCGTCGGCGAGATCGTAAAACTCATCTGTTTCCAGCTTGCCTTCCAGGCGGACCGCATTCAGGTTCATCTCGCGGATGTAACGAAAATCTGTTTCGAGACGGGCGTGGTCCGAGCGAAGCAGCATATCCGGCGACCACCCCCCTCCGCGAATGAGAATTTTTCGTCCGTTTAAGTAAAATTGACGCGCTCCTTGTGGATTTAGATCTGAGGTGATCTCGCGAATTCCAAACCTGACCGTCTGTTCGTCCGATAAATCATTTCCTATAACGAAACGCACATTTAGTTCGTGAAGGTCCTGCGCGCCCATACGATACGGCCACCACACCTTCGGACTCTTGATGCGCAAGATCGGGAACTCATCGAGGGTAAACCGGATCGCCCGAGTTTCCCCCGGCTTCAGCGTCACCGTTTGTCGGAATGTCACATCTTCAATCCGGCCATCAAGAACTCCTGTGACCTGCTCATTACTGGCGTTAACCAGTTCAGCTTCCACGGCAAGATCAGCTTCATCCAGCGTAGCATTGGGAAAATGAGTGACGACCATTGGGTGACGAATTGCGACGGCCTCGCTACTTTGCAGATAAACGGCGCGCCACAATCCCATATCTTTGTCGGGAGGAGCTGGATTCCAATCCACCCAGTTAATTCCAAGGTCTTTTTCAGTCTGCGCGATAGTTTCTACCGCGAGTGCGTTCGGTTGATCGAGGTTCATCCATGGGCTGATGTCGAATTCGTACGTGCGGTAGGCTCCAGCGATCTCCTTCCCGCCCGCCACCAAGTGGCCATTCAGCCAGATATTTGCATGGTTGTTGATTCCTTCGAAATGTAGCCATACATGCCGGCCCTTGTAAGCGGCAGGAAGCGAGAATTCGGTGCGATACCACCATGGACAGCGGAAGGGACTATTTTCCGGCATCGCGAGCAAAGAAAAGTTTTTGCCGATTGGATAGCCCGTTCCCGGAATATCACGCAGATTCTTGCCGTAGTACGGGTCGGGATAAGTTTTGTCGGCAACAAGGGCAGCCACAACGGTAGTCGGCACAGTAGCCGCATGCCAGCCGTTCGCCTTGTATCCAGGCTCCGAGATTTGCTCGCCCCTGGCCAGAAACAGACAGGAAGATTGCAACGCCCAGCCCTCGTGCAAAAAGATTTTCGTATCCGATGATTGAGGCGTATCTGCGGACGCGATACTAGTCGCGAAGAGAAGAATCAGAAAAGTAAAAATGGCGAAGAATGAAGGAAAAATGAGGCGAACGCATTGCTGTCGTCTAAAACACATTCCTCACTCTCCGAAAAACGCCCGTATCTCTCCCGCGAATGTGTTTCAATCTACGCGTGCGCGCACATCTTTAACATAGCCGGGCGCACTGAGGCCAGCGGAACAAGTCCGAACGATTGGTCAAGTAAGGTGTTGGCGCGAGCGAATTCAGAATGTGGGGCCACGCAGGGGAACACTGGAATTAAACGCGTGGGATTTCAGAGACGTTCCACCCGCCGCCGATGGCCTTGATCAGAAGAACGCTGGCCGTCATCCGCCGCGTGAGAATAGTTAAGGCAGTGACTTCGTCGGTAAGCGCCGCACTCTGCGCGGTCGTCACTTCCAAATAATTTGCGACGCCACCCTTGTAACGGGTAATGGACAGCTCAACAGAATGTTTTGCCGCGTCTACAGCGACATCCTCGGTGTGTGCTTCGTCCTGCAAAATGCGCAACGCGGCCATGTTGTCTTCCACCTCTTGAAACGCGGTGAGCACAGTCTGGCGGTAATTATCGATAGATTGATCGTAGGCTGCTTTTGCTTGTTCCGACGTGCCGCGCCTTCGTCCTGCGTCGAACAATGTTTCGAGAGCCGTGCCTCCTACTGCCCACAGGCCACTGGGCCCTTGAAACAATGTTCCGGCGGCAATACTTTCAAAGCCGCCTTGTCCCGAGAGTGTGATCAGAGGGAAATAGGCGGCTCGAGCGATGCCAATTTGCGCATTCGCAGCCTGCATCCTTCTTTCTGCAGCGGAAATATCAGGTCGTCGCTCAAGCAAGTTGGACGGCAGCCCGGCTGGAATCGCGGGCGGTGGTGTGTCCAGAGGCAACGGCGCTAAAGCGAAAGTTGATGGAGGCTGGCCGGTGAGCACGGCGATGGCATGTTCGAAAGCTGCGCGTTGAACTCCCTGGTCGATCAATTGTGCGCGCGCGGTTTCGAGTTGCGTCTGCGCCTGGGCGACATCCACGCCCGAAGCGAGTCCGCCATTAAATCGACTTTGCGTAAGCTCAAGTGCTTTCTGGAACGCCTCCACAGTTGAGGTTAGAAGTTGTATTTGTGCGTCGAGTCCTCGAAGCTGGAAATAATCCGTGGCGAGTTCCGCATGCAGACTTAGCCCAACACTGGCAAGATCGGCGGCGCTGGCTTGAGCTTGCGAGCGGCTCTGTTCAACGGTACGACGAACGCGGCCCCAGACGTCCAGTTCGTAGGTTGCGTCGAGTCCAGGAACCTGAAAATCGTTGAAAGTCTGCGTGAGTCCGGGAACTGCCAGAGGACGGTTTTGCGAGAACCGTTCTCGTGCGATCGAAGGGTCGGCACTCACAGTAGGAAAGAGAAATGACCGCGAGATACGGACCGCCGCGCGAGCTTGCAGGAACTGCGCTTCGGCCGATTTCAAACTTTGGTTTGAAACATCAATTTTCTCTTCCAGAGTGTTGAGCTGCTGATCCTGATAAACCTCCCACCACTTTCCTTTTATTGTCTCAGCGCTGGGCTGTGCGACTTTCCAATCTTTGTTTTCCTTGTAGTCGGCAGGAACGTCTGTGCTGGGCCGCACATATTTTGGCCCCACTGTGCATCCGCCAAGCAGAAAAGCTACGAGTAAAAGCCCGGGACGCCGTGATCGGATCGTTCTTTTCAGTTCGAGTGTGCGCATGTGACTCTCTTACTTGCCTGCATAACTGATTCGCCAGATTGAGTTCGAGCCATCATCGCTGACCATCAACGAGCCATCTTTGGCAACCGCAACTCCGACAGGTCTGCCCCACACTTTTCCGTCGGGCGTGACGAAACCGGTTACAAAATCTTCGTATCCACCGCTAGCCTTGCCATCTTTGATCGGCACGAACACTACTTCGTAGCCTGTACGCACGGAACGATTCCAGGAACCGTGTTCGCTCGCGAAAATACCTCCACGATATTTTTCAGGCAATTGTTGTGCTTCATAAAACGTCAATTCGAGCGAAGCGTTGTGCGGTTCGAGCAGGACGTCCGGCACGATCACTTTGTCCTTCAACTCCGGATGCTTGCCCTTCAATCGAGGATCTTCGTTTGCGCCGGTGTAATACCACGGCCAGCCGTAAAAGCCGCCTTCTTGGACGTGCGTGATGTAATCCGGGGGAAGATTGTCGCCTATATCGTCTCGCTCATTTACAGAGGTCCACAACACGCCGGTCGAGGGGTCAAATGCTATGCCGACCGGGTTGCGAATACCCGAGGCATACACTCGCAAATCCGAGCCGTCTGGGTTTGCTTCCAGAATGTCTGCCCGGTGAAATTCCGATTTGTCTTCATCGGTATTCGCGACATTGGTGCGCGAGCCCACTGCCACGTACATTTTCTTTCCGTCCGGCGAGAACGCGACATCCCTCGTCCAATGCCCGCCGCCGCCGACACGTTCGAGGCCGCTGGGCAGATGTTCAATAACGATTTCGGGGCCGCTGCGAGCTTTCAAATCGCCGTTTTGATATGCAAAACGCACTACCGAGTTCGTATTGCCGACGTAAACGTATTTGGGGTCCGGTCCCGGGGGGTAGAACGCAATACCAAACGGACGCGTGAGCCCGGTCGCAAAAGTTTCGGTGCTTTCCGGTTTTCCGCCGGCGGCAATACCTCGGAAAATGAGAATGCGACCGGGTCCGCTTTCTGCCAGAAACAGGTCGCCATTCGGCGCTGTGCGAATTAGTCTTGGATTTTTCAGATCCCCTGCATAGAGCTCTACTTTGAACCCGTCCGGAGCCTGCGGCCAGCCGTTCGAAGGCCGCGACACCACGTGCGCCTGGTTTTCGGCGGCGGGCGTCGCATACGGCTGGGGCAAATCGGACGCGGAAATGTGATGGACCGTTCCGGGCTTCTCCGCACGGTAGTCAGTGAACGGCCCGTTTTGCGAGGGTGTCTGCGCCATTGCCTGCTTTTCGCGCGCCGCAGACACGGTGCGATAGGCAACCGTCGATAACAGGGAGGCGAACAGGATTGCCAAAATTCCTAAGAACGAACGTCTCATGCTCTCACCTCCTTCCAAAACTCACGTTCCGATATGATTACGACAGAATTTAAAGTTAGATTCAGCAATCGTACATACACGATTCAGCGTAGCCCCTACTTTTTTGGTCCGGCCGGTTGCTGATCAGATTGAGGCTGATTCTGCGCGATCTGCACTTGCTCACCATCCACCAATGAGTCGGGCGGATTCACCATCACGTTCTCTTGTCCGCTGAGCCCCGAAACTACTTCAACCTCGCTGCCGAAATCGCGTCCCAGCACAATCCGAACCAGCGAAGCTTTTCCATCCTGGACTGTCGCGATCTGCAGTCCCTGTGCCCGGAAAATCAGCGTGTTTACAGGAAGGATATACGTCGGCACCGTCTCCGGTAGCTTTAAGTGAACTTCCGTATAACTGCCGGGAAGCAGCTCGCCCGTGGTGTTATTTACGTCCACTTCCACCAATAACGTGCGTGACGATTGCTGAATCGCATTCGCGGTTCGCACTAATTGACCTTTGAATCTACGGCCGGGAAATTCGGCCAAGGTGAGGTCCGCCGAGAGACCCGGCTTGGCAGCCTGCGAGTATTGCTGCGGGACGTTGATGTACACGCGCAGCACTCGCGTCGATTGGATGTGAAACATCTCTCTCGCTGCTCCTCCGCTGCCGGAGTCGATCAGCTGTCCTATGTCCGTGTTGCGCGCCGTGATAATGCCCTCGAACGGCGCATAAATCTTGTTGAATGCCTGGGTTTCCTCGAGCCGCCTCACATTGGATTGCGCGGATGCCACGGTGGCCTTCTTTGCTTCGAAATCACCGTGGGCGTTATCCACGTCCTGTTTCGACACCGAGTCTGTATTCTTCAGTCCGTCGAAGCGATCCGCTGTGATTTTCGAGAGGTTCAGGTTTGCTTGCGCAGTATTCAGATCCGCACGCGCCACCAGCAGCTGCTGGTCAACTTCCGGCGTCTCAATGTCCGCCAGCAGCTGGCCAGCCTTCACGTGTCCGCCAATATCCACATACCATTTCTTTAAATATCCGTTCGTGCGCGCGAATATCGGCGCGTCTTCAAACGCTTGCATATTGCCCGGAAGAACGATCTCCTGCTGCGGATCGCCGCGCTTGGGCTGAATTACTACAACGGTTGGAATAGCCAGATCCCGAGTTTCAGTGCGCAGCGCCGCTTTAGCCCTTAATCGCGGCACCACGCCCATCACGACGATGCCTGCTACGATAATTGCCACCAGCACTGCAATCAGTACACCGTGGCCCGTCCCTTCCGTCTTTCGCGGCGGCCGATCGTAGGATGCTTGCGGAGTTCGCTGGTCGCCATCCGCTCCGGCTTGTGAGACTTGCTTCTCTGTCTGGTCGATCATTTGATTCTTCTTCCTTTTGTACTCCACTTTGTATGATTTGCGCTACACGCCGACTCGCTTCGCGCCGCGTGCGAAGTCAGGCTATGCTTTCGACGCCCGCCATCCGTGCACGATACTAAAAAATACTGGCACAAAGAAAAGAGTAGCGACTGTTGCAAATAAAAGTCCACCGATCACCGCGCGGCCCAACGGCGCATTTTGCTCTCCGCCTTCTCCGAGTCCCAGTGACATAGGCAACATACCGATAATCATTGCTAAGGCTGTCATAATAACGGGCCGAAAGCGCGTGTACCCGGATTCCAAAGCGGCTTCCTCCGCGGTTTTACCCTCGTCGAGCCTTTCTCGCGAAAAACTAACCACCAGAATGCTGTTCGCTGTCGCTACTCCCATGCACATAATCGCGCCGGTGAGAGCCGGTACGCTGACTGTCGTTCTGGTTATAAATAGAAACCAAACAATTCCCGCCAAGGCCGCCGGTAACGCCATCAGAATGATGAAGGGATCGAGCCAGGACTGGAAATTGACCACAATCAACAAGTAAACGAGGAGAATCGAAAACGCGAGTCCCCACAATAGGCCCGAAAATGATGCCTGCATCGTGGAAATTTGGCCTCGAACGATGAGTTGCGATCCCCTCGGCAAATCTTTCTTGCTTCGAGCGATGATCGGTGCGATTTCCCGTGCCACAGCGCCCAGGTCGCGCCCCTGCACTGCGCCGTAAATGTCGACGACCGGTTGGACATTGTAGTGAGAAACGACGCCCATCTCCGCCCCGCGGCTCACCGATGCGAGACTGGCGAAGATAGAGGGCGGTGCATTCGGATTTGGTCCAGTCACCGGAATATTCTGCAGATCTTGAAGCGTGTCTATTCTGTATTGCGGCATCTGAGCCGCAATGTTGTAGGTCACTCCCGTTTTCGGGTCAAGCCAGAAACTGGGAGCGGTCTGGAAACTCCCGCTGAGCGAAATCAAAAGGTTATTCGCGACGTCGCGCTGCGTGTATCCGATTTCCTGCGCTTTGGTGCGGTCGATATCAAAATGCAGCTTGGGCTGATCGAACGGTTGCTGGATTCGGAGATCCGTGGTGCCGGGAACGAATTTCAGTTGATTCATCAAGTTGTCCGCAAATTCCCGGTCGCCCACCAAGTTTCTTCCCACAATCTGTATATCGATGGGAGCCGGCAGCCCGAAGTTCAGGATTTGGCTGACCATGTCCGCGGGAAGAAAATAAAATGTGACACCGGGAAAATCGCGGCCCAGCCGCGTGCGCAGGTCGTGAACATACTCTTCCGTGGGACGATGTTTCTTCGATAGTTCCACCAAAATGTCCGCATCGCCGGGCCCGATCGGCGCGGAATTGCTGTAGGAAAGGTTGAAACCGCTGTACGGCAGGCCAATGTTATCGATGATCGTCGCCAATTCCGCCTTGGGGATCATCTGGCGCATGTCGTCGTCCACACGCTCGCAGATCGCCGCCGTCTCCTCGATGCGCGTCCCGGTTGGCGCGCGCAAGTGGAGCTTGAATTCGCCGCTGTCCACCGCAGGAAAGAAATCCTGCCCAACCATGGGCAAAAGCAGGAACGACAGCACGCAGGCGCCGAAAAAACAGGTCACAAATATGCGGTCGTGTCGGATGGACGTTTCCAGCAGCCGGTGGTACCCGTCCCTCAGCTTCTCGAATCCGTGTTCAAATTTCTGCTGGACCCGCACGAAGGGATTCCGAGATTTCGGCGCTTCGCCATGACTCTCTTCAATTTGAGCCACCAGCAGATACTTGGCCATGGTCGGCACTAGCGTCCGCGATAACAGATAGGACGCAAGCATCGCGAAGCACACTGCTTCGGCGAGCGGGACAAACAAGTAGCGCGCTACTCCGGAAAGAAAAAACATCGGCACGAACACGATGCAGATGGAAAGCGTGGAAACGAACGCCGGCACGGCAATCTGCTGCGCTCCATCCAGAATTGCCTGTACGATTTCCTTGCCTTGGTCGATGTTGCGATTGATGTTCTCGATCTCGACAGTCGCGTCGTCCACTAGAATACCCACGGCGAGCGCCAAGCCGCCGAGTGTCATGATGTTGATAGTCTGTCCCAGCGCGCTCAGAACAATAATGGACGTAAGAATCGAAAGCGGAATCGAGACAGCGATAATCAGCGTGCTGCGCCAGCTTCCCAAAAATACCAGGATCATAAACCCCGTAAGGCACGCAGCGATGATGGCCTCGCGAACGACTCCCTTAATCGACGCCAGCACGAAAATAGATTGGTCTGAAAGAGGTTTAATCTCCAGCTGCGGGGGCAGGCCTGCCTGGATTTGCGGCAGTAAGGCTTTAATGCCCGAAATGATATCGAGCGTGGATGCGTCTCCGTTCTTTTGAATCGACATCAGCGACGCGCGTTTTCCATCCACGTTCACAATGTTGGTTTGCGGCGGAAATCCGTCCCGCACTTGCGCCACATCGTGGATGTATATAGTGCTGCTCCCAATTGTCTTGATCGGCAGATCGTTGAGTTCGGCTACCGTGGCTGGAGCGCCATTCATGTCCACTTGGTACTCAAATAGCCCGATTTTCGTTGTACCCGCCGGCAAAATCAGGTTCTGTAGAGTCAGCGCGTTCACTACGTCAAGCGGAGAAAGCCCTTTCGATTGCAGTGCCGCAGTATTCAAATCCACTTGAACTTGCCGTTGCTTGCCGCCGTAAGGGTACGGAATGGCCACGCCTGAAATCGTCACAAGCCCCGTGCGCAGAAAGTTCAACCCGATGTCGCCTAATTGTTGTTCCGATAGACCCTTGCCCGAGAGCGCAAGCTGAAGGATGGGCACCGTCGAGGCGTTGTACGTGATGATAAAAGGCGGCGTGGTTCCTGGAGGCAACGTCCGCACGATAGGCTGCGATATCGCAGTGACCTGAGCAATCGCATTGGCCACCTGCACTCCCTGGTGGAAGAAAATCTTCACAACCGCGATGCCAGCCAGCGATTGCGACTCAATGTGTTCGATATCGTTGACCGTGGTGGTAAGCGATCTCTCGTAGTTGAAAATAATTCGGTTGGACATCTCCTCGGGAGATAGTCCGGTGTAGGTCCAGATCACGCTGACAACGGGGATATCAATATTCGGGAAAATGTCCGTAGGCGTGCGAAGAATTGCGACGGGACCGAGTATCAACAACAAAATCGACATCACCACGAACGTGTAAGGCCTGCGTAATGCTAGTCGAACTATCCACATTCAAGGGACCCCCGGACCGTCTGGAAAGCCCAGAGTCACTTTCCCGGCGGGTTCAAAGCCAAAACAGCCGCACTATTATTGCACGCAGTGCGCCAAAAAAAACCACGCTCCACCTGACAAAAATAAATATACGGTCGGGACGCAATCATCCCGCGGCACTCCCCACGCGTGCCGATGAATAGCAATCACGCGACGCAAAAATACTTCCAAAACCGTAACTTTTCGCGAATCCAGGGGTTCGTTCAATACGTCCAAACAAGTGGCCTTACCCCGTCCAATTGCTGCTCAGAAATTAGACGCGGGGAAGAGAAAGAAGGGTTCAATGCCGGTCATTGTGATCGTACTAATGTTCCTCGTACTGTTTTTGTTGGTGGTGATAGCTATGATTCTCGGTCCGTTCCTCGGCCTGGGCTACGCACTCTGGAACCTCAACCAGAACCACGCGCAGCGCGAATCTGTTTCAGACCCTCAGCCGATCAAATTGAAGAGCCGCGTACCCTCCGAGAACGCGCTCTCTCACCGCTGAAGCAGTTCGGAAAACGGTTTGCTGGGTCGCGCTGGCCTCCAGAGCTGCCGGGAAAATAGGACGAAAGTACTATTTTCGGGCAATCACTTTCCCACTTTCCCTCAGATTCCCAAATTGAACTTCGTTCTCCCAGACTCTGGTCAATTTACAAACCACGGTAAGTCCCATCAATCCTCTGCTTTGACTGAGAGAATCTGTACTTTTCCCAGGGAATCTGTATTGGCGTAAATGGTAAAAGAAATGCATAATCACCATCGACACAGGGGCCCAGCAATTCCATTCTGTTGTCAAATCAGGATAGATGGACTATTCCCGTATATTTGGGCTGAATCTCGTCCGGAAGATTGATCTCCACCGCTTGGGAGCCTTAGCCGTATTAACTCTGGGAGCTTTTTCCGTTTGGTGTGCGCTTGCCCCGAACGATCGCGCACAGATCGCCCTCGACTACAGTTCGTCGTTCCTCTCTGCAGCAGCCGGCTCGGAACTCCCCGAGGCTTCATCTGGTGGTCGTGATTCCGCACGCTTCATATATCCCTATTCGGTAATTCCGGGCGGTGTAGAAAATGCTGCCGAACTCAGGAATTCCATAACGCGCGACCCTGTCGTCGCGCAACATTACCAGGGCTTCAACGTCGAAAGAGCGCGGGTCGTTCGCTTGAACGAAGACCGCCTTCTCTACGTTTCCTATCGGCTGGCTAATCGCGTGTTCTGGTCCAAGAAGAGGCTGACGCTTCTCAGGGGTGAAACTGTTATTACCGACGGCGAAAACATGGCCAGAACTCGCTGCGGAAACCGTCTCGCCGAAGCGCCCGCTGGCCCCGTCTTGGCTGCCGAGCCTGAGTTTGAAGCAGCGCCGCCTGAAATTGCCCAGACTTTGGCTGGCGCTCCCGCCATGCTCGGCGCGCCTCTTGTCCCTGGCGGTGTTCCTTTGTTTCCGCCGCCGACGATCGGTATTCCGCCCGGGTCCGGATCTCCTGGCATCGGGGGCTTTCCGCCTCCGGGTTTTCCCATTGGGGGAGGCGGTCCGCCAAGCGGAAGTACTCCACCGGTGGTTCCGCCTCCGCCGATTTCCACGCCGGAGCCTGAAACGTTGCTAATGCTCGCGACTGGTCTTGCGGGTGTTTTATTCGGTCGAAAGAAGTGGAAGCCATGATTCTTGCCGGCAGCGTTTTCTACCGCTCGTGAAATTCATCGTTCTATGGACGTCAGTCAGCGAGAGCCGTATTCCATCGGTAATCCAACATAGTTTTCCGCCAGCGTTTGTGAAGCGGCGCGCGAGCTAGTGACGTAATCGAGCTCGGCTAGCTGGCGGCGGTGGTCGAACGCGTTCTCGTTTTCCCACAAGTGGAGCATGGACGTCATCCACCACGAAAACCGCTGCACTTTCCATACGCGCCGCAAGCAGGTTGACGAATAGGCGTCCAGCAGGTCGTGACGCCCGGACGAATAATATTCGCCGAGCGCTCGAGCGAGCACTCGCACGTCCGCAACCGCGAGATTCAGCCCTTTCGCTCCCGTGGGCGGAACAATGTGCGCCGCGTCTCCCGCAATAAATAGCTTGCCGAACTGCATCGGCTCAATCACCGAACTGCGCATTCCGGTAACGCCTTTCTGAATGATGGGTCCTTCCGTCAGCCTCCAGCCTTCCGTTGACGCCAGCCTGGTATGCAGCTCCTCCCAAATTCGTTCGTCGGACCATTCCACCAAGTTCTCGTCCGGCTTGCATTGAAGGTATAGCCTGCTGATCTGGGGCGAGCGCATGCTGAGCAGCGCAAAACCCCGCTCGTGATATGCGTAGATCAATTCCTCGGACGAAGGCGGCGCTTCCGCCAATATTCCCAGCCATGCGAAGGGATAAATCCGCTCGTACAGTGTGAGCACCCCGTCCGGAATTGACGGTCGGCAAATACCATGAGATCCGTCGCATCCCGCGATGAAATCGCAAGTGAGCTGCTGCGCTTCGCCGTTCTTGCGAAACAGGATGGTCGGTTTCGCGGAAGATTTCGTCTCGCCGAAATCGCGAATACTAACATCCTCCACGTCGAAAAGAATCCGCCCGCCGGACGCCAGCCGTGCCTTCACCAGATCCTTAATCACTTCATGCTGGGCGTAAATCATGATGCCGCGTCCGCCGGTGAGTTCTCTGAAATCGATGTGATGCGTGCGCCCGGAGAACCGCAGGTTTACTCCGCAGTGAATCAGCCCTTCTCGGCGCATCCGTTCACCCACGCCGATTTCGTCCAACAGGTCAACCGTGCCTTGTTCCAGAACCCCGGCCCGCACGCGCTCTTCGCAATATTCCCGGCTGCGAGTCTCGATCACCACCGACTCGATACCTTGCCGATGCAGCAGATGCGAAAGCACCAGCCCCGCCGGCCCCGCTCCGACAATTCCTACCTGTGTTCGCATGAGACTGCTGAGTGTTTCCTCTGAATTCTTGGACGCCCCGAGCCGCGAATGTTACCATGCGGCCTCGTCTTGGTTGTACTCGGAGCACGCGAGGAATGCTGGTAAGCCGGAAAAAACTCCTGGTCGAATGGGGTCACTGCGATCCCGCGGGCATCGTCTTTTTCCCGCAATATCTCGCCTGGTTCGACGACTGCACCACCGCATTATTCCTGGACGCAGGAATGCCTATTCAAACTTTATTCAAGCAGCACGGCGTAATCGGCTTTCCCATCGTGGACCTCCGCACGCGCTTCATCCTGCCCTCAAAATTCGGCGACGAATTAACCGCGGAATCCGCTGTAACCAAATTCGGCAAAAGCAGCTTCGTCGTTCGTCATCAAATTCTAAAGGCAGGCGCTCTGGCAGTAGAAGGATTCGCAACCCGCGTCTGGACCGCCTCCGACCCAACCGATCCATCAAAAATGAAATCCAGCACCCTCCCCAAAGAAGTCATCGACCGCCTTTCCACCGCCAATCCGGCTAGAGACGCCAAGTGTAACAAGTAGCAAGATTTTCTGCGCCGGCTGTGGTCATCCCGATTACAACTAAGAGCTGCTAAGGTTGATTGAATGTCTCAATTGCCTCGCGGAGTGCCTTTTGCCGAGCAGGTCCTTTTTCTTTTGCAGCCTCAATCACCGTCTCGCCTTTGTTGTTGCGAATGGTGAGATCTGCGCCGTATTTAATGAATAGCGGTATGGCGTCATCATCAACAGTGGTGAAGATCGGAGTTTCACCGTCTTTATTACGCGCATTCACATCTGCGCCAAGATTTAACAACTCCTCTTCCACATCGGTAAGGAAAGTTTCATGTAGGGGGGTATTTCCGTCGTTATCGCGTGCATTCACATTTGCACCCGCCTGGGCAAGCAGACGCACGCATTCCACACGTGCACCATCTTTATCTCGATAGCGGTACTCCCCCGCAGCGAATACAGCGGTTTTCCCCGTGCGATCTGGCATCTCCAACTCTGGGTGATAGAAGAGAATTTCGCGCACCATCTCGGGATTCCCCGACCCTGCGGCATAGATGAGCACACTCCCCGCACCTTTCCCCTGCAAGGTCATACCGCCGCCGCTATGATGTGTGACGATCAACTTGCTGAGATCGGCCTTTGGATCGGCGCCATAGGCGATCAGCGCCCGTGCTGCCCCTGCTTCTCCTGAATCGGCGGCACCTGCGAGGGCCAAGTCCTTATCGCTCTGATCGTTTTTACTCGCTCCAGCGTTGATGAGAACTTGAAGCGCCTCCGGATGACTGCTGGCCGCGTTAAGCCATCCGACGCCTTCGAAGGGGATGCCCATGTACGGCTCTTCTGGCTTCGGAGCGGGCGCGGGATTAAGCGGTACGCCGGCTTCTAAAAATTCCCGCACAGTCGAAGTCCGTCCGCGACTGGCGGCTTGTTTCAGCATGACCTGTGCCTGGAAAGTCTGGAAGTCGAATCTCTCTCCCTGCAATGCCTGAACAAGCCCCTCGCTACCCTCGATCCATCGTTGCGTTCCCGCAAGCGCGTCGACTTCTTCTTCCAGTTTGGTGACAACCGCCGGCATCCCCTCCCAGGAGCCGACATAATCGGTCACTTTTTTTGTATGGCCGTCGATTGCGATGGAGATGAAATAGGTCGGATTATCTGTCACGGATGCCGAGTATGTAGCGTCCATAGAATAGAAGTCAGCAGCGACGAAATTTTCTGCGAGCTTTCGAACTTCATCTTGGTCAACGGTATCTCTATGCCTTCCGGGAGCAACTATAAAGCCTCCGCCTTCGAACACCATTCCGTCCGTGCCAACGGTAACCGTATAAGAAGGGCAGGTGCCGTAACATCCGGTCCGTTGAAGCGTGATTACAACTTCGGAAGTTGGCTGAAGCACGGGTGCTGCCACATGATTCTTTGGGAGTCGTTCCGGCGGAACAAGGTCAATATACTCCTCGACCTCTGCCGTAACTGCCCTCCCGTTCTCTTCAAACGGTATGAATTTCCACTGACGGACCTCAGCCTGCAGTTGCGGCCAGAACTTCAGCAACTCGCTGGGGCCGCTTGCGTGAGCATCCATTACGTCGCCTGTGGGCGACACTGTGAGCGTGAGGCGAAGTTGATTGAAACCGGGGCGCACGCCCTGAAAAGGAATCGTGCGGCGATGTGGCTTGATTTCATGTGCACGGGCAATATCATAGTCATACGAGGGATATGAAGGTCTTTTGTCGGCGGAAGCCCAGAGGAGGATGCTGGACAGTAAGCAAGTGAACGCAATGACATTGCGAATCATTTCTGCGCTTTTCCCGGTGGCTAAAGGTTCGGTTTGCGGTTCGAAAAATCGATCAGCCGTCGATCCGACTTTACAGCATTCAGCCTGTTGTTCGTTGGGTTATGGGAAACTGTTCCACTGCCGTCACGTCATTTGCATCGGCTTAGGCTTGGCTGGATCGGAGTAATCGTAAAAACCGCGGCCCGCCTTCCGTCCATTCCATCCGGACAGCACCATGCGCTTCAGCAGCGGCGGCGAAGCAAAGCGCTTCTCCTTGAACTCGTCGAACATGATGTTCGCAATGTAGTAAGTCGTGTCGTTGCCGACGAAATCCAGCAGCGCCAGCGGCCCCATGGGATGCCCGCAGCCGAGCTTCATCGAGTTGTCGATGTCCTCCACCGACCCCACGCCTTCTTCGAGCGCGCGCACCGCATCCAGCAGATAAGGCACCAGCAAACGGTTGACGATAAATCCCGTGCGATCGGTCGTGCGAACAGGTGTTTTTCCAAGTCGCAGCGCAAACGCAACCACTTCTTCGTTGACCTTCGGATCTGTCGCGATCGTCCGAATCACTTCCACCAGCTTCATCACCGGCACCGGATTGAAAAAGTGCAAGCCAAGAAAACGGTCGGGCCGCTGCGTGAAGGTCGCCATCTCCGTGATCGAAAGCGACGAGGTATTGCTCGCGAAGATCGTAGCCTTCGGGCAAATTTTATCCAGTGCGTTCCACAATTCGCGCTTCGCCGGAAGTTGCTCGATGATCGCTTCGATCACGATGTCGCAATCCTTCAAATCTTCCAGATTCGTCGTGCCCTTCAGTCGCCCTCGCACCTTGTCGCGTTCCGCCTGCGGCAGTGTGCCTTTGTCCACCAGCCGCTGAAGATTCTTGTCAATGGATTGCAAACCTTTTTCTACAAGCTGCGGCGAAACTTCTCGCACGGTGACTTGGCATCCCGCGTTCGCCGCCACCTGCGCAATTCCTGATCCCATCAGCCCGCATCCCACCACTCCCACTTTCTCAATCGCCATTTATTCCTCCAGAATAATTTCGTCAGATATATATGCCGCGAAGCCTTACGGAGCGCACTTCTTTGCGAACCCAAACCTTGCCTCCCGATCTGAAGTGAGCAGCGGGGGAAATGAATTATGTCGCCAACCGCGAAGGTTAGCGCCCCGCGTCCATCTCTGCAAAAACTTCCTGCGCGATATGAAACGCGGAATTCGCCGCCGGCACTCCGCAATAGATTGCAGCCTGAAGCAAGACTTCCTGAATTTCCTCGCGCGTCACATTATTGTTCGCCGCCGCGCGAACGTGCATCCGAAACTCATCGTTGCGATTTAGCGCGACCATCATCGCCAGCGTAAGCAAACTGCGCGTATGCCGCGGCAGCTCGGGACGCGCCCAAATCTCTCCCCATGCGTAGCGCGTGATCAAATCCTGAAATGGTTCGCTGAAAGGAGTCTTCGCCGCTTCCGCTTTTGCAACGTGCGCTTCGCCTAGAACCGCCCGCCGCACCTTCATTCCGGAGGAATGCCGCTCGCGCTCGTCCATTATTTCGCCTCCGGCTCGGAGAAGAATTTCAGCAGCGCCTCGGTGAATTGCGGGGCGGCTTCGATGTTCGATAAATGTGCAGCTTGCAGCACAAGATAGCTCGCGCCGAGAATCCCGTCGGCCAGAATTTTCGTATCTGCCAACGGAATCACCGGATCCAGCGCGCCCGCTATCACCAACGTGCGCGCATTCACGCGCGCAAGATCGCCAGTCTGGTCCATGTCTCTGATCGCGGCGCAGCATGCCGCATAGCCTTCCGGCGGCGCTTGCAACAACATCTGCCGCATCGCCTCAACCACCTCTGGCGACTTCTTTACAAAATCTTCACTAAACCAGCGCAACACCACAGTTGTCGCAACCGCAGCCATTCCGCGCTCTTTGACTTCCTTAATACGACTGTTCCAACCGTCCACCGTCCCAATTTTCGCCGCAGTATTGCATAGCACGAGCTTCTTAAAACGGTTCGCCGCATTCACGCCCAGCCAAATTCCGGTCGCGCCGCCCATGGAAAGTCCACAAAAAAAGGCGCTTTCGATTTTCAGCGCGTCGAGTAACGCGAGTACGTCGCGGCCTAGCTGTTCAAGCTTATAGGGCCCGGGAGTAACAGTAGAAAGCCCGTGTCCACGCGTATCGTAGCGAAGCACGCGAAACTTTTCGCATAACACGGCGGCCTGCGGGTCCCACATCGACAGATTTGTTCCCAAAGAATTAGAGAGCACGATCACCGGCGCATTCTCCGGCCCGTCAAATCGGTAATTCAGTCGCGCATCGCCAATCTCAACGAACGACATGTCCCGCACTCTCCGCGCCGCCGATCATTGCTTCTGTTTCCGCTCCGACAAAACTTTTTCCACCATCACTTCCGCCGACCCAGTGTAATTCCTCGGCTCCAGCAATCGCTTAATATCTTCCGCGGAAAAATACTTCCGGATTTCCGCATCTTCCATCAGCGCTTCCTGGAAAGGTCGAGAGCCTTCCGCTGCCCGCCGCGAAGCCTTCTCCACAATCTTGTGCGCCGGCATTCGCCCGACTTTCTCTCCCAACGCGACCGCAACTGCCTCAGCCAGAATCAGCCCGTGAGTGATTTCCAGATTTGCGTTCATCTTGGATGAATTGATTTCAAGCCCGCCCAATACCTGCGTCAAATGCGCGAGCGCTCCCGCGCTCAACGTGCAAATTTCGGGAAGCGTTTCCCACTCGGCGTGCCAACCGCCCAATCCGCGCTCGTGTTCCTGCACCATCGAAGTCAGCATCACGGATACCAGCGCCGGCACTCGAATCGCCGCGGCTAAAACTACAGCCGAGCCCAGCGGATTACGCTTCTGAGGCATTGTTGACGAACCGCCGCGTCCCGGCGCAGCAGGTTCCGCCGCTTCACCAACTTCCGTCTGCGCCATCAAAGAAATATCACGCGCAATTTTTCCGAGTGAGCCGACCAATAGTCCCATCGTCGTCGCCACTTCGGCAAAACGGTCGCGGTGCGCATGCCACGGCAGATTCGGAAGCGCCAATTTTAATTCTTCAGCCAAAGCCGCCGCCACCGCCGGCCCGCGGCCTCCCAGCGCTGCCAGCGTACCTACAGCTCCTCCAAATTGAAGCACCAGAACGCGTTTGCGAATCTCTCGTATGCGTTCGCGATGCCGCTCAATCGCCGCAAGCCAACCCGCCGCCTTCAGCCCCAAAGTAACAGGAGGCCCTTGCTGTAACCATGTGCGTCCCGCGAGCAGCGTTGACTTATGCGTCTCGCAAATTCTCGTAATTGCATCGCACAGTTTTTCAAGCGCCTGATCCACCAGGTCCAGAGCATCGCGCAATTGCAGTACCGTGCCGGTATCAATGGCATCCTGGCTGGTCGCTCCCCAATGAACAAATCCTCCAGCCTTCTCATTGGCTTTGGTGACCAGCGCAGTAAGCTGCTTCACCATCGGAATTGCTAAATTCCCCGCGAGCGCCGCTTCTTGCGCCAGTGTTTCCATCGAAAAAAGCTTCGCATCACACTTGGACCCAATCGCCGCCGCCGTCGCGTTCGGAACCACCCCCACGCGCGCTAGCGACCGCCCCAGCGCAGACTCAAAGTCCAACATGCCTTGAATCCGCCGCTGGTCCGAAAAAATTGCGCGCATCTCTTCTGTCGTAAAGAGGTGCCCCAGCAAATAGGTTGGCAATTGCGTGCTCAAACTTTTGTTGTCCTTGCTACCGTGTCTTGGAGCATAACCATTGCCGGCCGAAGAATAAAGCGTCGCCTGAACAATACTCAATAATTGATCGCAGCCATATGGGACGAAGCGCCTGACGAGATTTCGCGAACTAGCCGCTCGCCTTCCGGTTGAATCGCGCAACTTCATTCACCGCTCGATACGCTTGATCGATGGCCGCGTTCGTATACGCGAATGCCTCCGCATCCGAATTTGCAATCGAGATTCGCCCAAACGCTTGTCGCCCGATTACGCAGGGTTGCTGATCTTCGGGCCAATCAGGATCGTACAGCGAATTATATTCATAGGCGTAGCCATGCGGCCAGCGATTCACTGTGATGGCCTGAATATCGTTCGCCGGATCGAACCCGCCCGGCGAAAGAATTCGTCCAAGTTGATCGCGGATTTTCCGCTCGAAAGTCTCAAAGCGCGTGCGATAGAGTTCCTGGCGTCCCGCGATTTGCTGCGCGCGCGCGGGTAGTCCCGGCTTGCACGGCACCCTTTCGAGGTGCAGCATGCACGGTTCGCTAGGCTTGTCCGGGAAGTGATATTCGCCCATGCTCACCGGAAAATCCAGAGTCACCGACTCGAAATAGCTCCCCGGACATCTCGCGGAGCTGATTCCCAATTTCTTGAATGACTCCCAATTTCGTATCAGCACGTTCGTGTAAACGAGCGGCACTTTCACTCCGTACGCCAGCCCATCTTTTTGCCTTCGCGACATCTCAGGACACATATACGGGATCACCATGTTCCAGCACGCCAGAATGCAAGTCGCGCCCCGAACCGAGCGCGCTTCGCTGCCCCGCACATATTTCACTTCGACTTCCTTGGCTGACCAAGGATCGCCCATGTTTCGCGCCGAGATTGCAGTGCTGTTCAGTCGCAGACGCACCGAAGACGATGGATCGTCGAGCGCGGCATAATTCATCTTCGCGGTCACAATATCTTCCATCGTGTTCCCGGCAGCAGACGCCGGGATCAGCGCCCGCACCAGAAGCCTTGCAATCGACGCGTTGCCGTCCGGAAAATGAAAAATATAGTCACCTTCGCTCTGCTTCGTGATTTCCGCTCCCAAACCCGGACCCGGCGGCCCGGATAAATCCATTCCCGCAAAGCCCGGATATCCCAGGCCCGCTAAATCTCCGGCCGGGACTGCATCGATCCCAACGCCGTACAGCCCATACGTCTGCGTTTGCAAAAAGGGAATTGCATCCGCGCGAACTTTCACGTACTTCAGCAGATAGTCTTTGTAACTTGTCTTCGCCAGCAAAACTTTCTTGTCCCACGATTTTAGTTCCGGTAGGTAGTCAACTTTCTGCGTGTAAAGCCTCGCGAGGTCTTTCCGCGCTTCCGCTGACAAAGGAGTTTTCGCCAGAAATTCAGGCCAGGAAGGCTCGCCGACGCCAGTCACCAGCTTGTCTGCCCCAAACGTCTCCTTGTCGAAGAAGACTCCGCGCGCTAGTCCGTGCGAACGCTCGAAATTCCGGTCGTAATACTTATAGAATTGCTGGACGTCTACGCCCAACTCTCGCAGCAACCCCATTGACTCTTTGCTGTAAAGTTTCGGCCCGGCGATCGATTGTGTGCCGCCATAGCCCAGTATCATGCGGCCGCCCGTGTGATATTCGTTGCGCCTGGCGTGCCCGCCGAAATCGTCGTGATTTTCGATGATCAGCACTCGGGCCGACGGCCCCGCCATTTTTCTGAAAAAATAAGCCGCCGCGAGCCCACTGATTCCTCCCCCTACGACGATCAGATCGTAAGTTTCGGCGTCGGTCGCGGCGGTGCCCCAGTCTTGGCCGTCACGAAGGGCGTGCCCCGCTTGCATCGTTGCGTCGGTCGTGCCGCGCATTCCCCTCAGAGTCGGAGGATAGTAATCAAGTTTTTTTTCTGGTGCGAAAAGAGCCTGTGGCAATCCAAAAGCGTTGAGCCATTCGTGATGCGATAGAATGCAACTTCCGCCTACTGCAATTCCAAATCCATTCAGAAAATCGCGCCGCGTGATGCTCCGGTCCATCCCCAGTTTGCGATCGCCCTTCCCATACTTCACGCTCTCCCCCGAAAATGTGACCACCGGGACAATGCCTTCAATTCCGTCCGGCTTTAGATTTTTACGGTCAGAGCATACTCCAGCTTCCGCATCCGTCGCGCTAAACTTTTTGGATTCCAGCCGCGATTGTGTTCGCAGAACATTTCCTAAATTCGCTCCCTGGCGTACAATGCCCTTGAAACTGATAACTGAGTAGCGGAGGAACTTATGCTTGCCGATCGCGTTGAACTTTCCTGGGATGTTGCCAAATCTCAGTGGCTGATTCGCATCACAGAGGGCGAAGAAGTAATTCGCCGTCATCTTGACTTGCCGAAGACCGCGGACGACCAAGCCCTGCGCGCGGCTGCTTTGGACACCGTCCGGGACGAAGGCTACGACTTCGACGCCTCAAAATTTACCATCCAGCGTTAATCCCAGAGCGCGTTCTGTTCTCCGCGGCTATCTCTTTATCTGTATCGCCTCGAATTTCGGTTTGGAGACACCCAGGATCGCCCACGCCTCTTTCTGAGTGCGAACCACATGCAGATTCGGACGCGTAGCTTGACCCTGCAACTCAAACATTCGCGCCAGGCCGAAGACTTGAGCAGACGCCGCGATAATGCAACGTGGGCGAGCGGGATCTGCAATTGCGGGCGGCAAGCTTGCCAGTTCGCGAATCGTTTGCGGAGAAACATCGAGAGAGGTAATCGATGACATGTCCATTACGCTACCGAGCGAATCTTTAAGCGCAGCGTACTCTCCGGCAACTCGATAAAACTCCCGTAACGCCTCATCGGTGATATTTCCCTCAAGCACGCCTCGCAGAATGCGGTTCGCGGAATCGTATTCGAAGCGGTAAGGCATCGCCCATCCCAAATCATCTAGAATGCTTCGATACTCCCATCCCTCCCGATCAATTGCAATTCGCTGCTTCGCCTCCCGCAACCGGACCGTGACTCGCTAGCGTTGTAAGCGAATCGCGCGCTTCAGGCGTTCCTATGCGCGCGCTTCGCCGCTGCGGATTGGATCAGTGTGTCGCAAGCTTCGTTGCACGTGCTGCGAAGTTGCCGGGAAACTCTGTCATGAACGCCTTCCGCAAGCAGCATCGTAGCCGTCCCGTGGATCAGCGCGCCTAATGCCAGCGCCAGCCGCGCGTGTTCTTCGGGACCGCCCCCCAGTTGCACCGCGAGACGCCTTTTAATCAGCTCGAACGTTGGCCTCGGCTCTCGATCCGACAAGCGAACGGCCCAGTCAGCCGTGACAAGACGGTACTGATGCGGGTGGCTCGAAGCGAAATCCAGGAAGCGCCCGCACGTCGCGGCTGGCGAGCAAGCCGGTTGCAACACGGACACGAGTTTCTCCAGCGCTCGCTTGCGCAGCAACATCATCAAGTCGTTTTTGTCGCGAAATCGCTGGTACATCGTGGGGGTGGTAGTTCTAGCCGCTTTCGCCACTGCCCTCATAGTGAGGCCTTTCTCCCCGCTTTTACTCCACAACTTGTAGGCGGCTTCCAGAACGCGGTTTTCCAATTCGGCATCGGCTTTTCTAGGCATAAAGCTCCTTAGGGGTTGGCCATTGCGTCGCATTGTAACCTTTACATTGTTACTATAACAATGTATAAATTATAAGTTTGCCTGGGCTCGATTATGGTGTCCAGCGCCACAGCCGAAATTAAAGGAGCGAAAGAACCAATCATGCATCATTTTCATTACACCGTTAGGACTCAGGCATCCCCAACCCTTGCCTGGGATGTCTTTTCCAACTGGAACCTCTGGCACAAGTTCGCCAGTGTCTATGGAGAAATGAACTGGAGCGAAGGAAACCCCTGGGAAGTCGGAAGCCGCATGCAGATCGGTATCGTCCGGCCCTTCAAAACCGTCATAGACCACTTACTAATCTGTTGTGAGCCTGCCCGCGAACTGGGCTGGATCGCCCGTTGTCTCGGAATGACCATGAGCCAATGGGTCGAATTCGAACCTCTGGCCTCCGGCGGCACTGAAATCCATACCTGGGGCGAACTCAGTTCCACCGATCTCAAAGCCGGCGGCTGCACTGCCGCCGAACTTCACGCTGTTTTTACCGAGACTTGGTACGAGAATTATCGCCTTGCCTGTGACGAATTAGCAGGTCCCGTGATCGGCGCCTCCTAAGAACACCCTCAACAAAGCCGTATTCATTGTGGGACAACCGGGGAGCGCCCTTTCGCTCTCCGTGAGTTCTCTTGCGCCACCCTCCGCCGCTAGCTTGCGAAGTTTGAGATATACTCTTGCCCTTCGTATCTTTGCACGAGGTAAGAGCGCAGATGAATCCTTACGGCTTGGCGTCTTTGGCGCTGCTATTCGGCCTCTTCGCCGGACTGCTGGCCTTCCTCGATCTTGGTTACCGTATCGGACGCAACAACTTCAGAAAAAATCACGCATTGGCCTATGAAGGAACCGGCACGCTTGAAGGTGCGTTGTTCGCGCTCCTTGGACTCCTTCTCGGCTTCAGCTTTGCGGGTGCAACTTCCCGGCTCGATGCCCGCCACCAGCTCATTATCCATGAGGCCAATGCCATCGAGACAGCCTACTCTCGCTTGGACCTGCTCCCCCCGACCGATCAGCCGCCAATGCGCCATTTATTTCGCGACTATCTGGACGCGCGAGTTCAAGCCTACGAAAAGTTCGCTCACCGGGAAGCCTCCGCGCAGGAATTCGCGCGCGCGTCCGAAATTCAGCGGCAGATTTGGTCCCTGGGGTTAACCGCCAGCCAAGCCGATCCATCTCGCGAAGCCACGAGACTTCTATTGCCTGCTCTCAACGATATGGCGGACGTTGCTGCCGCGCAAAGTATCGCGTTGGAGTTGCACCTTCCCGCGTTCATTTTCTACTTGCTGATCGGTATCGCCCTTCTCACGGCCGTGCTCGCAGGCTACGCCATGTCCAAACGCCAGAGCCGGAGTTGGCTGCATATGCTGCTCTACGCCGCGATCATCACCATCACCATTTACGCGATATTCGACTTCGATAACCCACGCTACGGTCTAATCCGAGCGGACGCCGCTGATAAAGCCCTCCTCCAACTCCGCGATTCAATTCGATAATCGGGAAAACCCTTGCCAGCGCTCGATCCGAAACGCTCTCGGGACCCAGCGAATCTCCAGCGTCTCGGCACTTTCACATTGATATGTTGCGCGGCACTCGCCATGATGATATGTCCGAAACCGACGCCGCAAATTCCGGCCACCGAGCGCCGAAGAACCAGTAACAATCAAAAAACAGGAGCGACACCACCATGAACAGGAAGCCAACTATCGTTGCGATTTGTAGCGTTGTCCTATGTGTAATGTTTCTTTTGGCAGGGTGGGGAACAAAGGCAGCACCTGGCGTAACCGCCCAGCCAGCCGTTAACTTCAACTCTCCGGCTCAATCCGCGGATCTGGTGGACATCAATTCTGCTTCGAAAGCTCAGCTCGACGCGCTACCCGGCATCGGTGCGGCCTACTCGCAGAAGATCATCGACGGCCGGCCGTATAGAGCGAAGACTGATTTGGTCCGGAAGAAAATTATTCCACAAGCAACTTACGACAAGATTTCCAAACTCATAATCGCAAAACAGCCCGCGAAGTAGTCGACCTGCTTTCAGGCCATATGCCGATGGCGCTTCCCTCCGCACCACGCCGGAGTGCGGTTGAGCCTCGGATGAAATTGGCGCTCTCGACGTCCGCTAAATTGTCCTAAGATTTTCGCGCTCGGCTTCCACTTCGCTGAAAAATGGTGGGGCTGGGGAGAGTCGAACTCCCGACACGCAGTTTAGGAAACTGCTGCTCTATCCATCTGAGCTACAGCCCCGTTACCAATCTTCAGAGTTTAACCGGGTTTGCCTTCATGGCCCAAATCGAAGATTTCGTCTTCGCCTCTCAACGCATAAAGATGCGGTTAAGCGAGTGCCTTCAGTGAAGCATCGGTGTCAGGGAAGCCGCGGCGTCTGAAATTCGACGTCAATTTTCTGCTCACCGCGTTGGATCTTAAGGACGAATGGCGCGCCCTCCGCCGTGAACATTTCGCGGAACGGCTCGAAAAGCAGAGTCGAGCACAGCACTCCGTTGATCTGCACAATCCTATCGCCGCTCCGCACGCCTGCTTTTGCCCCAGGGGACCGCTCCTCAACATAAACGACCTCAAATCCACGCGCGACGTCCGACTCCGGGTCCACCTTGATGCCCGTCATATTCCCTTTGAACGGATCGCCAAATGAAGAGTTCGGTTCAAAAATCACGCTCTCGCGCGAGTAGTCGAAAATCACCGTAAAGCGGTGCAACAACGCATTTCCAACAAAGCCGTCGTTTGCAGACAGACTCGGGCCCGGCGCAGTATGCATAAACGCAACAAGTGGCTTGTCGAGTTTGTATCCTGCAAACTCCACCGAGGGCAAACGCACGATGCTCATGTGGAATTCTCCCGAGAGCCCTATTTCGTCGATGGGCACTTGGGCCTGTCCCTCTTGCATGATGTGATGTTTCGATTGAAAGGATGGCTGAAAATCCAAGATCGCGTCGCTCCCCAGGTCCAGCGCGACAACTGCCTTCACCGTTCTCCCGTCCGGTGTAACCATTCCTACCTCCATCGTAGGAGGCACAGCCACTTGCAGAGGAACCGCGCGACCGCTACCGCGGTACTGAAAGCTGCGAGGGTCGTAAAGTGTGATCAGGCGCTTCGTGTAATCAATCTCCACCACGTACTGTGCGAAGAGCGGCAAGCCGAGCACGCAATCGAAATGGACGCCCATGCCATCCTCGAAACCAGCCATATCCAGAACGTAAGTTTGCCCGGTTAATATCGGAAAATCCTTAATCCCTAAAGTAACGGTCTTCTCCACCAGAAAACTCGTAGGCGCCGAGCCTTCGCCGAACCCTTCAGCATTCGGATTTTTTCCGCCCAGCGCATGAAAGGGAAGCCCGATGGCGCGTGCAACGCTCTCGGTGATTATGTCCGCGTTGAACCCATTGTCCACCATGCAAGCGCGCAGGGTGGAATTGTCGATCCGCATCGCCACTAAAATGTGTTTCCTGAAATATTCAAACGGAAGAGTTGCAACAACGGTATTTTCGGCTGGCTGTACCGCGGCGCGGGCGCGAGCGTCGTGCGACGCAAGCCTGCTGGCTAAGAACGCCATCGGAACAGCCCCGCCAAGAATTATCAGCAATCGCATCCGGACGCTAAAACGCATTTTCACGGCCCACAGCTTCGCCGTTCATTCCGCACTCGTCAACCGGAAAGTCGTCATCCCAGGCGGCAGTGTCACCGTTCATCTCGATAAATGAAGTTGCTGGCCGACTCGGTAAGCCTCGCGGAGCCAGCCGAGCACTTCGCGATCCAGTTCCTCGTGCGCACGGAAACAGAAACAATGGACGTGGTTGCGAGGCGAGATAGTTTCAATCTTCGTGAAACGTCGATTTTCTAAACGCCGGGCCAGCACCACATGCCCTACGATTCGATCTCGTCTCAAACTCACCGCGGCGAAACTCATTCGAACTTGAAACGCTATCCGAGTTTTTTCAGGCACGACGCGCACAGGGCCGCAGAGCTTCACCAGTTTTGCGAACTTTCGGAACAGTGCGACGGCGGACGGGCTCTTGCCCGCCAGTCGCTCGCGCAACGTGTAGCGCGAACAGAAATGCGACTGATTGCGGTTTGCAAAACGCCTTCCGCACTTCGGGCATTTCCACATTGGTGCACGTCCCATTCTCTATCGGAAGTTTAACGCATAAATTCGGCTCACCCTGCGCTGTTCTGAAGTGTGAATTGGTCTTCACCTATTTGCCCTGAAATTGCATGACGCCCATGGCATGAAAATGTAAACTCCCCGAATCGCGTAAAAAAGGAGACCGTCGCATGCGACTGAAGCATCCACGTATTCTGCCTCTCCCACAATCCGAATGGGACGACGAAGTCAAAGAAGTCCTGCAGCCTCTCCAGCGAGACGGTCGCGTGTTCAACATTTTCGCCACTCTCGCGCGCCATCCAAAGCTTTTGAAAAGTTGGCTCGTATTTGGCGGTCACGTGCTAACCAAATCCACGCTTCCTCCGCGAGAACGAGAGCTCGCGATCCTTCGCATGGGCTGGCTTTGCCGCGCCGAATACGAATGGGGCCATCACGTCGCCATTGGAAAGAAAGCCGGCCTCGATTCCGATGACGTTCGTCGAGTTGCTCTCGGCCCCGACGCGCCGGGGCTAGACCCGTTCGAAGCCCTGTTGCTTCGAGCCGTGGACGAACTGCACGCAAAATCTTTCATCGGTAACGCCACCTGGAGAGCCCTTGCCGCCCGTTACGATACCCAGCAGCTTCTCGATCTTGTCTTCGCCGCAGGGCAGTACAAGCTTGTGTCGATGGTCCTCAACTCTTGCGGTGTCCAGTTGGAAGAGGGCTACGAGCGTTTTCCCAACGAAGGCGCCGGCAATGAGGTTTAGCGAGAGACGATGTGGCGCAACGACAAATTCGCCGCCGTCGCAGGCGTACGCGATCGCGCCGCGACCGCTTGACTTGGCAGCCGCACAAGGGCGATGCTATCGCCGCCCAAGTTGTACGATCTGCGACGCCAAATAAATTTCGCCGCGTTCACCCGCTTGGACTGCCGACCCATTGGAGGATCCGGATGCGATTTTGTTCGCACGCGCTCTTATTAGTCCTGGCATCAGCGCTAACAGCGGCTCTTGCCGTAGCCACCGCTCCGCCGTCCTCCGCGCAACAAACGAGCGCGCCGGTCGCCGTCACTGCCGCCGATTACCAGCACGCCGAAAAATTCCTGGGCTATAACACGGCTCCGCTTGTGTTTCATCGCGTTCGCCCCACATGGCTGCCGAACGACGATCGTTTCTGGTATCGCGACTCCGGCCCCGACGGAGTCCAGTTCATCCTCTTTGACGCCGCGCATGGCACGCATCAACCTGCATTCGACCACGCCAAAGTCGCCCAGGCACTCTCCGCTGCCGCAGGAAAAACATACGAAGCGGCGCACCTACCCTTCATGACCTTCGACTTCTCCGCCGATCAACAATCCATCTCGTTCACTCTGCGCGGACAAGACTGGAAATGCGACTTGCAAGCGAATACCTGCGCCTCCCAAGCCAAACCAGCCGAGTCCACGTCCGCTCCACCCCCGGAAGTGAAGTCACCCGACGGCAAGAGCGCCGTCTTCATTCGCGATTGGAATCTTTGGCTACGCGATGTCGCTACCAACAAAGAAACTCAACTCACCACCGACGGCGTGAAAGATTTCGGCTACGCCACCGACAATGCCGGCTGGATTCACAGCGACCGCGCCGTCGTGCTGTGGTCGCCCGATTCGAAAAAGATTGCCACCTTTCAACAAGACCAGCGCGGCACCGGCGAAATGTATCTCGTCGAAACAAAAGTCGGCCATCCCAAGCTCGAAGCATGGAAGTATCCGCTTCCCGGCGACGACCTCGTCACCACCATCCAGCGCGTGATCATTAATGTTGACGGTCCCAAAGTAATTCGCTTGCAGCTCCCGCCAGATCAGCACCGCTCCACACTCTGCGACGACGTTGCCTGCCGCGGCGGCGAATGGGCCGACGTCGAATGGAGTCCTGACGCATCGCATCTCGCCTTCGTCTCCACCTCACGCGACCACAAGGACGAGCAGTTGCGCGTCGCCGACGCCGCGACAGGCGCTGTTCGAGACGTCCTCGAAGAAACCGTCGCCACCCAGTTCGAATCAGGCAATGGCCGCGTGAACTGGCGCTACTTGCCGGCGTCGAACGAAATCATCTGGTCCTCCGAGCGCAGCGGTTGGTCTCATCTCTATCTCTACGATCTTGCAACCGGCAAACTGAAAAATCAGATCACCGCAGGCGATTGGGCCGTCACCCAGGTGTTGCGCGTTGACGAAAAGACTCGCACGCTTTATTTCCTCGCCGACGGTCGCGAGAAAGGCAACCCGTACTTCACCCATTTCTATCGGATTGGCTTCGACGGAAAAAATCTCGCGCTGCTCACTCCTGAAGACGCCAATCACGACGTCTCGCTCTCACCTTCCGGCCGCTTCTTCGTCGATAGCCCCTCCACGCCTGACGTGCCGCAAGTCACTCTGGTTCGCGACGCCGCTGGAAAATTGCTCTCCACCGTCGCGACGGTCGACATCTCGCGCCTCCTCGCTGCCGGATGGAAGCCGCCCGTTCCGATCACGGTAAAAGCGCGCGACGGCGTCACCGACTTATACGGCCTTATGTATCAGCCCACCAATCTCGACCGCGGCAGAAAATATCCTATCGTCAATAATATTTATCCCGGTCCGCAGGGTGGCAGCGTCACCAACTGGTCCTTCGCCGACGCTCGTGGGGATTGCCAGGCCCTCGCCGAGCTTGGATTCGTTGTCGTGCAAATCGAAGGCATGGGCAATCCGCTGCGCTCCAAGAAATTTCACGATTTCTATTTTGGCAAAATGGAAGACAACACTCTCCCCGATCAAATCGCCGGGATGAAAGAACTCGCCGCGAAATATCCCTGGATCGATATCGACCGCGCCGGGATCTACGGCCACTCCGGCGGCGGCTACGCCACAGCGGACGCCATGTTTCGCTACCCCGATTTCTTCAAGGTGGGAATCTCCGAATCCGGCAACCACGATAATCGCGAGTACGAAGACGACTGGGGCGAACGATACGTGGGCTTGCTCGTAAAAAATTCTGATGGCACCTCGAACTATGATGCCCAGGCGAACCAAACCCAGGCAAAAAATTTGAAGGGCCACCTCCTTCTAGCCCACGGCACCATGGACGACAACGTCCCGCCCTACAACACCCTCCTCGTCGTCGACGCCCTCATCAAAGCCAACAAGGATTTCGACCTCCTCCTGCTCCCCAACCAACACCACGGCTATGGCGCAGAAAGCCTATACATGACCCGTCGCCGCTGGGACTACTTCGTCCGCTACCTCCTAGGCGCGGAGCCACCCCACGAGTACGAACTCCACCCGCCCCCGCCAGGCCCAGGAATGTGAATCGGTGGGGTTCTTTTCATCGGATCTGTCGTAAACGCCAGATCGAATACGGAGCACTGCGTCGGTTTTCGTAGCGCCGGCGTCCCCGCCGGCTCTTTTGATTTTGCCTTCGTAGCGCCGCCTTTGAAGGAGGCATCTTGGTTTTGAATCTGTGACTGTAGACTCAGAGCCTTTGCCGGTTGTCATGACCGCCACAGCGACCACTGCTAACATCGCTGACTTCCAGTCGTTTCCGAACGGGCCTGGACTCCGTCGTAGCTTCCCGAACGGAAAGTACACAGCATCCGAGTCCTTGCCTTCCGCCTACTAACTTCCTATCATTGTTGTGATGAAAATTAGGTTTAGAATCGACGCCGAACCTGGAAACGATCGGGGCGACGACTACTCTCTTCGTAGAGGCGGAGCAAGCTGCGCCCGATGCAACGTGACTAACCAAGGCCGCACTTAGCGCCGTTCCATGCTACGCATCGCGTCTAGGCTCCAATTTCAGGCGGAACCAGCTGCCCAATGGACCGCACTTAGGGCGAGGAAGCGGCGTCAAATTGTGCGATTTTCCGGCATTTCTAACCGGTTCTGGGCCAAAAACAGAAGTTATAGAAAACAAATGACTAAACCCTTTCTAACCGGGGCCAGAACTCACATTAGCCCCTCAGCAAATTCGCTCAGAATTTTGAGCTCGACAGCGGCCCATGCGCAACTGAACATCCCGCTCCAGGAAGAAACTCGCGTCCGCTATGGCATACTAACGGAAGGGGCCATGGCAGGAAATCCGAGCCCCATCGCTTGGCGACCGGCTAAATCACAGTGACAGTACGTAAAACAATTCGGCGAAAACTCCTTGCTGCGCACCGCAAGGTTCGCGAGATACGCATGATCGTGAAAGGGCTCGCGTCGAAGCGCCATCCGCTCCTGGCGCACATCATACCCACTCGCAAGTGCAATCTCGCCTGCACCTACTGTAATGAGTTCGACGACTTCTCGAATCCCGTGCCCACCGAGGAAATGTTTCAGCGCATCGACCGCCTCGGCGCTATGGGCACATCTATCGTCACCATCAGCGGCGGAGAACCTCTCCTACATCCCGATCTCGACGCCATCATCGCGCGCATCCGCAAAAATGGAATGATGGCTGGATTGATTACCAACGGCTACCTTCTGGTCGCCGATCGAATCGAACGCCTAAATCGCGCCGGCCTTGAATACCTGCAAATCAGTATTGATAACGTGATGCCGGACGATGTATCGAAAAAGAGTTTGAAAGTTTTGGACCAGAAACTAGCGCTCCTCGCGGAGCACGCCGAATTTCACATCAACATCAACTCAGTGCTTGGAAGCGGAGTGCGCAATCCGGAAGACGCTCTCGCAGTCGCGCACCGCGCCGTCGCTCTCGGGTTCACCTCCACGGTCGGTATTCTCCACGATCACAACGGCCAGCTCGAACCTCTGAATGCGCGAGAGCAGGAAATTTTCGAGGAAATCATCTCGCTGGAGAAGCAGTCCTTCACGCGCATCAATAAATTCCAGCACAACATCGCACGCGGCAAGGAAAACGAATGGCGCTGCCGCGCGGGCTCGCGCTATCTGTACATCTGCGAAAACGGCCTGGTTCATTATTGTTCGCAGCAGCGCGGCTATCCCGGCATTCCGCTCATGGAATACACCGACGAGCAGCGCCACCGCGAGTTTTTCACCAAGAAAGGTTGCGCCCCGCGTTGCACTGTGTCCTGCGTGCACCAGGTAGCGGCCATCGACGCATGGCGCTCGCCCCAAACATTCGACTCCGGCGCTTCTGCAAACTCCGCGACCCAACCTCTCGTTCAACTCACCAGCACATCGAGAGAGGGATAAGTCTATGAGTCCGGCTGTGTGGCTCGCTTTTGGCATAGCGGCAATCGTCGTAATTGCAATCGTGATGTGGTCCGCGAGCCGCCGCTCGAATGAACAACTCTCCGCCGTCCGCCAGGAAATGCAGAATTCGCTCGCATTACACGGACAGTCCGTTGCCGGACAAATCAACCACTTGATGCAGGCCGTGACCACGCAGCTAGGCCAAGTCCGGCAAGAGCTACAATCCGGCGTAGCCTCATCCGGCAAACTCGCGAGCGACGCCCAAATCGCCATGGCCCAGCAGTTGCAAGCTTCCAGCGAAACCATCCGGAAAATGAGCGTCCAGCTTGGCGAGGTCCAGCAAGCGGGCCGCGACATGTCCCAAGCCACCCAAACCCTGCAGACAATTCTCGGCGGCGCAAAGACCCGCGGCACCCTTGGTGAAGTTGCTCTCGAACGACTATTGGAAGACGCCTTGCCGCGCAGCGCCTATGACACGCAGCACCGCTTTGCTTCCACCGGCGCAATAGTCGACGCTGTCGTTCGTAGCGGCGAGCGCCTGCTTTCTGTGGACTCGAAATTTCCGCTCGAAGCTTATCGCCGCCTGGCCGACACCGGAGAAGACGCGCGGCGCGAGTTTTGCGTGGCAGTCCGCAAGCATGCGGATTGCATCGCGGAGAAATATATTCTGCCGGAAGAGCACACTCTCGACTACGCGTTGATGTTCGTGCCCTCGGAAGGCGTTTACTACGAACTCCTGCTGAGCGAAGATTCGAAATACGGAATGCTGGACGAATATTGTCGCAGCAAGCGCGTTTTCCCTGTTTCGCCCAACACGTTTTACGCCTGTCTCAGCGCATTTGCCATCAGCCTGCAGGGCCAGAAAATCGAAGAGAGCACTCGGATGATTCTCGCCGGCATGGCAGGTCTGAAAAAACAATTCGAGTCTTTTACCGACGTGTACGAGAGACTAGGCAATCACCTCCGACACGCGCAACAAAGTTACGAAGAGGCGGACAGCAAACTAACCCGCGCCCGCAATTCGCTGGAACAAATGTCGCAAGGCGCCCTGTCCGATACAGCTTCCGAGTCGGACCAAAGAACACTCGAATCCTCCGCAATCAAACTACCCGGCTTCTAGATCCGCATGACACAAACCTGCGAATGTCGCGCACTGACAATCGCCGCGCAACGTCACACGCGTCGCGGAGCACAGTGCCGCGCGGTTTCAACGCTTGGTGCAAGTTGTTCGTTGCCGGAGTTTTATTCCAGAGCCGAGTGAGCCGAAGCAAGCAGCGTACGAAAATCCCCATCCATCGTGTATGAAAGAATCTTCTGAATCGCCGCCGAGACTTTTTGCACGTCGCGCGGGCTATGCTCCAGCCGATTTGCAAGGTCTTGCACTTGATGTTGCAGATCCTTCGGGGCGATCTTTGCCGCAGCCTCCAGGTACCGCCGAGCTACCTCCGGTTCCGGATTGGGTAGTAGCCGCGCGCGAAAAGAAAAATCCCCCGTGCTTATCGCCTGAATCTCTATCGTCGCCACATTCTGCGCGCCGCCGGAAGTAACCAGCTTTTGCGCGTCGCCGCGGATAAAACGAAGAATCCCGGGCGTCCTGTTTTCAACCATGATGTTGAGCGGCTGATCCGAGGCCTGCACATGCAGGACGAGATTGCTCTTCGTCTCCGTGAGCAGCGGCGGCGTAGGAGGATCGAAATGCAGCGCGACAAGCGTCGTCTCTCCAGTCCAATCCGGGGCGCGGGTCATTTGGACGGAAATCTTGGCGGTACCTGGCACCGCCCGGGGTCCGGGAAGAATCACGAGGCATTCCGGAGAAGCAGCCAAAACCAGAGCGGGGTCGCCATCCAGTGTCACGTGGTCTGCCTCTATGTCACCGTGAAACGGGCCGCCGCAAACTGGGAAGGCATCTTGTTGCGAAACGACCGATGGTAGCGAAATGGTGGTTTGCGGGGAACTGGGTGCCGGAGGCGGCTCAATGAGCGCGGCCGCCGATGCGCCGGAAGCCTTGGCGATCAATACCGCGGCGTCGGAAGGAGCCAAGAAAACTGCACGCCCGGTTTTGTCGGTTTTCACACGGACGTCGATTCCTGAGTGGGAGCCAAAATCCACAATCACGCCCTCGGCGAGCCTTCCATCTACACCCAGAACGGCGAGAGTGGCTGGCCTGTCGGCTACGAGTTTCGGCGGAAGCACAATTGTGACAGCCCACGTCGTTGATGGTGCAGATTGCGGGGCCGCAACAGAAAGTTCGCCCAAGAACAAAGTAATAACCATAATGCCGAGCAGGAGCGCTGGAAAAAGCCGGCGTCCGGAGAGCCGCTCACCAGCAGGGCGCGGCTGTTTTCTGGCTGTCATTCTGCCGCGGGTGGCATCACCCGCTCATAAATCTTTTGTTCGCGGAAAATGCGGAACAGGTCGGGGTCAAGCTCGCCGCTCCGAACGCAATCCTCTAAAATCGACAAAGCGCGTTCGACTGGAACCGCGCGCTTGTAAGGGCGGTCCGAGGCGGTGAGGGCGTCGAAGATGTCGCAAATGGTCATCATTTTTGTGGGCAACGGAATCTGGTCGCCGTGAAGTTTATAAGGATAACCGGTGCCGTTGAGCTTCTCATGGTGAGCGCGGGCGATTGCCGGGACATCTTTCAAGCTTTTGGTCCAGGGAATTTGCGAGAGGAAATTGAACGTGTGAATCACGTGGGATTCGATCTCGAGGCGTTCGGAAGTGTCGAGACTGCCCTTGGGAATTGAAAGCAGTTTGATTTCGCCCGGATTCAAGTAAGGGCGCTCGATGCCGAGCGGATCGATAAACGACTGCTGGGCGATTTCGCGCAATTTTTGGAATTGATGTTGCTCGAGCACCGTCGGCTCGTTCGCGGCATTTATAAACTGAAGATATTCCTCGATACGTTTGATGCGCTGATCGAAATCTTCACTCAAACGGGCGATTTCCGAGAGCGCGTCGCCGCGGTCGCGCTCCAGGTATACCTGAAGTTTACGTCGAACGATGCTGGCTTCCGCTTCCTTGCGAATGTAATTGAAGCGCTGACGCAGTACGTCGAGTTGAAGCGGATATAATTTCTTCGCCTTGACCAGAACTTCCTCGCGCACGCCGACTTTTCCGAAATCGTGGAGCAGAGCGGCGTAGCGAATTTCTTTCATTTGTTCGGCGTCAAAATGGGTGCCGGCATACGGGCCGGAGGACGTGGCGTTCACCGCCGCAGCCAAAGATTGCGTACAGGCTGAAACACGCAGGGAATGGCCCGAAGTGGTGGGATCGCGCTGCTCAATCGCGGTTACAGCTGCGCTCACGAAGCCTTCGAAGAGCGTCTCGATTTCGACATACAATTTGCGATTTTCGTAAGCGACGGCGGCCTGGGACGCGATGGACAGTGCCAGATGAACCGAGCGCTCCCGAAATGGCTGAACGTGTTTGGCGACATCTTCAGCGTTGAGCAAGCGCGCGGCACGATTGCGTTTGCAATTGATGAGCTGAAGGACTCCGAGCACCTCGCCTTTGGCGTTGCGCATTGGCAAAGTCAACAGCGAGCGTGTGTGATAGCCCGAATCCCGATCGTAACTGTCATTGAAATGGAACGGGCGACCGGCAGGAATTTTGTAAGCGTCAGAAAAATTAAGCACTTCGCCACGCAGAGCTGTGTAGCCTGCCATGGAATTCTCCGTCAGAGGCAAAACAAACTCCTGATAGGGAAACTCCAGGCTGTCGTTTTGCGTGAGCATAAAGCGGAGATGCTGACCTTGGTCGTCTTGCTCTACAAGATAGAGTGATCCTGCGTCAGCGACAGTGATTTCCCGCGTCTTCGAAAGGATTAGTGTGAGCAGGGCGCTGATTTCGCGTTGCGAGGAGAGCGCGACGCCAATTTCATTAAGCTCCTCGCGCTCACGCTCCCAACCTCTTAGAGCGTGGCGGCTAGCGCGGTCTCGTTCGACGAGAGCGATATTTTCGAATGCGGCTTCCACCGTGCGTTGCACGATATTGAGCGGAGCGTGTGAAGGAAGAAAGGAAACGACCGATGGGTGCTTGCTGGAATTCTCCAAAGGCCGCGTGTTGGAGTTGGGTTTCCCATTGTCCGAGAAGATCGCGATGATACGAAAGTTGCTCCCTGCGTCTCCAGCCCGTGCGTCAATAACATCTCCGACGGCCTTTACATCGGCTAGCCAGAGAGCTGGGACACCGTTCTGTCCAATCGGCGGAACATCAGGCTGGGCATTTGATTTCCTTTGTGGGACGGGATGCAGATCGTAGAGTGTTCGCAGGGGTGCCGCCAGTTTTGCGGCTGCCGAACCTTCGAAGTACCAGATTTGTTTCTTTCCTGACATGGAAATTCCTAAAGCTGGAACACGAGCCACAGTATAACGGAAGCCAGCAGTAGAGCACAGTAGCGCGATTGATAGCTCACTCGGCACCGACGCTGAGACAAACTTGTCTGTGATCGAAACTTGAATCACGAGCAAGCGTTTGTTAGCCTTGCGCGACTTTTGCTTTTCCAGCAATGCTGCGAAATTCATGGCCTCAACGCCTAAACGCACTGAAATCAAACGAGCCGGACTTTTGAAGGAATGGTGGGGCCACAAAGCCTCGCTCACCATAAGCGGCGTGGTCACGCTTCTCGCGCTTGGCATTTACGTAGCAACGTTCCTAGGCGAGCGACCCATGCCGGTTTTTGATTTCGTCACGCGGCTGGAACTGAGCAGTTTGGATTTTCGCTTTCAATGGCGCGGGCGCACACAGCCAGACCCGCGCATCATCATTGTGGATATCGATCAACACTCCCAGGAAGTGTTGCACCACTGGCCCTTCCCGCGAATATATTTTGCTCATCTCGTTGACGCGTTGCGTGAAGACGGCGCCCGCGTGGTTGCGTTCGACATCACTTTCAGCGACCCGGATGAGAAGACGCTTCCTTTGAAGGAGCTTTCCGCGGGTCTCGACGAGCAACAAAAGAAAGGCCAAGGGGCGAGTCCCGCGGTTCGCCTTGAAATCGAACGCCTGGAGAAACAATACGACTACGACCAGCAGTTCGCGGACGCCATCAAGCGGTTCGGAAGCGTTGTGCTGGGAAATTATTTTCTTTACACAAAAGCGGACATCCAGGGAGTTTCCAGCGAGGCGCTGGACCGCTATGCGAACCAGATTGCTTTCTTTCCGTTTCCACAAGTCAGAAGGTCGCCCTCCGCCGGAGCGGGCGCCTACCTTAGTTTGATCGATCAATACGAGACGCAATACCTGGTTCCACGTGGGGCAGAAGCCAACACGGAGCTTTTGACGGGCGTGGTCGCATCTGAAAAAGGTGGCTGCGGTTTTTTTAACGTTTTCGTGGATCCAGACACGGTGGTGCGCCAGCTGCCGCTTGCGATTCCATATGGACGCGATGCGGATCGCGCGAATTGGGACATGTACGCGTCTCTCGATGTTCAGACTCTCCGGCTTTATCTAGGTCTCGCGAACGAACAAACAGTCCTGAATTACGGCGACGGGGGTGTGGTGAGCGTCGAATTCGGACCCAAGCTGGTGGTTCATCCGGACCCATTGAGCCGGATGATCGTGAATTATCATGGGCCCGCGCGAACCTATCCGTATGTTTCGTTTGCCGATGCAGCAGAAAAGAAATTCGCACCTGGCACTTTCAAGGACAAGATCGTTCTAGTGGGCGCTTCGGCGACAGGAATTGCGGATTTGCGAGCGACGCCGTTTGGCGCCATCGATTTTCCGGGCGTCGAGATTCATGCGAACCTGATCGATAACATTCTAAACCAGAAATTCCTTGTGCGCGGCGGCCCTCAAGCGCTCGGAGATCTTGCCTTCATATTTCTGTTTGGAATTCCGCTTGGGATGTGGCTAGCAGTCGTTCAGCCGCGTTGGATGGCTTTTGGTCTGCTGCTGCTGATTCCTTTTGCCGGCATTGTTTACTGGGCATTTTTGCATGGCTGGTGGCTGAACTTCATCGTGCCGTCGCTCTTCACACTCCTCCCAAATGTAGGTCTGGTAGCGCTGTATCGCGTGTTAATCGAGGAGCAGGAAAAGCGGAAGGTGCGCGGCGCGTTCCAGCAATATGTGAGCCCGGAAGTAATTCGACGAGTGCTGAGCGACCCGGTATTGGTGCAGCCGCGCAAGACGGATATCACGGTACTTTTCAGCGATGTGCGCGGGTTTACCACCATCTCAGAAGCTTTGGATGCCCAGGATCTGGCGCGATTGTTGAACGGATACTTGACCGAAATGACGCGCATTATTTTTCGACACCAAGGGACTCTCGATAAGTACATCGGCGATGCAGTGATGGCCATCTGGGGCGCGCCCTTCACCGAGCCAAAACACGGCGAGCGTTGTTGTGAAGCGGCGCTCAGCATGCTAACGCGCCTTTTAGATTTACAAGAAAAATGGCGAGCGGAAGGTTTGCCGGTGATGGAAATTGGAATCGGAATCAACACAGGAATCGCTTCGGTGGGAAACATGGGTTCTTCGCTGCGTTACGGGTATACGGCCATGGGCGACACAGTAAACCTTGCGTCACGTTTGGAAGGCCTGAACAAAGAGTATGGGACGAGTATTTTGATCAGCGAATCCACGCGCGCGGATCTGACGAATAATCGAATGATAATTCGGGAAATTGATTTCATCCGAGTGAAGGGAAAAAATCAGCCAGTAACGATCTTCGAGATATTGAGCGAGCAAGCAGCGGCGAATGACGGGAAGGAATTGGCCGAATTATTCGGCCGGGGACGCGAAGCATATAAAGCTCGCGCTTGGAGCGCCGCGAAAGCGGCATTCCAAGAGGTGCTGAGCCGGTGGCCAAAGGACGGGCCATCGAGAGTTTTTATCGATCGTTGCGACGAGTATCTTGCTCAGGAGCCCAGCGCGGATTGGGACGGCGTTTACGTGATGATGCACAAATAATCGCGGCGGTGACGAATTATTCGTCGAGACGCACGACAAAGGTGGTCGCTTGGCCCGTCGCGCGCAACTGGGCGGCGAGTTGATTCGCATCTGCTTCAGTCGGCAACCGCCCCACTCGAACTCGATAGAACGGGCCGCCGGGCGAATCGTAAGTCACGATGCTGGCGGGCAAATTACGGGATTCCATTTGGGCTTTCAGGCGCTGAGCGTTCTCTTGCTCGCGAAACGCGCCTATCTGCACGGCAAAAAATCCGGTCACCGCACTCGGTCCCGCGATAACTTCCAGGCGCACCTGCGCAGTGCCGGGGCCGACCATCTCGATTGCTTCAGCTGCGGAAAGGGACAGGTCGATCACGCGATCGGCAACGAAAGGCCCGCGATCGTTGATGCGGACCTGAGTCTGTTTCCCATTGCGCAGATTCGTGACGCGAACCACTGCGTTGAAAGGCAGCGTGCGATGCGCCGCGGTGAATTCATGCATGTCGTATGTTTCGCCGTTGGAAGTACGCCGGCCGTTGAACGGTACTCCATACCATGAAGCTACGCCCTCTTCGACGTACTCTCCGGGTACAACAGGCCGCCTTTCGGTAGCAGGCGGCGGACCGGAGCGTGGAGAAGGCCCGGCGGGAGCAATCTGGGATTGCGATGCAGGCGATGAAGCTGAAGAAGGAGTCTGCGCGGGGGAATGGGCGGCACTCTGGCGTTTCACGCATCCTGCGAGAATTGCAGCCACGAGCACAGACGCGCCGAGCAGCGACAAAGATCTAACCTGCGCGGGAGAAAATCGTAACAGATTCTTCAATGGGAAATGAAATATTGTCGGCCGGTTGGCGGGCCTCACGCAGTTTCCCGGTTCACTGGTTTCGACCCATCTTAGGTATTATAGGAACGCAACCATATTCTCGCAAGGAACCCTATTGGCCCTGTCTCCGCGA